>Ga0302326_10004250_pt1 | contig 33257 bp, 31 predicted proteins | sample Palsa_T0_3_FD_202264 | JGI IMG/M metagenome (GOLD analysis project Ga0302326, IMG submission 202264) | Peat permafrost microbial communities from Stordalen Mire near Abisko, Sweden - Palsa_T0_3 | ecosystem: Environmental > Terrestrial > Soil > Palsa > Peat permafrost | place: Sweden: Abisko...
CAACGGGTCCGGGGACGATTGCTCTCTTTGCCCTCGCTGGCTCGTCTGGATCGAGTCAGGCGACTGGCGACTATGAACTACCGCACCATGTCCCGTGAGCTCGCCTACCAACCTGGTGAGCAGTTCCGCGATGAACTCCTTGACCTAAAGGCTTTCATGCGCCGAGCCTTCCAAGTGCTCGTCTACAACGCTATCGACGGCGATTACGCCGAGTTCGGTTGCTGCGGGGCGACGACTTTTACTCTGGCTTGGGGAGCTGCTGATCTCGTAGGTCATAAGGCCCATCTCTGGGCATTCGACTCGTTCGAGGGACTACCCAGTTCCACCGACCCGAGGGATGCTCACACCGGATGGACCGAAGGCGTGATGGCCATGACCGAGGAGGCCTTCATCGGTCGATGCCAAGCCAATGGCGTTCCCGAGCAGGCCTACACCACCGTTCCTGGTTTCTATTCCGAATCGCTGAGCAGTGGATCCCGCGATCCACGTCCTGGGCGAATCTGCTTTGCGTATGTCGACTGCGACCTATATACCTCCACCTTGCAGGCGTTGGAATTTCTCGGAGACCGGTTGTGCCATGGCGCCGTGGTCGCGTTCGATGACTACTACTGCTTTAGTGAGTCACATCCGTCCGGTGAGCGCCTCGCTGTAACCGAATTCTTCGCCAATCACGAGCGATGGAGGCTGGTGCCTTATATCCAATGGGGCTGGTATGGAATGTCCTTTATCATCGAAGCCAGGCAGTCCGCACCTGCCCCGGCCTTCTCGTGGTAGGCCACGAAGCGATGCCCATACCCAACGCTGATCTGGCTACTCGTGTTGCCGAACTGAAGTGGTACCACACCTTCGACCTACCGGGCGGGGTCACCACGCCGGGGATGTTCGACCACCGCCGCTTCGTGACCAAACTTCCGTTTCCGGCGTCGCTTGCTGGTAAACGATGCCTCGACGCCGCGTCCGCCGATGGTTTCTTCAGCTTCGAGATGGCCCGGCGGGGCGCCGACGAGGTCGTCAGCCTCGATCTTCCCGATCCTGACGCGCAGGACTTCTCAGGGGTACCACGCAAGCGATCCTGGGCGATCGGACCCGGGCGGGCGAATCAATGCTTCGCTCTGGTACGGGAGGCGACTGGCCTGGATGTTGAGCGCGTCGATGGATCCGTCTACGACTTGGAGAAGATGGGTCTGGGGCAGTTCGACCTGGTATTCCTCGGCAACATCCTGTTGCACTTGCGGGATCCGATCGGAGCGGTGCAAGCGGTACGAACGGTGACTCGGGGCGAACTCCTTTCCGTCGAGCCAGTGTCCTTCCCCCAAACGATGCTCCGACCGTTCACTCCTACCGGGCAGTTCTCACTAGGAGACGAGAATACGTTCTGGACCCCGAATCTCTGCGGTCACCGTGCGCTTATCCGTGCGGGCGGTTTTGATGTGATCGCGGCCGGCGGACCAATTCTTCAGCCGATGGGCAGCTTGTATCCGACGCGGCCCGACAGAGCGCATCTTCCTCGTTCATTGCATGAGGTCGTGTACTGGTCGTTTACGCGTCCATTCGGTAAGGCGACCAGCTGGGTACGAGCCAGCCCGATCCGTTGAGATGGGCAAATCGGTATCAGACAAGCCCGGAGAGCCGACCGACCCGGTCAGCCAACCGGCCCGGTCTTCTCTGCCCACACCCATGCGAAGAGGGTGCCGAGGCCCTTCGTAGCCCGGATCGTCATCCCCGCGTCTTCGAGGGTTCGCGTGACCACATCGAGCGGAAGCCGCGTTCCGATGAAAGGCCGGGCAACACGCGCGTCCATCTTGAGGGGTCCTCCGATGCGATTACGCAGTCGCCACCATATGGCCCGGGCCCGCCACGCGCTCGGGTGCGGAAGATTGTTCCATTGAGCTGCCAAAATGCCGCCGGGCGCCAGAACTCGTGCAGCGTCGCGCAGATACCCGTCAATCAGCTCGGGACTCGGGAGATGTTGAAGGACAGTAAACGTCGTCACAAAGTCGACGCGGCCGGATTCGAGCGGCCTCAAGTCCGTTCCGTTGCCAACCTCAAAGCTCACGGCTGGGTTGGTCACGAGGCCTCTCGCCCGCTCGACCATCTCCGCGGAAATGTCGATGCCAATGACCCGTTCGAAATGTTCTGCCAAGGCGAGGGAGATTCGGCCCAGCCCAGGTCCGATCTCCACGGCCAGCCGATTGCCTGGTGGACGAACAGGGGCGTCAACGAAGGCTTCGGCCACCACCTTTCGTCCAACCGCGAAGAATGCGTCCATATCAGGATGGTCGTAGTCGCACGTCGTGTCGACGTACCAGGCCGCGTTTTCGCGGGCCCGATCGTCCCAGAAGGTACGCATCTCTTCCGCGGCGTGATCCATGGACCATCGATACTACCTGCGGACCGAACCGGTGGAATGGCTGTGGACAGGCGCCTGCCCTCGACTGACAGTGGTGATTGAGCGTTTGACGACGGTGACTGAGCGTTCCGAGTGACCAGAGTCCGTGTTGGCATCGTCGTGTGGAACACCGCCGACCTGTTGGACGCATGCTTGTCATCGCTACCGGCGGCCCTGCAGGGCCTCAACGCCGAGGTCGTCGTCGTGGACAACGACTCCTCGGATGGCAGCGCAGACGTCGCCGACAACCATCCCGCGGTGAGAGTGATCCGCAACGGGACGAACGTCGGGTACGCCCGGGCGATGAATCAAGCGCTCTGCGCCGATGGGGCAGAAGAGGGCACGACAGATGTTCTCATTGCCTTGAATCCCGATACGGTGGCTCCTCCCGGGTCATTGACGGTGCTTGCGGGTCGGCTGCTGGCGCGACCTGACGTTGGTCTCATGGTGCCGCGTCTGCTCAATCCCGATGGGACCTTGCAGCACTCGGTCTACCGGTTCCCTTCAGTGGCTGTCTCCGCCGCGGCCGGCTTGCTTCCGATTCGCTGGCAGCACGGACGGCTGGGCCGGCGTTTCTGGCTTGAGGGCTCTGCTCCTCATGACGAAGCCGGCGATGTCGACTGGGCTATCGGTGCCGTGCATGTCATCCGGTCGTCCGCCCTCGCTGGCTGTCTCCCCTATGACGAGCGTTGGTTCATGTATGTCGAGGATCTTGATCTCTGCTGGCGCCTGGCCGAGACGGGATGGCGCCGCACCTTCGAACCCCAGGTCAGCGTGATCCATGTCGGCAACGCGGCCGGAAGTCAAGCATGGGGTACCGGCCGCACCGGACGTTGGCTGGACGCCACCTACGACTGGTACCGGCTGCGGCACGGCGATTTCGCAGTGTGGCGCTGGGCGGTAGTCAACACCGCTGGGGTCCTGGCCCGGCTGGCGCCTGCCTCGGTCCGTTGGGCTACCCGGAGGCCCCTTGAGGAGTGGCAAAGGGACCTGCCGCGCGCGCTCCCGCGCCATCTTCGAGCCCTCGGAGGGCACTAACGCCCGCCAACCGCTGCGTTAGGCTCGCCGGTTCATGGGCACATCTCCTCGGGCCGCGACGACCAGGATCGTGCGGGAGATGTTGGGTCGTATCGGATACGAGTTGCGGCGTGTCGATCGGCCCACTGACAGCATCGTTTTCCCCCCAGACTTCGACGATGGAGCACGGGAGCTGTTTCGACGGGTTCAGCCGTACACGCTGACGAGTATGGAGCGGGTGTTGGCCTTGCGGGAGAGCGTTCGCTATGTATCTCGGGCCGGTATTGCGGGCGACATTTGCGAGTGCGGGGTGTGGCGCGGTGGAAGCATGATGGTTATCGCGATCACATTGGCCGAGTTGGGCGACACCGATCGGTGCCTCTATATGTTCGACACCTTTACCCGTCCACCTGACACTGGTCCGCGCGATGGCGATGGAGCCCAAGCCGAACTCGAGACAGCCCTAAAGGATCCTTGGTACTCCTACCTGCCGGTCGATGAGGTGCGACGTCACCTCGAGGAGACAGGATATCCCGCCGACAAGCTGCGCTTCGTGGCCGGCCTGGTGGAGGAAACACTTCCTGCGGAGGCTCCGGAGCATGTATCTCTGCTTCGCCTCGACACCGACTACTACAGCTCGACGGCCCACGAAATGACTCACCTTTACCCTCGTATCAGCGAGGGGGGTGTGCTTATGGTCGACGACTACGGTCAGTTTGTGGGGGCGAGAGACGCGGTCGACGAGTATTTCCACTCCACGGGAGCAGCCGTCCTCCTCAACCGAATAGACTTCACTGGCAGACTGGTGGTTGTGCCGCGAAGCGAGGGCGCTTAGCGCCGGTATCAGTCGACTCGGGCGACGCCGAGCACGACTTGGCCCACGCCCAGCCGGTTGTAGATGGCCTGAAGACCAAGGAACGCTCGAGAGGTGAATCGGCGCGGCACGATGGCTGATTGGCCGTTGTGTTCGCCGACCCGGCCGAGCCGCCGGAGCCGTCCATTCCACCGGTACAGGCCGAGATCGTCCAACTGATGGTCCAGCGTTTGCTTCTCCCATAAAAACCCAGGTGTGCGAACCATCACCGGCGTCAGCCCTGCCCCCCGTAAGGTCGCTTTGAGCGTGGCCGGACCGTAATGGCCAACGTGCTCCAACGGGCGGAAACCGTTCCAAGCGATGCCGGCGTTGCGTCGATGAAAACTGTGCCAGTTGGGGACCTCGACGACCACGTAGCCACCTGGCCGAACCCATCGGCTGATCGACCGCAGGAACGCGCTGGCGTCAACCATGTGCTCGACCACGTGGAACGCACTGACGACATCGTATGTTCGCTCCGGTAGTCCGGACTCCTCGAGCATCGCGGCGCGTACATCGAGGCCGCGCTTGTCTACCGCATACCGGGCTGACTGCTCGACTGGCTCAACTCCCGTTGTCGTCCAACCGCGCGCCCGGGCGACTGCTAGCAGTTCTCCCGTGCCACAGCCGACATCCAACAGTGTGCCCTTGGGACCGACGGCCTTCTCGATCAGCTGGAGCCGGAGGGTGGCGGCGTAGGCGAGGAACTCCTGGAAGAGCGGATGCATGAGATCCAAGCCGAAGGGCGTCTCGCCAAAGAGGTAGCCCTCCACGTACACCTCTGCGGGGTCCGCGTACCGAGGCGCGTAGACCAAGGAACATCCATCGCAACGGCGCAAGGGCGGGTCGCCGAGCGGCACCACATGGGATCGGTCTCCGCCGCACCCCGGGCAGTTCTTGAGCTGGTGGATCTGCAGATCAGCGGTCATCGGTTGGCAGCCTCCTGTAGGACGTCGATCCAGCCCGCCGTGGTGGCATTCCAGCTGAAGCTCCGGCTTCGCTCTCGTCCTGCTTGGCCCAGGAGCGCCGAGCGTTCGGGGTCGCGCAGCACTGACTCGAGGGCGTCGGCGATGGCCTGTGGCTCAGGTTCAACCACGAGCCCGGCGTTGCCTACCACCTCGGGGAGCGATCCGCGGTTGGACACGACGACCGGTGTACCGCACGCCATGGCTTCGAGAGGGGCAAAGCCGAAGCCTTCGCTCCAACTCGGAGCGCACAGCGCATCAGCTCCAGCCATGACCGATGCCACCTCCAGTTCGCTCAAACCTCGCAGCACTACCGTCCGGCCCGCGTGCCCGGGCAAGTCGGCGGCGCCGGCGCGCTCGAGCTCGGTGGAGTCCTGGCGGTCGGGTGCGGGCGACAGCACGAGCACCAGCCGGTGCTCGACCCCTCGCGCCGCCAGGATGGTCATCGCGGCGCGCAAGGCCGGCAGGTTTTTGCGGGGATGGACCGTGGAGACGAATGCCACGAACGGCAGTGCACCGCCCGCGTCGCGTACGAGGGCAGCACCGGCTTCCCTGCGAGACGGGCTGAAGACCTCTGTATCGACGCCATGCGGTACGGCGCGGACCTTGCTGGCTTCCACTTGGTGGGTATCGATCACCTGAAGGCGTGCGAACTCGGACGGGGTAATGATGAGCGCGGCCTGACGGGCGGAGGCGTCGCTCCGCTCCCGATAGAAAGCCCGGAACGCCGGATCAAGAAGCTGCTGGTCGTCAGGCTCTAGCCACGGCGCCTCATGGAGGTGGGCGACGACTGGCTCGGCGACATCCAGTGCACCTAGGTGGCCACTCGTCAGCCATACGTCAGGGCGGCGCCCGAACGGCCTCCGGCGAGACATATCTACAAAATCGAGCTTCATACCGGCTCGTGTCATGCCGCCGAGCACCCGGTCCCACATCTTCCCGGCTCCCGAGGTGGCATCGTGGTCCCGCAGGAAGGTTGGTACTCCGACGGCGAGCTTGGTGGAAACACGAGACCGGGTGATCATCTCGGAAGCATCTCAGGCGGCTCGCCGCGACTAGCGATGAGGAGAGGCGCGTGCTGGGTCAGGTCGGTGTCTGAGGCGGAGATGTCGGCCTCTAGGTCGGCGAACCCGCCTGATCCAAGTCGCGGCGCCAGATACATCACGACCCCGGTTGGGTCGTTCAACAGCACGTCTCGTCCGAAGCGGTCGGCAACCGTCACGGTGAGTCGGTAGGTGCCACCGCCGAGACGGGCGTGGAACGAAACGTCTATCTCGGTCTCGTCCCCGGCGGCGAACCTTCGCCAATCCTGGCCGATCCGAGTCTGCATCGAGTAGCAGGGGATCCCTTGTTCGGAGGTCACGTGGAACACGAAGTGGGGGCTGTCTACCGGTCGGTTGAACCGCAGCCCGACGCGATAACGGACGAGGTCCCCAGGGGCAGGATGATGGGTCGGCCCGTCGGCGGATTCCAGGAGTCGGGATGTGATCGATACCGAGCCGTTCGAACGCTCGTCGCTGGTGGTGACTTCGGCCACCTCGGTGAGATCACGCGGATCAACCGACAGGAGCTCGTGGTGGCGGGCAATGGCCGCTTCCGCGCTGCCGTCGAACTCCAACCGACCCTTGCGGATAAGTACGGCGCGGGGGCACAACAGCCGGATGGCGTGCATCGAGTGGCTCACGAAGAGGATCGTCGTTCCCTGGGACTGCAGATGTCTCATGCGGTCAAAGCACTTGAGTTGGAACGCCACGTCACCGACGGCCAGGACCTCGTCGACGAGCATCACTTCGGGGTCGACGTGCACCGCAACCGAGAACCCGAGTCTCATGAACATTCCGGACGAGTAGAACTTCACCGGCGTGTCGATAAACTCGGTGAGCTCCGCGAAGGCCACGATCTCGTCGAACCGGGCGTCTATCTGACGTCTGCTCAAGCCGAGCAACATGCCGTTGACCAGCACGTTCTCGCGGCCAGACATCTCCTGGTGGAACCCCACCCCCACGCTGATGAGAGGAGCGATCCGGCCGGCGATGCGTATTCGGCCCTCGGAAGGGCGACTGACTCCGGCAAGCATGCGAAGAAGCGTCGTCTTACCTGCGCCATTGTGACCGAGAATGCCGACCGTCTCACCCGCGTTGACCGAAAAGTTGATGTCACGGAGCGCCCAACGTTCGACCTTCTTCGTCCCCCGCCCCGGAATGAGCGACTTGAGCAGCATGGCCTGCTCCTGGAGCTGCCAGTAGCGCTTGCCCACCCCGTCCAGCTCGATGACTGCGGTCATAGCAAGTCCACGAAGAGACGGTCATAACGCCGATGAGCTTCCGCTCCGATGACGAGCAAGACGGCCGTTACGCTCAAGGTGACGAGCAGCGGAGCGACCCACGGTCCCCGACTCCCGACCGTGGCCATGTGAAACACGGTCACCACGCCCGTCAGTGGGTTGGCTACCGCCACGAACTCGATGCGTTTGAGGAACGTGATCGGGTAGATGATCGGCGTCACGTACATCCAGACCATCAGGGAGGCCATGACGAGGAATTTGACGTCCCGGAAGTACACGTTGAGAGCGGACAGGACCAGGGTGAGCGAGCCGGCGAACGCGACCAGAAGAAGGGTAGCGGGCACCAAGAGGAGCAGGCGCAGCCCGTAATTGACTCCCAGCAGCGGCATGGCAGCCACCAGAACGACAAGGGTCACGAGCAGCCCGACCAGGTTGGAAATCACCGGAACAATGGCCAGCAGAATCCGAGGAAACCACACCTTGTCGGTGAAGGCCGCGCCGTCGACGATAGAGGTCACGCCCGAGCCGAGGACCGAGCTGAAATACGAGAAAGGGATGATGCCGCTCATGATGTAGATCCCATATCCCGGGCCCACGCCAGCCCGTACCACCCGCGAAAAGACCACGGCCATGATCGACGCCTGGAGCAGCGGGACGGCGACGGCCCACGTGACACCAAGTGAGGCCCGTTTGTACCGGACCTGGAAGTCCTTGCGGGCCAGGATCGCCAGCACATCCATGTGTTGCCGAAGGTGAGCCAACCAAACGCGGCGACTGTCGGGTCGATTGGTGAGCTCGAGGATGCGGGTGGCGGGGGCCGTCTCAGCCATGACGAAGGGCCCAGTCGTACGGGATCCGCTCACTGAAGGGATCGAGGCGCTCGATCTCATCGGGGGAGTGATGCACAGTCGCGCAGTTCGCGACCAGCGCCGGACTGGTCGCGGTGCCCTTGAATCCGTTCCAGATCATCGGCGGGATCGTTACCAGGCAGTAGTTGAGGTCCCCGATGTGGAGTTCTGTCAGGTTGCCATGAGTAGGGGAGTCCGGCCGGTCGTCGTAGCAGACCAGCTTGATCATGCCGAATGGAACCGCGTAGTTGAGGGTCATCTGCCGGTGGAGGTGCCAGCCTTTGATGGCCCCGGGATACACCGTCGAGAAGTAGATCTCACCGAATCGCTCGAAGACCGGACTGTCGTCCCGGAGCATGTGGAGTACCGCGCCTCGCTCGTCGGGGATGCGCCGGAGTGGCGTCACGACGAGCCCGGCGATCTCGCTCACCGGAGTTCCCTGGTGGCGCGGAGGACCGTGCGGGCCGCTGCCCGCCCCGACGAGATGCAGGCTGGGATGCCGGCACCGTTATAGCTCGCCCCACAAATTGTCACTTTCGGGTAAGTTCGACGCAATTCGTCGGTAATCCTCTCCACCTGTGCTGTGTGGCCGACGCGGTACTGCGGAAACGAGTCGGGCCACCGGCTAACTCGCCACGTGTGAGGTTGGTCACGGATCCCCAAGGCGGTGGCCATCTCGCCGGCCAGACGGTCGACCAACTCCTCGTCACCAAGGGCGAGGGCTCGTGTGTCTCGGTCCCTTCCTGCTGAGACCCGCAGTATAGATCTTCCCGGGTTGGCCCAGTGTGGCCACTTGGCCGACCCAAACGAGCAGGCGGTCATCAGCCAGCCGGTCGAAGCGGGCACGAGCACCCCGTTGACCCCTTGGGGGAGATCGATTGCGGGGTAGCCAAGCGTCACGAGAGCTACCGATGCGGTTGGGATCTCGAACAGCCCTGACGGACCGTCAGGACTCAAGATGCGGCCAGCCGCAGTGGCGTTCGTCGCCACCACCACGGCGTCGAAAGGCTCGCCTCCTGGTTCCACACGCCAGCGTTGGCCGTCCCGGATCAACGACGTGACGCTCAGCGGGCAGAACTGCACCCCAGCGTTGTCGAGGCCTTGGATGGTCCTCTCCACCAGGTGCCCGAGGCCCCGCCGGGGCGCGAGGAACAGGGGGCCGCCGTCCGATGTAGCCTGGGCTGCCCGCCGCAGCCCGAGCAGGAGGCTCCTCGACTTGCGGGCGGCCTCCACGAGCTGGGGCACGGTTGTCATGGCGCTGAGATCCTTGGTGCTTCCGGCGTGGATGCCGCCGACCAGGGGGTCGACGAGCCGGTCCGCCACCTGGGCGCCGAAACGCCCGGCGACGAGTTCTCGGACACTCACGTCATCGGGCAGTCGACGGAGCGGCAGGACGAGGTCGGCCGCGGCGCGGAGCAGACCGCTAGGAGTCAGGAGCCCGGAGCGGACCAGCGGCAGGAGCCGTTTGGGGGCACCGAGCACCAGACCGTCCGGGAGGGCACGCAACCGACCCTGCCACCACAGCAACGTCCGGCCTGCTTGCGGAGCGACTAGATCATCAACGCCCACCTCGGCGCATAAGGCGATACCGTCAGGAGTGCGGGTGATGAACGCGTCGGGGCCGCAGTCGACGTCACGACCTTCGAAGGGTTCGGTCGCGATCTTTCCCCCGAGCCGAGATGGCTCAAAGACGGTGACATCGGCCTCGGAGCGGAGCTGCCACGCGGCGGCTAGTCCGGCTATACCGCCTCCTATGACAGCAACCCTCAACGAGTGCTCGTCTCCGCGTGGATCAACTCGACCAACCGAGTGAGGGTGCCGGGGTCCGTAGTGGGCAAGACGCCGTGGCCGAGGTTGAAGATGTGACCGACAGTTGTTGGCCGACTGCGGAGTACGGCCTGCGCCTGCGCGCTGACAACTTCCCACGGTGCCAGGCACACGGCGGGGTCGAGGTTCCCTTGCAGCGCTCGGGCCTTCGGTGCGAGCTGCCGGGCGTGGTCCAGGGGCACCCGCCAGTCAACGCCGATCACTTCCGCGCCTGCGCTTGTCATCAAGCTCAGCAGTTGGCCCGTCCCCACCCCGAAATGGATCCGCGGCACCTCGAGGTCGGCGATACCCTCGAAGATCCTGGTGGCCGCGGGCAGAACGTATCGCTGGTAGTCAGCGGGCGACAGGGCACCCGCCCAGCTGTCGAAGATTTGGACCGCCTGGGCTCCTGCCTCGATCTGATCCCTCAGAGACGCGACAGCCAGATCGGCCAGTCGGTCGACAAGCGCGAGCCACAGGGGCGTATCGGTGTACATGAGGGACTTCGTCTTCAGATGGTCCCGAGAAGGGCGGCCCTCTACCAAGTAGCTGGCCAAGGTAAATGGTCCGCCGGCGAAGCCGATGAGCGGTACCCGGAGCTCCTTGACCAGGATCCGTACTGTCTCTGTGATCCATGGCGTGTCCAGCGCCGGCTCGAGGGGTCGCAGCCTCTGCAGGTCGGCTGACGTCTCGAATGGCCGGTCGACCACAGGGCCCACTCCGGCGCGGATTTCCACCCCAAACCCCACAGCCGCAACCGGGACCACGATGTCCGAGAAGAGGATCGCGGCGTCGACGCCATAGCGGCGCACCGGTTGCAGGGTGATCTCGGCCGCCAGATCCGGGCGACGAATCGCATCGAGGATGCTTCCCGTACCGCGCAGGGAGCGATATTCAGGAAGTGCCCGTCCGGCTTGGCGCATAAACCACACGGGCGTATAGGGCACAGGCTCTCCGCGACACGCCGCCAAGAATGGGTTGGCCACGACCGTCGGGATGGGCATGAAGACAAAGTAGCCAACGCATCTTCGTTGACTCATTCGCCGTTGCGGCGTTCCGCTAGTGTCCTGTCTCCCATGAGCGCACGCAGAACCCGTCGCCGGGTTTGACCGGGAAGGTGTCGCGTGGACCTGTCGCCTCCAATCAGGGATGGCCAGATCGATCAGGCGTACGCAAATCCCCGCGATGAGGTGACCGTTCTGGTGCCGTCATCGGCAAGACGGATCCTCGATGTCGGTAGCAGTGTGGGGATCATGGGAGCGGCGCTCAAGCGGAGGGGCTGCGACGTCACCGGGATCGAGAGTTCGCCCGTTCTCGCTCAGGAGGCACGGGGACGTCTCGATCGTGTCGTCGAAGCCGACGTCGAGTTGTTGGCTGCCCAAGGGCAAGATCCCGGAGGACCGTTCGACTGCGTGGTTATGGCGGACGTCCTCGAGCACCTACGTGATCCCTGGTCGGTAACCCGATGGGCAGCCCAGTTGGTGGACGATGGCGGATCGCTGGTGATCTCCGTCCCCAACATCCGGCACCTACACCTGTTCTGGGCAGTGGGTGTGCGCCGGAGGTGGCCCTACCGTGCGGTCGGTATCTTCGACCGCACCCACCTGCGGTGGTTCGCTTTCGGCAATCTCGAGGAACTTCTGGAAGGCACCGGTTTCCACATCGTTGAGCTGCAGCGAAGCTTCAGACTGACCCTCGAGGAGAGCCGGATCAACCGGATCGCTTCGAAGCTGGGCGACTTCGGGACTCTGCAGTTCATCTTTCGCGCTGAGCGTCTCCACGGTGGGCCGTGAGGAACGACGTCGTCGATTTCGTCACCGAAGCCGTCAGCTCGCTTTCTCTGCCGGGTCCAGTGGTGGAGATCGGCGCTCGTCCGGCCGACGGTCAGGAAGATTCCGTGGATTTTCGGTCTTTCTTTCCCAACACGCCTTACGTCGGTTGTGACATTCAATCCGGACCCCGAGTCGACCAGATCGAGGACGCCCACCACCTTAGCTTCGACGACAACTCGGTGGGCACGGTCTTGGCCCTCGACACATTGGAGCATGTCCGGGATCCCATTCGGGTGGTCGAGGAGTTGCATCGAGTAGTCAAACCCGGCGGGTTCTTACTAATGAGCTCAGTGATGTTCTTTCCGATTCACGCCCACCCTTGGGACTACTGGAGGTTCACACCCGAGGGATTCGGCCAGCTGCTGGCTCCCTTCCCGAGTTCCATGGTGATGGCGATCGGCTGGGAACCGATGCCGGAAACTGTCCTCGGTATTGGCGTCAAGCAGCCGAACTTCGAGATCACCCCCGAGATGTTCCCGGAGACGTCTCGCCACGCGGCCGAGTGGGGCCACGGTCTGCGCGTGGATCTCGGGCCGCTGCGGATGTCTGCACGACAGTCGTGGTCCATAGCGATGAGGGCGACGGTCGACGCCCTCAAGGAGCGCGCCCTCCGCCTCGGGGGACTCCGCAGGACATGACCGTCGGGACGTCCACCTCGATCAACGTCCCGAGCCGAGTGCTACGCCTGCCCGCGGACCGTTGGCTCGTCGCGGGTGCGCTCGTGTTGGCGTTGGCGTTGCGGGTCGCGATAGTTGTCGCCACCCGAGCCCACTACGTTCCGGTCAACGATTCATTTGACTTCATGCGGATCGCAACCTCGATCAAATCAGGCCACGGATTCGGTTCTACGGTGGTGCCGGGGGCGCACGGTCCGAGCGCGTTCCGCACGCCCCTCTATCCGGCGCTGCTCGCCCTGGTGTTCAGCGTGACGGGGGTCAGCGTGACCGCGGCGCGGTTGTTCACAGTGGTGGTGTCGACCGCCTTCGTCGCTTCGCTGGGCGCTCTCGGTTGGCGACTCGGCGGACGTCGCGTCGGGCTCGTCTGCCTCTTCGGATCGGCACTGTACCCCCCGTTTCTTCTCGCGAGTTACGGACTCCAATACGAGGTGGTGTTCCTGCTCCTCACCTGCTTGGCCTTGCTGGCTGCTCTGCAATGGCGCCAGGAGCCAGACCGAATCTGGCTGCTCGCAGCCGCCGGCCTCCTTACGGGTCTCGCGATCCTCTGCCGGGAGACCGCGGCCCTGGTGCTGGTACCGACGTGGTTGTTCGTATGGCAACAACGCAGCCGAATGTCTGGCCGGCGACTCGCTGGGCTTCTGGCCTTGGTCACTGCGGGCGCGATGGTGGTGGTAGCTCCGTGGACGATCCGCAACGCCGTCACCATACACGCGTTTATCCCCGTGAGCGATAGCCCGCAGGAGGCGCTGGCGGGGTCGTACAACGCCACCACTGCGGCGGACAGCGCCAACCTGGGGAGGTGGACTGTGCCATATGACGATCCCACCGATTACCAGCTGTTTAAGGCTCTCGGCCCTTCGCCGACCGAGGAGCAGATCATGTCGACCTATCAGTCTGCGGCCTTGCGATACGCGTCGAACCGCCCGGGGTACGTGCTCGAGCTGGCGGCATGGAACACGGTGCGGCTCTTCGACCTCCGCGGCTTCCAAGACGCGACCTACCTGGCACCCTACGTACCGTGGAACATCCGCCTGGTCAAGCTCAGCGTGGTTTCCTTCTGGGTTTTGGCCCCGCTCGGCATCCTCGGGCTCTTTACTCGCCGCGGTCGCCAAATCCCCAAATCTCTCTGGACCTACCCGGTACTCGTGTACTTGGTGTTGGTGCTCACAACCGCTGACATCCAGTATCGCGTCGCGCTAGAGCCATTCTTTCTTCTACTCGCCGCCATGGCCGTGGTGGCCGCCTACGAACGGCGGAGACCCCCCCCTTTCACCCGGCAGGGGGCGACTGAGGAAGGGGTCGAAGGATCCCCCACTGTGACACGCCAGCCTTGATGCGCCGCTCGACGATCTCGAAACGCGGGAAATGGCGCAGATCGACCAGATAGTCGTGCGGACTGGTGCGTCGCTGAAGGAGGCGAAGAGTCTCGAGGGCCCGGCAGACCCAATCCATGCCTGGGACTGGAGTCGTCAACATCAGATACCCGTCCGGTTTGAGCAGGTCGTGCAGAGGCTCGGTGAAATCGCCGTGCTCCACGACCTCGAAGGCGACGATGGCATCAAAGGAGTGGGGCTCCAGGCCCAGTGACCGCCAGTGGAAGATGTCACCCACCACGTCCGCTGGGGGCTGGAGGTCAAGACCGGTGACATTCGTCCACCCCCGTCTAGCGGCCGCGGCTTTGAACCAGTTGTCGGCGCAGCCGACGTCGAGAATTCGAGCCGAGCGGGGCAGGTGATCGAGGAAGTACCGCACCTTTCGGCGTCGAGCCACCTCCGAGAGGGGTCCCACCCGCCTCTTGGGTCCCTGGGCCGGGCTGGCACGACGGATGTCCGATGACAACCCCTCGTCTGGTCCGATCGGGATGGTCATGGTGTGAAGTTCACGCGCGGAGTATGGCAGACCTTCATGCGTGCGGTCACTTTGTCCTACCAGGCTGGCGGCACCCAGTTGACAGCCAATGTCGCGTCATCCGCTAGCCTCCGCGACTCCATGGAGCGGCGTTGACATCAAACGATACTGCTGGGCGCCGGCCATCCGCGGTTTCGACCGCCGGCGCGAAGGCTCGGCGACTGCTGCACCCGATTCGACAGGCGTTGCAGCCGATCGAAATGCGCGTCCAGGAGCACCAGAATCCGGTGCTCGGGTGGTTGAGGACGGCCGCCCGCCGTCAGCCGTCCGATCCCGACGTATGGGACAGGGCGTGGGACAACAGGCGACGACTGGTTCGGTCCCTCGCGCCCGGTCGCTCTTTCATCGATGTCGGCGGGATGTTTGGAGTGTCGGGAGAGTTGGCGTTCCTGGCGGAGGAGTGCGGAGCTACCAGGTGTGTGCTGTTCGACGCCATGGATCCAACTGACGAGTTCGCGGCGAGGCATAGCCGAAGTTCGTCAGGCGTCCAGCACATTCAAGGAGACCTTCACGACCCCGAGGCGATTGCCGCGCTCGGGACCTTCGACGTCGTCTGGTGCACCGGAGTGCTCTACCACTCACCGAATCCGATGTTTCAGCTGATGCACCTGCGGCAACTGACCACCGAGACGATGGTTCTGGGCAACCTCGTCATACCGGAGGTACCGGGTTTCGATCAAGTTTGCATCCTCTATCCCGGGATACCGAAGAAGATGCAGGATGGATTCGCTGAGATGTACGGCGGGCCAGAGCGCTTCCCGGGAATGGCGGTGCCGTTCGACGCGACCCCCAACTATGCCTACGCGAACATGTGGTGGGGTATAACGCCCTCAGCGATGCGCAGCATGATGCGCTTCACCGGATTGGACATCATCGAGGAGTACCTGTACCTGCCGTTCTGCCTCGACATTGTCGCCAAAGTCGGCGGCGAGTCTCTGGACATCTACCCTCCGCTTGATTTCTGTCGTGAGCGGGCTCGGCGACGTTACGCCGATACGCCTCAGGACCAGCTACCCCGCTGGGCTGAGGCCCAGATGGACCAGTTCGACAACTCGTAGGTCTTGTTTCACCCCGACGTCAAAGGCCCGGCCCGACCGCTCGCGAGGTCGCCCGTTGAGATCCTCAGAGAACCAAAGTGCGAGAAGAGATCGAGGCGCCCAAGTGGCTGGCTAGGCGGGTCAGGTCAGTGGCCAGCATCTTGACTCCTTGGCTGACGAGCGGACCGTTCCGGACGGGAGGGCGTTGCCACCACAGGTAGGGGATGGCGAGCAAGACTGCGGGCTTCCAGCGCCGCGCTGCGGTGGCCCCGACTATCGCGGCCAGTAGGGCGGCATCCTCCCGACGAAGGGACCACGGTCGCCAGAACGCCTCGGCGCGGAACTGGGGGTGGATGGCCGCCAGGCGGACGAGGTAGCCGTCGCTCCAGGCGATTCGGATCCACCAACGCCAGTCTCGACGCTCGACGTCGTGGACGACAACGGCCTGCCTCGAAAAGCCGCGCTCCCATCCGGCCTCGACGACCTTCCATCCCAGGTCGGTGTCTTCGCCCCAGAAAGCGATGTCCTCGTTGAAACCTCCGGTCGCATCGAGGGCAGCCCGACGATAGAAGATGTTGACTCCTTCGAACCAGGGGCCGGCCTCGGTGATGAGCCGCCACACGTGCCAGCAGTCCAGGCGATTGACGTCGATCTCGGGTGGGGTCAGGGTGCAGCCCTGCATGACGCCAAGCCTCGGGTTGGCCACCATGGCGGCGAGTCCCGACTCGAGCCAATCCGCCGTGGGGTGACAGTCATCGTCCATAAAAGCCACGATCGGCGCGCGCGACGCCCGCCACCCGAGGTTGCGGGGGGTGGCCGGGCCACCGCCGTTGAAGGAGGTGCGCAGTAGCCGGAACCGCAGCGAACCCTCGGCCGCCCGGGCCACTAGGGCGTCCCAGGTGCCGTCGGTGGAATAGTTGTCGACGATGGTCACCTCGAACCGATCTGGGTCGAGCGTCTGAGCGGCGAGCGCGTCGAGCAGGCCGTCCAGACCGTGTACATGGTTGAAGATCGGGATGACTACCGAGACGTCCGGTGACTGGCTCATCCCATGGATCGAGGTCAACTGTCCGGTTTCGATCGTAGGGAATCCGGTTTCGATCGTAGGGAATCGATGTTTTCCAGGCAGAAGGCGAGGGTCTCTGCGACGGCATCGCACAGCCGGGTATTGGCCTTCCACCCATTCGAGGCGAGCTTTTCGGTGGCCACCCGGTACGGGATCGGTAGCTCGGCCGGCAGGTCGGGAGCGATGAGCGCGGGACGGGCGCCGGTGGCGGACTCGGTGACGTCCTGGACCACCTCGGCGAGATGGCGGACGGTGCGCGGGTCGCCGGAGGCGAGGTTGTACGTCCCAGGTTGGATCGTTCCTGGGATGCTGCAACCGGCCACGATCGTGACCACGTCGCGGAGGGCGATGAAGTCGCGCCACTGCGCGCCGGACGATCGGAGGGTGAGCGTACCGTCGAGGGCGGCTTGGCGGCACAGATCGGTCGCGACGAGCGACCACCGGTCGACCCGGGCGTCGGCAGGGGCGCCGATCGAGTTGCTCAGTCGGAACACGACGACCTCGACTCCCTCCGCGGCCGCGGCACCGACGAGGTGCTCAGAGGTCAGCCGGGCCAGGGCGTACTCAGAGCGGGGCTCGGTGGGCGTCTCCTCGTCGACGGTCGCGCCATCGACTATCCGGGCCCCGTACACGTGCACGGTCGACACGTACACGAGACGACGGACCCCGGCCCGGACCGCGGCCGCCGCGACCCGGCGGCTGCCGGCGATCGTGGCGTTGACGGCCGCTTCGGGGTTGGAGGCGGTGGCAATCTCGTTGGGCCCGGCGAGGTGCACCACCGACTCGGCACCAGCGATGGCGGCGTCGATCGCGCCCAGGTCGCCGAGCAGGTCGACGACCACCTGGTCGCCCCCCAGGTACGGTACGTGCCGCCGGACGATGGGGCGCACGCGGGTCCCAGCCTGAGTCAGGGCACCGATCAGTCGGCTGCCGACGTACCCGCCGGCGCCTGTCACTGCGACTGTCGTCACGAGGGTGAGTCGGAGGGGGCGAGCGCGGCCTGGTACCACTCGACGGTCTGGGCCAGGGCTTCCTCCATGGTGTGGCGGGGAGCCCAGCCCAAGATCTTGTGCGCCTTGGCCGCCGAGAGGAACTGGTGGGGGATCTCGTGGCGGGCGGTGTCCCGGATGTCCGGTTCGAGATCGGTGCTCGCTGCGCTTTGGAGCAGCCCAACCAACTCGAGTACCGAGAGTGGCCGCTCAGACGAGAAGTTGAACGCCTCGCCTGCAAGCGAGGCGTCGTTGGCAAAGGCCTCGGCGAGCTGGAGGTAGGCCAGCGCGCCGTCGACGACGTAGAGGTAGTCGCGCGTCATGGTGCCGTCGGAGCGGATGATCGGCCGCTCGCCTCGCAGGAGAAGCCGGATGGTGCCGGGCACGAGGCGCTCCCAGTTCGTGTCCCCGGGGCCGAAGAAGTTCCCGCAGCGGGTAATGACCACCGGCACGCCATAGGTGAGAGCGAAGCTCTGCGCGATCAGGTCGGAGCACGCCTTCGACACGTCGTAGGGGTTGACGGCGAGGAGCGGCATATCCTCGGTATAGGGGAGCGCGGGCTGTTCGCCGTAGGCTTTGTCGCTACTGGCGGTGATCACCTGGCGGACTGTCGGGGTGCGGCGCACCGCCTCCAAGAGCGCCCAGGTGCCGCGGACATTCGACTCGTAGGTCGGGACCGGGTTGCGGTTGGCCACACCGACCTGGGTCTGGGCCGCGAGGTGGAACACGGTGGCGACGTCGTAGTCGCCGAGGAACCGTTCGAGCAGGGCCTGGTCCTCGATCGGGCCGGCGACGACCGAGACTCGCGGCCACCAAGGCTCGCGGATCGTCGAAGGAGGCACTGCGTCGCGGACGAGGATGACGACCCGGGCCCCGAGGTCGGCGAGTAGGGCCGTGAGGTGGCTCCCGAGGAAGCCAGTCGCCCCGGTAACGGCCACCGGGCGTCCTTCCCAGAACGCCTGGTTCGGCGCAAAGGTGCGGATAACGGGTTTGTCGCTGTCACGCACGGCCGTGAAGTGTGGCACACGGGCAGGGGCCCTCGGGGTCACGCGGTGTTCGGGCGGACCGTTCGGCTCACTGAATCCGTGGGCGCACCCAGGGACCGTGGCTTTCGGCGCACAGGGTGGTGAGTTCCTGAGCGTCCTTCTGAGTGTCCATTGACTTCCAGAAGCCGTGGTGGCGGTATGCGAACAGCTCGCTGGCCTGGGCCAGGGCGGGGAGCACGTCGCGTTCGAGGTCGTCGCCGCCCCACGAGTCGAACACCCGGGCGTCCATCACGAAGAACCCCGCGTTGATGAGGTGGTCGTCCAGCTTGGGCTTCTCGCGGAACCCGCTCACCCGGTTGTGATCGTCGAGGTCGAACGTGCCGTAGGGCGATGGAAGTGACACCGTCGTCACTGTCGCGGCACCGGGATGGTCGCGGTGGAAGGCCAGCAACGCGCTCAGATCTACGTCGCCAAGCCCGTCTGAGTAGGTGAGGAAGAACTCGTCGCCGAGTTGCTCGCGTACCTTCCACACGCGGCCTCCGGTGTTTGTCTCCTCGCCCGTGTCGATGACATCGACCCGCCAGCTGGCCGGCAGACCTTGCGCGAACTTCCACACCAACTCGGCCTTGTACCCAGCGGCCAGCACGAAGTCCGTGAACCCCTGCTCCACGTAGATCTCCATCACGTGGGCCAGGACCGGGCGATCGCCGACCGGCAGCAGAGGCTTGGGCAACTCCAGCGTCTCTGGCATGGCCCGCACGCCCCTTCCCCCGCATAGGATCACGGTGCGCATACCCGCTAGCACAGCCCAAATGCCCTACCACTGTCCAGTCGTCTGACGGAAGGCGGTTGACCGGACTGACCCTTGGAGCGACTGATCCCTCTCTACTTCTACTTGATCGTGGCGGCTGATGAGTGACCTCAACCTCGCTGTAGCCGCCTGCGCGATGGTAATCGAAGTAGCAGCCGTAGTCTTCGTTGCCTGTCGGATCTCCGGCTGGGCATGTCGCGAAGACGATGGTTGGACAGCCCGCCTAGTCGTCGGCCTCGTCATCGGAGTGACTCAGATAGTGGGCGTTGAGCTGTTGTGTGGCGCCGTGGTGGCCCTGTACGCGCCGGTCGTCCTCAGCGCCCACGTCATTATTGCCGCGGTGGCCCGACGTCAGGTGCCCCGGAGCGAGGGTTGGCGCGCTCCGCGCCTGGATCGGCGTCCGTTCGCCGTGTTGCTCGTTGGAGTCTTGGCCTTTGTCGGTACGATCGCGCTGCTCTTAACACTCAAAGCCGTGCCCATCGACAGCGATGACACCACGTACCACTTGCCCAATGCTGCGTCCTGGGTTCAGGTCCACGACTTGTGGCATCTGCCAGCGACAAATCCTGGCTACTTGACCAATGGTTATCCGAGCGATGGGGAATTGGTCGTGAGCTGGCTGATGCAGCTCTTTCGCGGAGCCGAGCTGACTGGGATCCCGAACCTCGTCTACGCTGGCCTCATTCTCGCGGCTGCCGGCCTGCTTGCCAAGGAATTAGGGGGCCGGCCATCTGCAGGGGTCCTGCCTGCTGCTGCCCTTATCCTGACGCCGATCTCCTGGACTACGCAGGTTCCGACAGCCCTCACCGACTGGATGAGCCTGGGCGGACTGCTGGCCGGGGTCGCGCTGGTGCTTCATGGGCGGCATCGAGCCCAGTGGCGTTGGCCGGTACTTGCTGGACTGGCACTCGGCCTGGGGGTCGGTAGTAAGGACACTGCGGTGATCCCCTGCATCGGGGTGCTGGTGTTGGCGATCCTGATCTATCCACGCCCGTCGCGACGGAGACTATTGACAATATTGATCGGCGGTGTCATCAGCCTCGCCGGAATCTGGTTTATTCGAAACGCCATCCAGGCCGGCAACCCGATCTATCCTGAGCCCGTTGCGATCGGCGGAACCACATTGCTTCGCGGCGGGGTCGGACCGTTCACAGCAGATTCAACGTCGCTGCTGCACGACCTCGGCACTGCCGGCACCGCCGCGCTGCGAACCTGGCTCGACTGGATGCGCGAACTCGTCGGGATCCCACTTATCTTGGTCGCCGCTGTCGTGTTGAGCTTCCAACGTCGATACAGGTCCACGATGTTGCAGTTGTGCGCTGGCCTGGCGATTCTATGGTTTATCAGCTACCTGGCCACGCCGTACACTGGCCCAAGGGAGCCGACATGGATGAGCGGAGCCCAGATTCGTTATGGGTTCCCCGCCCTGTTCCTGGGGGCGGTCTGTGCCTGTGTCGCGGCGCGATGGCTGTTATCGGTCGCCTGGGCGTCCTTTGTCTTCGATCTTTATCACATCCTCAGCGGTTCACCGTCGTTGTCGTTCCCCCCGCCCGGCGCTCCGCCCGATTGGGTGATTGCAGTCAGCTTGGGGGTCACAGTCGTGGCGATGAGCCTCCTCCTTCTTGCTTCGAAGGGCGGGCGTCGACAGTTGCATCTGGCTACCTGGCGCGCCCATCGGGCCGCAGCGTGCGTCGCCGGTGGGCTGGCGGTGGCTGCTGTAGCTCTCGCGGTAGCGCACGAGGAGCCAGTTCCCAACCCACTTGACCGAGCCTTGAGTTCCGCTGGTCGCCCGGCTGGACCGGTCATGATCATTGGGGACATCGACGCGTTCGCCGCCGTCGGCTACGACCTTCGTCATCACCTGGTGAGCGCGGGCGGAGGTGGGGCGCCGCATCAGGTACCGCTCATGGTGCCGGAGCAACTCAATGATCGGGTTGCATCTGTGCATCCGCCGGCAATCGTGGTCGGTCCCCTGGGTAATCCGGGAGTGATCCCCGGCTGGAGACCCGAGGGCTATCGGCTCCTCTACACGTTCTCCGTGTACAAAGTGTATATAGCCGTCAACCTTCCGCCCACCTCCCATGTCAACACGGCGAGGGCCGCTATCGGATGAGCGATCTCGCGATCGTGTTGGCCGTCCTCGAACTAGTTGCCGGCGGAGCGGCGGCTGGGTTCGTTGGCTGGCGACTCTCGGGACGGCTGGTGGACTCGGATGGGAGTTCGGCCATCCGGTTGGTGGTCGGTCTTGTCTCCTTTGCCTCCCAACTCATCGGCGTCGAGCTGCTGTGCGGCGCGATTGCTCTTCTCTACTCGCCCGTCGTGATGGCGGTCCACGTCGCGATCGCCGTCACGGTGTGGCGAACGGTGCCGGCACGCCCTCGGCGTGTGAGCGAACCTGGCCGCCTTACGCTCACCAATGTCGCGCTCGGATCGGTCCTGGCCTTTGTTGGCGCGCTGGCCGTGCAATTTTCATTCACCGGCACTCCGACTGACATTGATGACACTACGTATCATCTGTCCAACGCGGCGTTTTGGATCCAGGTCCACAGTCTGTGGACACTCCCGCCCGTGAATCCCGGGATCCTGACGAATGCCTACCCCAGCGACGGTGAGTTGCTCGTGAGCTGGGTGATGCAACCGTTCCATGGCCCGCAATTGGCGGCGCTACCGATCCTCTTGTTCGGACTGTTGACATTGGCCTCCTGCGCCTTGATCGCGGAGACCCTCGGTGGTCGCCCATCGGTGGGATTGCTCGGTGGGGCGACCCTCGTCCTGGCGCCGCTGTCCTGGCAGACGCAGGTGCACAGCGCGCTCACCGACTGGACCGCGACCGGCGGCCTCATCGCGTCCGTGGCGCTGGTTCTGTATGGCCATGGACGAGCCCAATGGCGCTGGCCGCTTCTCGCCGGTCTCGCCCTCGGGATCGCGGTCGGGAGCAAGGATACGGCTGTCGTTCCTGCGGCAACGGTTGTGGTCTTGGGGATGATCCTGTTCTCAGTGCGGTCTCGGTGGCGAGCCTCCGCCCTCGTGGTCGTCGGTACGGTCATCCTGGCTGGCCTCTGGTTCGTTCGTAACGCGGTCGACACCGGAAATCCCTTGTACCCCGAGGCCGTCGGGATCGGCGGCCGGACTCTTCTGCAAGGCGCGGTGAGCCCGGTAACTCGGTATTCGACCTCGTTGCTGCAGGACGTCGCGCACGGCGACAGCGCGGCGTTACGAGCCTGGATTACGAGCGTGCGCTTGACGATCGGGCTTCCCATAGTGGTCGCGGCCGGCGCGCTGCTGTGCTTTGTGGGGCGGACCCGCCGGAGCGTCCTCGGGCTGTGCGCAGGGCTGAGCGTCGTGTGGTTTGTGATCTATCTCGGGGAACCGTACACGGGCCCGGCGGCCGTGCCGATCTTTATCGCGGAGCAGCTCCGTTACGCGCTTCCCGCCCTGACATTGGCCGCGGTGTGCGCCTGTGTCCGTTGGCGGCCGATGATTCTCGTCGCCTGGGCTGCGTTGGTGGCAGACCTCTATCACATACTCCGGGGGTCGACTTCCGACCCTGTCCTCGATGTGTCGACGCGGGTCCTCCTCGTCAGTGTCGTCGTGGCTGCTCTCACCGCTTGGTGGCTGTGGCGCCTCCCAGGATTCATGGGGGCGACCCGACCGGGGGGGGGACGCTTCCAGAAGAGCCTCGGCGTAGCGGTAGCCCTGCTCGTGGCCACGGTCTTCATCGCCGCCTACAGCGTCCATCGCGCTCCTCGTCCGTCGCGGCTTGACTCGAGCCTGGCGGCCAGTGGTGAGGCTCGAGGGCCGATCATGATCATCGGTGACACCGACGTCTTCGCGGCGTTCGGCGACCGGATGCAGCACCGCGTCGTGGATGGAGGCCAGGGTGGAGCGGCCGGTGAAGCAGTGATTAGCAGTCCTAACCGTCTTGACGCTCGGATTAGAGCCATACACCCGGCGGCGGTCGTAGTCGGACCCAGTAACGAGCCTGGAGTCCTACCGGGTTGGAGCCCAGCCGGCTACCGTCTGCTGTACATCGACGGCGGTAACGACGTGTATGTCCATGAGAGTCCCAGTTAGCGGACGGGTTCGGGTCCCGATAGCCCCGAAAGATCGTTGGCTGGTAGGCGGCGCTCTTGTGGTCGCGCTGACTCTGCGAGTCGGGATCATCATTGCCACCCGGCACGGGTATGTCCCCGTCGCGGACAGTCTCGACTACAACCGCATCGCTCGCTCGATCAGTTCCGGACACGGGTTCGGTAACACCGTGCTGGCGCCGGCGCGGGGCCCCAGCGCCTTCCGGCCACCCCTCTACCCAGCTCTTCTCGCCGCCGTCTACTTCGTGGTGGGCTACCACATCGTCGCGGCGAGACTCTTTACCGCGATGGTCTCGACCGCGTTCGTTCCTGTGCTCGGGGCCCTGGGATGGCAACTCGGAGGGCGACGAGTCGGGCTGGTCACCCTGTATCTCGTCGCGATCTATCCACCCTTCATCATGGCGGGCTATGGGCTGCAGTACGAGGTCCTATACCTCACGCTTGTGACATTGGCGCTTTTGGCCGCACTCAAATGGCGCGACCACCCACAACGCAGCTGGCTGTTGGCAGCGGCCGGGGTCTGCACTGGACTCACCGTGCTCTGCCGGGAAACAGGCGTCCTCGCTCTCCTACCCATCTGGGCGCTCATTCTGCAGCGTTCCAAATCGACCTCCTGGCGGCTCGTCTTGGGGCGGGGGCTCGGTGTCACTGCTTGCGCCGCGATCGTCGTGATCCCATGGACGATCCGTAACGCCGTAACAATGCATCAATTCATTCCCGTCTCCGATAGTGCTGGTTGGGCGATCGGGGGCCAGTACAACCCGACCGTGGCGGCGGACAACCTCGACCTGTGGGTGATTCCGGACTTGGATCCATCGACGGTCCGGCGTGTAGATGCTCTCGGGCCTTCACCGACAGAACCCCAACTTATCGGCGCCGTGCAGGCGGAAGGGGTGAGCTACATCGAGGCTCACCCGGCCTTCCCACTGGAGGTGGCCTGGGACAACACCGTTCGAATGTTCTGCCTGCGGGGATTCTACGATGCGACCATCTGGGCGCCGTATGCGCCGTGGCCGGCATGGCTATTGAAGCTCAGTGCGCTCGGGTTTTGGATTGTCGGTCCTCTGGGAGCGCTCGGCCTCTTGACCCGCTACGGCCGTCAGGTGCCGCGGGCGATCTGGTTGTTTCCCGTCTTCCTGTACCTGGTCCTGGCTTTCACTGTTGCCGACATCGAGTATCGAGTCGAGTTGGAACCATTCTTCCTGCTCTCCGCGGCGATGCTTCTCGTCACGGGGTACGAACGGTGGGCCGGACGTGCTTACGAACCGCCCGCCTTCACAGCAGTACGCGACGAAGCTGATCCGATCCATCAGTAGTCTGTATCGTGAGCTGGCCGTAGCGGGCATGGCTCAGGCACCCAGAATGCCCGGAATCTGATACCAGCAGGACCGTCGGTGAAGGGCTTTCGGGTCGAAGGGTCGAACTACACTCTCTGGGCTCGCCACTTCGTGGCGGGGTAGCCGGGGTGACGCAGTTGAGAAAGGCTGACCGGGATGGGTGAGCAGAACCAATGAGCAGCGGCTACCGCCTGAGCATCGTCTTGCCCGCGTACAACGAAGCGGGCAACATCATCGAGGCTCTGCGGCGATGTACGGAGGCAGCCGAGCGGTTGTGTGTTGAGCACGAGATCATCGTGGTGGATGACGGTTCTGGCGATGCGACCGCCGATCTGGTTCGCCGGGCGTCACGGGCCGACCCTCGGATCCAACTGGTCCGACACGAGCGCAACCTCGGCTATGGGGAGGCGCTGCGAACCGGCTTTCGTTCCGCAACCCTCGATCTGGTCTTCTTCACCGATGCGGACAACCAGTTCGACCTCGACGAACTCGAGAAGTTCCTCCCTTGGATCGACAAAGTCGACGTCGTCGCCGGTTTCCGGATCAACCGGCAGGACAAATGGTTTAGGCGACTCAACGGCACCGCCTGGAACCTGCTTGTCCGAGCCGTCTTCTACGTTCCGGTTCGAGACATCGACTGTGCATTCAAGCTCTTCCGGCGTCATCTGCTCGAGAGCCTCGACCTCGAAAGCGTTGGGGCCATGGTCAACACCGAGCTCATGGTCAAGCTCGGACGCTCCGGGGCCGGCGTAGTGGAAATCGGCGTCACTCATTACCCGAGGACGTCTGGACAAGCTCGCGGTGCACACCCCAAGGTCATCGTGCGCGCCCTGATCGAATTGAGGCGGATGTCTCGCCGGTTGCGTGACACGAGCGTCGTGGCTATCGACGCGGCGCGGCCCCGGAAATCCTCGGTGGGCGTCGGGCCTCTCATGGCCGCAACGGTGTCGGAAGCTAGCCCCTCGAGGCGGACGGTCGTGGTCGTCGGCGGGGGCATTGCTGGCTGCGCGGCTGCCCTGCGCATGGCTCAGGATGGACATGCCGTCACCGTGGTCGAGCGCTCGGGCCACCTGGGGGGTTTGGTCGTGAGCTTCTCCGTCGGCGGTACCCCCCTGGAGTGCTTCTACCATCACATCTTTCCCCACGAACACGACATCATCGCCCTGATCGACAGCCTCGGTCTGGGCTCGAAGTTGGAGTGGAACGACAGCAGCACCGGCGTTCTCTCCGACGGTCGCATCTGGCCGTTCACCTCGCCGATGGACCTGATTCGGTTCGGCCCGCTGCCGCTGGCTGACCGAGTCAGGGCGGGCGTCGGCGCACTCCGAATGCGGAGAGTGATGGAATGGCGTGCGCTCGACGAGATTCCAGCTGCGCAATGGCTTCGCTCCTATTGCGGGGATGGGGCCAGTCGAGTCCTGTGGGACCCGCTATTGAAGGCGAAGTTCGGACCAGCCGCGCCGGATGTCCCTGCGGCTTGGATGTGGGGACGAGTGCACCAACGCAGCGCGGCACGGAAGGGAATGGGTGAGAAGCTCGGATACTTGCGGGGCGGTTTCAAGCAGCTGTTCGACGCCCTGGACAGCGAGCTGCGGAGGGTGGGTGTCGAAGTGCTGACTTCGGCGCAGGTCGATCGGATCACCGTTGCCGATGGGCGAGTGACGGGCGTGGAGACGTCGGCCGGACAACGCGACGCCGACGCCGTTGTGTTCGCTGGCACCCTCAACGGGGTGGGTCGCCTGCTGGAACCGGAGTTTTGCGATCCGCGATGGGCTTCGATCGGAAGCCTCGGTGTCCTGTGCGTCGTCCTGGAGCTTCGCCGTGGCCTTTCGGACATCTACTGGACGAACGTGTGCGATGCCGCGCTCCCGTTCGGCGGGATCATCGAACACACCAACATGCTCCCCGTTGACGATTATGGAGGTCGTCATGTCGTGTACCTGAGCCGATACTTCACGGCGGACGAAGCCGTCGCCAGCGCTGATCCCCACGAGGAGGCTCGCCGTTGGGTGGATCTCTTGGTGGCGCACGTCGGCGGGTTGAGCCGGGACGACGTGCTCGCCATTCACCCCTTCAAGACACCGTATGCGGCGCCACTTATCACGCTCGGTCACCTGACGCGGCTTCCGCCGATCGAGGGTCCCGTCGAAGGGCTCTATCTGACGACCACCGCCCAGATCTACCCACAGGACCGCGGCATGGATGAGGGAGTCAAGGCGGGATATCGGACTGCCGATGTCGTACGCGGCGGCGCCACCGTGCTGTCAGCGATCTGACCTTATCGATGCAGACTCCATGGACCGCGCGACACGTCCCCCGGAGCCGCCCGCCCGGCAACTGGTCTTGCCCAGTGTGCGGTGGGGTGGACGGTCGTGACCGCTGGGCGGTCCCGGAAGCTGCGACCGAGGGTGGCGTCGATGCCGCCTCCTTTAGACCCAGCTCGGACCGCTTCGGGGCCGTGGCCGCCACGGTGATCTGTTGCGGTGACTGTGGTCACGGATCCCTTGCTCATCTACCGGATGCGGTATCGATGTCCGGCGCCTATGAGGGCGCCGTAGATCCGGTGTCGCTCAGAGAGGAGCGGGGCCAAGTCGAGACTGCCACGAGAGCCCTTCGGATCATCGAGCGGTTTGTGTCGCCCGCGGCGATGTTGGACGTTGGCTGCTGGACCGGGTCGTTTCTGGTCGCGGCACGCGACCGTGGTTGGTCGGTGTCAGGCATTGAACCCTCGCGGTGGGCTGCGGCGCGAGCCGAAGCGCGCGGCGTAGACGTCGTAGAGAGCGAGCTCGGTGCCGCTGACAGATCTTCCGACCGCTACCAGGCGATCGTCATGTGCGACGTCCTCGAGCATCTCGGCGATCCGGGTACGGCGCTCGAGGTCGTCCGGTCCATGCTTGATCCACACGGAGTTCTGTACTTGACCGTCCCAGACGCCGGCAGCATCGCGGCGCGCGTTATGGGTCGGCGGTGGTGGTCGGTGCTACCAATGCATGTCCAGTATTTCACCCGGGCGTCCATGGGCCGCCTGCTTGTCGAGCGGGGTTTTGCCGTGCGTCACGTGCGATCTCATGCCAAGGTGTTCACTGCTGGCTACTACGCGGAACGGCTCGGGGGTTATGGTCCGCGGCTCGAGAGGCCGGTAGAGGCCGCCCTTCGGGCCCTCCGGGTGGAAGGACGCCTGGTGGCGCCCAACTTCTTCGATCGGATGGAGGTCATCGCTTCCCGATGAGCGAACTGCTCTCCATGCTCCATTCTGGGCCGGTGCGATCCCACCGGAGGGTGGCCGGCTGCTCGGCGCGTCTGTCGAGGACCTGGCGGTGACCCTGGCCCGGCGTCGGATCGAACGTGAGCTTCCCGACGCCCAGATCTATGACCGCGACTACCTCCTCTCCAATGTTCTCGATGGCATCGCGGACTATGAGGCTGGAGGGCTCTCGGTGGTGCGGCGCCGTGAGGTCGACCTTCTCGATCTACGGCCCGGAGATCGTGCGCTTGACCTGGGATGCGGAAGAGGCGAGACGGCCGCGGAGATGCTTCGGCGAGGTGGAACCGTCACCGCGGTCGACTACTCGTGGGACGCGGCCGAGCTCACTCGCTCGTTGGTCAACGATCAGGCGCTGGTGCTCCAGGCGAGCGGCATCGAGCTGCCTTTTGCGGCCGGTTCCTTCGATCGGGTCCTGCTGTCGGATGTCATCGAGCACGTGCCGTGGCGGCTGGCCGAACACCTTCTCGCCGAGGTGTACCGAGTGCTTGCCCCCAACGGCCGGGTGCTCATACACACCGCCCCCAACACCTGGTTCATCGCCGTCGTCAAGCGCCCGCTGGTGGCGCTGCTCCGGCTCACCCGACGCGACGCGGCCGTGAACCGGTTCGCCGAGTACGACCGGCTCCGATACGCGATGCATCCCAATGAGCTCAGTCCGGTGAGCTTGCGAAGGCTGATGCGGCGCTCGAGCCTCCACGGTGTCACCTGGGTGGACCGGGACGTTCTGCGCTCCGGTGCCAGCGAGTGGACCGCCAAGTGGCCTCATTTCCTCGTTTGGGGTCTCGGGCACCTGGCCGGAGCCTGGCCAATGCGCCTGCTCTTGGGCAACGACATGTATGCGCTAGCTGTGAGCGATCGTGATGATCTGGCAGTGGCACGCCGGCATCGCCATCGGGTGGGACGTCGCGTCCCGAGCGGTGCGGTCGACGGGCCCCACGACCAGTAGGAGGTCACCCATGCTGGGGTGCGGAGGAAGTCTGTCTCCCCTTCGCCAGGCGCGCTAGCGCTCGCTTGTACGGAGACCTAACGACTCCCTCCTCGGTGATGATTGCCGATACGAGCCGGGCCGGGGTCACGTCGAACGCTGGGTTAGAAACGGGGATTCCATCTGGCACCACCCGACGGTCACCAGACAAGGAGACCTCGTCCGCTGGCCTCTGCTCTACCGGTATTGAGCTGCCAGCAGGACAGTCCAAGTCCACGGTCGACATCGGGGCCGCCACGTAAAACGGTATCCGATGGTGGCGGCATAGAACTGCTAGCGAGTAGGTACCGACCTTGTTGGCGACGTCGCCGTTCGCGGCGATGCGGTCTGCCCCGACGATGACCGCGTCCACTTCGCCTCTGGCCATGAGCGACCCAGCCGCACTATCGACCACGACTGTAGCGGGTATGCCGAGCCGACCGAGCTCCCATGCTGTGAGCCGGCTTCCTTGGAGCACCGGTCGGGTCTCGTCGACCCAGACCGATGGCCGGCGGCCCGCCTCGTGGGCGGCCCGGATCACCCCGATGGCAGTGCCATAGCCGGCGCAGGCCAGAGATCCAGCATTGCAATGGGTGAGGATCCGTCCGTCTTCGGGTAGCAGTCCGGCTCCCAGCGCACCCAGGCGCCGGTTGCATGAGATGTCCTCGGCGACCATCGCCTGGGCTTCGGCGATCGGGTCAGGAGATGCGAGGGCCCGCTCGACGCCCCACTTCAAGTTGACGGCCGTTGGCCGGGTGGCGACGATCTGAGCGCCGGCCGCCAGCACTTCCTGTCCGAGCGAGACCGCCAGCGCGACCCCCATGGCCCCCGCTACCCCGAGGGCTGGGGCGCCCCGGACGGCGAGGCCAGAGATCGCCTGGCACAAGTCCTCGACGGTCGCAGCATCGATGAACACAAGCTCGGCCGGGAGGCGGCGCTGGTCGATCAGACGCACGACGCCGTCGCGCCACTCCAATGTAGGCGGGATCCGATCCACACGGCAGTATCTCTCGGCGCGACGACGACAGGAGCCGTACCTGTTGGCGCGGCATCGGCCTCATTCTCGGTGGACTACCGTGGCGGCGAACTGCGCTGGTCACGTGGACACATAGGGGGGATCGTGAAGATCAAGACGGTGTCGCACGAGGATGGGATCACTTCTTGTGGGTTCCGCAAGATCTCGGCCAGTGTTCGTCGTCTCAATCCTGACACCGAGGCGTGCTAACGTCACGACCAACCGGTACCGGAGTATCCGGAACGCGATTTTCGGCGGTCTGGGATCGGGTGGCAGCCTGACCGATGAGGATGTGGACGAGGCCGCTCACGGCCTCATGGGTGCCGACCTGGTCGGCTTTTCGTCCATGACCGGATATGCCGACCTCACCAAGCGGCTGGCTCACCGGTTGCGAGAGCTCGATCCGGGGGTATTCATGGTCTGGGGGGGGTATCCATCCGATCATCCATCCCGAGGACGCCATCCTGTCCGATGTTGACGCCATCTGTACCGGTGAAGGTGAGTTCGCGTTCGAGCAGTTCTTCGACCTGTTCGGCCACGAAAAGGACTACACCGGCGTTCCAAACTTTTGGTTTAAGAACGACGAGGCCGTAGTCCGCAACGGTTTCCTGCCATTGATGACCGAACAACAAATGGAGGGGCTCCCGTTCCCTCAGTTCGGGGAAGGGGAGCAGATATACCGTCCCGGGAAAGGCTTCGGGCCGATGGGGTTGGGGGACTACATCGACAATGACGGGGTGGGGTACACCACGCTGTGGTCCATCGGCTGTCCCTTCCATTGCAGTTACTGCGGTAACACGAAGTTCATCGCGAACGATCCAAAATACAAAAAGATTCGGGGATGTGTGCGCTGACAAACACGGTCTAGTGCCAATGGAACTCACCCCGAGCCACGATCCGCTTATCGGACTCGAACATCCCGGCGTACTGCGCCACCCAGAAGAAGCGATACGTGCCCGGCGGGAGCGGCAAAGGGGCACCACGGAAGAGTCTCGGGAAATCGACCTCCCAATCGGAGATGTCGAAACCAAGATCAGGGACGATCGTAAACCCATGCCTTGACAGGACATGGACCCACCGCTTGTCATCGAACAGTCCGCCGCTTGTCGAGACTGTGCAACTGATCAACCGCCCCGAGTCACCTTCGGGGCGCTCAACCCGCAGAACCATGTTGTCGCCATCTCGGGTACAGGTAGTTGACCAGTCCGCTAGTTCGTTGTCTTCTAGGTCGTCGTCCGCTGGCTCTGAATCGGTATCGGTTGACTCAAGCTCCGATTCGGGCTCCGCTGCATCTGAGGTGCCCCCCCGGATCACCTTCGCGGTGAGATCCCCTGTGGGGGCGAGGGCGCTCCGTAACGGCTGCTCATGCTCGTCATGGGATTCCGTTATGTGCGTAGTGGCGCTGCCGTCGGCGCGTTCTTCGCGGTGAGCGACCCGCCGGACAGGGGGCGGATCTGCGTGAGCCGGCGACCCCGGATCGGGAGCGACAATGACGCCAGCGGCGGACGCATGGAACGGCCATCGGTGCTTCTCGTGTCGCACATCAGCTACGACCATCATGGCGGCGACCGCGGCCACGGTGCCAGCGATCCACGCCACGATCACGTGAGCGTGAAGAGCGCCAGCCACGACCGCGGCAGCCGCTACCAGCACGGTTCCGTACCAGTCGCGGCGACCCACGCACAGAGCCTAGGTGGGCTCGTCCTCCCCTGGCTCGCCTGCGGTGTCCTCGTCGCCCTCGGTGCCAAGCAGCTTGCGGAGCACGTCCTCCGGGTCGTCGTCGAGCGAGAAACGCTCGTCAGGGTCGTAACGAGGGTCGGACATGGCAACCTCCAGGGTACGCCCGTCCGGGCTCGACCGTGGTCTAGCGGACCGTTGCCCGCACCCGCTTGTAAGTGAGCCTGCGCATCGGCGTGGCGCCGACCAGCATCTCCATCCGGGACGTGTCGCTGATCTTGCGGTGCGTGTAGCGGTAGTCGAACTCGGCCAGATAGCGGGACAGGTGCACTTTCGAGACGTGATGGTGCGTGCCGTCCAGGCTCCGCTTGAGCTGGGAGAAGAAGTTCTCTGCGGCGTTGGTGGTCGCCCCAGTCCGGCGGTTCAGATACTCGTCGGCGGCATGGTTCACCGTCGAGTGCGAACGGAACTCGCGGCCGAGCTGGTTGTACCAGACGCCCTCGTCGGTCCACAGGCTGCTGCCACCTATGTCGACCTGCTCCGCTATCGCCTTGCGGAGCGTCACACCCGTCACGTCGGGGATAACCGCGGAGCGGACCTCGCCGGTCTTGGCGTTGATGAGCGACAGGACCGGGGTCTTGGCCGTGTGCATGTTCGGGCGGCCGCCCGGCGTGATGGGTTGCGGCTCGCTCATCTGGCCGTCGTGACGGCGCCGGGTCTTGGCGTTCATCCGGGCGGGGGTGCCACCGATCCATGTCTCGTCTGCGACGATCGTCCCTCGCATCGTGTCGAACGGGCCGCTGCCCGTCATCATCTCCCGGATGCGGTGCATCAAGAACCACGCCGTACGGGGGCACACCCCGTACTTGCGTTCGATCTCGCGGGCCGCGACCCCGTTCTTGCTGCTGCACATCTCGAAAATGCAGAACACCCACACCCGTACCGGGACCTTCGTGCCGTGGAGCGGTGTGCCGGTCAGGACGCTGAACTGCTTCCGGCACCCGTGGCAGCGCCACACCCGACGCTCGCTCATCGTCCCGGTACGGGTCCGCCGGGATACGCCGTTCGACGGGCGAATGAAGTCGGCACCCACATGCCCACAATGCGGGCAGTCCGGCGTCCCGGTCGGCCAGCGCAATTCCTCCAGGTACTCGTACGCGTCCGCCTCGGTCTGCACCCTGTCCGCAAGAGCCGTGATCGTCATTCCCACGACCACATTCTCTCATGAGGGTGTGACAGTTAAACCGCTGGTCGCACCCTGTTTTCTGCTCTCTGAGGTGACCGCTCAGACCCGGTAGTAGCGTCACCGTGGCGGTCTCGCCGGAGGCCGCCACATAGGGGGGGACCCACCATGGCGAAGTACTACTACACGACCACTCCGGAAGATCCGGCCGTGTATCACGACAACCAGGAGTGCAGCGAGGGAAAGAAGATCAAAAC
>Ga0302326_10004252_pt1 | contig 33239 bp, 24 predicted proteins | sample Palsa_T0_3_FD_202264 | JGI IMG/M metagenome (GOLD analysis project Ga0302326, IMG submission 202264) | Peat permafrost microbial communities from Stordalen Mire near Abisko, Sweden - Palsa_T0_3 | ecosystem: Environmental > Terrestrial > Soil > Palsa > Peat permafrost | place: Sweden: Abisko...
GATCCCGACATCGAGGTGCATGGCTCGCTGCGGCACCTGGATGAGCTGGCCGACGTCCACGGCGTGGTGCTGACGCCGCACAATTCCGTGCCGGTGCCCGCCGACGGGCGCACACCGAGTCAGGTCGACGTGATGATCGCCGGCGTCTACAACCTTGGTTACGTCTCGCTGGCGCCACGGCCGGAAGTGGACCGTCTGCTCGACTGGTGGTCTGACCGTCTGCGCCGCGATTGCCGCGTAGACCCGAGGTGGGGCTACTTCGTCGACCAGCGGTGGTTCGATCTGGTTCCTGGGTTTCTGAGCGACTTCGCCATCGTCCGTGATCCTGAATACAACATTGCCTACTGGAACCTTCACAGCCGGCGGCTCGAGCACGACGGCGAGCGCTACCTGGTCGACGGTCGGCCGCTGGCGTTCTTCCATTACAGCGGCTTCGACCCCGAGCGCCCGCTTATCCTCAGCCGTCATCAGAACCGGATCGACGTCGTCTCCGACCCGATTCTGGAGCGACTTCTCGCCGAGTATGCCGCCCGGGTCATGCGCGAGGGGCACGCGGTCAGCCGGAAATGGCCCTACAGCTACGTCGCGCTTGGGGACGGCACCCCGATCGACGAGTTCGTTCGTAGCTTCTGCGATGACTACGACGACGAGCAGGAGCGATCGGGTCAATCAGCCGCGTCGCCGTTCACCGTCGCGGGCGCGAGGGCGTTTGAGGACTGGCTGCGGTCAGAAGCGCCGGATGCGCCACCCGGGGTCAGCCGTGTGCTCGCCCGCGTGTATCAGGACCGAGGCGATCTGCAGGTCAGTTTTCCCGACCTGAGGGGTCCTGACCGTGAGGGGTTGATCGCCTGGGCTGATGGCATCGGGGCGCAAGAGGTGTCGCTGCTGGCCAGGGTCGGCGGCGCCGTCAACGGAACCGCGCACGGTTCGGAAGGGAAACCCGTTCACCGCGTCGCAGGGCGGCCGCTGGGCCCGCTGCCCGATGGCCCATGGGGAGTCAACGTCGTCGGCGAGTTCGGCGCAGGGGGCGAGCCCGGAGAGGCCGCCCGCCAGATCGTCGGCACCTTTGATGCCCGGGGAATCCCGTCGGCGCCGGTTCATGACTGGACAGCTCGTCTTACCGCCGCGAGCGAACCGTACGCAACGCTGCCGCCTGAGTACGCCCCCTTCGTGGTGAACGTCATCTGCACGAGCCCAGACGCGTTTCCCGAGTTCGCAAAGCACGCAGGCGAGCAGTTCTTCGCCGGCCGCTACTCGATCGGGCTGTGGTTCAGTGACCCCCGGCGACACCCGGACGCCGTGCTTGACGCCTTCGGGCACGTGCAGGAGGTTTGGGTGCCGAGCGCGTACGCCGCGGACGCCGCCACGGCGCTGGGCCCCCCCGTCCCGGTCCATACGATTCCGATCCCCGTGAACCCGCCGGCGTTCGCGCCGCGCTCACGCGCCGAGCTTGGGTTGCCCGACGGGAAGTTCCTGTTCCTGTCGATCCTCGAGGAGGCGAATGACCTCGAGCGCAGGAACCCGCTCGGACTGGTCGAGGCGTTCAGGCGAGCGTTTGCGCGTGATGACGCCGCTGCGCTCGTGATCGCCTGGAAGGGCTCCGAGCAGGACCGCGATGCGATCGAGGAGCTACGGACCGCGATCGCCGGCGACCCCGCGATTCAGGTGATCGATGCGGGTACGACGCGCGCGGAGAGCTGCGGCCTGACAGCACTATGCGACTGCTACGTCTCATTGCATCGCGCCGAGGCATTCGGTCTCTCGATCGCAGAGGCGATGTGGCTAGGTAAGCCGGTGATCGCAACCGGCTACTCGGGGAACATCGACTTCATGAACGTCGAGAACAGCCTGCTCGTCGACTACCGTGAGGTGTCGGCGGAGCCTGGCGCGGAGGACTCTGCCGGGGGCGCCAAATGGGCCGATCCCGACCTCGACGATGGCGCCAGACTGATGGCGCAGGTGTTCGGCGATGTGGTAGCAGCGCGCGCGCTCGGTTACCGTGCGGCGGCGGACATTCGCCGCACACACTCGCCGGCTGCGGCGGGCGAGATCATCGGACGGCGCTTGGAGTCGATTCGCGCGACGGGTCAAGCGCCGCGCAGCTTTGCTCCCCCGCACACGCGTTCGGCCGAGCTGTCGCTGCTACAGGCCAGGGTCAGCCAGGGACCCCCACCGGTGCCGCGAGGCGGGGCCGGCCAGCGAGCGCGAGGGCTCCTCCGCAAGGTGGTTCTGCGCGCACTGCGACCGTACAGCGACTACCAGCAGAAGGTGAACCTCGAGTTGGCAGCCGCGCTGGAGCGACCGATGGCGAATCTGGCCGTCGAGCGAGCCCAGCTCCTGGCGGAGCTTCGCGGCAGCCGGCAACTACGGTCGGTCGTGGTGGCACAGGCCCGCGGCCTCGACGAGTTACAGCGGGTCATGTCGCTGCACAGCGACCGCGGGCTTTTCCTCGCGATCTCTGAACTCGGCCGTCGTCACGCGGAGATCACCGCAGAGCCGGGCGAGCCGCCTGATTCGCTCGGGCTGAGCGCGTTCGAGCTTTGCGCCTACTCGCAGAACGGCGAGGACGGAGTCCTGGCCGAGATCCTCCGCCGCGTCGGCGTGAAGAACCGCTTCTTCGTCGAGTTCGGGGTGGAGTCCGGGCGTGAAGGGAACTGCGTCTACCTGGCCGATGTCGCCGGCTGGAGGGGACTGTTCATGGAGGCCGACGAAGAGTGCTATCAAGTGCTCGATCGCAAGTACGGGCCACGAGATGACGTACGCACGATACGAGCGCTGATCACCCACGAGAACATCGAGCAGCTGTTCGCCGAGGGTGAGGTGCCTGAGGAGCCGGACGTGATCTCGATCGACGTCGACGGGCAGGACTACTGGATCTGGGAGGCGATCGAGGGATATCGCCCCCGGGTCGTGGTGATCGAGTACAACAGCGCACTCGATCCACACCGGCGCCTGGTGACACCGAGGGAAGCGGGCGCCGCCTGGGACGGGACCGAGTACATGGGCGCTTCGCTCGGAGCGATCAGAGCCCTTGGTGAGCGCAAGGGCTACCGGCTTGTGCATACGGAGCTGGCTGGATCAAATGCGTTCCTGGTGCGAGCGGATCTCGCCGAGGAGAAGTTCGTGCCCGCAGAGGAGGTCTCCCTGCGCGGGGTGCCCAACTACTTCGGCTCGGGCTACCGACACCCTCCCGACCAGCTGAGCAGGTGCTACCTGGATCTGGATACGGGCGAGATGGTCGGGGCGATCTGAGTCAGTCGCGGTCGTGAGCGCGCAGCTCTCGCAGCTCGGCCTCGAGCTGGGCCAAGCGGTGCACAACCTCGTTCTGCGCGAGGGCGATTGACTGCATCGTCGCATCGAGGGCTTCGATCGCTCTCAGGAGCTCACCGCCGACCATCTGCTGGTGAACCGTCACTGGCTTCAGCGCCCGCAGGAGACCCCCGCGCGCCGCGCGCTGCGCTGCCCCGAAGCGGGGCGAGCCGGGCGGCACCGGCCCCGAACGGATCAGTTCGCCGGCGCGATGGGTCGAAACCGGGCGTGGTCCCTTCGCCCACCCCACCGAGGATGCCGACAGCAGCCGCAGGCGCTCCGCCATCACACGGCCTGCGGCATCGGGTCCGTGGCTCGAGCGGATCTCCGCCGCGGCGCGCTTTCCGCGCCGGGCCGCCTCCTCGGGTCGTTCGAACACCTCGCGCATCAGCCGTGCAGCGTGATCGACCGACGGCTCGGCCCACACTCCGTCGGCGGGGTAGGGCTTATGACCAGGGCCGATCGGCACCAGCCGGTGGTCGACCAGATAACTGTTCTCTGAGGACATGAAGTCGAGATTGCCCGAGTAGCCGGTGGCGATCACCGGCTTGGCGAGCCACATCGACTCGGCGAGCGTGTAGCCGAAACCCTCCGCCCGGTGCAATGAGACGTAGCAGTCAGCGGCTGCCATCAGCCCGTCGCGCTCGGCGCTGGACAGACGATGCTCGATCAGGTGGATGTCAGGGTGCCCGGCCACCGCCGCACGAAGCCGCCCGTGCGCCCCGGGGTCATACTCGGCGTTGAGGCTCTTGATCAGCAGGGTCGCGCCTGAACCGGGTGTGAAGGCACGGGCGAAGGCCTCGATCACGGCGAGCGGGTTCTTACGTTCGAACACGCTGAGGTAGTCGAAGGCGAAGAGGAAGCGGTAGCCCTCGGGTAATCCGGCGGGGGGTTGAGCGCGCTCCGCGTCCGGGGCGAGGGAGACCGGCTGAGGAATAGTCAGAACGGGAACCGGCGCGCCGGCGGCCACCGCGTCGCGGACATGGCGACTACCGACCCACACCTCGCCGAGCCGGTCGAATGCGGGCCGATACCGGGCCGGAAAGGTACTGACCTCCCACGCCCAGAAGCCGATCGTATAGCGGCCCGCGAAGAAATCGTGGCCGAGCTGATCGGAGACGATCGGGACCATCTCGGCATTCGCGCAGAGCAGATTGAAGTCCTCGAAGTCAGCGTCGCCTGCCGGCTGCTCGCCCTGCTTCCCGTCGAGATCTCGTCCGAGCTCATCGTCCTCGGGTGCCGCATCGGGGTGAAGCGTGGTGGGACGGATCGTGATGCCCTGCGTGCGCAACGCGGCCGCAAGCTGGCGGGCGTGCTCGCCGGTGCCCATCGCGCCGTTGAAGTAGCCGACGACCTGCATAACGAGTGAGCGTAGCGGCGGCGCGCCCGATCCGGCTTCGCGGATTCGGTGCGCGATCGATACTTTCCGGGCCTTGGTCGGTACCTATGCATCGGCGATCGCGATCACTGTCGTCGCGGTCCTGCTCGGCCGCGGGATCTGTGTGCTGGCGGGACAAGACGGATCCTCCTGGCTCAGTCCGGCGGTCGGTTTCGCCGCGCTGATGGTCCTATGCGAGACGGCGGTCAGCCTGCCAGGACGGGGATGGACGGCCGTCGCAGCGGTCGTGCTCGCGTGCGCCGTCGCGCTGTGGATCGTCGTCCGGCGCGGCTCCCGGAGGCCATCGATCCTGGACGGCCTGCTGGTCACGGCCGCCGCGCTGATCGCTGTCTCGATCCCGTTTCTGGCCAATGCGCGCGTGGGAGTTCTCGGTATCTCGTTGCTCAACGACACGCATTGGCATCTCATCCTGGCCGAGGGCCTGCTGCACCCGGCGATCAAGCCGGTGGACTACGGAGTGGGTTATCCGCTCGGCCCGCATGCCGTCGCGGCCGTGTTTGCCCAAGGCTTGGGCAGCAGCGTCGACAGAACCCTCACCGGCGTGCTGATGGCCACGCCGATCCTGACCGGGCTGACCGCCCTTGGCGCTCTCGCAGACATATCTCGGGCACGGCGGGTGCTGGTCGCGGTGCTGGCGGCGATTCCATATCTCGCGGCCGCGTGGTACATCCAAAGCGCATTCAAGGAGCCGATCCTGACCCTGCTGCTGCTGGGACTCGTGCTCGTGTTGCAGGAAGGGCGGCGGGAACGGTTCTCACGGCCGATCGCGGCGATGGTCCCGGCAGGAGTTCTGATCGCAGGGGTCATCGCCGACTACTCCTACCCGGGCCTCGTCTGGCCAGTCGGAACGGTGGCGTTCTGGGGGGTGCTCGAGCTGACGGTGGGCGGCGGATGGCGACACCTGCGTCCGCTTGCACGGCGGCTGAGGTCGGCGGTGCCTGCGATCGGCGTGGGTCTGCTCGTGCTCGCCGTCCTGGTTGCGCCGGAGATCGGGCGGCTCCACGCCTTCTGGGTGTCGAATTCCGGGAGTAGCGCCGCTGGTTCGGGGGGAGTCGCCTCAAGCCCACTGGCCAACCTGGCCGGCCCACTAAGAACGCTGGAGGGCCTGAACATCTGGTTGAGCGGAGACTTCCGGTTCGCCCCCACCAACGTGCTCCTAGCGGGCTTCTTCGCGGGCTTCGCCGCGGTCGTACTCGCGTTCGGTGTCGTCTCGGCGTATGCGCGGCGACACCTGCCCTGGCTGGGGGCGATGGTGGCGCTGACCCTCGTATTCGTCTACTCGAAGCACGCTTACACACCGTACGTAGCCGCCAAGGCGATGGTCATTCCGGCGTCGCTGCTGGTGCTCGGATCCGGCGGTGCACTGATGCGCTGGCTCGACACCGCACGCTGGGGCTCAGTGACCACAGTGGGTGTCGCGGCCGCCACGATCGTGTTCTTCGTTTACTCGCTCCAGTCGAGCTATCTCGTGCTCGCGAACGCGTTCGTCGGACCTGACAACCATCTGAACGAGCTACGCTCGCTGCGGCCGCTCGTGCACGGCCGTCCCACACTGACGCTGTTCTACGACGACTACGTCCAGTGGGAGCTGCTCGGAGTCCAGGTGTCCTCACCGTTGCTCGCCTCGGTAATTCCCGCTCCGGTCCAACGAGTGAAACCTTGGTCCTTTGGTCAGCCGCTGTTCTTCACCTCGGTAAGCGCCTCAACCTTGAACCAGTTCGACTACGTCATCACGACGCGCTGGGCTGCCGGGGGCGCCCCCCCGCCGAACTTCCATCTGGTCGGGGGCTCCCGTTCGTATCAGGTATGGCACCGCGTTGGACCGACGCCCCCGTTCCGCGTACTTCCCTCGCCCGGCGCACCCGGGGCGATCCTCGACTGCCGCCGCGTGACCGAGCGGGAGATCTCTCGGAAGAAGGGCTTTGCGATGGTGACACCGGACCCACGCGAGTTCACCGTGGCGCCCTTGGTGCCGGGATCCTCAGAGAAGGTGGTGCTGAGGCTCCCGCCCGGGGAGTGGGATATATCGCTGCCCTTCACCTCCGATCAGGCGGTGACGGTCCGCGGCGGAGGGCTGAGCGTATCGCTGCCACCGAACCTGGATCGGCTCGGAAGCGTCTGGCCGGTGGGACGGATTCGGACGACGGGAACCCCCGTCACGCTGACGTTGAAGATGTCCGATCCGGGCTTGATCGCTTCAACCTCGCAGTACTTCAGCCCGGAGTCGATGATCGCCGAGCAGGCGACCCCCGCCCAAGCGGTCCCGCTGCACCGCGCCTGCGGACGCTACGTCGACTGGTACGAGCTGACGTAGGCAGCTAGTCGTCCACTAGCGGTCGGCGCTCGGTACGAACAGCGCCGGGATCGTCTGCCGGTTGGTGGGTTCCCCGATCACCCACTCGATGAAGCGGGCGCTGTCAGCCCCTGGCACATCCGCGAACACGGTCCGCAGATCGGCCCGTCCGTCGTGCAGCCCGAGCAGGTACCGGTTCAAGCCGGTGTCGCCGACAGGTTCGAGCAGCCAGTCGACGAATCGCGCCCCCTCGACGAAGGGGTTCGGCGGCTCATCCCCGCCCTTGGCCTCGGCCTCGAGCAGCGATTCGCGGTAGAGCCGGCGTATCACCGGGTCGAGCGTCACCCCGTCCGATGTCACGCCGTACCGGTACGGCTGTCGCCTCGCGTCGTCGTAACCGGCCGCGAGCAGCTTTGCCGCATACGCTCGGCAGATCTCGGCGACGGCGGGATACTCGTCCGGCGATGGCCACGGCAGGCCCGGCATCGTCGCCAGCGTATCCGTGCGATGCGGGTCGAATCCGCCGCAGAAGTGAAAGAACGTGACGGGTGGCACCGGGCGCTCGTGAAGGTTCCAGCCCATCACGTTGTAGCTGGGATCGCGCAGCACGTAAGCCCCGAACAGCGGTAGCGCGAAATCAAGCCAGCGCTGCTCCGCACAGTTGCCCTCGTGGATTGCGACGTGGCAGTGACGAACCGTGCGCGCGGCCCACCAGTCGAGGAACGGTCCTCCGTCGCGACCAACGGCGAGGAATCCCGCGTTGAGCATGCCAGAAAGCAGGAACCACGGCTCGAACTCAGCGTGCGGCGTCGTGATGTGCGGGGTGAGAACGACACCATGCTCAGAGGCGAGCGCGACAGCCAGGTCGAGGGGAGCAAGCACTTCGGTGTCGGCGTCGAGGAAGATCACCGTGTCGGCACCCTGTTGGAGTAAATGCCGGATCAGATAGGGCTTCAGCGCGCCGGCGAGCTCGGCTACGGTGTAGATCGCCGCGAGCCGCAGCAGCTCACGCCGTTCGAGACCCAACTCGAGTATCGGGCCGGTCTCGAGGCGAAGCACGACGACCTCGGCGTCCGGATTCTGCTCACGGGCGGATCGCGCGAGCACCTCGCCGTGGGCGCGGTAGCTGTCCGTGACGAGCGTGCAGATACAGACTGGCGCCACCGCGTTTCTGTTGTCCTATGTGGATCCGCGCGAGCCGACAGAGTATGCGGCGCCCGAGCCAACAGGGGGTGGCTTGCGGCCGAACGGCGCGTCATCAGCGGGAAGTTGCACCGAGCCGCTGCCAGGAACGATCTCCATCAGCCAGTGGAAGCCGCGGATTTCCGGTCGCTCCACCGCACGGATGCGAAGGCCCCGAGACTCGAGTGACGCGAGCAGCCAGTCCGCGTCAAAGATCACCGCGTTCGTCGGGTCGGTCTCGTTGATGTAAAGGGCCTGCTGAAAGTCCTGCATCATCGGAAAGTACGCTTTCTCGAACAGAAACCAGGTTGCGATCATGACCCCATCCGGACGGAGGACACGGGCCACTTCGTCGAGGTAGTGCTCGGCCTGTTCCTGGACAAGGTGCGTAAAGACCGACCACGCAATCAGCAGCGTCACACTGGAGTCATCAACCGGAAAAGGAGCGGAGCGCGGTAGGTCGGGATTCGGGTTGAAGCCAGGATTGAATACGTCGTGGTGAACGAAATCGAAGTTGGGGAGGCGGCTCCCCAGGTTCGTCTTGGCCCACGCGATCATCCCGGCGTGCAAGTCGATTCCGACGTATCGCTGCGGCATTGGAGCACGTGCAAGTGCGAGCTTCCGCGCGGCGCGGCCGCAGCCGCAGCCGAAGTCGAAAACCATCTCGTACTGTTCGGGAGCAACGGTGGGGAACACCGGTTCTCCGGCCGGCTGGTCGAAGGCCTCGGGCTCCGTCGGGCCGACGAGCTCCCTCATCTGGAAGGGGGGCAGCGGTAGGGGCTTCTCGGAGCGTCGCCGCCTGCGTAGCACGCCGCGCATGTTAGTTCGACACATCGCTCGGCGTTCGCTGATCCCTGTAGCCTCCGGCGCGTATGACCGACCGTCGTCGCGCGCTGATCACCGGCATCACGGGCCAGGACGGCTCGTACCTGGCTGAATTCCTGCTCGACCGGGGCTACGAGGTCCACGGGATGGTACGACGGTCCTCGACCGAGAAGTTCGACCGGATCGAGCACTTGCGCGACCGGGTCAGACTGCATCAGGGCGACCTGCTCGATCATCGCTCGCTCGTCGACGCGCTACGGGCGGCGAATCCGCAGGAGGTCTACAACCTCGCCGCGATGTCGTTCGTCGCGGTGTCGTGGATCCAGCCGACGCTGACGGCCGAATTCACCGGCGTCGGCGTCACGCGCATGCTCGAGGCGATGCGCGAGGCCGCCCCTGAGGCCCGCTTCTACCAGGCCTCGTCGAGCGAGATGTTCGGGAAGGTGCTGGAGGTACCGCAGACGGAGACGACGCCGTTCTACCCGCGCTCGCCGTATGGGGTGGCGAAGGTTTATGGGCACCACATCACCGTGAACTACCGCGAGAGCTACGGGCTGCATGCGAGTAGCGGGATCCTTTTCAACCACGAATCCCCCCGCCGCGGCCTCGAGTTCGTGACCCGCAAGATCACCTGGCACGCGGCGGCGATCAAGCTTGGATTGGCCGATGAGCTGCGGCTCGGCAACCTCGATGCCGAGCGTGACTGGGGATTCGCCGGAGACTATGTACGGGCGATGTGGCTGATGCTCCAGCAGGAAGAGCCCGACGACTATGTGATCGCCACCGGGATCGCCCACTCCGTGCGCGAGTGCGTCGACGTCGCGTTCGACCATGCCGGGATCGCGGTCGACGATCATGTGGTGATCGACCCCTCGTTCCTGCGCCCTGCCGAGGTCGAGCATCTGATCGGCAACCCGAGCAAAGCGAAAGCAGCGCTCGGCTGGGAGCCCGAAATCAGCTTCGAGCAGCTGATCCGGATGATGGTCGATGCCGATATGGCGCTGCTGCAAAATGAAGCCGGACGCCACCGGAGCTGATGCGCGCCCTCCCCACCCGCCTCAGCGGTCCGCTCCGGATCGAGTCGATCGTGCACGGCGATGATCGCGGCTTCTTCCAGGAGACCTACAGGCGGAGCGCCTTCACCGAGTTCGGCGTCACCGCGGAGTTCATCCAGGACAACCACTCGCGCTCACGACAAGGGATCGTTCGCGGGATGCACTTCCAGCCGGGCATGTCGAAACTCGTGCGCTGCGCCCACGGCGCGATCCTGGATGTGCTCGTGGATCTCCGCCGCGGCTCGCCGACATTCGGGCAATGGGAGGGGTTCGAGCTGAGCGACTCCAACCACCAGCAGCTCTACTGCCCCGACGGCTTCGCTCACGGCTTCTGCGTGCTCAGTGAGCAGGCAGACGTGGTCTACAAGACCACCGCCTATTACGAACCAGAGCTGGAGCGCGGCTTCGCATACAGCGACCCCGAGGTGGGAATCGAGTGGCCCGGAGACCTCGAGCTGATCCCCTCCGCTCGCGATGCGGGCGCCCCGACCCTGGCGGAGATCGCGCCGTCGCTGCCGTTCCAGTACGCAGGCTAGCGCCGCGGCCTGGCCGCGCCGCCATCGCGGCCGGGGGCGTTCACGGCGCCTCGTGCGCGCCCATCCGGCATCATTGGCGGCGTTGATGCGCCAGCGCCTCGCCGTCACGCCCGACCAGTTCCGCCGCGTCACCTACATCGCGCTCGTCGCCCTGTCGCTGATCGTTCTCACGGGCGCCGCCGTTCGCCTGAGCGGCTCCGGGCTCGGGTGTCCGACCTGGCCGAAGTGCTTCGGCAAGGTCTACCCGCCGCTCACAACGCACGCCCTGATCGAGTTCGGCAACCGCGCCCTGTCCGGCCTTGTCGGCATCGTGTGCGCCGTCGTGACGGTGCTGGCGTTCACGCGACGGCCGTTCCGGCGCGACCTCGCGTGGCTGGCGGTGAGCCTCCCCCTCGGCGTTGTTGCGCAGGCAATACTCGGTGGCTTCACGGTCCGTGAGAAGCTCGCGCCAGGGTTCGTGATGTCCCACTTCTTGCTCTCGATGGTGATCCTGATCTTCGCGGTCGCGCTCGCCTGGCGGGCGACCTTCGAGCCCGGAGCGCGTCACCGTTCGACGGACCGCCTCGGCGTGTGGTCAGTGCGCGCGCTCGCGCCACTCGGCGCGCTGACCCTATTCGCGGGTACCGCGAGCACGGCTGCAGGACCCCATTCCGGCGGAGCCACCGGCCAGATCATCAAGCGCCTCGATTTCAAGGGAGCCGACACGCTCAGGTGGGTGGTGCAGCAGCACGCGACGATTGGCGCGTTGCTCGGCGTCGCCGTGATCGCCGTCTGGCTGCTGTGGAGGCAGCGCGGCGCCCCGGCCAGCGTGATGGAGCCGCTGACGGCGCTCGGGGTGCTGATCGCCGCGCAGGGGCTCGTCGGCAGCGTTCAATACGAGCTTCAGCTGCCGACGGAGATGGTCTGGGTGCACGTCGGGCTGGCGACGGCGTCATGGCTCACCATCCTCTGGTCAGTCGCCGCGGCGGGACGCCTCGTTCCACGAACCGCGGCCGCGCGGGAGCCGGCCGCAGAGCCACGCCGGGACGGGATCCGGATCCCGGACCCGGTCGGCAAGGCCTCCTAGCGTCCCTCGCCGTGCGCACCGTGAGACGCGCGGCATCGGTGACCGTGTGCATCGGGCTAGCCCTGGGCGTCACCGGCTGCGGCGGCCACAGCCGGCGGGCGCGCACCCCGGTCCGGACGCTGTCGATCTACACGAGCCTGCCGTTCGAAGGGCCGTACGGCGCCTCGTCGCGGTCCATCTACGACGCCGAGCAGCTCGCCCTCGCACAGGCGGGTGGGGTGGTAAACGGCTTCAAGGTGGTGCTCAAACGACTCGACGACGCGAGCTCGGCGACAGGGAGACCCGATCCTGCGACGGTCGCTCAGAACGCACGGATCGCGGCGGCGGATGCGAGCACGGTCGCCTATATCGGCGAGCTCGCGCCCGGCTCCTCACGTGACTCGATCCCGATCCTGAGCCGCGCCGGCATCCTCCAGGTGAGCCCAGGAGATACGGCCACGAGTCTCACCGGCAGGACGTTCGCCCGCGTCGTACCGCCCGATTCCGAGGAAGCCCTGGCGCAGCTGGCGGTGATGCGGAGCCGCGGCGTGAAGAGCCTCTATCTGATCCGGGACAGGACGATGTTCGGCGCCGACATCGCGACCGTGGTCCTCGACAACGCCGCGACCTATGGGATCAACGTCGCCGATCCTGCCGGGAAGTACTTGGGAGCCGACATTCGGCCGCTGGTTCGGGCGATCAAGCGCTCGAAGGCGGACGCGGTCCTCTACGCGGGGGAGCCGGCCGTCGGAGTGCCCGCGTTCTGGAACTCGGTGTCAGCGAGCGAACCCAGAATCAGGAAGTTCGCGCCGGCCACGATCACGGGCATGGCTTCCTGGGGCGCGACCACCGTGCTCGCGCGCGAGAACACGTTTCTGATCGCTCCGGGACTTCCGAGGGCGGAGCTGCCGCGAGCCGGCAGCCAGTTCGTCACCGAGTTCCGCGCGACCTACGGGAGTCGCGTGGAATGGGCGAGCGGGATCTTCGGCTACGTCGCGATGAGCGGCATCCTCAGGACGCTGTACGCGCTCGGGCCCCGCGCCGGGGACCAGCGCGACAAGCTCGTGACCGCATTCCTGAATACCAAGAGCCTCCCCTCGGCCATTGGCGATTACTCGATCGTCGACGGCCAGACGACGTTCCAGAGCTACTTCTTCACCGGGTACGACAGGTCGGGCCTGCCGATCGCCCTCTCCCCGGCGCCGGGGGAGCTCTGACGGTGCACCGGTTCGTGCCAGCTGCCACGCGCCCTCCCGGTACGATCGACACCTCCGTGACAACAGATCGCCCCCTCACCACCGGCCCGGTCCCCGCGACCGGCCGCACCGCCGATCCATCGCTCAGCATCCTCGTCGTCGACGATGAATCCGATCTGCGCGAGATGCTGACGCGCTCATTCTCGCGTGAGGGACACCGCGTGATGGCAGTCGCCGACGGACGCTCCGCGATCGACCGTGCCAGTACCGACCACTTCGACGTGGTCCTGCTCGACGTGGCCCTCGGCCCGGGCCCGGACGGGTACGAGGTCTGCAGGACGCTTCGCGGTCGGCGCAACGTGGTGCCGATCATCATGCTGACGGCGCTCGACTCCGAGGCGGACGCTGTGCTCGGGCTCGAGGCCGGGGCGGACGACTACGTGACGAAGCCGTTCGGGCTGGCGGAGCTGCGCAGCCGTATCCGAGCGGTGCTGCGTCGCGCCGGCACCCGGTCAATGGGCGACGAAGTGCTCGTCGTGGGCCCGATTGCGCTCGACCGCGCCCAGCGCGAGGTGATGATGGACGGCGAGCAGGTACGCCTGACGTTCTCCGAGTTCGAGTTACTCGACGCGCTGATGGCCGACCCCGGCCGGCTGCTCAATCGCCAGGAGCTGTTGCGCGCGATCTGGGGTGACAGCGCCTACCGCGACCCACGTGCAATCGACGTCCACATCCGGCATCTGCGCGAGAAGCTCGAGCCCGAGCCGGACAATCCGCGTTACATCCTCACCGTGCGCGGAGCCGGGTACCGCCTGCGGGGACCGTAGGCCGCCGGAGGGTGCACTAGTGCTCACGCGCCACGGTACCGTCGGCCTGCGCGGCCGGATCGTCGGTGCGCTGCTGTTCAGCACCGTCGCGACCCTCGCCGTGGCCGCGTTGCTTCTGCTGCCCAAGCTCGAAAGCCAGCTCAGAGACGAGGCGCTCGGCACGCTCAGGAACGAGGTCACGGCCGGGGCATCGTCCTTCGCTCAGCTCACGCCCGATGAGGTCGCAGACGTCAACGTGCCGTCGAAGGCCCCCGTGGGCGGGCCCGGCACCGGTGGGCCAGGTGCTAGCAATCAGGTGTCCCAGGCCGTGATCGCGCTCGGCACACGAGCGGGGGCCACGGTAACGCTGTTCGCCTACCCTCAGGTCCTGATCGCTTCGACGCCGCTGAGCGGATCGGCGAACAGATTTGGCGACGTTACGTCCGCGTTCCAGACCGGTCACCCGATCAACAGCTTCGGACCGGGCACAGACGGTGACGTGGCCGAGGTCGCAGTTCCGATCCAGATCGGTGGAAAGGGTCCCGCGAACCGGTACGTCTTGGCAGCGAGCCGGACGATCACAGAGATCGCGGGCGCGGTCAGGGTCGTCCGGAACGCTTTCATCACCGCTGTACTGGCCGGGATCGCGCTGACTCTGATCCTCGGCATCCCGCTGTCGGCCACGCTGCTGCGGCGGCTGCAGCGCCTCAGGACCGCCGCGCTGCGCCTTGCCCAGGGCGGCCCCGCCGTCGAGATCCCGGTCGATCGCGCCCGCGACGAGGTGGGCGACCTGACGCGGACGTTCGCGATCATGCAGCGCCGGCTGGTACAGCAGGAGGAGGCGCGACGTGCGTTCGTATCTACGGCTTCGCATGAGCTGCGAACGCCGCTCGCGTCGCTTCACGGGATGCTCGAGCTGCTCGACGACGACCTGCGCGGACCGACCCCTGATCTTCCCGACGCCCGTCGCCTGCTCTCACGTGCGCGCGCGCAGTCACGCCGTCTCGGCCGGCTGGCGGGCGACCTCCTTGACCTGAGCCGGCTCGATGCCGAAGTCGAGCTCCGCAGCGAACCGGTCGAGCTCGGTGAGCTGAGCCGCGCCGTGCTCGCAGAGTTCGAGCCTCGCAACGCGGAGCGCGCGATCACCGCGCGGCTCGAGGACTCGGCCGCACCGTGCTGGGCACAGGGAGACCCAGGGAGCGTGGCGCAGATCCTGCGGATCCTGCTCGACAACGCCGTTCAGCTGAGCCCGCCCGGTTCCGAGATCCAGGTCGAGCTGCACGTCGGGGACGGCCCGGTCGCGGTCAGCGTCTCCGACCACGGGCCGGGCGTCGAACCCGCGGAGCGTGAGCTGATCTTCAAACGCTTCCACCGCGGTCGCGAGACCGGAGGGTCGGCGGGGTTCGGACTCGGCCTCGCGATCGGGCGTGAGCTCGCCGAGCGAATGGGAGGCGAGCTCGTGCTCGAGGAACCTGGCCTCCCGTCCTCGGCCGGACCGGGCGCAACGTTCACGCTGCGCCTGCCGGCGGTGGCCACGCGGGATGAGGATGCCGTGGCGATCAACTAAATGACAGCATCACGCCATGGAGGAGCGTGAGCTGAGGACGCTGCTGGCGGCCGACGAGCACCACTGGTGGTATCGGGGGCGCCGGCTGATCATCCGCGCCGAACTCGATCGGCTCCCATTGCGCCCGGGGGCGCGCGTGCTCGACGCCGGCTGCGGATCGGGGCGGACGCTGCAGGATCTGCGCGCGTTCGGCGAGGTGTCGGGGATCGAGATCAGTCCGCTGGCGGCCGAGCACGCGCGGCAGCGCGAGATCGGGGAGGTGCGCGTCGGCAGGGTCGAGGAGCTGCCCTGGGGTGATGCTTCGTTCGACCTTGTTACGTGCCTGGATGTGCTCGAGCACACGCCCGACGATTGCGCCGCATTGCTGGAGCTCCGCCGCGTGACGCGGCAGGGCGGATGGCTACTGCTGACGGTCCCCGCCTACCCGGCGCTCTGGTCCACGCATGACGAGGTCAATCACCACTTCCGTCGGTACACCCGCAGGACGCTCAGACAGGCCTCCACCGACGCAGGATGGCGAGTCGCTCGGCTGACGTCATTCAACAGCCTGCTGCTGCCGGCGGCAGCGACCGTCCGGATCTCCCAGCGTTACCGGTTCCGCGACCATAACGACCATGTCTCCGAGCTACGCGTCGGCCCTCGCTGGCTCAATGGCGCGCTCGAGCGACCGCTTCGGATCGAGGCGGCGCTGCTGAGGCGCGGTCGCACGCTGCACGCCGGCCTGTCGCTGCTCGCGGTGCTCCAGAACGGAGCCGCCGAGCCCGAGCGCGCGCGCCGTTGATCGTGCTCGCCGCGATCTTCAGCGCCACCAGCAGTCTCGGGTATTTCCTCCCCGCGCTGGTGGGCGTCGAGTCGCTTGGCGTGCCGTCGCCCGGTGAGACGGCGCTGGTGCTCGCGGCGGTACTGGCGAGCCAGGGCAAGCTCGAAATCTGGCTGGTGATCGTGATCGCCGTCGCGTCTGCGATCGTCGGCGACAACATCGGCTACGCGATCGGACGCAAGCTCGGACGCGAGGTGCTCGAAGCTCCCGGCCCGCTCCAGGAGCGTCGTGTGAAGCTGATCGGCATCGGCGATCGCTTCTTCGATCATCACGGCAGCAAGGCCGTCTTCCTCGGGCGCTGGGTGTCGCTCGTGCGGATCGTGGTGGCATGGATGGCGGGGATCAACGAGATGCCGTTCCCGCGCTTCTTCTTCTGGAACGCGCTCGGCGGTGTCACCTGGGCGACGACGGTCGGGCTGGTCGCCTATTACGGCGGGAAGAGCGTCACGAAGGTGATCTCGGCGGTGGGGCTGTACGGCGGAATCGCGCTCGCGGTGGCGATCTTGGCAGGGCTTGTGTTCGTGAAGCTCCGGGAGCGGCGTCGCGGCTAGCCCTCTACTGCCCTTCGCCGGGCGAGGGAGCCACGGGCGGGAGCCAGGCGCCGCGCACCGTCTGATCGGCGCTCGGCAGGACGCTCTCCTGCTCGAACTCGTCGTGTCCCCGAGCGGTGTCGCCGGGAGCTGACCAATCGCCGCCGGGCTCCTTGCCGCGAGCCGACACGACGAACGTGTGCGCGATCTTGTCGTGCAGGGCCTGGTTGTGCGGGTCGCGGAGCGGCCACAGGTAGTCGAACGGGAGGTATAGACCGTAGGTCAGGAGGGACGGAAGCTGGCGTCCGAGCGTCTCGCGCACGACCGCAGTCGCGAACGTCAGCGGCACGCCGTTGTCGCGGATCACGCGGATGCCCATCGCCTGCTTGCCGATCGTCTGCCCGTTGTGATCGCCGGGCCGGGCGAGCAGCAGCGGCGCGTACAGGATCACGACCGGTAGCCCCACCTCGAAGAGCAGGGTCTCAGCGCGTCCGACGGTCAGCCGCGTGGCTCCCGTGACGGCCCACGCGATCAGGAGGAGCGCAAGCTCGATCGCCACAGTGATCGCGAGGTCGATCGCAAGTGCGCCCCCGCGCGTCCACCAGCCCGCGAGCGGACGAGGCAGGACGACCGGCGTCGAGAAGGTCACACCCGGAGTTTCGCGCAAATGGCGGTCTTACGGAGCCGGCGCGTCGAGCTCGAGCGCGCACGAATTGATGCAGTAGCGCTGGCCCGTCGGGGCGGGCCCATCATCGAAGACGTGCCCGAGGTGTCCGCCGCATTTGCGGCACAGCACCTCGGTGCGCACCATGAACAGGCTCCGGTCCGAGCGCACCTCGACATTCTCTGCGACGGCGGGCTCGTAGAAGCTCGGCCAGCCGGTTCCCGAGTCGAACTTGGTGTCGGAGTTGAACAGCTCGGCGCCGCAACCGGCGCAGCGATAGGTCCCGTCGGCCTTCATGTCGACGTACTCGCCGGTGAACGGACGCTCGGTGCCGTGGCCGCGCAGGATCGCGTACTGCTCCGGCGTCAGCCGCTCCTTCCATTCAGTGTCGCTGAGCTGGACTTCGCGTGACTGCAGGTCTCGTTTCGCCATGTGCTTAACGGTAGCGCGCGAAAGATGAACGGATCGTAACGAGCTTGGGTGTTATCCTATGCTAATTAGGCGCTTGTCTAACCAGCATATGTTTCGAACAAGGAGCAAGTCCCATGGCACCACCGATCCGTATCTCCCGCTTCGGCTTCGTGAACGCCTACCTCGTACGGGAGGACGACGGGTTCACGCTTATCGACACGATGATCGCGCGCAGCTCGAAGCCGATTCTCGAAGCCGCTCGCTCGGTGGGCACCCCGATCGTGCGGATAGCCCTCACCCACGCCCACGTCGATCACGTCGGCTCGCTCGACGCGCTGGCCGAGGCCCTCCCGGGCGTCGAGGTCCTGATCTCATCGCGCGACGCGCGCCTGCTGGCGAAAGACAGGTCGATGGATCCCGGCGAGCCGGACGTCAAGCTCCGGGGCGGCTACCCCGGTGCCACGACCGTCCCGACGCGCACGCTCGAGGCAGGCGACCGCGTCGGCTCGCTCGAGGTGATCGCCGCGCCGGGCCACACGCCGGGGCACGTCGCGTTCTTCGACCACCGGGACGGCACGCTCCTGTGCGGCGATGCCTACTCGACACTCGGCGGCGTGGCGACGTCAGCCAAGATCAACCCGCGCTGCCCGCTGCCGGCGCTCGCGACCTGGCACCGGCCGACCGCGCTTGCCAGCGCCGAGGCGCTCCGCGACCTCGGCCCGGCCCGGCTTGCGCCCGGGCACGGCCGGATCGTCGAATCGCCGGTCGGGGCGATGGGGCGTGCAATCGCGATCGCAGCCGCGAAGTAGCGATGCCACGACGCGGCCTCGACAGCCGGCAGGTGATCGACGCGGCGGTCTCGATCGCGGACAGCGATGGCCTCGCCGCCGTCACGCTCGCCCGTGTAGCCGACTCGCTCGGAGTCAGAGCGCCCTCCCTGTACCACCACGTGGCGGGCCACGACGGCCTGCTGCGTGCGATCGCTCTCCGCGGCCTGAGCGAGCTGACCGCGTGCATGCAGGCCGCGGCGCTCGGGCGTGCCGGGACCGAAGCGCTGGCGGCGACGGCCAACGCCTACAGGGGATACGCGCATGCGCACCCCGGGCGATACGCCGCGACCCAGCGTGCCGCGGCAGCCGGGGACGCAGAGCACGAGCAGGCGGGGCGTGCGGCGGTCCAGGTGCTGTCGGCGGTCCTGCGCGCGTGGCAGCTCGAGGACGACGAGATGCTCCACGCCGTTCGTGTGATCAGGAGCGCCCTCCACGGCTTCGTGTCGCTCGAAGCCGACGGCGGGTTCGCCCTCCCGCTCGACCTCGACCGCTCGTTCGAGCGACTGATCGAGACGCTCGCGGCGGGCCTGCCGCCCCCCGTACGCGCAGGGTGATGCGAGTCAAGCCGGAATAAGCGGCTCAACTCGCATCACGTCCGGCCGGGGGCGAGAGCAGCGCGCCCAAGGGCGGGGGACTAATGAAAAGCAGTGAATCCGCCGATGAAGCACAAAACGAAGTGGGAGACGGCTCGGTGGGAAAAGTGATGCGTGCTCGAAGCTTGACGGCCGCGACGATCTGCGGCACGGCAATCATGATGATCGGAGCCGGCGTCGGCGACGCGGCATCGCCGCCGGCGGTGACCGATAGCCCCACCGCGGTGACGAGCACCTCCGCGGCACTCAACGGCGTCGTCAGGCCCGGTGGGATCGCCACGGACTGGGAGTTCCAATGGGGAACCTCGACGTCCTACGGTCACAACACCACCCTGTCGGGACCTCTCACCGACACCGGCTCGGATGCGGTGATGGCCCCGATCGGAGACTTGACGCCAGACACGACTTATCACTACCGGGTGATCGTCGTCCAGGGAGCTGCGCAGATGTCCGGCAACCCGACGGTCTCCGCCGGCGGGGATATGAGCTTCAAGACGGGGACCGCCGGCAGCGGCACGCCGGCAGGCGGGAACTCCGGCAAGCACGCGCGCGCCTCGCTGCTCAGCCATTCCCTGACCGTGCACCACGGCACCACCCTGATCTCGTGGGGATGCTCCGGCACCGCCGGCGCGATCTGCAAGGGCAAGATCTCGCTCAGCGCACGCGGGAAGATCGGCGGGAAGCTGGAGACTGTCAGCTGTGGCGGCGGTACCTTCACCGCCTCGACGGGCAGGCATCACACCGTTCGCGCCACCCTGGGCGGGCAGTGCACGTCGCTCGTCCAGAAGGCGCGGCACCACCGGCTCGGCGCTTCGCTCAAGGCGACTTTCAGCCAGGGAACGGGAAACCTGAAGACTGCGGTCACGCTGGCGCTCTAGGGCCTAGAGGTAGCTGGTCGCGGCGCGGCTGTCCGGCTCGACCATCTCCATGATCAGCGCCGACCACCCGAAATCGACCGCGCCCATCCCCTTGCCGGTCAGCGGGTTGTAGTACTCGCGCAGGCGCTCGACCTCAACCGCCCCAGCCAGCCTCCTCACCAGTTCGGCCGCCTGCTCGGTGTACCCGAGGCGCACCAGTCCGAGCCAGAGCAGCCAGGCTGCGTTGACCCACGTCGGACCGCGCCAGTAGCGCCTCAGGCCGACCGCGTTCTGGTCGTCCGTCGCGAAGGTCGGGTCGTTTCTGGCGACCGACGGCGGCGGCACCGGCAACCAGAAGCTGTCGACGTCGAGTAGATGCTCCGCGAGGCGCCGGCCGATCGCCTCGGGCAGGTCGGGCAGCGCCAGCGGGGAGAGCGCGGCCCAGGTCACCGCCGGCCACGAGCTCGGCGCTGGCCGGGCCAGCGGCCGGAAGAGCCCTGCTGCGGAGTCATACATCCGCTCCACGATCACCGGCGTCAACGAAGGCCGACCGAGTGCAAGCCGGGAGAGGTTGTGGAGCACGTTGGTCATCACCTCACAGCAGACCGGGCCCCCCACGGCTTCGACTCGGCGTATGTCGAAGCCCAGACGTCGGTTGCGCCACACGAGCAGGACGAACCCCGGCATCCCGTGAGCGCGGTTGCCCCAGATCGCGTCGAACTGCGTCGACGCGTCGAGTCCCGATTCGTCCGGCTGAACGATCCAGATCAGCCCGTCGCCGTCAAGCTCGCGGTGCGCCTCGATCCAGTCATGGTGCCGCACGATCGCGGGGACCTCCGCCGGATCGCCGACCGCGATCCGCCATGCCCACGCGAGCATCGGCGGCTGGATGCTTGCGGTCATCGTCGCGTCCGGCGAGGTCACGTTATAGGTGAGCCGCCGGCGACCGGCAAGCGGGGTGTTCCAGAAGATCGTGTGTCCGATGAACCCGTCCTCGCGCTGGGCGGCGAGCAGCGACTCGAGCTCCCGGCGTGAGCGGCTCTGATCGAAGTGGCGCCATGCGACCGCCGTGAAGCACGAGTCCCAGTACCACTGCCACGGGTAATGGCCAGGGCTCGGGCACGTGTATGCGAACGGCACGCCGTCGGCATCACGGACTCCCTCGCGCCAGTTCTGGTGCAGCGTCGCCTCGCACAGCGCGCGGATCGTGGCCGGATCGGTCAAGCGTGAGTGATCGGTGAGGCGGTCAGGCGGGAGGGGTCGTCAGGCGGGAGGGGGCTCAGTCGTCCTCTTTCCAGCCATGCCGTTTCGGCCCGTTCGGACCGAACAAACCGATCATGTGCTTCCAGGGGCTCGGCTTCACCCCGGGTTCGTTGTCGCGCCAGATGGGCGCGCCGCCATGCGGGCTGGGAAGGCCCGACGCCTCCTCCGCATCGATCGAGAGGTCGACGCCAAGCTCGTGCAGCGACTGGATCTGGTCCGCGGGTACGAATTGCTGGTGGTTGGCACCGCGCATGACGATGCCGTGGAAGATGTCCTTCTCGGGAGCGGAGACGACGTGATCGACCGTCCCGACCTGCTCGCCACCGGATGCGTACACGGGCACGCCCTGCTCGAGCACAAGGTAGGCGATCGGGAGTCCCTCGTCCATGGTGGACACATTAGCTGGCCGCGCTACTGGTGTCCCGCGATCGCGTGCGGCACGTACGGCTCCTCGAGTTGCGCGACCTCCTCTTCGCTCAGGGTCAGCTGCTCAGCGGCGAGCGCATCCTCGATCTGGCCGAGCTTCGTGGCGCCCACGATTGGCGCCGTCACGCCCGGCTTGTGCAGCAGCCAGGAGAGCGCCACTTGCGCGCTGGGGACGCCGCGGGCGGCGGCGAGCTCCGTCGTGCGGTCGATCACCGCGAAGTCGACCTCGGGCCTGTAGAGCGAATCGGCGAACGCGTCGGTGCTGGCCCGCGTGGTCAGCCGCTCTCCCTCGCGCGTGCGGTTACCCGCGAGCATTCCTCGCGCGAGCGGGCTCCACGGGATGACCCCGACACCCTGGTCGATGCACTGGGGGATCATCTCCCGCTCCTCCTCACGGTAGATGAGGTTGTAGTGGTTCTGCATCGAAACGAAGCGTGTGCTCGCCACCGACTGTGCTTTGGCGAACTGCCACGCGTACATGCTGCTGGCGCCGATGTAGCGCGCCTTGCCCGCGGTCACCACATCGTGCAGGGCGGCCATGGTCTCGCCGATCGGGGTCAGCGGATCCCAGCGGTGGATCTGGTAGAGGTCGACGTAGTCGACCTCCAGGCGCCGCAGCGAAGCATCGATCGAGGCCATGATGTGCTTACGCGACAGTCCGCGTCCGTTCTCGCCCGGCATCGTCTGACCGTGCACCTTGGTCGCGAGTACGTACTCCTCGCGCATGCCGAACAGCTTGCGCAGCAGCCGCCCGCTCAGAATCTCGCTCTGCCCTCCGTTATAGACATCGGCGGTATCGAAGAAGGTGATCCCGCCGTCGACGGCACGGCGAACGATCGGCTCCGCTTCGTTCTCGTCGAGCGTCCACGCGCGGCTCTCGTGCTTCCCGTAGCTCATCATTCCCAGGCATATGCGTGAAACGCGCAGCCCGGTTTCGCCCAGGTTCCGGTAGTTCATCGTCAATCTCCTCGTTTCGTGGCCAAGTCAGCGATATGAGCGGTCTGAAGCTCGCTCATCTACCGCTTTGGCGGTAGCGACCGCGCGTAACCGACGCCCCGAGCGACCCATCGCGCGAGCTCGTCGCGCGTGCGAACACCTGCGCCGCCGACGCGCAACCAGCCATCCATCATCCGCTCGCGCATCACAAACGGGCTGGTGTGGGGCTCGTTCAGCAGGGCGTCGGTTTCGCCAGGATCGCACCGGAGCAGCAGGCCTCCCTCCCTGCTCACACTGACCGACATGTGGCCGCCGATCAGGAACGCCAGGCCGCCGAACATGCGCTTCTCGACGACGTCCTTATCGGTCGCGAGCAGCTCGCGAATGCGAACGGCGAGATCCTCGTCGTATGCCACGGGCGGATTATCACGGGTGGGGCGCGATCAAAGGCCACTTTCGGCTGGCCAGGCTCGGAGCTTCGCGAGGAGCCCTGCGAGCTCGCCGGCGGCTGGCTCGGTGACTTCCAGCGGGACGAACCGTCGTGCGGCGCTCAGCGTTGCTTCGCGCAGCTCGCGCAACTCGCCGTCAGAGCGAAGTACGCCGAGTCGCAACTCGGCCGGCGTCACCACCGAGACTCGCGTCTGACCGAGTGGGCGCCGGGCGAGGGGGACGGAGCTGTCAGCTGTCAGGTTGGACGAGGTGCAGCCGCCCGCGCGCCGTCGGAACCAAACCAGCGCAATCGGCCTGCGGATTTACGATCATCATCAACCGCAGCCGGTATTGAACCCGCAGCTCGAGCACGTGTAGCAGCTTCCCGTCCGCTGCATCATGCCGCCGCACTGCTGGCACGCAGGCCCGAGGTCGAGTCCGCGGCTGACCGCGGGGCGTGGCGGGGGCGAGTCGGTCAGCGCCGATGTCGCGGGGCGCGGGGCGACGCTCGCGCCGCCGTTGCCGCCGTTGCCGCCGTTGGCCTGACGCGCCGGGCCGGCCGTGTCGCTCCCGTGCGAGCTGGCCGCGTCCTCGGCGGCCTTTCGCGCCCGTACCTCAGAGGTGAGAATTCCGAGCTCCTCCTGAAGGTCCACGCCGAGGAAGCGCGACGCGAGCCAGCGCATGATGTAGTCGGGCATCGACTTCGCGAACGGGATCTCCGGGTTGGAGGTCATCCCCTCGGGCTCGAACCGCATGTAGCTGAACTTGCGGACCAGCGTCTCGAGCGGCACCCCGTACTGCAGCGCGATCGAGATCGCGGTCGCGAACGAGTTCATCATGCCGCGGAGCGTCGAGCCTTCCTTGCCGATGTCGGTGAGGAAGATCTCGCCGACGGTGCCGTCGTCGTACATGCCGGCGGTGATGTAGCCCTCGTGACCGCCGATCGAGAACTTGTGTGTGAGCGAATTGCGCTCCCGGGGCATCCGCCGGCGCTTCGGCGGTGCCTGCGCGAGCGCCGCGGCCACCGCCGCCTTGACGTCCGCCTCGGTTGCGACCGCGGCCGGCGCGTCCTGCTGGGCGTCGGTGCGGAGCGCCTGCGCCGTCTTCGAGCCGTCGCGGTAGATCGCGAGCGCCTTGATGCCCAGCTGCCACGCCTGCCGATAGGCGTCTGCGATGTCCTCGACGGTGGCGGTCTGGGGCATATTCACCGTCTTAGAGATTGCGCCGCTGACGAACGGCTGGACGGCGCCCATCATCTCGATGTGGCCCATATGCGAGATCGCGCGCTCGCCTACGGCCACGTCGAACACAGGCAGGTGCTCCTCGGCGAGTTCCGGCGCACCGATGATCGTTCCGTGCTCGTTGATGTATGCCTCGATCTGCTCGATCTGCTCGTCGACGTAACCGAGTGTCTGCAGCGCCAGCGGGACAGTCCGATTGACGATCGTCATCTGACCGCCGCCGACCAGCTCCTTGTACTTGACCAGCGAGAAGTCCGGCTCAACGCCCGTGGTGTCGCAGTCCATCAGGAAGCTGATCGTGCCAGTAGGTGCCAGGACACTGGCCTGGGCGTTGCGGTAGCCGTGCTCCTCGCCCGCGGTGACCGCTTCGTCCCAGGTCGCTCGTGCGGCGGCCAGCAGCTCGCCATCAACGCACGCCGAGTCGTCGATCGCGTGCGTTGCGTCGCGGTGCATCCGCATCACCGCGTTATGTGGCTCGAGGTTCTCGGCATAGCGCTCGTAGGGCCCGATGGCCGCCGCCACGCGCGCGGACTGCAGATACGCGCGGCCAGTCATCAGCGCCGTGATCGCCGCTGCCGTCCCGCGCCCGGCATCGGAGTCATATGGCATCCCGTTCGACATCAGGTACGCGCCCAGGTTCGCGTAGCCGAGCCCGAGCTGACGGAACGCCCTCGCGTTCGCCGTGATCTCGGGCGTCGGATAGCTCGACGGTGAGACAACTATCTCCTGAGCGAGCAGCATGATGTCGACCGCGTGCTCGAACGATGCGACGTCGAAGGTGCCGTCGGCGCGACGGAACTTCATCAGGTTCAGCGAGGCGAGATTGCAGGCGCTGTTGTCGACGTGCATATATTCACTGCACGGATTAGAAGCATTGATCCGCCCCGACGCTGGGCACGTGTGCCATTGGTTGATCAACGTGTCGTACTGAACGCCCGGGTCCGCGCACCGCCATGCTGCCTCCGCGATCTCCCTCATCAGCTCGCGTGCCCGGACGGGCTCGCCGACCGGCTCGCCGGTCGCGCGGGCGATCAGATGCCAGTCTTCGTCGTTTTCGACCGCACGCATGAACTCATCGGTGACACGGACCGAGTTGTTCGCGTTCTGGTACTGGATCGAGTGGAAGCCGTCACCATCGATCGACATGTCGAAGCCGGCATCGCGTAGCGCGGCGGCCTTGTCCTCCTCCTTGGCCTTGCACCAGATGAACTCGCGGATGTCCGGATGATCGACATCGAGCACGACCATCTTCGCCGCGCGGCGGGTGCCGCCGCCGGACTTGATCGATCCGGCCCACGCATCGGCGCCACGCATGAAGCTGACCGGACCGGACGCGGTGCCGCCACGGCTGAGTGGCTCCATCGAGCCGCGGATCCTCGAGAGATTTATGCCCGAGCCGGAGCCACCCCTGAAGATCATCCCTTCCTTCGTGTTCCACTCGAGGATCGACTCCATGTTGTCCTCGACCGAGAGGATGAAGCAGGCCGAGGCCTGCATCTTCGGGCTGCCCTCCGGATGCCATCCGACGTTGAACCACACCGGCGAGTTGAACGCCGCCATCTGGTGCAGGAGGATGTGCGTCAGCTCGGCCTCGAACGCGTCGCCGTCCTCCTCGCTCGCGAAGTACCCGCGCTCGCGCCCCCAGCCGGCGATCGTGCCGGCCACACGCCCGATCATCTGCTTGACCGAACGCTCCCGCGCAGGGGTGTCGGGCTGGCCGCGGAAATACTTCTGGGCGACGATGTTGGTCGCGTTCTGCGACCAGGTCTTCGGGAACTCAACCTCGCGCTGCTCAAAGGAGACCTTATCTCCATGGCCGATTCGCGCGTCGCGCCGCTCCCACTGAACCGTGTCGAATGGGTGCACCCCTGGCTGCGTGAAACGGCGGCGGATCTCGAGGGAAGACGGATCGTTGCCTGACCCGCTGGGCAGGTCGACGGGGGTGACTGGGGTCTGCGGGCGTTGCTCCATATTCGACCTGCTCCTCTTGTTCTCGCTGTTTCCGCGCGCCTGGCCTGGCCTCCCGTGTGGCCGAGGGGGTAACAGCGAATCCTCGCTCATGGCCCGGACGGAAAGACCTTCGCCTCAGGCGAGCTTCACGCGTGGACTACCTCGTATTTTATCGCGCCGCCGACCGCTTCCGTGCCCATGCGTGTGGCCCGGCCGACGAATTCCCGCACCCTGCGGCGACTGTCTAGCGCCCCTGCCGCCGCTGCCGGCTAATGCCCCAGCCGCAGCCAGTCGCCGAACTCCGAACAGATACCGGAGACCCGATACCCCGCCTCGCTCCACGAATGCCGGACCCGAACGGCCCAGCCTGGCTCCCAACCGAGCAGTCGCGCGGCGCAGAGCGCGACACCGGCTACGAGGGCGAGCAGACCAACGATCACGAGGATCACGATCGGCACCGGCGGGCCGGAATCTGTGGCCGCGGTCGTCGAACCGAGCTGCAGCAGCGTGCTCGGACCGGACGCGTTCACGGCGGGCGGCGCCGGCGTACCCACGGGCAACGTCACCCCTGCCGCTGTCGCGTGCGTCTTGGCGCACGCCCCGTCGGCGCGTTCCTGCCGCGCCTGCTCGATCGCGGCGATCAGATCCTGCTCGTACTGCTGGTCGTCGTTGGGGATGGTGCTCTGTGCCTGATTCAGCTCGCCGCTGGAGAACTTGCATGGCGGGACGGTCTGCGTTTGGGCATAGACCTGCTCGACGCGGGTGAACGCATCCGCGCCGGCGTTCGCGACCGGCAACAGAAGGAGCGCCAGCAGCGCTACGACGACGATCCGGCGCGACCGCCGGCCTGGCCGCTGATCGGGGTGCCACGGCATCGGGGCGGCCCATGCTAGCGTCGCCGCGAATGTCCACGGTTCAGCTCTCAGGCCCCGGCTTCGCGGCGGCCGGGCCCGACCTGGAAAGTGCCGGCGGCACTCGGCTGCCGGACCCCGATGCCCGCGCAAGTCGCGCCCCCAGAGCCCTGATCGGCGCGCTGCTGCTGCTGCTGCTCTACGCCGCGTTCGCTCACGGCGCCGATTCCGACCCGGCCGAGGCCAGGGTGCAGGTGGGGCTGTGCGTGATCGGAGCCCTCGCCGGAGTCGCATGGCTATGGACCGGGACGATCCGCGTCGCGGCCCGATCGGCCGCGCTCGCCGGGATGGCGCTGCTGATCGCGTTCGCGGCCTGGAGCGCGGTGACCCTGCTGTGGAGCGTCGCACCCAACCAAACCTGGCTCGAGTTCAACCGAGACCTCGCGTACGTGATCGTGCTCGCGCTCGCGTTCGCGGCGGGAGCCTCGGATCGTCGATCCCTGCAAACCATCGCCCACGGCTACCTGCTGGTGGTGCTTGCCGTCACGGCGTACGGACTCGGCCAGAAGATCGTGCCCGGGCTGCACATCAACGGAATCTTCAATTTCAATCAGACGAGCGAATATGCCCGCCTCCAGGCCCCGTTCGACTACTGGAACGCGCTGGCGCTGTTCGTGGCGTTTGGCGTGCCGATCGCGCTCGTGATCGCGACAGACCGCGAGCGCCCGCAACGGATCCGGCTGGCGTCGCTACTGGCGGTCGAATTGATGCTGCTGGTGATCGGGCTCACCTACTCGCGAGGTGGAGTGATCGCGCTGATCGTCGCGGTGGCGGTGAGCATCGCGTTCGGAGGCGCGCGGTCGCGGACATTGGTCCTGCTGGCGGCGGCAGCGTTGGCGACATGGCTGCCGCTGACGGTTGCGCTCACGTTCTCTCCGCTCAGCCACGCGAACATCCCCGTGGGCCAGCGCGAGACGCCCGGGATCCAGTTCGCGATCGTGCTGGCGCTCTCGTTGCTCGCGCTGCACGCTGTCGGCCGCAGGCTGCTGCGGCGCGAGCAGCGGTTCGAGCTGAGTCCAGAACGCACACGTGAGCTGTTACGGCTGCTCGCTCGCGTCGCCGGCGTAGCGGTGATCATCGCCCTCGTCGCCGTGGCCCTGTCCTCGCGCGGGCTCGGCGGCTCGATCTCTCATGTCTGGCACAGCTTCACGACTCCGCACACCGCGAACGTCAATGACCCGAATCGGCTCGTGTCGGTCAGCTCCGGGAACCGCTGGGTGTGGTGGAAGGAGGCGGTCGGGGCCTGGAGCGCTCGGCCGTTCAGTGGCTGGGGGGCGGGGTCGTTCCAGGTCCTCGACCTCCTCTACCGAACCACCGGCTCACTGACCGTGCAGGACGCCCACAGCGTGCCGCTCCAATGGCTGGCGGAGACCGGTCTCGTAGGAGCGCTGCTCGCGGTCGGCGGCTACGTGCTGCTACTCGTCGGCGGTGTCGATGCGGTCAAGCGAACTAGCGGACGCGAGCGGGCGTTCGCCGCGGCGCTCCTCGCCGGGGGAGTCGCGTACGCCGTCCACGCGTTCTACGACTGGGACTGGGACATGCCGGGCGTGACGTTTCCCGCACTTGTGTTCCTGGGCGTCCTCGCGGGTTCTGCTGCCGGCCGGTGGACTCGGCGCAGGCCTCGGCCGGCGCCGGGAACACGCGCGCTTGCGCTCGGCTTCTGCACCTTCGTTCTGTGCGTGTACGCAGTCTCTGCATTGCTTCCCAGTCTCGCCGCCACGAAAGCGAGCGCGGCGCTGACAACCGCGGGCGCGACGTCGTCGAGGGTCGTGCTCGAGCACGCCAGGGCGAGTGCGGAGCTCGCCTCTCGACTTGATCCGCTCGCCGACGACGGCCTCAAGGCTGCCGCATCGATCTCGGGGTACCTCCGCCAGGGATCGACGGCGCTTACCGACCTGCTCGAAGCCGCGCGAAGGGACCCGAGCGACGAACAGGCCTGGGAGCAGCTCGCGGCTCTGGAGCTCAGGCTTCGCGACGTCCGCGCCACCCGTCAGGCGCTCGAGCGAGTGCTCGAGCTGGACCCGCACGGCGTGATCGGACGTCAGCTGGCACTGGACGTGCAGGAGCTGAGCACACCGCCGAACGATTCGGCGACCGCGACGAGCACGCCGCTGCCGGCCGGGTAGCTAGAGCCCGGCCGCCGCTGCCGGCCGTGCCGTGCCGTGCCGTGCCGTGCGGGCCGTGCCGGGCGGGCGGGCGGGCGGGCGGGCGGGCGGGCGGGCGGGCGGGCGATTGTCACGCGCAGGTCGCGGTTATGTCTCATCCGTGTGACGTCTGCCGGAATCGGCTCACACCAGATTCTGGCGTGATGAATTCACAACACCAGTTGTCGATAACTCATCACGACCCCAGGGAAACCCGCCGTCCAATACACGCGCCGACGCGCAGCAGCTCAGGCCCAAACAGACCCCCACCACGGCCCTAATCTGATTAGAGCTTAGGGCGCGACGCCGAGCTTGATCGCGCCCGTAAGGACGAGTAGGGCAAGCACGGTCCCGAACGCGAGCAGGATCATCCCGACCACCGCCTCGGACGGCAGCCAGCGCGACTTGGAGCGGTGGCGCACCGGGCGCTGCCTCGGCGTCGGGGTCGCTCGCGGGGCGACTGGCCGCTCGGCTCGCGCACGCACGAGCGCCGCCTCCCGCTCCGGCGCCCCTGCGGGAGCACTCTCAGCCCCGGGCTCCGGCGGCTCGGACGGCTCCGTCTCCGGTGCCGTGGCGCTCTCAGGCCCGCGTCGGGCTTCGCGCTCGGCGCGTCGCTCGGCCTCGCGCTTGGCGCGCGCCTCGCGCTGGGCGCGCTCGCGGGCTTCGGCCTCACGGGCCTTCTCGGCAGCAGCCACCTGCGCTTCGGCCGCAGCCCTGGCCTCATCTGCCTCATGGGCCCTGGATTCGGCCTCAGCCTTCGCCTGCGCCGCCGCTGTGAGTGCGGCGTCGGCCTGAGATTGGGCATCAGCCAGATCCGCGCCGGCCGCGGCGGCCAAGACCTCGGCGCGCTCGCGCGCGTCACGCTCCGCGGCGGTCTGCGCCTCCGCGTCCTCACGGGCCTGGCGCTCCGCGGTGGCCTCCGCCTCGGCGTTCTCGCGGGCGTCACGCTCGGCGGCGGCCTGCGCCTCCGCGTCCCCGCGCGCCTGCCGCTCCGCGGTGGCCTGCGCCTCGGCGTCCTCACGGGCCTTGCGCTCAGCGGCGGCCTCCGCCTCGGCGTCCTCGCGGGCCTTGCGCTCGGCGGCGGCCAGCGCCTCGGCGTCCTCGCGGGCGTCACGCTCGGCGCTGGCCTGCGCCTCGGCGTTCTCGCGGGCCTTGCGCTCAGCAGCCACGCTCGCCTCAACCGGCTCTCGCGCGTCGCGCTCGATGGCTGCCCGCGCGTCGGCACGTTCACGCGCCACCCGCTCAGCAGCGACCTCGGCCTCGACCCGCTCGCGGGCCTCACGCTCACCAGCGACCTGCGCCTCGGCCCGTTCACGCGCGCCACGCTCAGCGGCGGTCTGCGCCTCGGCCCGTTCACGCGCGCCACGCTCAGCGGCGGTCTGCGCCTCCGCGTCCTCGCGGGCCTGGCGCTCCGCGGTGGCCTCTGCCTCGGCATTCTCGCGGGCATTGCGCTCAGCAGCCGTCTGCGCCTCAACCCGCTCACGGGCATCGCGCTCAGCAGCCGCCTGCGCCTCAACCCGCTCGCGCGCATCGCGCTCAGCAGCCGCCTGCGCCTCCGCGCGCTCCCGTGCCTCACGCTCAGCAGCCGCCTGCGCCTCCCCTCGCTCCCGTGCGTCACGCTCAGCAGCCGCCTGCGCCTCCGCCTCCTCACGCGCATCGCGCCCAGCAGCAGCCCGCGCCTCAGCCCGCTCCCGTGCCTCACGCTCAGCAGCCGCCTGCGCGTCCGCGCGCTCCCGTGCCTCACGCTCAGCAGCCGCCCGCGCCTCCGCGCGCTCCCGTGCCTCACGCTCAGCAGCCGCCTGCGCTTCGGCGCGCTCCCGTGCGTCACGCTCAGCAGCGACCTGCGCCTCGGCGCGCTCGTGGGCTCTGGCTGCAGCGCCTGCCTGACCCTCGATCGCCGCTGTCCCGTCCTGCAGTTCGGCGAGGTCCTGCTCTGCGCGTTCGAGGGCGTCGCGCAGCCGACTAGCCTCACCGACGGCGCCCGCGGATGCGGCTCGCAGCTCCTCCGCCTCGGCCGACGCCGTCGTAACCGCCTCCCGTACCCGCCGCAGCTCAGATTCGGCCTCGGCCCGAGCCCCCTGATGCGCACGCTCGGCTTCCGCCAGCCGCGACTGCAGCTCGTCGGTCGCGGCTGCCAGCAGATCGCGCTCCTGCTCCAGCGAGGCGGCGAGCATGTCTGCCTGCTCTCGCGCCGCCGCCTCCTGGTCGTAGTGGTCTGCCGCGTCCTGCGCCTCGAGTTGCACACGCGTCATCTCGGCACGCAGCTGCGTGACCGCGGCCTCGGCATCGACTCGCGTCGCGCCAAGCAGGGCGAGCTCCGCCACCAGCTGTTCGACACGCTCGGAGAGACCGCGGCCCTCCAGCTTCAGGCTTTCCGCCTGCTCCTCGGACTGCAGCGCACGTGCCTCGAGTTCGACGGCCCGCAGCTCCTGGCTCTCGGCGCGTGCTTCGGCCTCCGCAAGGGCAGCGTTGGCCTGATCGTGGGCCGCCGAGAGCTCCGCAGCCCGGCGCTCCGCCCGCCCGGTCGCGAGCTCTAGGTCCGCGGCGCGCTGCGCGAGCGCCTCCGCGTGCTCGGCCCGTTCCGCGAGCGCCGCCGCCTGACTCGCGATCACCTCGTTGGCCTGCGCGACCTCCGCGTCGAGCCGCTCCCGTTCGCCGTCGATCTGCGCGGTCTGATCGATCGTCGCGCTTAGAGCCTGCTCGAGCTCCGCTGTGGTCCGCTCGAGGCGTCGCGTAGCCTCGATCCGAGCGGTTTCAGCAGTTTCGAGGAGGCTGGCAGCGCGCACGCCCTCGACTCGGAGCGCGTTGATGCCTGCCTCCTGGGCGCGAACCTTGTCGGCGAGCTCACGTCCCTGGCGACCAGACTCCGCCAGCTGACGACTGGACTCGGCCAGCTCGGCTTGCGCCTGCGCGACCTCGAGGGCGAGAGCGTCACGTGCCGCCGCGAGCTCTGCGGCATCGGCCGCACTCCGCTCCAGTCTCGACGACAACGCTTCGAGCGTGGCCGTACGATCCTCGACCTCCGCGTGAGCAGCGGCCAGCTCGGAGGCGAGCCGCTCTGAACGCCGGTCGGCGTCCGACAGCCGGCTACCGGTGCCCTTCAGCTCTGCCTCGAGCAGGACCAGCGCGCGCTCCGCATCGAGTCGCGCTGCCGTTGTCGAGCCCAGGTCAGCGATCACGCCGGCGAGCCGCCGGTCGAGACGGTCGCGCTCTGCTTGCGCCGCTGACCGCGCCTCGATCTCGACAGTGAGTGCATCCTGCGCCGACCCGAGATCCACCTCGAGCTCCGCCGACCGGCCCCGCGCGCTCTCAAGCTCATTGTCGAGCCCATCGATCCGACTGCGGGCGCGCTCCAGCTCGCTCTCAAGCCCACCAATCTGACCACGCGTGCGCTCGATCTCCGCGACGGACTCGAGCGCTTGCGCTGCGAGGCGGTCGCGTTCCGCGGCTGCGTCAGTGAGCCCCTCAAGGGTCTGGTCGCGTTCGCGCTGGAGGGCGAGGACATCGCTCTGCTCGGCTGTCAGCCGGCGCTCGAGCTCCTCGACGCGTGAGCGCGCCTCAGAGGTATCGCGCTCCTGCGCCTCCACCGCTGATTGGGCGACGTCGGCGAGCTCGCGAGCACGGACGATCTGCTCGTTGGCGGCCTCCAATCGCTCTTCGAGCGCGGCAACCCGTTGTTCGGCATCGGCCGCATGATCCGCCTGTCGGGTCGTGGCGGCCGCAGCGCTCGCGGCACTGTTCTCGGCGGTATCGGCCCGTTTCTGGGCGTCCGCGACCCGTAGATCCGCTTCCTCCAGGAACGCCTCGAGCTCGGTGACGCGCGCGGTGTAGACCGCAGCCTGTGCCTCGAGCTCGGTGACGCGCGCGCTATACACCGCAGCCTGTGCCTCGAGCTCAGTCGCACGCGTGGCGGCAGCGGCCGCGTCGACCTCCAGCTCGGCCGCACGCGAAGCGGCGGCAGCCGCTTGCACCTCCAGCTCGGCCGCACGCGTGGCGGCGGCCTCGGACACGGCCTCCAGCT
>Ga0302326_10004253_pt1 | contig 33226 bp, 28 predicted proteins | sample Palsa_T0_3_FD_202264 | JGI IMG/M metagenome (GOLD analysis project Ga0302326, IMG submission 202264) | Peat permafrost microbial communities from Stordalen Mire near Abisko, Sweden - Palsa_T0_3 | ecosystem: Environmental > Terrestrial > Soil > Palsa > Peat permafrost | place: Sweden: Abisko...
GAACGTCCAGCCCGAGCTTAATTACCCTGGCGCGGGCGCCAGGGTCTGTCTGTGTTACTTGATTGGTAGTCATGACGCAGACAGCTTGGCGCCCTGCGCCTCGCTTGTCTGCCCCATGTCATCTAGGCCCGGGAGCGCCGGCGGCGCAGGGCGGCCAGGGCCACCGCCGAAACGCCCGCCCCGAGCTGCGCCCAGGTCGACGGCTCCGGGACCGGTGTGAAATTGAGGAAGATGTCGGAGCCGTTCGAGGTGAGGTTGAAGCCCCCGATCCCGAGGCCGTTCTGGAACGATGAGGTGTTGATCGTGAAGTCGGAGGCGTTGAATCCTGAGATCGATGTCGCGGACAGGAGCGTCCACTGGTAGGTCCCCGCCGAGCTGAAGTTCGCCAGGCCCGGAAGGCCCGTGCCGGAGTTGATCGACTCCAGCGAGATCGTGAAGTTGATGCTCGGGTTCACCGTGAGCGTCCCGGCGACGTTGATCGTGTCATTGTCGACGCCGGCGACCGACGAGGCGCCGCTGTTCACGATGTCGAACGTGTAGGCGCCGCCGTTGGCGAAGGTGAGCCCGCCGGCGCCGAAGGAGAGCGTGTTCACGTACTGGTTGGCGGCCGCGCTCCCTGGCGAAATGAGAACCCCGCTGCCAACTGTCGCGCCCCCGGCGGGATTGAACGTCCCGTAGCCCGAAAGCGTGCTGCCGGGGTCCAGGGTCAGGGAAGGCGCGGTTAGGGTGCCCCCTCCAAGCTGGATGGACCCGTTGTTCGTGATCGGGTTCGTCGCCGAGAAGTTCCGGTTGCCGAGGAGTTCGAGCGTGCCGCCGTTCACGGCGAGGGTCTGGTCGAGAGTCTGGTAGTAGGAGCTGGAATAGGTCTCGATCTGGGAGCTCGTCCCGTTGATGACAAGCGTCGTGCTGGGCGCGATCGTCACGATAGGCGTCGCGCCCTGGATCAGCAGCAGGCCGCCATTCGCGGCGATCCAGGTGCCCCCGGTCAGGGTGCCGCCCGCGAGGTTGGTCACCTGCGAGGCATAGATGCCCGTGTAGGAGCTTCCCACATACGCCGCCCCTGAGCCGCTTATCTCGATCGTGCCGTCGTTCGTGACTGTCGTGTTGGGACCGTCGCCTATGTAGAGGTAGGAATAGTTGCTGCCGGTCGCCTCGGTCTCGATCGTGCCGTTGTTGACCACGGACTCATGGTAGGTGGGGGAAATTTGAAGCGAGCCGTTCAGGTTCGTCACCGTGCCGGAGTTGACGAAAGCCAGTCCCATCCCGCTGGGCTCGTAATAGTAATCCTCGATGTTCCCTCCGGAAACCGAGAGCGTCCCCTGGTTGGTAAACGTTGTCCCGCCGGTCTCCGCGTAGAAGTTGAGGGCGCCCGAATCCACCCACGACTGGCCGGGGCCAATCGTCACGTTCGGGCTCGAGAGACTGAGGATGGCGTTGTTGCCGCCCAAGGCCATGCTTCCGCTGAAGGTCGTCCCGTTTTCCATCGTGAACCCGCCGTTGGTCTCCACGGTGAAACTCCCGGTCATCGACACGCCGTTGAGGATGCCGCCGGAGGCGAAGTTCAGGGCGCCCAGGCTTCCGTCGATCACGCCGCCGGCAATCGTGCCCCCGCTGAGCGTGAACATTCCGCCGCCGTTTGGCGCCGCCAGCGTTCCCGTGTTGGTCAATAGGCCCGTGATGTTCACCGTGCCCCCGGCCGCGTTTATCGTGCCCGCCGTGAGCGCCACATTGGTGAACGACCCGCCCAGGTTCACGGTGCCCCCGTTCGTGGCTTCAATCAGCCCACCGGCGTTCGACCAAGTGCCGTTGGGATAGCCGCTATAATAGGGGCCAACGAGGGAGAGGACGCTGGAGGCCCCGTCCGACTGAAGCGTGCCGGTGTTCGTGACCGTGTCATAATTGTAATAGTAGTAGTTGTTGCCCAGGTTGAGCGTCCCGCCGGTGTTCTTGAGCGTGCCGGCATTGTTGAACACGAATCCCGTATTGCCGTTGCCGTTGATCGACCCTCCGGAAAGGGTCATCGTCCCCTGGTTGGACACGGTCAGGCTGCTTGCCTGGGCATAGACGGTAAGGGACCCTGAGTCCGTCCAGGTCTGGCCGGCGGGAATGGTCAGGGCGGGGCTCGTCGAGCCCGCGAGATAGATCAGGTTGTTGCCCGCCAGCGTCACGTCCCCGCTGAAGGTCGTCCCATTCTCGACGGTGAAGCCCGCGTTCGTCGGGACGTTGAAATTGTTCACCATTGAAACGCCGTTCAGGGTGCCCCCGACGCTGCTGAACGTCAGCGCATTCAGGCTTCCGTTCACGGTGCCGCCGGCGATCGTCCCGCCGCCGAGCGTGAATACCCCTCCCCCGTCGGGCGCCGCCAGTGTTCCGGTGTTGGTAAGGAGGCCAAACAGGTTGACCGTGCCGCCCGTCGCGTTTATCGTGCCCTGCGTGAGCGCCGCATTGGTGAACGATCCGCCCAGGTTCACGGTGCCCCCGTTCGTGGCCTCGATCAGGCCGCCGGTGTTCGACCACGTGCCATAGGGATAGCCGACATTATAGGGTCCCGCGAGTGTCAGGACGCTGGAGGCCCCGTCCGACTGAATCGTGCCGGTGTTGGTCACCGTGTCGTAATCGTAATAGTAGTAGTTGTTGCCCAGATAAAGGATCCCCCCCGTGTTCTTAAGCGACCCCGAGTTGTCGAAGACGAACCCGGAATAGCCGTCGCCGCTGATCGTCCCGCCGGCAAGCGTCATCGTCCCTTGGTTGGACACGGTCAGGCTGCTTGCCTGGGCAGAGACGTTGAGGGCCCCTGAGTCCGTCCAGGCCTGGCCGGCGGGTATGGTCAGGGCGGGGCTCGTCGAGCCCGCGACGTAGATCGTGTTGTTGCCCGCCAGCGTCACGTTCCCGCTGAAGGTCGTCCCGTTCTCGACGGTGAAGCTCCCATTCGCCGGGACGTTGAAATTGTTCACCATCGCCACGTCATTCAGCACGCCGCCGCTCGGGCCGAACGTCAGCGCGTTCAGGCTGGCGTCGACGGTGCCCCCCGAGATCGTTCCGCCGTAGAGTGTGAAGATCCCTCCCCCGTTCGGCGCCGCCAGGGATCCGGTGTTGTTCAGCAGGCCGACCAGGTTGAGCGTGCCCCCCGAGCCGTTGATCGTGCCGCCGGTCAGGGTCGCGTTCGTGAATGTGCCGCCGAGGTTTACCGTTCCCCCGTTGGTGGCCTCGATCAGGCCACCGGTGTTCGTCCACGTGCCGTTTGTGTACCCGGGATAAAAGGAGCCTGCGATGGTAATCGCGCTGCCCGCCCCGTCTGCCTGAAGCGTCCCGGTGTTTGCGATCACGTCCGAGTCGTTGTAGCCGTAATAGCCCAGATTAAGCGTGCCGGAGGTGTTCTTCAGGATCCCGGAGTTGTCGAAGGCGAAGCCGGTGTTGCCGAAGCCGTCGAAGGTGCCGCCCTCCAGGTTCATCGTCCCCTGGTTGGAAAGGGTGAGGTTGCTCGCCTGCGCCTGGATGTAGAGGGGCCCGCTGGCCGTCCATGTCAGCCCAGGGGCCACGGTCAGCGCGGCGCTCGTGGTCCCGCTAAGGTTGACGGAGTTGTAGCCCCCCAGCGCCACGTTCCCTGTGAACGCCGTCCCATTCTCAACGGTGATCTCGGCGCTCTGCGGCAGGCTGAAATTGCCCGCCATCGTCACGCCGTCGAGCAAGCCCCCGGACGTGCTGAATGCGAGGGCGTTCGCGCTCGCATCCACGGTGCCCCCGACAATGGTCCCGCCGTAGAGCGTGAAAATGCCGCCGCCGTTGGGCGCCGCAAGCGTCCCGGTGTTGGTCAACTGCCCCGCCAGATCGACCGTGCCGCCGGCGGCGCTTATCGTGCCGGCCGTCAGGGTCGCGTTTGTGAATGTTCCGCCAAGCACCACGGTGCCCCCATTTGTGGCCTCGATCGTGCCCCCGGCATTGGTCCATACGGCGCCCGTGTAGCCCGGAACGTACGTGCCCCCTAGGTACAGGTAGGTGTACAGCCCGTCCGCCTGCAGCGTGCCCGTGTTCGTGATCGTGTCCGCGTTGCCGTAGTAATAGTTGTTGCCGAGGTAGAGGGCGCCGCCCGTGTTCTTGATTGTCCCCGAATTGTTGATGACGTAGCCGGTGTAGCCGTCCCCGTCGATGGACCCTCCGTCGAGCGCCATCGTGCCCTGGTTGGAAAGCGTCACATTGTTTGCCTGCGCGTAGGAGAAAAATTGTCCGCTGGCCGTCCAGGTCAGGCCTGGGGCAATCGTAAGGGCCACGCCCGTCCCTGCCAGGTAGATGGTGTTGTAGCCGCCAAGGGCAACGTTGCCGTTGAACGTCGTCCCGTTTTCCACCGTGAAGCCCGTGTAATAGGGCAGGCTGAAATTGCCCAGCATGCTGACGCCGTCGAGGATGCCCCCATAGCTGCTGAACTGCAGGGCGTTCAGGGACGAGTTGACGGTGCCCCCGATGATCGTGCCCCCGTCCAGGGTGTAGATTCCGCCGCCATTGGGCGCGGCCAGCGATCCGGTGTTGGTGAGGGTGCCCGTGAAATTGAGCGTGCCCCCGGTGCCGTTGATGGTACCCCCGAGGCCCGCCGAGGTGAAATTGCCGCCAAAGTTGATGGTGCCGCCGTTTATCGCCTGCAGCGTGCCCTGGTTGATGATCGACGACGTGCCGCCATTCAGGGTCAGCGTGGCCCCGTTGGCCGTGATGACGCCGCCGGCGAGGTTGGTAACGGAATCACCCGCCCCATCTCCAAGGATCAATTCCCCGCCTGTGACCGTCACCGTCCCGGTCGCGGCATTCGTGAAGGTCAGCCCGTTGCCGGCTCCGCCATTTCCGAAAATGTAGTTGTAGCCCCCCGTCGATTGCACGGAGCCCGCGTTCGTCAAGGTGTGCCCGCCCGCGCTGGAATAGCCGATGACTGAGGCATAGTTGCTCAGCTGCAGCGTGCCCGCGAGGATCGTGGAGACGCCGCCGTTCGCATCCAGGTAGAGATACTCGCCAGTATCCGAGAGCGTCGCGTTTGCCGAGTTGAGGGCGAGCGTGCCGGTTGACACGGCCCCAGTGGTGTAGTCGATCGAGACCGTGTAATTGCTTCCCGTGGCCGCGATGATGCTCGCGGAACTGACCCCGGGAAGGCCGCCGGTCCAGTCGGCCCCGCCGCCTGCCGTCCAATCAGCGCTCGTTGGGCTCGTCCAGAAGCTTGTCTGCGCGCCGGCCGAAGCCGCCAGCGCGACGCCCAACGCCACACACGCCGAGCGGGAGCGGAGCATTTTCAAGCCATAGCGAGCGGGATCCAAGACGGCCATCTAATGCCCTCGGAGCGAATCGGTATTCGAAGCGTGAAGCAACAAATTTGCATCACCGCCCTGAAATTCCCTTTCCAGCATGCAAAAAGCCCAGCAATTCAACAACTTCCCCGGCCCAGAACCACTAACAAAAAATCGCGCGGCTGTGGAAAATGAATGCCGAACTCATTTGCCGTCGCCGGCAACGGTCAGCCATTTGGCGGTGCAAAGGAGAACGGCAAGAAGCGCATACCCGACCGCGAAAACGGCCGCCGGGAAAAGGGGGCCTGAGTCGCCTGAATGAGTCAGCCTGTCCAGTAGAGGCAGCGACCCAATCGTGTCCGTGCCTGCAAATCGCCATGCATGCATGAATCCGAGTAGACTAAGGGCCGCCGCGGCAAGCAACCAGGCGGCGGCGGCAAAGAGGCGGCGCTCGATGATGAAGACCGTCGCCGCGGAAAGGATCAGGGCCGCGAAGAACGCCCCCTGCTCCACCGCAAAGCCGCCGTCGATGAAGGTCCCCGCGGCGTGGAACCTGTCGACGAAGGCCTGCGAGAAGTCGGGCACGGTACCCGCGCCGGCGATACGGATGCCGTTCTTCACGTTGAAGGTCGCCCACGAGAGAACGACCGGGACCATGCCGATGACGACCGCGGGCCACTGGCGCTGCGGGGTAGCCTCAAAGGCCTGGACCGTTATGATGAGGCCGACCCACACTATGATGGCGATTCCCGCCTCGGCCGGGACGGCCCACCCGATGGCGGCCAGCGACCCGGTGAAGCAGACCGCGGTCATGAAGACCGCGTTCAGCGTCGAGTACCCCGCGCGCGCGCCCATCCGCTTCCACGCCGGGTGGCCGATGTAGATCGACGTCGGGAAGGGGGAGCCGAAGCACGCGGCCGCGAAGGTGCAGAGCCCGTTGACGGCAAGCGACGACCGCATCGAGAACGAGTCGCCCGCCGCCGCCGCAGACTCTACGCACTGCATGGAGGCCAGCAGGTTCAGGAGCCCCATGGGGACGATGATGGGAAGATAGGGAAGGAAATGGCCGCCCCGGAGGCCGTCCAGGAGATCCCCGCCGACGAAGCTCGGCAGGTGCGAGCCCACGGTCCCCGGCGGCACGGGGGCGCCCGGGGCGAGGCCCGTCGCCCAGGCCAGCGCGGTTCCGGCGGCCAGGATCACCAGAGCCGCCGGAACGCCGCCCTTTGGCCGAAGGCCGCCGAAAAAGAAGAGGAAGGCGAGCCCGAGGGTCACGATCCCGACCACCGGATGGGCGTAGAGGTCCAGGACATAGTTGAGTGTGAGGTACGCGAAACCGGCGCCGGACAGGGACGCCAGGAGGGCGGCCCTCGGGGTCATCCGGCGAAGGCCCTCGGCCACGAACGAGCCGAAGAACTCGATCATGCCCGATCCGATGCAGGCGACCAAGCCCGCCTGCCACGCCGCCGTGTCGGCGTCGGCGGCGCCGCGCGCGAGCGCGAGCTGGCGGGCGGGAAGCATCACCAGGAATGCGTAGGCGATCATCGTCGGCGTGTTGAGGCCGAACGGCATCGCGCACACGTCCGCGCGGTTCTCGCGGCGGGCGAGCCTGTGCGCCTGCCAGGCGTAGAAGAGGTTGCCGGCGACATAGGACACGGCGATCCCGGGCAGTATCCTCCCGAAGACCATCGCCGACGACATGCCCACGACCCCGATGCAGAGCGCCGGGATCAGGAGCAGCTGGACAAGGTTGTCCAGCGCGATCGCGAAGAACCCGTCCACGTCGCCCCGGACAAAGAGCTTCATCGGCTGGGCGCGGCGAGCACCTTGACAAGCGAGACCGTGAAGAGCGCGGCCTGGCGGGACGCGAACGGGGAAAGCTTCCTGTAGTCGTTGTCGGGCGAGTTCTGCGTCCGGTTGCTGCCGCCCCGGATGCAGAGGAAGGGGATCCGCAGGTACCAGCACACCTGGGCCACGGACCCGCTCTCCATCTCCATGAGGTCGGGCGAAAGCTGGCGCCTGATGTCGGCGATCCTCTCGTCCGTGATCCCGAACTGGTCGCCCGAGGTGATCCGCCCGATGCGCACCCGCGGCACATAGGAGGGGCTGTGCTGGACGGCGGTCTCCGGGACGTGGCGGATTATCGCACGCCGTGCCGCAGCGAGGAGGCCTCGGTCGCCCGGAAAGACGATTGCCATCGAGTCGCGAAGCGGCCCCTCCGCCCCGAAGTACTCCATCTCATAGTTGGCCCGCAGCGACCCGAAGTCGTGGTTGCATGTCACCTCGCCGACGATCACGTCCCCGTTTCGGATCTCCGGGTTGATCCTCGAGGCCGTGCCGGTCATGATGAGCTCCCGCGGACGGAAGTGGCTCGCGAAGAGCATCGTGACCATTGACGCGCAGGTCTTCCCGATGCCGGTCGCGGCGACGATCGTCCGGCGCCCGGCTATCCTGCCCTCCACGTAGGGAAAGGGGCCGAGCCTGGCGCGCCGGCGCCCCTTGAGCGCGCCTTCCACGAGCTCGGTTTCCTGCGGGAGGGCGCCGAGCACGAGCGTGAGGTCCCGGCGCCCTTGCGCGGGCTTCCTCGCCACTGCGATCGGAATTCCCGGGACGATGACCGGCGGAGGATTCTTCATGGGTGACTTTGTCGCCATAGTAATCGTTGGGGTTGATCCCATCCAAGCAGGAAGCGAACCACCAGCCTAGGACCTCGTGAGCCGCCGGTACTTTATCCGGTGCGGCTGGTCGGCGTCCTTGCCCCGTCTGCGCCGGAAATCCTCGATGTAGCTCGAGTAGTTCCCGGCGAACCAGTGGGCCGTGCTTTCGCCCTCGAAGGCGAGGATGTGGGTCGCGACGCGGTCGAGGAACCAGCGGTCGTGGGAGACGACCACCGCGCATCCCGCGAAATTCTCGAGCGACTCCTCGATCGCCCGGATGGAGTTTATGTCGAGGTCGTTCGTGGGCTCGTCGAGCAGGATGAGGTTGGCGCCCGACTTGAGGAGGCGCGCCAGGTGGACCCGGTTGCGCTCGCCGCCGGAGAGTATGCCGACCTTCTTCTGCTGGTCCGCGCCGGTGAACCCGAACTGCGCGCAGTACGCCCGGGCGTTCACCTCGCGGCCCCCCATCCTGAGGATCTCCTCGCCGCCGCTGATCGCCTCGTAGATGGTCGACTGGCCGGGGAGCGAGTCCCTCGACTGGTCCACGTGGGCAATCTTCACCGTGTCGCCGACCCGCAGGGTCCCGGCGTCGGGCTTCTCGGCCCCTGTGATCAGCCGGAAGAGCGTCGTCTTGCCCGCGCCGTTGGGGCCGATGACGCCAACGATCCCGCCTGGCGGCAGCGAGAACGTCAGGTTCTCAAAGATCAGGTTCTCGCCGTAGACCTTGGATAGGCCCTTGGCGTCCACGACCAGGGTCCCCAGGCGCGGGCCCGCGGGGATCAGTATCTCGAAGTCCCTCTCCTTCTCCGCCGTGTTCTCCTTCAGCATCGACTCGTAGGCGGTGATGCGGGCCTGCGACTTCACGCGCCGCGCGGTGGCCGACTTGCGGATCCACTCCAGCTCCCTGGCCATCGCCTTCTGCCGCCTGTCCTCCGTGCGCTGCCCGACTGCCTGGCGCATCTGCTTCTGCTCAAGCCACGACGAATAGTTGCCCTTCCACGGGATCCCGTGGCCGTGGTCGAGCTCGAGGATCCACTGCGCCACGTTGTCGAGAAAGTACCTGTCGTGGGTGACCGCGATCACCGTACCCTCGTAGCGGGCGAGGTGCTGCTCAAGCCACTGCACGCTCTCGGCGTCCAGGTGGTTGGTCGGCTCGTCGAGGAGGAGAATGGGAGGCTTGCGCAGGAGGAGGCGCGCGAGCGCCACCCGCCGCCGCTCGCCGCCCGAGAGCCTGTCGACGACCTGGTCGCCGGGCGGGCAGCGGAGCGCGTCCATAGCCATCTCGACCTGCGGGCCGACGTCCCACGCTCCCTGGGCGTCTATCTTCTCCTGGAGCTCGCCCTGGCGGGCCATGATGGCGTCCTTCGCGCCCTCGTCCGGCGCGGCGGCGATCTCGTCCCACGTCGCGTCGTAGGCCGCGACGAGGTCCGTCAGGTGCCTCACGCCCTCCTCCACGCATTCGCGGACCGTGCGGCCCGCCGTGAGCTGCGGCTCCTGCTCGAGGAGCCCGACCTCGTAGCCGGGCTCGATGTGGACGCGGCCCTCGATCTCCGTGTCGCGCAGCGCGAGGATCCGCATGAGCGACGACTTTCCCGAGCCGTTGAATCCCAGCACGCCGATCTTCGCCCCGTAATAGAACGACAGTGAAATATCGCGGAGGATCTCCTTGCGCTCGATCTTCTTCGAGACGCCGATCATCGAGAAGATGATCTTCGGTTCTTCGGGCTTCGCCATGGTTCCCACCACGAAAGCGGTGCCGCGGGCTGTTCGCAAGCCGCGTGGGCCACGAATAATATGTTGATATACACTTGCGCAGGAGTCGCTTAAAACGAAACTGCAAATCCGCCTCAGGCGGCTTTTGACGCCGGCGGGGTTTCCAGCCTAATTGGCCCCGGATGCGATCCGTCAAAGTTCCGGCCCTTGAGCTTTTCCTCCACGAGATGATTCCGCTCGCGAAGGCCATGGGTGTCGGCGTCGAGGTGAGCGACGACCGCGCGCTCGTCCTCACCGCGCCTAAGGAGCAGAACAAGAATTCGCTCAACACCGCGTTTGGCGGGAGCCTGGTCGCCCTGGCCACGCTCGCCGGATACGGCGTCGTTTGGGAGCTGATGAAGGACGAGAAGAAGGCGGACAAGCCCGTCTGGCACATTGTGGTGAAGGAAAGCCGGGCTGCGTACCGCAAGCCGGTGATCGGCGACCTTCGGGCGATCTGCGAGCGCCCGGCGCAGGCGGCGATCGCCGAGTTCAAGGAGGCCCTCGCCCGCTACGGCAAGGCGAAGCTCAAGCTCCGCGCCTCGATAGTGGAGAACGGCAACGTCGCGGTGGACGTGCAGGCCGCGTTCGTCGTCTCGCGCTGATCCCGTCTGCGCCCCGGCCTACCTCGCGCCGGCCTCGGCGCGCTTTTTCAGCGCTTGGTTCATCGCCTCGAAGCCCGCCTCGGTGGGCTTGAAGTCGTAGAAGAGGACGACGAGTCCCCCCATCCTCTCGTTGTTGCGGAAGACGGTCGTGCCGGGACCGGCCTCGTCGATGATGAAGTCGTGCTTGCCCCGGAACAGGCCCGGGATCGCGAGGCTCCCGCGCCAGGAAAGGCGGCTCTCGGTCATGAGCGTGACCACGGTGTCGCCCGATATCTCGGCCCTCCCCACGGGCTTCACGGTCACGTTCACCCGGTTGCCCTCGGCCACCGTCCCGTCGACCCTGACGATGAAGGGATTCCATTTCGGGTAGTCGGCAAAGTCGAAAAGAACCGCCCGCACATCCTTGGCCGGCGCGTGAATCTCGACGCTCGTCCGCACGGACGTGCAGCCGGCAAGGAGGGCCAGGAGGCCCACGCAGAGTTGCTTCATGCCTGGGGATACGAGCCGGCGGGCCTTCCGGACGCGCGCGCCCTCACTTTGCCGCAGTCCCAGCGATGCCCTCGGCCCTCTTCTTGAGCGCCTCGTTCATCGCGTCCAATCCCGCCTTGATGGGCTTCATGTCGTAGGAGGCGACGGCGGCCCCGGAGAAGTCGTCATTGTTGTGGAAGAGGGTCCTGCCGGGTCCCAGCTCGTCGATGATGAAGTCGTGCCTGGCGCTCAGTATCCCGGGAATGTCCACGGAGACCGGCCCCGAGCCCACCTGCGACATACCGCTGCCCTCCCACGCCAGATGGTCCTGGGTCACCGAGAGGACTTTCGCGCTGGCGTTGATCTCCGGACCGCCCACCGGCATCACGGTCACGTAGATTTCACTGCCCTCAGCCACGGTGCCGTCCACCTTGAGGATGAAGGGATTCCACTTCGGGTAGTCGCCGAAATTGTAGAGGACCGCCCGGACGGCGCTTGCCGGAGCCTCAATCTCGACCTGCGTCCGCAGGGAGCTGCAGCCCGCGAGAAGGAGGAGGAACGCCGGGAAAAGGGGCATCATTCCCCGGACCCGCCGTCCCGCCTGGGTCTCAGATGTGCCGCGAGTCGGATTCATCCTTCTTCACGTACCCGGATTCCTGGCGCTCGAGGTTGACCTGGTTCTTCTTCACGTAGGCCTGGAAGACGTCGTCTGCGCTCATGCCGAGCGTCTGCGCCAGGGAGATCAGGAAATGAAAGAGGTCCACGACCTCCACCCGGGCGTTCTGCTCGTCGAATTTCTGGTATTTCGCCCACCACTTCCACGGCACGGAATCAACGAGTTCCGCGATTTCCTGCTGCATCGCCCGGGTGTAGTTCAGGATCCACTTCGCCTTATCCCCCTCGCCTTCCGGGGGAAGCGATACGCCGATCCTGCGGTTCAAGGCGTCCTGCATCCGGAATATCTCGTCGAATTTGTCCATTTGCCCACAAAAGTGCCCCCCGTGCGGGCGGGCGCAAGATGCAATTGGCGCCGGGAGGAATCCGCCTTTTGGGATTGCCCCCGGAGCGTAAATGGGCGACAGTGCCCCGCTTCGGCGTTTGCGTTAGAGCGCGTACTTCATGCGCTCCGCACCGCTGGAAAACCCACGGCCGCTCCCGATCTCCGGTGAGCGCCAACATACAAAGAGAGAAAAAACAAAATGACAGATCAGAACCCGTCCGGCGCATCACTCGCCCCGGCTGCCGACACACAGGCACCCGCGGCCAGCGCCGAGACCTCTGCCGGCACATTCGGCAGCACCCGCGGATCGGGCCTAGCCCGCGGCAAGCGCCAAACGAGCGCTCCGGCCCCCACAGCAGACACGGCGAAAAGCGACTACAAGCCCATCGCCCTCGAGGTCATAACGCCCGCGAGTGAATACAAGAACCCGTTCGCGAGCCCAGATCCCGAGAACGCGCCGGCTGCAGAGCCGGCCAAAGTTGAAACGCCTGCGGCTCCCGCCGCGGCAGCAATCGAGCCCGAGCCGGCCGCCGCCCCCGAGGCGCCGGTTGTCGCGGAGCCCGTCGCCGAGAGGCACGAGATCCAGATACTCCCGCCTGCCGAGGCCATCCGCCCGGCCGTGAGGTGGGAGTCTCCGTCGCTGTCCCGCGCCGAGAACCCGCCGTCCGAAGGCGCCGAGCAGCCCCGCCACGACGAGCGGCCCACCTTCCGGCCCGACCGCCGTGAGGACGCCGCCGGCGCCCCTGCCGCCGAGGGAGCCGCCCCCCGCTTCGACGGGCGCGGCCCGCGGAACGACTCGTTCCAGAGGCAGCCACGGGATCCCCGGGAAGCGCGGCAGCCGCGCGACCCCCGGGAGGCCCGCCAGCCCCGGGATCCCCGCGACGTGCGCCAGCCGCGCGACCCGCGGTTCGACCGCCAGCCGCGCGATCCGCGCGACGAGGAGCCCCAGCGCGAGCACAGCAGGCCGGCCGAGCAGGCCGCCCAGGCCGCGCCGGCGCCAAAGGGCTTCATGGCATGGCTCAAGTCCCTCTTCGGGGCTGCAAAGCCCGCCGAGGCGCCAGTTGCCGCGCGAGAGTTCGGCAGCGCGCTCCAGGGCGACGGGCATCGCCACCGCAGGCGCCACCGCGGAGGGCGCGGGCACGGGGGCAATCCCCAGGGCTTCCGCGGGGAGCGCTCATTCCAGGGCGGACCCCGCCCTGAAGGCCAGCAAGGCGGCGAAGGTGAGAACCGCGGCGGCGAACGCCACGGCGGCCACCGGCGCCGGCGCAACCGGGGCGGCCCGGGACGCGACCGGGGCGGCGAGCCCCGCTCCGAGGGGCACCAGGGCGGCGGCGCCATCTGATCCCCTGGGGCCGGCTCGCCCCAGTTAAATCTTGCCAAGGCGCTCGGCAACGAGCGCATTCCAAGGCGTCCGCTTCGTGCGGGCGCCTTTTTTATTTGTCCATGGCAGATCTCGTCGTCAACGGAGGCAAGCCCCTCTCCGGCACAATAACCCCCTCGGGCAACAAGAACTCCGTGCTGCCCATCCTGTGCGCGACGCTGCTCACGGACGAGCCGGTGACCCTCACGAACGTCCCGGACATCACGGACCTGGACAAGCTCGTCACGTTCTTCGAGTCTCAGGGCTCGGCGATCGCCTGGGACAGGGAGGGGGGAGTCATGAGGGTCGACCACTGCTCCTTCCGCAGCACCCTCGCGAACGCGGAGCTGCCCCAGGACATGCGCTCCACGGTACTCCTGTACCCCGCCCTCCTGCGCAGGCTCGGCCGGATCGCGATCCGCTCCAACGCGAAGGGATGCTCGCTCGGGGTGCGCGAGATCGACCCCCATCTGGACGTCTTGGCCGCGCTCGGGGCCGAGGTTGACCCCGGCGACCCGCTCACCATCTCGGTGCGCGGGGGGTTCCGCGGGGCCCGCCACTGGCTGGACTACATGTCCGTCACCGTGACCGAGAACTTCGCGATGGCGGCCTCCGTCGCCCAGGGGACGTCGACCCTGATAAACGCGGCGAGCGAGCCCCACGTGCAGGACCTCTGCAAGGCGCTGGTCGCGATGGGCGCCCGGATCAGCGGCATAGGCACCAGCATGCTCAGCGTGGAGGGCGTGGACTCCCTCCACGGCGCGACGATCGCGATCGGGACGGACTACCACGAGGTGACGACCTTCCTCGCGCTCGGCGCGATAACGGGCGGCGAGGTCAGGGTAACCCATTCGGTGCCGGAGCATTTTGACCTCATCACGCGCTCGTTCGGCAAGCTGGGCGTGGTCGTGACGCATGACGGCGACACCGCGATCGTCCGCAGCGACCAGAAAAGGGTGATCCAGGCGCCCTTCACCGCCAACCTCCTGCCGAAGATCGAGGCGGCCCCTTGGCCGTACTTCTCGGTGGACCTCCTGCCCCTCCTTATCGCGCTCTCGACCCGCTGCGAGGGCACCATCCATTTCTGGAACAAGGTCTACGAGAACGGATTCTCGTGGATGCCAGAGCTCGCCAAGTTCGGCGCCCACGTGCTGGTGAGCGACCCGCACCGGATCGTCGTCTTCGGCAACAGGCCGCTGCGGCCGGCGGTGGTCGACTCGCCCTATGTCATTCGCGCGGCCGTGGCGCTCACCATGGTCGCCGCGTCCATCCCGGGCCGCAGCGTCGTCCGCAACGCCGAGATCATCAAACGGGCCCACCCTCGGTTCGTCGAGAACCTCCGCTCCCTTGGGGCGGACCTGGATTGGAAATGAACGCCCCCAAGACACCGGGCGACCACGGCAAGGGCATGGGGTTTGTCACGTCGACCCTCGCGGCCCCTGTGACGGCGGCCGAGGCCGCGCTGCGTCCCCTTTCCTTCAAGGACTTTGCGGGCCAGGCCAAGACGATAGAGCGGCTGCAGGTGATGGTCGGGGCGGCGAAGAAGCGGGGCGAGCCCCTGAACCACATCCTCCTCTCCGGGCCCCCGGGGCTGGGGAAGACGACGCTGGCCTTCATCCTCGGCAACGAGCTCGGCAGGAACGTACGCGTGACCTCGGGGCCCGTCGTCGAGAAGGCGGGCGACTTGGCCGGGCTCCTGACGAACCTTGAGGAGGGCGACATCCTCTTCATTGACGAGATCCACCGCATCCCGAAGACCGTCGAGGAGTACCTCTACTCGGCGATGGAGGACTTCCGGATCGACATCATGATCGACCAGGGCCCGAACGCGCGCAGCGTGCGCCTGACCCTCCCCAGGTTCACGCTCATCGGGGCCACGACCCGCTCGGGCCTCCTGACGGCGCCGCTCAGGTCCAGGTTCACGCTCCAGACGAGGCTCGACTACTACGACACGGCGACGCTCCACTGCATCGTGCGCCGGAGCTGCGCGCTCCTGAAGGTCGAGATTGACGAAGGCGGCGCCGGCGAGATCGCGAAGCGCGCCCGGGGGACGCCGCGGGTCGCCAACAACCTAATCAACTTCATCAGGGACTTTGCGCAGGAGAGGGCGAAGGGGGTCATCACGCGCGACGTCGCCGCCGGCGCCCTCGAGCTCCTCGAGATAGACGCGGCCGGCCTCGACGAGATGGACAAGCGCATGCTCCGCGCCATGGCCGAGAACTACCGCGGGGGGCCCGTCGGGATGAGCACCATCGCCGTGGCCGTCGGCGAGGAGGCCGAGACGCTCGAGGAGGTGCACGAGCCCTTTCTTATCCAGGAGGGCTACCTGCAGAGGACCCCGCAGGGGCGCGTCCTGACCGAGAAGGGCTACGCCGCCGTGGGGCACAAGCCCGGCGCCGACTCCCAGGGAACGCTTCTCTAGTCGGCGTCGGCCCGGAAAACTCAGCGCCCGGTCACGCCGCGCGGATTCGGAAGGGCGAGCGTGCCTGATTCCGCCGGGACAATCGACAGGATGCCGTGGACGAACGGGACGACATGGACGCGCATGATGAATCCCGCGCCGACGCAGATCTGCACCGCGCCCATCAGTGCGAGCCAGAGCGCCCGTGCGCTCGCCTGGTCGGACCCGGTCGGCGGGAACCACGACGGGAACGCTTTCGGCAGGATCTCCATGAGCGATCCAAGCGCGGCAAAGGCGAGGGCGTTGAGGGCATTCATCGGTTTTAAGTTGGTATCGAAGGGCGGATCACAGTTCCTGATTCGCCGCCGAATAAAGCCTGCGCCGTGCCAGCTGAGGCCCGCTATCCCTAGTTATTACAATTCATTGTCTTAGCTAATATTGCCCGCCTTTGGCATTACGGTTTTCCCGCAAAATGCCTAGGACACCCCACTTCCGTCGTGCAGGGTGCGGCAAAACCGCCCGCAGCGCGCTCTACAAGTCCCCGAGCTGGGGCCGCAGGACGACCTCCTCCACCACCGTCCTGCGGGTCATCTTGTAAATCGACAGGAACGCCTGGGCCACGTCCTCGGCCGGCATCATCCGCCCGGCGGGGACGCCGCTACCCTTCCACGAGGGGGACACGGTGGCCCCGGGATGGACGCAGCACACGCGCACGCCCTTGTCGCGAAACTCGGCGCGCATAGCCTTCGAGAGCCCCGCCACGCCGAATTTCGCCGCCGTGTACGCAGGCGCGCCCGGAAGCGCGGCGATCCCGGCGACCGAGCCCATGTTGAAGATGTCCCCCCTTCGCCTGCGCACCATCGCAGGCGCGAAGGCCCGGGTCACGAGGAAGAGGCTCCTCAGGTTGGCGGAGAGCATCCGGTCAAAGTCGGCAACGGACGTCGCCAGGAAGGGCGCCCCGAGGTACTTGCCCGCATTGTTGATCAGCACGTCGACCCGACCGAACCGGCGCCGGACTGCGGCCTCGAGGGCCGCGACCTCGGCCTCGGCGGAAACATCGCAGGGGAAGACCGCGGTGTCCGCGCCCAGTCTCGCGCACGAACGGGCCACCGCCGCCAGGTTGGCCGCGTTCCTGGCGACCAGGGCCAGCCTCACGCCCCTGATGTCCCCGGAGAAGGCCCTCGCGATAGCGGCGCCTATGCCCTGGGAGGCGCCGGTGATCACGACGACGGGAGCCTTGGACCGGGCTGGCATGCTTCGGCGGAGCCCCTAGCAGATGAGGGACGAGAAATTCATGAAGTCCGCGGTGAAGCCGCCCTTCACGCCCTTGCAGATCACGCTCACGGCGTCGTGGGAATGGAGCGACTCGAGGTGCGAGCAGGCGATCTGGAAATCGCAGATGCGCTTGTCGGCGTCGAACTCCCTGTAGAGCAGGCGGGCCGCGTCCTCGACGAACTTCAGGTTGGCGCCGTTCAGCTCGGCGAAGGCCTGCTCGTCCTCTCGCTTCACCATGACCTGGGTCTCCGTCCGCAGCGCCCGCAGGCAGAGGGCGTGGACGTCCTCGATCCAGATCTTGCGGCCCTTGGCCTCCTCGAGCGTCAGCCTGGCCTTGCTCCTCTGGGAATGGGGGACGCCGTACACCCCGCGCGTGTCGCGGGCGTGCTCGGCGAGCTCCGCCGAGCACGGGCATGCCGACGAGTACACGAAGTCGAAGTGGACGAACCGCCGGTAGTCGCCCGAGCGCGTCACGACGCCCTCGAAGCCGGCCCTGTAGAACTGGTAGCCCTCGAGGCCGCTGCGCAGGCTCTTCTGGAGGATGGGATACGAGAACTCCAGCTTGAGGCGCGCGTCCTTGCTCTCGACGCGGCGCAGGTACGATTTGAGGATGCGCCCTACGCTCTCGCCCGTGAACACCTCGCCCTTGTGGTCGTAGAACGAGCGGACGATCCGGCTCATGTTGATCCCCTTGAGCTCGGCCTCGAGGGAGACGGTGCCCGTGACGCTCGTCTCGAGCGTGAGGGAGCCCCCCTTCTTCGTGCGTATCCTGAGCGGCACCTTGAAGTTCGAGACGCCCACCTGCTGGATGGGCACGTGGGCGCCCTGGATCACGCTGTGGGCGACGTCCATGATGTCGGGCATCGACTCGCGGTATTTCGCCGACGGGCGGAAGCGCTCGTCATAGGTGCTCGCCATGAGCGGGCGCGAGCCGTTCGCGGACGCGTGCAGGTACATGGGCTTCTTCTTGCTCACGGCGAACCCCCCGGGCCGCGGTACTCGGCGAAGTTGCGCGGCGTCTCGTAGAGGCGGACGCTGTGGAGCGCCCCCGCCCCGATCCTCTGGGCGATCCGATCCCAGAAGGCGACCACGAGGTTCTCGGCGGTCGGGATGACCCCCCTCAGGAAGTCGACGTCCTTGTTGAGGTTGCGGTGGTCGCAGGGCCCGACGACCGCCTTCTCGAGGATCCGCTTGAGCTCGACCAGGTCCAGCACGTAGCCGGTCTCGCGGTCCGGCCGGCCCCGCACCGTGGCCTCGAGCACGTAGTTGTGCCCGTGGCCATTCGCGTTCGCGCACGGCCCGTACTTGCGCTCGTTCCAGGACCGGCTGCGGGCCGGGTTGTAGAGTCGGTGGCCGGCGTTGAAATGCACCTGCCGCGTGACGTACACGTCCGCCACCTTGGGGTCTTCCGCGAGCTTGGGCATGGAGGGGCAGAGGTACCACAATTCGGGCGCGGGTCAACTCGCGGGAGGGAATACCATTGCGCCGGCGCCGGGCGCGCGCTGAAGCTCTCCAATGGCGATGAGGTTCTGCATTTTGGGCAGCGGCAGCTCGGGGAACAGCGCCCTGGTCGTGACGGAGGGGTCACGGCTGCTCCTGGACGCCGGGTTCTCGGCCCGCAGGCTCTCCGCGCTGATCGCCGGCGCCGGCGAGTCGATCGAGCGCGTCGACGCGGTGTTCGTCACCCACGAGCACAGCGACCACTCGTCGGGGATCGAGAGCCTGAAGAAGTTCCCGCACCTGAAGTTCTTCGCGAACGCGGCGACCGCGCGGGCCGTCCAGAAGACCCTGACGTGGAGCCCCGAGTGGAGGATATTCGAGACGGGCTCCACGTTCCAGTACCGCGACCTGGAGGTCGAGAGCTTCGCCATTCCCCACGACGCCCAGGACCCCGTGGGGTTCCGGTTCTCGAGCGGACTCGACGGCGACCTCTTCCTGCCCAGGCGGACGCTCGCGTGGGTGACGGACCTCGGGCACGCGCCCGAGAGCGTGCGCGACCGCATCCGCGAGTCCGACGTCGTCGTCGTCGAGGCCAACCACTGCCACCGGATGCTCGAGGCCGACCCGAGGCGCTCGTGGACGCTCAAGCGCAGGATCTCGGGGCGGCACGGGCACCTCTCGAACGAGCGCATGAGCGAGCTGCTGACGAGCGTCGCGAGCCCGCGCTGGAGGCGTATCTACCTCGCCCACCTCTCGAGGGACTGCAATTCCCGCGATGCGGTCGAGCAGGCGCTCATGGCCCTTCGCTCGATCCTGAAGTGCGAATTCTCCATCGTCGGCCACGGCGAGGGCACGCCCTTCTACGAGATCGCGTGAGACCCGCCGGACCCGGGCCCTGAACGGCAAGGGACGGCCCGCGCGGGCCCATTGTGCGCAATAATTGGTAAAACGGCCGCCGAGGCCGTTACCGGCGGGCCTTTCCGGCGTCATAGGACCCATGAACGATCCCGCGTCAACGCACGGATTGCGCCTCCGTACGGCCGGATTGGCGCTCGCCCTCGCGCTCAGCGCCGTCGGCGCGCGCTCCCAGGATTCACCGAGGCTCTCCAACCTTTCGACCCGGGGCCCCGTCGGGACGGGTGCCGACATCATGATCGCGGGCCTCGTCATCGGGGCCGGATCCCCCGAGACGGTCCTCATCCGGGCGGACGGCCCGTCGCTGGTCCCCCTCGGGGTCAGCGGTGAGCTGGCGGCGCCGGTGCTCTCCCTCTTCGACTCAAGCGGCAACCTGATCCAGTCCAACCAGGGCTGGGGCTCGGGGAACGCGAGCGCCGCGCTCATGGCCTCCGTCGGGGCGTTCCCCTTGGCGGTCGGAAGCGCGGACAGCGCTCTCGTGGCGACGCTGCCCGCCGGCGCCTACACGGCCCAGGTCAGCGGCGCGAACGGCACGACCGGGATCGCGCTCCTCGAGGTGTACGAGGTCGCGGCGACCCCGTCGACGGCGCGCCTGGTCAACCTGTCGACCCGGGGCGAGGTCGGCACAAGCGGCAGCATCATGATCCCGGGCATCACGATCGCAGCCGGGACCGGCCTTAGGACGCTCCTCATCCGGGCCGCGGGGCCGGCCCTCACGCCCCTCGGCGTGCCCGGCGCCCTCGCTGACCCCGCGTTCTCCGTCGTCGACTCGTCGGGCGGCACGGTCGCCAGCAACGACAACTGGGGCACGCCGATAGGCGGCGCGCCCGACGCGGCGTCCCTGAGCGATGCGTTCACGGCCGCCGGGGCGTTCGCGTTCGCCGCGGGAAGCCTCGACGCCGCCGTCATCGCGAGCGTCGGCCCCGGGGCCTACACGGTCCTCGTGAGCGGCAACGGCGGATCGACGGGCGTGGCGCTCGTCGAGGTCTACGACATAACCCCGGCGGCGCCGGCCGGCCCCGAGACCGTGACCCTCACGGCCACGGACGCCAGCGCCGACACGAGCGGGGGCAACCCCGGGGCCGTCACCGTGACCCGCACCGGCGACACCAGCGGCCCGCTCACGGTCGCCTACGCCGTCGGCGGAAGCGCGGTCAACGGGATCGACTACCAGGGGCTGTCGGGCTCGCTCACCATTCCCGCGTATGAGTCCGCGGCCACGGTCGCCGTCATCCCCAACCCGACGCTCTCGCAGGCGTCGTCCAGCTCGGTCGTCCTGACGCTGAGCCCGGGAAGCGGCTACGCGGTGGGCGCCGCGAGCACGGCGACAGTGACGATCACGAACATCCCCCCCACCCTCTTCGTGGCCCAGATCCGACCGACCTCCAACGCCCCCGCGTCAAGCGGATCCGGCACGGCGACCATCCTTGTGAGCGCGGACGGTTCCCTCGCGAGCGTCAGCGTCTCGTACAGCAACCTCTCCTCCGACGAGGTCGTCGCCCACCTTGCGATCGGAGGCGACGAGAACAACGGGACCTATGTCCTCAACCTCCCGGACGGCCAGGTCGCCAACCTCCCCTGGACGCCGGCGGCAGCGGGCGCCTACTCGGCCGCCCAGGTGGTCGCGGCCCTCGGGTCGGGCAACCTCTACGTGGAGATCGACAGCGCGACCTTCCCGAGCGGCGAACTCGGCGGGCAGTTCATCGCGAGCACGGGCTCCCAGGCGTTCACCGCGCCCCCCCCGCCCCCGGCCGTCAACCTGAGCACGGTCACGGCCGCGGACGCGCCGCGCTTCCTCACGCAGGCGACTTTCGGGCCGACGACGGCCGACATCGCCGCACTCCAGTCCCAGGGCTACGCCGCATGGATCGCGAACCAGATGGCGCTGCCGCAGACCTCCCACCGGACGGCGACCGACGCTGACGCCGCGGCCTTCCCTGGCACGGGCCAGACGGCGGCGAACCAGAACAACAGGCAGGCCGCTTGGTGGCTGGTCTCCGTGACGGCGCCCGACCAGCTCCGCCAGAGGGTCGCGTTCGCGCTCAGCGAGATATTCGTCACGTCCGACGTCGCCTCCGAGCTGGCCAACGAGGCCGACGGCCTCGCGAGCTACTACGACCTGCTCGGCGCGGACGCATTCGGGAACTTCCGGCAGCTGCTCCAGGACGTGACGCTCAGCCCCGCGATGGGCAACTACCTCAACATGCTGCGCAACGCCGCGGCCAACCCGGCGAAGGGAACGAGCGCCGACGAGAACTACGCGCGCGAGGTCCAGCAGCTCTTCACGATCGGCCTGAACGAGCTCCAGCCCGACGGGACCCTGATGCTCGACCCGACGGGCCTGCCCATCCCGACGTACGACCAGAACGAGATCGTCCAGACCGCGAACGTCTTCACGGGCTGGGGCTACTACTCCACGGCGGCCAGCCCGAGCTTCTACGGCGCCCCGGCCGACTTCGACGACCCGATGATGGTGTATCCTAAATACCATGACGAGACCCAGAAGACGGTCGTGAACAACATCGTGATCCCCGCGAACCAGACCGGCGCGACGGACCTGGCGGCCGAGCTGGACGCCCTCTTCAACCACACCAACACCGGGCCCTTCATCTGCGCGCAGCTCATCCAGCGCCTCGTGACGAGCAACCCGAGCCCGGCCTACGTGTACAGGGTCGCCCAGGTCTTCGCGAACGACGGCACCGGGACGCGGGGCAACCTGGCGGCCGTCATCAAGGCCATCCTCCTCGACTACGAGGCCCGGTCGCCGGTGCCGGCGGCCGATTCGGGCTTCGGCAAGCTCAAGGAGCCGCTCCTCAGGATGACGGGCCTCTACCGCGCCTTCGGCGCGGCCTCCTCGGAGGGCCGGTTCCCGATCTTCAGCGCGCAGAACGCCCTCGGCCAGGCCGCGCTGCGCTCACAGACGGTGTTCAACTTCTTCGACCCCGGCTACGTGCAGCAGGGCATGCTCGCCAGCGCCGGGCTCCTTGCGCCGGAGTTCCAGATAACCACCGCGAGCACGGCCGTCAGCGTCCCGAACGACATCTACGCGGCCGTCTACACCCCCACCCCGACGGCCTCAACCATCGTCCTCGACCTGTCGCCGCTCACCGCGAACGCGTCCAACCCGGCCGCGATGACGGCGACGCTGAACCAGCTCCTGTGCGGCAACGGCATGAGCGCCCAGACGCAGCAGCTGGTCGAGTCCGCCATCTCCTCGGCACCGGCCGCAACCGCACCCGCAACCCTCGCCCAAATGGCGCTCTACCTGGCCGCGACCTCACCCGACGCGGCCGTCCAAAGATGAACTCCCCTAACGACCTCTCCCGGCGCAGGTTCATCGGCCGCGCCTGCGCGGCCGTCGGCGCGACCGGCATGCTCTCCGCCCTGGCCCAGCTCAGGATGATCGGCGCCGTCGCGGCCGACTCGTCGCCCTCGGACTACAAGGCGCTCGTGTGCCTGTTCCTCTACGGCGGGAACGACTCGAACAACCTGCTCGTGCCGATCGACAACACGAACTACCAGATCTACGCGGCCGACCGCACGGTCCTCGCCCTGCCGCAGTCGAGCTTGCTGCCCATCTCCCCCAAGACCTACAGCGACGGCCGCCAATGGGGGCTGCACCCCTCGCTTGTCGAGGTCCAGCAGCTCTTCGGCGAGGGCAGCCTTGCGCTCATGGCCAACACGGGGACGCTGGTCCAGCCGGTGACGCTCGCCCAGTACAACGCGGGCTCGGTGGCGCTCCCGCCCCAGCTCTTCTCGCACGCGAACCAGCAGGTCGAGTGGCAGAGCAGCGTGCCCGACCAGCCCTTCACGACCGGCTGGGGGGGCCGCCTCGCGGACATCGTGAACGCGCTCAATTCCAACTCGAAGATCTCGATGTCGGTCAGCGTCGCCGGCGAGAACTCGTTCCAGGTCGGCAACGTCGTCTCCCAGTTCGCCGTGAACCCGACCGGGGCCGTCGTCCTGTCGGGGACGGGCAGCTCCGGAATCGCCGGCACGCGTTCCGCGGCCCAGCAGAGCATCCTCAACCTCCAGGAGCAGAACCTCTTCGAGGCGGCCTTCGGCGGGACCACCACAAGCGCGATCGCCGACAGCCAGCTGCTGAACACGATCCTCGCCTCCGCGCCCAAGCTCGCCACGGTCTTCCCGACGACGAGCGTCGGCAGCCAGCTGCAAATGATCGCGCGGATGATTGGCGCGGCGCCGCAGCTCGGGCTGACCCGGCAGGTCTTCTTCGCAAGCCTCGGAGGATTCGACCTCCACTCCGACCAGCTCGGGGCGCACGCGACCCTTTTCACGCAGCTGAGCCAGGCCCTGAGCGCGTTCTCGGCGGCCACGACCGAGCTCGGCGTGCCGAACCAGGTGACGACGTTCACGGCGTCGGACTTCAGCAGGACGTTCAACACGAACGGGACGAACGACGGCACCGCCGGCTCCGACCACGGGTGGGGCTCCCACCACTTGGTGATGGGCGGCGCGGTCAGCGGCGGCGACATCTACGGGCAGGTGCCCCTCCTCGAGCTCGGCGGGCCCCAGGACACCGGCCGGGGCCGCTGGATCCCGACGACCAGCGTCGACCAGTACTCCGCGACCCTTGCAAGCTGGTTCGGCGTAAGCGCGTCGAACCTGCCGGTGGTGCTCCCGAACATCGGGCGGTTCGCGTCCTCCAACCTCGGCTTCATGGGCTAGCCCGACCACCCCGGCGATGGGATCTCAACGCATCCGGACGGGCCTCTTCGGGGCTGCCCTTGCGCTCGGCGTGGCGCTCCTCCTGCTGGCCTTCCATCCAAGGCTCGCCCCGCTCGGGCGCGCCTTCCTCGCTCTCAGGCCGCGAGCGCCGGCGGCCTCGGCGCCCAAGGACGCCCCCGCCTCCGCGCCCGCCACCGGCGCCGAGGAGCGCTCCCGGCTGGCCGACGACCTCAATTCCGCGACGGGCGACGTCCATTCCGACCTGCGCCTCGTGAACGAGATATTCATCGCCTACAGGGTGGCCGTCCGCTCGGGCAACCCCGTGGGGGAGAACTCGGAGATCACCGCCGTCCTGAAGGGGCGCAACAAGCTCGGCTTCGCCTTCATCCCGGCCGACAACCCCGCGATCAACCCAAGGGGCGAGTTGTGCGACCGGTGGGGAACCCCCTACTTCTTCCACCAGCTCTCCGGGGAAAAGATGGAGATACGCTCGGCCGGCCCGGACCGCAGGCTCTGGACCGTTGACGACGAGGTGCTGACGCCCTGAGCGCCCGCTGGCCCCTTTGCCGGCGCCAGCCCAGGTCAATACAGCGGCTCGTTGTTCTTGGCGTCCGCCACCAGCTCCCCGAAGCGAGTCTCGCTCCGCAGGGGTCGGAAAGAGGCCTTCGCCGAATAGATGTTCAGGCCATACGGCACGTGAAGCAGGCGCTCGATTTCCGCCAGCGCCTTGTCCTTCTCCCCGATCCAGGCAAGCGCATGGACGCGCGTGCATGAATTGATGGGTCCAATGAGCGCGTCACGTGCCTCGGGCAGGAGCTCGGCCGACTTCTGGGTGCAAATCAGCGCCGCCTCCCTCTCCCCAAGAAGCGCATTCGCAAGGGACATGTCAGCCCAGAGCTGGGCATTGTTGGGCTGCACGACGAGGGCGTCCTTCATGCCGGCCAGCGACTCGGCGGCGCGGACGCGGGCCGCGGCCATGTCGCCCGACTCGGCGAACGCCTCGGCGGCATTGATTTCCTGGTTCCAGCGCGGGTCCTCGGTGTTCTCGAAATGGCGCTGCTCGCCGTCCAGGCGGGCGGCTTCGGCCCAGTCGCCGACCTCCTGAGCGTTTTGGAGCTGCAGGTAAAGGAGCAGCCCGCGGTTCGGGGCATCGGCCGTCCGGTGCGCGAACGCCTCGATCTCGGACAGGGATCCGCTCGCCCTGAACACGCATTGCGAGAGCCTCCAGGCCGCCTGGGTGTCGTCCGGGTGCCGCCCGATGTCCGCCCTCAGGAGGGTCTCCGCCTCCTTGTAATCCCTGGCGGCCTCAAGCGTCTCCGCGAGGCCGAGGAAGGAGTCCCTGTTGTTCGGGTCGAGCGCCACGGCCCTTCGGAGGTTGGACACGGCGTCGGCAAACCGGCCCTGTCTGCGCTGGATGCGGGCAAGGGATGAAAACACGACGGCGTCGTTCGGCCTCAGCTCCTCAAGCCGCATGTACTGCTCCGTCGCGCGCGCGTAGTCGCGGTAGCCATAATAGTAATAGTCGCCGAGCCCCGCGATCACGTCGGGGTCGTCCGGCGCGATGCGCAGGGCATCGTCGATCGCCTCCTTCGCAAGCCGCAGCTGGTTCTGCGTCTGTTCGTCCGTGAAATTCAGGAACGCCCGCTGCGATGCCAGCTCGGCCCAGGCCGAGGCAAACTTCGGGTCGAGCCGCACGGCGTCCTCGAGGAGGGCGACCGCCTTCCTCTCCTCGCCAAGGCCGCCCGAATCGCGCATCTCCCTGGCCTTCAGGTATTCGTCATAGGCGGCGGAATTTTCCGTGGGGCGCCTTGCCAGCAAAATCCTGGCCTCGGGGGAGATTGCCGACTGCAGCTCTCCCGCGATCGCCTGGGCAAGCTCCCCCTGTATCGCAAATATGTCCGTGACGGCGCGGTCGTACGACCTCGCCCAGACGTGCTCGTCGATGCGCGCGTCGACGAGCTGGCCGGTCACGCGAACCTTGTTGCCCTCCCGGCGCACGCTGCCCTCCAGGATGTAGGCGACCCCGAGCTCCCGGCCGATCTGCCTGATGGACTTGGTGGTGTTTCGGTACTGCATGACCGACGTGCGCGAGACAACGTGGAGGTCGCGGATGAACGACAGATTCGTCAGCACATCCTCGTGGACCCCGTCGGCAAAGAACGCGTTGTCCTTGTCGACGCTCATGTTCTCGAAAGGGAGGACGGCGATCGACTTCGGGTTGACGACCGCGGCCGCAGCGGCCGGCGCCGGCCCAGGGCGGGCGCCCGGGCCATAAGACCAGACGAGGACGCCAATCCCGCCCGCCGCTGCGAGCAACCCGGCCGCAAGGGCCCATCTCCTGGAACGCACGATGCTTGATCCGCCCTCCTCCGCGGGCTGGACGAGGAAGACGGTGATCGGCTCGGCTATGTTCTTGAAATGCGTCCCGCCGAGGGGCTCGACCCGCATCGGAAGCTTGCCCCTAACGGCGTCATAGACCGATTGGCTGATGCAAACCGTGCCCGGCCGGGCCCTGGTCTGGAATCGGGCGGCCAGGTTCACCCCGTCGCCGGTGGCGTCCCCGGCCGACCGGAACACATCTCCCAGGTGGATTCCGATGCGGTGCTGGAGCGCGCCCGGCGGCCGCGACGCAAACTCCCTCTGAACCTGCAGGGCGCAGGCCACGGCCTGCACCACGCTCGCAAAGCAGATCAACAGCCCGTCGCCCGTCGACTTCAGCACCTCGCCTTGGTGCTCCGTCGCAAGGGTGCGCATCCGCGCGAAATCCATTCGCGCGAGCGCCATCGTACCCGTCTCGTCCCCATGCATCCGGGCCGAGTATCCGACGACGTCGGTGAAGACTATGGCCGCGAGCTGGCGTTGATCGCCCGGGATATTGGCGTCCGGCACCTCGCGCATGGGCCATGAAGCTGGCACCGGCTGGGGATTGCGCAAAGGTAAAAGGGCTCGCCTGCGCCGGACCGGGCGTTCTTGCGCCGCCATTCCCTCCTTGAAATTCCCTCCCGCCCGGGGTCCAAGGCAGGAACCGCGGGGCCTAGCCGGTTGACGGCGGCTCGCAATGCCTTTCACTTTTGGATCGGCCATCGGCCGATCTGCATGGATACAGACCCAATACCCGTCACCGTCCTCACCGGCTTCCTCGGCTCGGGCAAGACGACGCTCCTCAACCGCATCCTCTCCGAGCGGCACGGCCGAAAGCTTGCCGTGATCGAGAACGAGTTCGGCGAGGTCGGCGTCGACAACCAGCTCGTCATACAGAGCGACGAGGAGCTCTTTGAGATGAACAACGGGTGCATCTGCTGCTCCGTGCGCGGCGACCTGATCCGCATCCTGGGCCGGCTGCTCAAGCGCAAGGACCGCCTGGACGGCATCCTGATCGAGACGACCGGCCTCGCGAATCCGGCCCCGGTGGCGCAGACCTTCTTCACGGACGACGAGATGCGCCGGAACTTCCGGCTCGACGGCATCGTGACCGTGGTGGATGCGATGCATGTCTCGACGCACCTTGACGCCGGCGACGAGTCCGTGAAGCAGCTGGCCTTCGCCGACGTGATCCTGCTCAACAAGACGGACTTAGTCCAGCCGGCCGCCCTGGACGCCCTGGAGCGGCGCATACGGGGGATCAACGCCGTCGCCTCGATCCACAGGACCCGCGACTGCGACGTCCCGCTCGCCAGCGTGCTGGACATTGGCGGCTTCAACCTCGGCAGGGCGACCTCGATCGACCCCGGGTTCCTGGAGCCGGAGTACCCCTTCGAGTGGGCGGGGGCCTACAGCCTCCCGGCGGGCACCCACGAGCTCGTGATCGGGCATTCCGGAGGCGGCGGGCACGACCACGGCCACGATCATGGCCACGACCATGCGGACGGCCACCACCACCACCATGGGAACGAGGACGAGCTCGACGTCGCCGTCATGGCGCTGCCGTCGCTCGCCGAGGACGCGATCGCCTCGGCGCGCGACGCGGCGGTCGCGGTGTTCTCGGAAGAGGAGAGGCGGGTGAAGGACGGCGAGCGGATCTCTCCCGGGGCCCCGCTGAACCGGCTCCTCCTCGCCGGCGGATGCGGCAGCTACAGGCTCGAGGTCGAAAAGCCCGGGCTCTTCCTCGTCTTCGAGGGATGCGGCGAGGAGCCGCTGCACATCCATGTCGGGGGCGAAACGGTGAAGCCCTCCTGGCAGGCCGACTACCACCTCGAGCACGAGCACAGCGAGGGTGTGTCGTCGGTCGGCATCCGGCAGCCGGGCGAGCTGGACGGCAAGCGCCTCAACGAGTGGATAAGCGCCCTCCTGCGCACCAAGGGAAACGACATCTACCGCATGAAGGGGGTCCTGAGCGTGAGAGGCGCGGCCAAGCGCCTCGTTTTCCAGGGCGTCCACATGCTCTTCGACGCGAAGTTCGACCGCGAGTGGGGAAAGGACCCGCGGGTCAACACCCTCGTCTTCATCGGGAAGAACCTGGACCGGGCCGCGCTCACGGAGGCTTTCAAGGGCTGCCTCTCGGCGTGAACGGCCCATGCAGCTGACGAAGCAGTGGGCCGGCCAGCTGGACGACTACGTGATCGACCTGGCATGGTCGCCCGACGGCGAGCTCCTCGCGGCGGCGTCGGCTTCCGGGCCGATCTCGCTCTGCGGCGCCCAGGACGGCGCGAGGCGCCACGAGCTTCCCGGCCACGAGGGGGGCACGAACGCGCTCGCGTGGCGCCCGGGTTCGGCCGTCCTGGCCAGCGGGGGCCAGGACGGGGCGGTCAGGCTCTGGGACGCGGACGCGGGCCAGCAGGCCGGATCCGCGGCGCTTGGGCGCTCGTGGGTCGAGCACGTCGCGTGGAGGCCCGCAGGCGGGGCCCCCATCCTCGCCGCCGCGGCCGGGCGCAGGCTCTTCTTCCTCAATCCCGACGCAAGCGTGCGCCACGAGTTCGGCGACGCCCCGAAGACGGTCACGGCGCTCGCCTGGCGCCCCGGCGGCTCATGCGCCGCCGTCGCGTATTTCGGCGGGGTTTGCCTCTGGGGCGCGGACGATTTCGCCGCCCAGAAGGAATACGCCTACGGGAACGGGATCCACGCCCTGGCGTGGTCGCCCGACGCCAGGTGGCTCGTCTCGGGCAACCAGGATCCGAGCGTCCACATATGGATGCCCGAGAGCGACGTTGAGCTGCAGATGAGCGGCTACGAGGGCAAGGTGCGCCACCTCTCGTTCGATCCCGGGAGCCGGTGGCTCGCCACGAGCGGCAGCCAGGACGCGTGCCTCTGGGACTGTTCGGGCGCGGGGCCGGAGGGCCGCGAACCCGTGATGCTCCCCCACGAGGCACAGGTCTGCGGCGTCGCGTTCCAGGGGGCCCACGGCATGCTGGCGACGGCGTCGCAGGACGGGACCGTCGTCCTCTGGAGCCCCGAGCGCAGGCAGCCGATGCGGGCCACGGTCAAGATGCCGGCGGCGGCGACCTGCCTCGCCTGGTCCCCCGACGACAGCCTCCTCGCGATTGGCTCGGAGGAGGGATTCGTGTACGTCCTCAGTTGCTCGCAATGACGCCCCACGAGTTCCTCGGCCTTCCCGGGCCCCTCTGGCAGTCGCTCGGCCTGACGGTCGAACTGGCCGCCGTGACGACGGCGATCCTCGCCGCCGTCGGGCTCCCGCTGGCCCACTGGCTCAACACCTCGCGCCGCCGGATCGCCCCGGTAGTGGAGACACTCGTCGCCCTCCCCCTCGTCCTGCCGCCGACGGTGATAGGCTTCTACCTCCTGATCGCGTTCTCCCCGAACCACGCCCCGGGCAGCTGGTGGGTGGCTTTGACCGGCCGCTCCCTCGCGTTCACCTTCGCCGGCCTCGTCGTCGGGTCGGTCATCTATTCCCTTCCCTTCGCCGTGCAGCCCTTCCAGGCCGCGCTGCGCAGCGTGCCGCAGGAGCAGTTGGACGCCTGCGCGGCCCACGGCGCGCCCCCGTGGCACGTCTGGACGCGCGTGCACTTGCCGCTGGCGTCGCGCGGGATCGCGGCGGGCCTCACGCTCGGCTTCGCCCACACGCTCGGGGAGTTCGGGGTGGTCCTCATGATCGGCGGATCGATCCCCGGCGTCACAAAGGTCGCGAGCATCGCGCTCTACGACGAGGTCCAGAGCCTGGACTATTCGAGGGCGCACGCCTTCGCCGCGCTCCTCTTGGCCATCTCGTTCGCGCTGATCCTGACGGCCACCCTCCTGCGGCGGCGCGAACGGGGGCGCTAGGTGCCGGGGGCCTCGGCGCCCGCGCCGAACACGGCGGAGGCGTAGTCTCCCGCGCTGAAGGCCTGGAGGTCCTCCGGGCCCTCGCCGAGGCCGACAAAATAGATGGGAAGCCTGAGCTCCCGCCAGATGGCGACGATGGCCCCGCCGCGGCTCGTGCCGTCGAGCTTCGTGACGATGAGCCCCGTGAGGCCGAAGCTCTTGTGGAACACCCGCGCCTGCTCGATCGAGTTGCCGCCGAGCGAGCCGTCCACGACGAGCCAGGAGTGGTGCGGCGCGGCAGGGTCGATCTTCGCGACCACCCGCCTGATCTTGGAGAGCTCGGCCATCAGGTTGTCCTTCGTGTGGAGCCGGCCGGCCGTGTCGATGATGACCCAGTCCCTGCCCCTGCTGCGCCCCGCCTGGACGGCGTCGAACGCGACCGCTGCCGGATCGGCCCCCGGCTGGCTCGAGACGAGCTCGAGGTCGAGCCGGGTCGCCCATGATCTGAGCTGGTCGATGGCCGCCGCGCGGAAAGTGTCGCACGCGGCGACGAGGACCGTGCCGCCCCCCTGCTTGAGCCGCCAGGCGAGCTTCGCCGCCGTCGTCGTCTTTCCCGAGCCGTTCACGCCGACAAGCACGATGACGGTCGGCGGAGTCGGGGCCTTCGTGACCGTGCCCTCCGAGCCCGCCAGGGCGCGCCTCAGGACCTCTGCGCCGATCTCCGCCGCCTGCCTGCCCTCGAGGCCCTTGTCCCTGCGGGCCGCCGTCTTGATCTCCTCCAGGATCTCGGCCGTAGTCTCGACTCCGAAGTCCGCCGCGTAGAGCGCCTCCTCGAGGCTCCCGAGGGACGAGGCGTCGATCGTCCGCCCCCCGAACAGACCATGCGTCCTCGACGAGATCGCCGAGACGGTCTTCGCGAGGCCCTCCCTGAACTTCTTGAGGAGAGATAGCACGGTCCGCCGGGATCTGCGCTATTCGGAGGCCTTGCGCGCGTCCCGCCCCAGCTGGTCCTTCAGGCGGTCCAGGATGCCGTTGATGAACCTCTTCGAGTCCGCGTTCGAGAACTGCTTCGAGATGTCGATGGCCTCGTTGATCGAGACCACGGGGGGGATGTCCTTGCGGTGAAGCATCTCGAACATCGCGATCCGGAGGATCGCGAGGTCTATCTTGGCGATCCGCTCGAACTCCCAGTTCTGGGCGAGGACCTTGATCTGCGCGTCGATTCCCGCCTGGTTCTTCACGACGCCGTGGATCAGCTCCTCGCCGAACGAGTAGTGGTCGCGCGGCTGCTCCATGCCCTCAAAGAAGACCTTCAGGTCGTCGGCAATGTTCGCGGGAGGGTTGATGCTCCACGCGTAGAGGTACTGCAGGGCGGCCACGCGGCCGTCGTGCCGCTGCGCGTATTGGGCCTTGCTCATCGCGCGAGGCCCCTCCTGAGCGCCGCCATGGAGACGGCCGCGTCCGCGAACTCGGCGCCCCGGTCGATCCGCCCGCTGCAACGCGCCCTGGCCTGCGCGGCGTTCCCGGCGACGATCACGCCGTTGATCACCGGCACCCGCGTCGAGAGGGACACGTCCATGAGGCCCCTGGTGGCGGCCTCCGCGATGAGCTCGAAGTGGAGCGTCGCGCCCCGGATTATGACCCCGAGGGCGATGACGGCGTCCGGCCGGCCGGCGTCGACCAGCAGGCGCGCCGCCAGGGGCAGCTCGTTGGAGCCCGGCACGCGGACGACCTTCACGTTGCGCTCCCTGACGCCGGCCGCAGAGAGCCTCCCCATGACCCTCGCGAGCAGGGCCCCCACGAGGGCCCCGTTGAACCGCGCGGCCGCTATGGCTATCCTGAAGCCAGAGGCATCGACGGGGTCCGGTACAGGTGAATCGCCACTCATGGAACGTCGAGAGGAGAACCGGGGGACGGCAATCCGCAACATGATTTCACGCGGTGCCTGACCAGGTCGGCGATCGAGATCAGCCGGAGCCCGAACCTGCGCTTGAACTCCAGGATGGCGCCGAGGCGCGCCACGGTGCCGTCGTCGTTCATGAGCTCGCAGAGGACGCCGCTCGGGTGGAGGCCGGCGAGGATGGCGAGGTCGACGGCCGCCTCGGTGTGGCCGGGACGCTCCAGGACGCCGCCCGGCCTCGCCCTCAGGGGGAAGACGTGGCCCGGGCGCGCCAGGTCCCCGGGCTTGGAGCCGGGGTCGCCGATGATGCGAATCGTCTTGGCGCGGTCCTCGGCGCTTATGCCGGTCGTCACGCCCTTCGCCGCGTCCACGCTGATCGCGAAGTCCGTGCGGTACATGTCGCGGTTCTCGGCCACCATCGGTCCCAGGCCGAGCCTCAGGAGCACCTCCCCGGTGGTCGGCACGCAGACGATGCCGCTGCCATGGCGGATCATGATTCCGATCGACTCAACCGTGGCCTTTGAGGCGGCCATGATGAGGTCGCCCTCGTTCTCGCGGCGCTCGTCGTCTGTGACGATCACCATCCTGCCCGCCGCAATGTCGGCTACGGCGGACTCGACGGAGTCGAACGGCTGCGGCTGGGATGAAGGCATCCCGCCAAAATCGCCCCGGCGGCGGCGCCTGTCAATTCGTGGACGCCCGGGCCCGCGGCGCTCAGCCGCTGAAGTTGATGGTGTACCCCTCCACGCCGTCCTTCTGGTCCCCGCCGAGGAGCGCGATGTGCAGGATGAATGAATACGGCAGCTTCACCGGGTAGGGCGAGGCGAGGACATCCGGGTTGTCGGTGCCCACGAGCTCCGTGCGCTCGTCGTTGGGCTGGTAGTGGACGGGCCAGCGGAACACCGCCGAGGTCCGGTCCGCAGCAACAGGCTTCTTCTTCTCGTTGTAGAACGTGAGGCGGAAGTTGCCCCCCTTGATCTCGACCCCGAGCCATCCGCCTTGTTCCCGCTTGATGGCGGTGCCGGCGACCGTCCCCTCCTTGTCGTCCGCCGGGGCGTCCGGGGCCGCGACGGCGCGCGCGGTCGAGAGAAGGAGGCTGGCAAGCACCAGGAAAACCACGCGCTTCATAGCGACGGAAGCTACGCCTCGGGGCCTTTTCCCGCAAGTCCCTTCCCGGTCCGCCCGGAGAGCGCCGCCTTGAGGGCGCGCCAGCGCCCGAGGCGCTCCGCGACGGCGGCCTCCGCGCCCGCCTTACCGGGCGAGTAGAGGCTCAGCGGCTGGCTGAGGTAATCCTGGCCCGAGATTGCC
>Ga0302326_10004254_pt1 | contig 33218 bp, 36 predicted proteins | sample Palsa_T0_3_FD_202264 | JGI IMG/M metagenome (GOLD analysis project Ga0302326, IMG submission 202264) | Peat permafrost microbial communities from Stordalen Mire near Abisko, Sweden - Palsa_T0_3 | ecosystem: Environmental > Terrestrial > Soil > Palsa > Peat permafrost | place: Sweden: Abisko...
GGCCACATTGAAGAACGTGGCGGCGATCCGTTGGTTGTGGTCCAGCAATTCGTGGTCGGGCAGGTCCAGCCATTCGGAGAGCGGCGCGGGCACGGCGCTGTCGAACCAGCGGAACCCGAAGGCCGAGAGCTCGGACGCCACCGGGTACCGCCCGATGGCCAGCGGACGTCGGTAGGTGGCCGATTCGACGGAGGGGTTGCCGAATCCCTCCCAGTGCGAGGGCAACAGGACGGCGTCACAGGATGCGTAGGCGTCGGCGACGGAGCACGTGCCGGGACCCGGACCGAGCAGCACGGGGCAGTCCGCCGCGGCCACCAGGCGGCTGAGGTCCGGGCCGTACCCGTCCTCGGCCGGTCCCAGGAGCCAGTACGTGCCTCCGACCGCGGCGGCCAGTGCCATACCGCCCTCGATGTTCTTCCGGGCCAGCGCGCGCGTCGGCTGCAGCAGGAGGCGGTCACCGGCCGCGAGGCCGAGCGCCTGGCGGACCCGCTCCCGCTCGCCGGCCGCCGGGTTCGGATCGAAGGAGTTGTAGATCGTGGTGGCGGCGATGCCGTGGGGGCGCAGCTCGTGGCGGCTCAACTCGTTGATGGTGACGTGGGACCAGGCGCGGTCGTCGGGCGGCGCGGGGAGATGGGCCAGGTGGGGGCGCTGCCACGCCAGGTCGTGATGGTGCAGCACGGTGGGCCTCCCGGCGCAGACCTCGGCCACCAGGGCGGCGGCCGCCGGGTTGAGGGGGAGCGAGCAGAGGTTCTCGACGACGACGAGGTCGGCCGGTGCCAGCGCGTCGGAGAGCTCGCGCCGGGTCGGCGGCGCGGCGGCGGCCATGGCCAGGCCCTCGAGCCTGGTGTCGACCGGGCCGGCGCCGGCCACCGTGACGACCCGCCACCCGAGGCTGCCCAGCGCGGCGGCCCACTTGGCCGCTTCGATCGACACACCGTCGCCGCCGCCGAGTCGGAACGAGACGAGCGCGGCGGTCGGCACGCGCCGCACTGTAGGCCGCCCGCTCGCGGGGGAGGGCACGGCACTGGTGGGCTAGCGTTGTCCCCCAATGGCGAAGCGGGCACTGATCACCGGAGTGACGGGGCAGGACGGTTCATATCTGGCCGAATTCCTCCTCGAGCAGGGGTACGAGGTCGTCGGAATGGTCCGCCGCTCGAGCACGGTCAACTTCGAGCGGATCGCCCGCATTCAGGACAAGATCGAGTTGGTCGCCGGGGATCTGCTCGACGAGGTCTCCTTGATCAACATGCTGCGCGACCACCGGCCACGCGAGGTCTACAACCTGGCGGCGCAGTCCTTCGTCCAGACCAGTTTCAGCCAGCCGGTCCTCACCGGCGAGACGACCGCGCTCGGGGTCACCCGCCTGCTCGATGCCATCCGCCTCGTCGATCCCGACATCCGCTTCTACCAGGCGAGCTCCTCGGAGATGTTCGGCAAGGTGCAAGAGGTTCCCCAGCGCGAGTCCACGCCGCTGTACCCGCGCAGCCCCTATGGCGTGGCCAAGGTCTACGGCCACTGGATCACGGTCAACTACCGGGAGAGCTACGGCCTCCACGCCACGTCGGGCATCCTCTTCAATCACGAGTCGCCCCGCCGGGGACTCGAGTTCGTCACCCGCAAGATCACCAACGGCGTGGCCCGCATCGCCAACGGCCTCGAGGAGAAGCTCTACCTCGGGAACCTCGACGCCCAACGGGACTGGGGCTTTGCGGCCGACTACGTCCGGGCCATGTGGATGATGCTGCAGCAGGACAGGCCGGACGACTACGTGGTGTCGACCGGGGAGACCCACGAGGTGCGTGAGCTGTGCCGGCTCGCCTTCTCGGCCGTCGGCCTGGACTGGGAACAGCACGTCGTGATCGACGACAAGTACCTTCGCCCGGCCGAGGTGGACCTTCTCGTGGGCGACCCGACCAAGGCCCACCAGGTGTTGGGCTGGCAGCGCGAGGTCGACTTCCCGGAGCTGGTCGCCATGATGGTCGACGCCGACATGGACCTGGTCCGCAACAACCTCAGGTAGGCGGGGCACCGATGGAGGTCCTCGTCGGTGCCGTTGCGCCCGACCCCCTGGGCGTCCTGGTGGCCTTCGGCGCCGGAATCCTCTCCTTCTTCTCCCCGTGCGTGCTCCCGCTGGTCCCCGGCTACGTCTCCATGGTCTCGGGCTTCTCGGCGGCCGAGCTCACGGCCACCCAGGCGTCGGCCTCGGGGAGCGGCACCGTCGCCGTGGTCACCATGCGCCCGATGCTGCGGGGCATCGGCCTCTTCATCGCCGGTTTTACCGTCGTCTTCGTCGCTTTGGGCGCCGTCGCCTCGGGGATCGGCCACCTCCTGGCCTCGCACCGGGAGATGCTGACCCACGCCAGCGGGATCGTAGTGATCCTGCTCGGCCTGTTCCTGCTGCTGGGTGCCGTTCCCGGTCGCTACTGGTCCCGCCTCGGGGCGGGCCCGCTGGGGGCGCTCACCCGCATCAACGGCGAGCGGCGCTTCGATGTGCGGCCATCGACCCTCGGGACGTGGGCCGCCCCGGTGGTGGGCATGGCCTTCGCCTTCGCCTGGACGCCCTGCATCGGACCGGTCCTGGCCGTCGTGCTCGGCCTCGCCGCCCACAACGGCTCGCTGCCCGGGGGTGTCCTCCTCCTCTTCGCCTACTCGCTCGGGCTGGCCGTGCCGTTCGTCGCCGCCGGGCTGGCCTTCGGCCGGCTGACCTCGGTGATCGCCCGAGCCCGGCGCGGGCTGTGGATCGTCGAGGTGGTCGGCGGCCTCATCCTCGTGGTCTTCGGGGTCCTGCTCCTCACCGATCACCTCGGCTGGATCTCCACCCAGTTCCAGTCGCTGCTCGACCACATCGGGCTGAAGCGGCTCAGCACCAGCTGACCCCGCTTGGAACCGCCCCGCCCTCCCCCCCTACCATGGTGGCGAAGGACATGGCCCCTGTCGTCCAATTCCGCGCTGCCGTCGCTCTCGCCGGCCGCTTCCCCGCCCTCGCCGGTGTCGATCTCTCTGTCCAGACCGGGGAGGTCGTCGTGGTGCTCGGCGCCAACGGGGCCGGCAAGACCAGCCTGCTGAGGACCTGTGCGGGCCTGTTGCCCGTCACCTCGGGCGAGGCCCAGGTGCTCGGCGTCGACCTCACCACCGACCACACGGCCGTCCGACGCCACGTGGGCCTCTTGGGACACGCCGCCCCTCTCTACGACGACCTCAGCGCGGCGGAGAACGTCCGCTTCGCCGTGCGGGCCCTGGGCCTCCCGGCCGCGGCCGGGGAAGGGGCCCTGGAGCGGCTGGGGCTGGTCGGGCGCCTCCGTTCCACCCCGGCCGGCCGGCTGTCGGCCGGCCAGCGCCGGCGGGTGGCGCTGGCCGCCCTGGTCGCCCGCCGACCGGCCCTCTGGCTGCTCGACGAGCCGCATGCCGGGCTGGACGCGTCCTCGCGGCAGCTTCTCGGGGAGCTGATCGGCGAGGCCGTGGCCGACGGGGCGGCCGTGCTGCTCTCCTCCCACGAGCCCGGCCTCTCCGTTCCGCTCTCGGACCGGGTGGTGGTGATGGGTGGCGGGCGGATCACCGATGCCCGCCCCGGCGGCCGCCGGCCCCCGCTGAGTGCCCTGCCCCCGGTGGAGGTACCCGATCGGGGCACGACGGGTGCGTGGCATGTGGCGTGACGCGGCCCTGGTGGCCGGCAAGGACCTGCGCATCGAGCTGCGCTCCCGGATCGGCCTGTGGCAGGTCGTCCCCTTTGCCGTCCTCGTCCTGGTGCTGGTGGCCTTCGCCATCGGCCCCGACACCGCATCCCTGCGGAACGCCGCCCCGGGCATCTTCTGGATCGCCGTGCTCTTTTCGACCGTGTTGAGCGTCCAGCGCAGCGTGGCCATTGAGTCGGGGGAGGGCACCCGTGACGGGCTCCGGCTCTCGGGCATCGATCCGGCCGGGATCTTCCTGGGCAAGGCGGCGGCCGTCGGGTTGCAGCTCCTGGTCCTCCAGATCGTGCTGTGGGTCGGCGTGACGTTCCTCTTCAACGTCCGGGTCCACGTGGTGTGGCTCGCCATCGCCACCTCCCTGTTGGCCACCGTCGGGCTGGCTAGCGCCGGAGTGCTCTACGGCGCGCTCTCCGCCGGCTTGCGCGTCCGGGACACCTTGCTGCCGATCCTGGTGCTCCCTGTCCTCGCACCGGTCTTGCTGGCCGGATCGAAGGCGTGGCAGTCTGCGCTGGACGGCAATGCCAGCTCGGGTGCCGAGTGGTTGCGCATCCTCATACCCTTCGCGGTGATCTACCTCGTCGTCGGGATTGTCCTCTACGGTCCGCTCCAGGAGGCTGCATGAACGCCATCGCCACCGCCTCCCGACCGCGCTGGCTCAGCGTGGTGGGGATCCTCGGCGTCATCGCCCTGGCCTTCACCGTCTGGCTCGGTCTGTGGATCACCCCGCCCGACGCGGTGCAGGGCAATCTGGCCCGGCTCCTCTACATCCATCCGCCCATCGCAACGGTCGCCCTCTACTGGGCCGGCGGCGTCGCCCTGGCCGGCAGCCTGCTCTATCTGTGGCCTCGCACCAGGTCGTTCTTCTGGGACCGGCTGGCCGCGTCCGCCGTGGAGGTGGGCGCCGTGTTCTCCGCTCTGACCTGCATCACCGGCTCCATATGGGGCCGGCCGGCCTGGGGGGTGTGGTGGGCCTGGGACGCCCGGCTCACCTCGACCGCGCTCCTACTCCTGCTCGAGCTCGGCTACCTGGCCCTGCGCCGCGTGCCGGCCGATCCGGCGGTGCGGGCCCGGCGCTGCGCGGTGGCCGCCCTCCTCATCGCCCTCGATGTCCCGATCGTCCACTTCTCGGTCGTCTGGTGGCAGACCCTCCACCAGAGCGGGACGGTGCTCGATCCCGGATTCCGCCTGCACGTCCATGGTTCCATGGCATGGACGTTCCTCTTGGGCTTCATCGCCTTCTCCCTCATCTTCGTGTGGCTGCTCGGCGTCCGCTACCAGGTCGAGGTGTTGCAGGACCGGGTGGGCGACCAGGAGATGGAGATCTCGCTGGCCGAACGGTGGGACGAGGGGAGCGAGCTCATCGGGGTTGGGACGGCGGTTGGGACGGCGACCCCGGAGCGCCCGGAGGGGGGCGGCCAATGAGCTACGTCGACGGCGGGTACACGGTCGCCCTGGTCTCGCTGTTCGTGTACGGCGTGGCGCTCGTGCTGCGCCGCCGGCGCTGGGAGAAGGCGGTCAAGGCCACGGACAGCGAAGAGCCGGCGGGCCCCGGCACACGTTCGTGACCAGCACGCTCGACGAGCCGAACCCCTCTCCCGGCCCCTCGACGGGCACGGTCACCGGAGGCCCGGCGCTGCCCCGTCCCGGGCGCCGCCGGAGCAAGCGCCTGTGGTTCGTCTTCGCCGCGCTGGCCGCCGCCTTCGTCTTCCTCCTGGTCGAGGGGCTCGGGAGCTCACTGAACTTCTTCGACACGGTGGATCAGGCCTTCGCCCACCGGACCTCCCTGGGCACCGGGACGTTCAACCTCGAGGGTGACGTGGTCGCCGGGTCGATCCGCCCGACCGCCGTGGGCACGGACTTCACCATCTCCGAGGGCGGGCACAGCGTGGCCGTGGCCAACACCGGCAGCCCGCCGCAGCTCTTCCAGGTGGGCATCGCCGTCGTCGTGGTCGGACACTTCACGTCCGCCACCTCGGACCAGTTCGTGTCCCACCAGATCTTGGTCAAACACTCGGAGAACTACTGCGCCGCCAACCCCAGCCGGGTGAAGTCGAAGAGCGGGAACGTCGTCTTGTGCTGAACGCCGCCCTCGGCCTCTTCGGCGTCTGGCTCGCGCTCGCCGCCAGCGTCGTGGGTGCCGGGGTGATCGTGGTCGGGCTCTTCCGCCAGCGGGAGTCCCGGGCGAGGTCCTCCCGGCCGACGGCCGGCGGCCACACCCTGGTGGCCGCCGGCCGCGCCTTCGCACCGGCGATGCTCACCGGAGGGGTCCTGGCCACGTTGGCCATGGAGCGTGCCCTCGTGACGCACGACTTCTCCATCGTCTTCGTGGCCGAGAACAACAGCAAGGTCACCCCGCTGCTCTACTCGATCACCGGTCTGTGGTCCGCGCTGGCGGGGTCGATCCTTTTGTGGGGCCTCGTCCTCACGGTCTTCGCCACCATTTTCGTGTGGCGGTACCGGAGCGTCGCCAGCGATCCGGTCATCCGCTGGGCCACGCTCGTCCTCTACGTCGTCACCGCCTTCTTCTTCGGCATGATGGCCGGGCCGGCCAACCCGTTCGTCACCACGCGCGCCGTCTCGGAGGGGTTGGGGCCGAACTCGCTCCTGCAGGACAACCCGCTGGTGGCCATCCATCCGCCTCTCCTCTACATCGGTTTCGTCGGGTTCACGGTGCCGTTCGCCTTCGCCATCGGCATGCTGGCCACCGGACGGATCAGCGATCGCTGGCAGATCGAGTGCCGACGCTGGACGCTGGTGGCCTTCACCTTCCTCTCGGTCGGCATCGTGCTCGGTGCGTGGTGGTCGTACCAGGTGCTCGGCTGGGGCGGCTTCTGGGGATGGGATCCGGTGGAGAACGCCGCCCTGCTGCCCTGGTTGTGCGGCACGGCGTACCTGCACTCGGTGCTGGTGCAGGAGCGCCGCGGGCTCATGCGCGTCTGGAACCTGTCGCTCTCCGTCGCCACCTTCGCCCTGACCATCCTGGGCACGTTCCTGACCCGCTCGGGGGTGATCCAGTCGGTGCACGCCTTCTCCGAGTCGACGCTCGGCCCGACCCTGATCGCCTTCTTCTTCGTGGTGGTCATCGTCGGCTTCGGCCTGATCGCCTGGCGGGGTGACCGGCTCCGCTCGCCGGGTGGCATCGACGCGCCGCTCGGTCGGGAGGGTGCCTTCCTGTTGAACAACCTGCTCTTCGTCGGCTTCGCCTTCGTCGTCTTGTTGGGGACGCTCTATCCGCTCCTCTACCAGGCCCTGACGCAGCAGCAGGTCAACGTCGGCGCACCCTTCTTCAACACGATCGCCGTGCCCGTCGGCTTGGCCCTCCTCTTCCTCATGGCCGTGGCTCCCGCCCTGAGCTGGCGCAAGATCAGCGCCGAGGTCCTCTGGCGGCGCCTGGCCGTTCCGGTGTGGATCGGCGTGCTCACCGTGGTGCTCTGCGTCGCCTTCGGTCTCCGCGGGCTGGGGCCGCTGGTCGGCTTCGGGCTCGGTGCCTTCGCCGCTGCCACGGCCGCTCGCGCCCTGGTGCTCTCGGTGCGCGCCACCCGCGCCCATCACGTGGGCTGGTGGCGGGGGCTCATCGGGCGGACGAACGGCGGCATGGTGGTGCATCTCGGCGTCATCGTCATGGCCGTGGGCATCATCGCCGCCACCACGTACCGCCAGCAGACCGAGCTGGCCCTGCGGCCGGGCAGCGTGGTCACCTACGACGGGCACAGCTTCGACTTCGTCGGCCTGCGCAACGTCACGACTCCCTCCAAGCAGTCGCTCGAGGCGCTGGTGAGGGTGGATGGCGGTGGCGTGTTCACCCCGGCCACCACCAGCTTCGGCGGGGCGCTGGCCACGGTCGGGACGCCGGCCATCGACTCGGGGGTCTTGGGGGACGTCTACCTCACCTTCGACCAGCTCGGTGGCCTCGGCACCACGTCGGGGAGCTCGCCCATCCCCAACCTGCCCGCCGGCTCCGTCGCCATCGGGGTCGTCGTCGAGCCACTGCTGGCCTGGCTGTGGGCCGGAGGCCTGCTCGTCGGGTTGGGGGCCTTCCTCGCACTGGTGCCCGGGTCGCGCCGCCGGGCGACGGATGCGGTCTCGGCCCCCTCGAGCATGGTCACCGGTCCCGGTCCCGGTCCGGGTCCCGAGCACGAGCTCGGGCCGGCGGAACCCGACGACGGGCGCCTCGCCGAGCTCGCGCCGGTGGGGGGCGGCGCGCCGGCGCCGCGCGACGTGCCCGTCGAACGCGGTGTCCAGACCACGTGAAGGCCCCGGGCAAACGGCGCCACACGGCCCGCTGGGTGGCGGGCTCCGCCCTCTTCCTCCTGGCCCTCGTGGGGGTGGTCCTCGCCACCCGCACCCCCCAGGAGGCGACCGCGGTGGACAGCCCCCTGGTGGGCCACATGGCCCCGATGTTCTCGGGTTCTGACATACAGCACCCGAGTGCCGCTCCGCTCTCGCTGCGCTCGTTACGCGGCCACTACGTCTTCGTCAACTTCTTCGCCAGCTGGTGCGGCCCGTGCCAGACGGAGGCGCCGGACCTCATCACGTTCTTCTACCAAAAGGCCCACGAGGACAACGCCGATGTCGTCAGCGTCGTCTTTCACGATCAGGTCGCATCGGCCGAGGGCTTCTTGAAGAGCCAGGGCGCAACGTGGCCGGCGCTGGACGACACGGGGGGCTCCATCGCCGAGAACTACGGCGTGTCCTCACCGCCGACGACGTTCCTGATCGACCCCTCGGGGCGGATCACCGTCGAGCCCGAGCTCGGGCCGGCCACCGTGGCCGATCTTCAGAAGATGATCGAGCAGGCGCAGAAGCTGGCCCGCCCGCCGGCGCAGGGATCCCGTGTCTGAGCGGGTGTCGCACTCGCCCCTCTGGGTGCGGGCGGGTCTCCCGCTCGCCGTCCTGGCGGTCGCGCTGGTGATCGGGAGCGGGGTGCTGTCCGGGAAGCCGCAGACCTCGGCGCAGCGTGCCGCATCCATTGAGGCCGTGGTCCGCTGCCCCTCGTGCATCGATGTCTCGGTGGCGCAGTCCGACCAGACGACGGCGCTGGCCGTGCGGCACCAGATCGAACGACAGGTGGCACAGGGGCGGACGACCGCCCAGATCGAGCAGTCCCTGGTCTCCCAGTACGGTCAGACGATCCTGTTGGAGCCGCCCGACTCGGGTGGCTTCGCCGTGATCTGGATCCTGCCCATCGCCGCGGCAGTGGTTGCCCTCGGGGTGATCGGCGTCCTCTTCTGGCGTCGCTCCCGTCAGTTTGCCGACACCCGCGCCGGGCTCACGGCGGAGGCGGCGCAGCCCACGGTGGACACCGGCCAGTTCACCGGGGATGCGGCATGACCAACAACCTCGAGACTGGTGGCGCCGACGCCCGCCCCGACGCCGGCGAGGAGCGCTGGCTCCTCAACGACCAGCGGGAGTTCCTCCTCCGGTCGATCGACGACGCCGAAGGTGAGCGCCGGGCCGGTGACCTGGCCGAGGAGGACTACCGGGTGCTCGTGGCGAGGGACCGGGCGCGCCTGGCCGAGGTGGAGGCCGAGCTCGCCGCGCTCGGACCGGCGAGTCGGGATGAGGTGGCTCCGGCCCTCGCCGAACCGCCGCCGCGCCGCCGCTTCGGGGGTTGGCGTCGCGTCGGGATCCTCGCGTCCTGTGCCCTCATCGTGGCCGGTGCCGTCATCCTGGTCGACCACGCGCTGAGCCCGGCCCTGCCCGGCCAGGCGCCGTCGGGCAGCATCACCCAGACCAAAGAGCAGCTGATCGAGGAGCAGCTGGCCGAGGCGGTGCTGTTGAACAACGAGGGCAAGCCGATTCCCGCCCTGCAGCTCTACACCAAGGTGCTCGCCGAGGACCCCGACGATCCCGTGGCGCTCTCCGCCTATGGCTGGTTGGCGTGGAACTACGGCAGCACCGGGAAGTCCCCGGCGATCATCGCCGCCGGTCGCCAGGCCGAGGAGAAGGCGGTGCGGCTCGCCCCCACCTACTGGGCCGCCCGGCTGTACCTGGGGTTGATCCTCTTCAACCAGGACCACAACGCCACGGGTGCCGTCGGGGAGTTCGACGACTTCCTGGCCGACGGCCCGCCGAAGGAAGACGTCGCCAGCTTCGCCCCGCTGGTGGCCGGCGCCTACCAGGAGGCGAAGGTGCCACTTCCCGCCGCGCTGGTGACTGCGCTAGCGGCGGGGACGAAGACGCCCGCCACCAGCTCGACGACGACGACCTCAGCCCCGTAGCGCCCGCAGTCCGGCCACGACGTCGGCGAACGCGGTGGCGAAGGCGGCGATGTCGGTGTCGGTGGTCGACCAGCCGACCGAGACGCGTAGCGAGTGGCTGGGGTCGACGCCCATCGCTTCGAGCACGGGTGACGGCTCGATGCTCTCCGATGAGCACGCCGAGCCCGAGTGGACCGCCACGCCGGCCCGGTCGAGGCCGATCAGGACGGGCTCGGCCTCGACACCGTGCACACCCAGGCAGAGAAGGGAGGGCAGTCGCTCCTCTGCCTGTGGGGGTCCCACGATCTCCACCCCCTCGACCGCGGTGGCGGCGGCCGAAAGGACGGCCAGGTGCCGCCGGGACTGGCCGGCCTCACGGTGGAGCAGGCGTTGATCGTCGGCGCCGAGCGCGCCGGCGGCAGCCCCGAAGGCCCGGAGCGCCGGTAGGGCCTCCAGCCCGGCGCGGCGGGCCCGTTCCTGCTCACCGCCGACGATGAGCGGCTCGAACCGGCTGCCGCGATGGACGACGAGCGCACCCGCACCGGGGAGCCCCCCGATCTTGTGCGCGCTGAGGCTCACCAGGTCGGCCCCCAGATCGCCCAGGTCCATGGGCACGTGGCCGCACGCGGCCGCCGCGTCGACGTGGACGAGGACGCCGGCGGCCCGGCAGATGCCGACGATCTCGCGCACCGGCTGCACCGTTCCCACCTCGTGGTTGGCCCACTGGCAGTGCACCAGCGCCGGGCGCGGCCGGTCCGTGGCGGCCAGGCGCTCCTCGAGGAAGTCGCGGTCGATCCTCGCCGTGCCGTCGACGGGCACGGTCTCGGTCGGCGCCAGCCGGGTGGACGCCTGGCGCACGGCGGAGTGCTCCACCTCGGCGAAGAGTACGGGTGCGCCCGGGTTTTGACGGGTCGCACCCCACACGGCCGCGTTGACGGCCTCAGTGCCCCCCGAGGTGAAGACGATCTCGCGGGGCGTGGCGGAGACCAACGCCGCCACCTGCCGGCGCGCCTCTTCGAGCAAGTCCCGCACGACGCGCCCCTCCTCGTGCAGCCGGCCCGGGTCGGCGGCCGGCGTGGCCAACCACGCCAGCACGGCGGCCACCGCCTCGGGGCGCGGCGGCGTGGTGCTGGCGTGATCGAGGTAGGCACGCCTCACCGCGGGTGCTCAGGCAGAGGCGGTGCATGCGGCGTCGCCCCGCGCCCGCGAGGAGAGGATGACCGGGAGCGCGCGCGCCGAGGCCTGGCCGCAAAGCCCCGACAGGAGCCCGGTGACCATGCCCCGGTCGACGGCACACAGCACCGGGTTCGTGGTGCTGGCGTTGCCGAACGGGCACTGTTCGGCCACCACTGCCGTGGTGTCGCCCCGGTCCTCGGCGTGCGCGGCGAACCCGTGGGCGGTCAGCGTGTCGGCCACCACGTGCATGGCCGCCCGGATGGTCCGCTGCCCTTCGGTCGCCGTCATCCTCGAGGCCAGGGAGAGCCCGTACTGCTCGCCGACGTGCGCCGCCATCTTCTCGGCCTCCTCCAGGCCCAACCGCTGCATGGCTTCGGCCAGGAGCCGCATGAGCAGGTCGTCCCGCCGCTGCATGAGCCCGATCGTCAGCTCCTCTTCGACGCAGAAGAACTGTTTGGCCGGCCGACCGGCGCCGGGTGCCTTCCGGGTCGTCTCGACGCGCAGGTACCCCCCGTCCACCAGGCGTTGCAGGTGGTGCCGGGCCACGTTGGGGTGGAGGGAGAAGGTGGAGGCCACCTCTGTCGCCGTCACCCCGGGCCTGGTCCGGACATGGAGGAAGATGTCGCGACGGGTCGGATCGCCGAAGGCGGCCGCCACGGCGGCCACCGCGGCGGTAAACCGCCCGTCGTCGGAGTCGCCCTCCGGCCGTGCCTCGGGCGCTGGTGGCGCCGCTGCGATCGGGGCCGATGTCACGATGGGTAGTCTACCGAAGGATCGGCCCTCTTCAGCTGGGGCGATGCGCCGGCTCGGGAGAGTCACGCGCCAGGTCGGTCCAGCACCAACCGGGAACGAGGGAGTGCATGGCAATCGATCAATCACAGCTCACGACGGCTCTCGGTGCCATCGTCGAACCCGAGCTCGGGTTGCCGTTGGGCACCATCGGGCTGTTGCGGGAGGTGAAGGCGCGTCGCGGCCGGGTGCGGATTGAGCTGGCCCTGCCCGTGGCCGCCTGGCCGGGCTCCGATGCGTTGGCCGACGAGGTGCACCGCGTCGCCCGGACCGTTCCCGGCGTAGAGGAGATCGAGTTCGATCTGACGGTGATGCACGACGCCGAGCGCGCCGCGTTGCGTGTGACCCTGCGGCGGGACATGTTCGGGGTGACCGGCCAAGAGGACGAGCTCGAGGACGAGGGCGCCGGAGGCGACCACGCAGGGCACGGGCACGCGCACGGGGCCCAGGCGCCGACGCCCGTGTTCCTGCAGCCCGACTCGGCCACGCGTGTCATCGGCGTGTCGTCGGGGAAGGGGGGCGTCGGAAAGTCGACGGTGACGGTGAACCTGGCCGTGGCGTTGGCCCGGGCGGGCCACAGCGTCGGCCTGTTGGACGCCGACGTCTATGGCTTCTCCGTGCCCAAGATGCTCGGGACCGACCACGACCCGATCATCCTCGGCGACGTCGTGATCCCCACCTCGGCCCACGGGGTCAAGTGCCTTTCCATGGGGTACTTCGTGCCCGACGACCAGCCGGTCATCTGGCGCGGCCCCATGCTCCACAAGGCCATTCAGCAGTTCCTCACCGACGCCTACTGGGGTCGGCCCGACTTCGTGCTCGTCGACATGCCCCCCGGTACCGGTGACGTGGCGCTCACGCTGGCCGAGGTGATGCCCCGGGCGGAGATCATCGTGGTGACCACACCGCAGCCGGCAGCGCAGCGGGTGGCCCAACGCTCGGCGTTCGCCGCCCGCCGCCTCAAGCTCTCGGTGCGCGGGGTGGTCGAGAACATGAGCTGGTTCACCGGCGACGACGGCCGGCGCTACGAACTGTTCGGCGCCGGTGGGGGCGACACCCTGGCGGCAGATCTGGGCGTTCCCCTCCTCGGCAAGGTCCCCCTGGTGGCCGCCGTCCGCCAGGGCGGGGACGAGGGCCGACCCATCGTGGTGGTCGAGCCGCAGAGCGAGACAGCGCAGGCCTTCACCTCCATCGCCGCGCGCTTGGCCTCCCTCGGGCCGGCGCGGGTCTACCGCAAGGAGCTCACCCTGAAGTAGGCCGTCCCGGCTCGCGCCGGGGGTCGGGACGCAGGGTCACGAGCCCACACCCGCCGGCAGTTTCTCGGGATCCCAGCCGAGCAGGGCGACCGCCTGACGGAAGGCGAAGCGGTCGGTCATGCCCGCCACATAGGTGACCGCGGCCTCTATCGCCAGCTCGCTGCCGGCGAGGATGTCCCGATATGCACCGCCACCGGTCTCGGCGATCAGGTGCGGGCGGTCGGAGAAGTGCTCGACCAGTGCCCGCAGCACGCGCACCACCGCCTCGCCCTGGCGCAGCGAGGCGTCGCGCAGATAGATCCGCTCGTAGTTGCACGAGCGGAAGGCCGAGAGGGCCTCTGCGACCTCCTCCTCCATGCCGACCTGGCCGCTGCGGATGGTGGCGAGGACGACGCCGCGGATGAAGGCCGCCAGCTGGCTGCCGCGCTGCTCCCCGCAGAGGTCGCGCACCGTGGTGGGCAGCTGGTGCGGGGAGACGATGCCGGTCAGCACGGCATCCTCCCAGTCGTGGCAGACGTAGGCCACCCGGTCGGCCCAGCTGACCACCTCGCCCTCGGGGGTGCCCGGTGCCGGGCGGGACCAGCTGTGGTTGGCGATCCCGTCGATCGTCTGGGTGCAGAGGTTGAGGGAGGCCAGCGAGACGTGCGCCCCCCAAGGCGCATGATCGAAGCCGCCGGGGAGGTACGGGTCGAGGGCGTCCTCGCTGGCGTGGCCCCCCGGGCCGTGGCCGCAGTCGTGGCCCAGGGCGATCGCCTCGGTCAGGGCCACGTTGAGCCGGCACGCCCGGGCCATCGCCGTGGCCACCTGGGCCACCTCGAGTGCGTGGGTGAGCCGGGTGCGCTGGTGGTCCTGGGGGAACACGAATACCTGGGTCTTCCCGGCCAGGCGACGGAAGGAGGTGGCGTGCAGTATCCGATCCCTGTCCCGCTCGAAGCAGGTGCGCCACTCATCGGGCTCCTCCGCCCGGGCCCGGCTCCCGGCCCCCGACGCGCGCGTGGCACCCGGAGCGAGGAGGACGTCCTCCTGCTCCTCGCGCGCCAGCCGGTGCAGGGGCTCGTCGCCGGCGCGCCGGGTGGTGCCCCCGGGCCGGTCGATCCGGGCGGCGGAGTCGGCGTGCGCCAGGCGGACGGGGCCCGAGTAGCCGGACATGGTCGACGCCCAACGCCGGCTGCGGGGCGACTCTCTTCCGGCATCGCCCCCGCCGGGGTATCTTCCCGCATCGCCCCCGCCGGGGCTGCTTCCCGCATCGCCCCCGCCGGGGTATCTTCCCGCATCGCCCCCGCCGGGGTATCTTCCCGCATCGCCCCCGCCGGGGCCGCTGTGTTGGGGGCCGGTTCCGGTGGTGTCACTGTTCATGTCATGCATTCTGTCCCTTCGCTGTAACGTCCAAGTGCCCGCAGGTCCCGGCCGGGACCGCCGAGAGGAGCCAGATCAGGTGGACGTTCGTATCGGAATCATCCAGACCCCGAGGGAGCTGGAGGTGGAGCTGAAGGACGACGAAGACCGCGACAAGGTGGTGGCCGACATAGAGAAGCTGCTCAAGTCGGGTGACGGCGTCCTGTGGCTCACCGACCGCAAGGGGCGCAAGGTGGGCGTCCCGGTGGTCAAGGTGGCCTACGTCGAGGTGGGGGCGCCCACCGCCGAGCGGCGTGTCGGCTTCGGGGCGCCCTGACAGCCATGTCCCCGCAGGTGGACCGTGCCCCCGGCCGCTCCTGACCTCCTTCAGCTGAAGCTGGTCTTCGTCACCGGCAAGGGTGGGGTGGGTAAGACGACGGTGGCCGCCGCCCTGGCCCAGCTGGGGGCCGAGCACGGCAAGCAGGTGCTGGCCTGCGAGGTGGACGCCAAGGGCGATCTGGCCGGTCTCTTCGAGGCGGCGCCCACCGAGTTCGTGCCGCGGGAGATCGCGCCCGGCATCTCGTCCATGTCGATGGACACCGAGGCGTCGCTGCGGGAGTACCTCAAGCTGCACCTGCGCATCCCAGTCGTGGGCCGCATCGGACCGCTGGCCAAGGCGTTCGACTTCGTGGCCACGGCGGCACCGGGCGTGCGGGAGATCCTGACCGTGGGCAAGCTCTGCTACGAGGTGCGCGAGCGCCACTACGACCTCGTGGTGGTCGATGCGCCGGCCAGCGGGCACATCGTCGGACAGCTGGCGGCGCCCCAGGCCATCAACGACCTCGTCAAGGTGGGTCTGATCCGCAGCCAGACCGACTGGATGCTCGACATCCTCTCCGATGCCCGCCGGACGGGTCTGGTGGTCGTGACCACGCCCGAGGAGATGCCGGTGAACGAGACCCTCGAGCTGACGGCGAGGGTGAGAGAGGAGACCACGGTGCAGACGTCCGCGGTCGTCGTCAACCGGGTGCTCCCCGAGCTCTTCGGCCAACGAGAGGAGGAGGTGTTCGAGCAGTTGCGGGAGCCGGCGGCGGTCTCGGTGCTCTCGGAGCGGGCGGGGGGCCCGGTGGCCCCGGTGCTCGAGGCCGCCCGCCTCGCCGTCACCCTGCGCCGGACCGGGGCCGGGCATCTCCAGCGGCTGCAGGCGGGCCTTCCGGCCGCACTGCCGGTCCTGCTGCTGCCCGAGCTCTTCACCCGCACCCATGGTCTGCGCACGACCCACCAGATGGCCCAGGCCCTGGGCGAGGAGCTGGGGTACTGATGGCACCGCAGCGGGCCGCCGACGCGCCGCAGACCATCGCCCACCTGCTCTCGGCCAAGGAGATCGTCATCGCCTGCGGACCCGGGGGGGTGGGCAAGACCACCACGGCGGCGGCGGTCGGCGCCATGGCCGCCGCGGAGCACGGGGGCCGGGTCCTGGTGCTCACGGTCGATCCGGCGCGGCGGCTGGCCGATGCGCTCGGACTGAAGGGCATCGGCAACCAGGAGGTGCGCATCTCCGACGAGGTGTTCCGGCGCGCCGGTGTCGCGCCCCGCGGCGAGCTGTGGGCCGCCATGCTCGACTCCAAGCAGAGCTGGGACGACCTGGTCAGGCTCCACGCGCCGGACGACGCCACTCGGGAGAAGATCCTGGCCAACCCGCTCTACCAGAACATCTCGGGACGGTTCGTGCAGTCCCACGACTACATCGCCATGGAACGCCTCTACGAGATTCACTCGGAGGGCACGTACGACCTGATCGTGGTGGACACGCCGCCGACCCGCAACGCCCTGGACTTCCTCGATGCGCCGCAGCGCCTGGCCGACTTCTTCTCGTCCCGCCTGCTGCGCTGGCTCATCGCGCCCTACCGGTCGCGTCTGGTGAACGCCGCCACGAAGCCGTTCTACACCGTGGCGGACCGGATCCTCGGAACCCAGTTCCTGGCCGACATCTCGGAGTTCTTCATTCTCTTCCAGTCCATGTACGAAGGATTCGTGAAACGGTCGGAGGCCGTGACCCGGCTGTTGTCCGACCGGCGGACCACCTTCATGGTGGTCTCCACCCTGGAGGCCACCCCGCTGCGCGAAGCCGAGTTCTTCTCCGCCGAGCTGATCGCCCGCCGTCTGCACCTGGGCGCCATCGTCTTGAACAAGGTCTTGCCCGACTATCTGCGGGATTCGGCGACGGCGAGGTTGGCCCAGCACATGGCCGATCGTTTCGACACCCTGGGCGAGGGACTGACCGACGACCCCGTGCTGGCCGCCCGGGTCCTGACCGAGGTGGCCGAGAGCTTCCTGCACTTCGGCATCGTGGCCCGCCGGGAGGCCGAAGAGCAGAACGAGCTGGTGGGCGCGCCGGACATTCTGGTCACCGTGCCGTTCTTCGACGCCGACATCTACGACATGGAGGGACTGATCCGTCTGGGCCAACAAGTTTGGGACTGAGTCCTGGCGCCTACCATGCAGGCCATGGACGCGCTCATTCTTCCCGAAGTAGTGGCCTACGCGGAGTCCCACTCCACCGCCCCCCCGCCCCACCTCGCTGCGGTCGACGAGTCGACCCGGAACGACTTTCCAAGTTGGGGGATGATGGTGGGTCGACAGGAGGGCCGGTTCCTCGAGCTCCTGGTCTTCGCCGCCCAGGCCACCCGGGTGCTCGAGATCGGCACCTTCACCGGGTACTCCTCCATCGCCATGGCGGCCGGCCTCCCCGAGGGGGGGTCGATCGTCTCGCTCGAGGTCAACCCCCACCACGCGACCACGGCCCGGGGCAACATCGCGGCGGCGGGGTTGGAGAGCCGGATCAGCGTGATCGAAGGGCCGGCCCTCGAGTCACTGGCCGAACTCAGCGGGCCGTACGACCTCGTCTTCATTGACGCCGACAAGCCGGGCTACGACGCCTACTTCGAGGCGGTGCTGCCCAAGCTGGCGCCCCACGGGTTGATCGTGGCCGACAACACGCTGTTCTCCGGCGGCGTGCTGGACAGCGCGGCGGACCGCAGCGAAGGAGCCGCGGCGCTGCGCGCCTTCAACGACAAGCTGGTGGAGGATCCCCGGGTGGTCTGCGCACTGACGACCATCCGGGACGGCGTGACGCTCATCCGCCGCGCCGGTTGAGGCTCGGACCAGGCACCGGGTGCTCGACTACCACCTCCACCTCTGGCCGCACTCGCAGGCCGAGACGCCGCTGCGCCTCGACCAGCTGGCGGCGTACTGCGAGCGGGCGCAGGCGGCGGGCGTGGAGGAGCTGGCCGTCACCGAGCACCTCTTCCGTTTCCGCCAGGCGGCTGACCTTCTCGGCGGCTTCTGGGCCGACGACGGCGTGCCGCCGGCGCTGCAGGCGTCCATGGCCGACTACTGGGCCTTCCATGCCACCGCCGATCTGGACGAGTACGTCCGGTGCGTCGAGGAGGCGAAGGACGCCGGCCTGCCCGTGGTGATCGGGATGGAGGTCGACTACTACCCCGGTCGCATGGACGAGGTGAGCACCCTTCTGGTCGACTACCCCTTCGATGTCCTGCTCGGGTCCGTGCACTGGCTGGGTGCGTGGCGCTTCGACGACCTCGATGTCCCGCTGCAGATGGACGAGTGGTCGATCCGCCAGGTGGACGCCTGCTGGGAGCAGTACACGGGCGCGCTGGAGGAGCTGGCCGCATCGGGCGCCTGCGACGTACTGGCCCACCCCGACCTCATAAAGGTGGCGGGCCACGTCCCCGACGCTCCCGAGGAGTGGTGGGACCGCATGGCCGAGGCGGCGGCATCGTCGGGCATGGCGGCGGAGCTCTCCTCGGCCGGGTGGCGCAAGCCGGTGGGGGAGCAGTATCCCGCCCTCTCGCTCCTGCAGCGGTTCGCCGATCGTGGCGTTCCCTTCACGACGGCCTCTGACGCGCACCGGCTCGAGCACGTGGCCGACGCCGCCCCCGGTCTCCGCGCCATCCTGGGCTCCGTCGGGGTCGACTCCCTGCGGGGTTACCGGGGGCGGGTGCCCCACACGGTGGACGTGGGGGGCCTGCCGGCCCCGGTGGGCGAGGCCTAGGGAGTGCCCACCCCGGCCGAGCTGGCCCAGTCCCACACGGCGCTCACGCCCGAGGAGCTCGATCATCTCCAGCGCCTGCTCGGGAGCTGGAGCGTCCTCGCCGACCTCTCCTTCTCCGACCTGCTCCTGGTGGTCCCGGTGTCCGCCGGCCCGGGTCTGCCGGTGCCCGACGACCCCGAGCTGGTGGTTCTCGGCCAGATTCGCCCGAACAACCGACCAACCCTGGTCGATCAGGACCTGGTCGGGCAGACGATCAACGAAACGCAGTGGGCGCTGGCCGCCAGCTGCCTGCACAGCGGCGAGATCGTGAGGGGCAGCATCCACCACCCCATCCTGGGCGAGCAGGTTCCGGTGGAGAACATCCCCGTCCGCCTCGGGAACGAGGTGATCGCCGTCCTCCTGCGGGTGTCGCTGGCGCCGCTCAAGGGCCCCACCAGCATGTACGAGCGGACCTACCTCGACGTGTTCGAGCGCCTGGCCGACATGGTGGCCCAGTCCGCCTTCCCCTATCCCGATGAGGACGTGGGTACCGAGGAGGCACCGCGTGTGGGCGACGGCGTGGTGGTGGTCGATGCCGACGGGCGGGTGGAGTTCGCCTCGCCCAACGCCCTGAACGCCTTCCACCGCATGGGGATCTATGCACCTCCCGAGGGTCGGCGCCTGGGCGACCTCGATATCGAGGAGTCGGCGATCGAATGGGCCCTGGCGAACGGACGCCCGGTCGTCGAGGAGGTGGAACGGCGTCCCGATGTGATCGTCCTCCTGCACTGCATCCCCCTCCTCTCCCACGGCGTGGTCACCGGAGCGATGATCCTCCTGCGCGACGTGACCGACGTGCGGCGGCTGGACAGGCTCCTGCTCTCCAAGGACGCCGCCATTCGCGAAGTGCACCATCGCGTGAAGAACAACCTGCAGACGATCTCGTCGCTCTTGAACCTCCAGGCCCGCCGGGTGGGCGAGCGGGCCGCCCGCGTCGCCCTGCACGAGGCCGAGCGACGCGTACGGTCGATCTCCCTGGTGCACGAGATCCTCTCCCGCGACCCCAGCGACCAGGTCCCCTTCGCGGAGATCGTGGTCTCGCTGATCCAGATGGCCGAGGACTCAGTGGTCTCCTCGCAGCCCATCGTGATCACGACCGACGGCGACCTCGGCGAGGTGACGGCCGATGTGGCCACGCCCCTGGCGGTCACCCTGGCCGAGCTCCTGCAAAATGCGGTGGAGCACGCCTTCGATCCCGCCTCCGCCGGCCAGGACGGTCCGGCCGACTCCGCCGGAGCCGGGGACGGCTACGGGGAGGGTGCGCCGGTCGGTCACGTCGAGGTGACACTCACCAACGACGGTGGTGAGCTCACCGTGGCCGTCCGTGACGATGGGCGCGGCCTCCCCGAGGGGTTCGACATCGAGAAGACCACCAGTCTGGGCCTTTCCATCGTGCGCGATCTCGTGGCTAGCCAACTGGAGGGCAGGATCTCCATGGAGGCGCTCCCTGAGGCCCAGGGCGGCGGGACCCGCGCGGTGATCACGGTCCCGGTGCGAGCCCCCCGCTAGCCGGGTGCGATCAGAACGTGCGCTGGGACCGGCGAGCGGCCAGCCAGGCCTTGCGCAGCTTGCGACGCTCCTCCTCTGAGGTGCCGCCCCACACGCCGGACTCCTGGTTGGTGGCCAGCGCGAAGTCCAGGCAGGGCTCGAGCGCCTCGCACGAGCGGCAGACGCCCTTGGCGGCATCGATCTGGTCGATGGCCGCGCCCGTGGTGCCGACGGGGAAGAACAGGTCTGGTTCGGTGTTCCGACATGCTGCCGCACGACGCCAGTCGTCTGCGTCCCAGTCGACGGTCCGGTTCCACATGAGAGCCATTGGGAGAGCCTCCACCCACGCGGTTGTGATCCTTTTCACATGATCGAACCCAAATTGGTATCCGTCAAAGAGAAGGGATTGACGAGAAGAGGGTAATGGGTCGCCACGCCACTGGCAAGCAGTTTGGTGAATTTTTCGAACGGGGGCACAAAGATGCGCGTCATGCAGGGGAGAGAGGGGCGGTGACGGCGGTCTACGCCCATCGCGGCTATACCGTCGGCTACGCGGAGAACACGCTGGAGGCCTTTGCCGAGGCCAAGCGGCTGGGCGCCGACGGCGTCGAGCTCGATGTGCGACTGACGGCCGACGGGGCCCTGGCTGTCCACCACGATCCCGTGATTGCCGGGCTCGGTCCGGTGGCCGGCCTGACGGTGTCCGACCTCCCCGCCCACGTACCCCTGCTCGCTGACGCGCTGACCGTCTGTGACGGCCTGGTGGTCGACGTGGAGATCAAGAACGATCCTGCGCAGCCGGGGTACGACCCGGGCGGGTCGGTGGCCGCGCTCACCGCGGCCGCCGTGGCCGAGGCCGGTTGGACCGAGCGGGTGATCGTCTCATCGTTCCAGGCCAGCACCCTGCGCGCCGCGCAGGTGGCCGACGGACGGCTGAGGTTGGGAGCCCTGTGGTCGGTCTTCGCCGACGCCGACGCCGCAGTGGACCTGGCCGTCGAGGAGGGGTGGTACGCCGTCCATCCGTTCGTCACCGCGGTCAGCCCCGCTCTGGTCGAGCGGGCCCACGGGGCCGGCCTGGCCGTCAACGTCTGGACGGTCAACTCCCCCCGGGACCTCGCCGCCCTCGTCGAGCTGGGCGTGGACGGGGTCATCACCGACCTCCTGGACAACGCCCTGTCCATCGCCCGCAGCGGTGGCAGCGCCGGGTGAGAGGCGGCGACCCCGGGGAGACCGAATGGCGGGAGGGGCCCCAGTTCGTCAAAGATGAGCGGCCATGAACGTCGTTGTCTGCGTGAAACAGATCCCCGATCCGGCTGCTCCCGCCGCACTCGATCCCGTGACCAAGACCCTCGTCCGCACCGGAAAGCTGATCATGGACGACTCCGACAACTACGGGGTCGAGATGGCCCTGCAGCTCGCCGGGGGCGAGGGGGACGAGGTCACCCTGGTGTCCATGGCTCCCGGCGGCGAGATGTCGGGCCTGCGCACCGGTCTGGCCATGGGGGCGGCGAAGGCCATCCTGGTCAGCGATGACGCCCTGGCGGGCAGTGACGCGCTGGGCACGGCCAAGGTGCTGGCCGCCGCCATCACCCGGGCCAATCCGGACCTGATCGTCATGGCCACCGAGTCGACCGACGGCTACACCGGCACCCTCCCGGTCCAGGTGGCCGAGCTGCTCGGGCTGCCCTCGGTGACGTTCGCCAAGGCGATCGCCATCGACGGTGACTCGGTCAAGGTGGAGCGCCAGACCGAGTCGGGCTTCGACGAGGTCGTGTGCCCCATGCCGGCGGTGGTCACGGTCACCGCCGGGGTGGTCGAGCCCCGCTACCCCTCTTTCAAGGGCATCATGGCGGCCAAGTCCAAGCCGGTCGACAATCTGACCGTGGCCGACCTCGGCATCGAGGCGTCGCAGGTCGGCACCGCCGGCAGCGGCCAGGAGATAACCGACGTGTCCGAGGCCGAGTCGCGCGGCTCCGGTGAGATCGTGGTGGACGAGGGTGACGGTGCGCAGCGCGTCGTCGCCTTCCTCGAGCAGCTGAAGGTGATCTGAGATGGCGATCGACAAGGTATGGGTGCTGGCCGAAGCGGGGGATTCGGGGCCGACGCCCATCACCCTCGAGCTGTTGTCCGAGGCCCGGTCGGTCGCCGGGACGGTCGAGGCCGTGGCGTGGGGCTCCACCACCGCCTCCCTCGCCGCGGCGTTGGGCGAGTACGGGGCCACCACCGTCTACGACGTGGGGGACCTCGGGGGCGCCCTCCCTGGCTCCCCGGTGGCCGGGGCGATGGCCACGCTGATCGAGGGCGGGAACGGTCCCGACGCCATCTTGGTACCCGCCACCTACGACGGGCGCGATGTGGCCGGTCGCCTCTCGGCGAAGCTCGATCGTCCGGTGTTGACCAACGTCACCGGTCTCGTCGCCGACGAGGGCGGGCTCTTGAGCCAGCACCCGGTGTTCGGCGGGAGCCACATCGTCACGGCACGCTTCACCGGTCCGGGCCCGGCCATCTTCGTGATCAGGGCCAAGTCCTTCGTGGCCGAGCCCTCCGGCGGCTCGCCCGCCGCGGTGGTCTCCGCCCCGGCGCCCGAGATCGGCGCCGCCAACGGGGCCAGGATCGTGGAGCGCCATGTCGAAGAGCGCAGTGGCCCCAAGCTGGACGAGGCCGCCGTGGTGGTCTCGGGCGGTCGAGGCCTGGGCGACGCGGCCAACTACGCGCTCATTGAGGAGCTGGCCAAGCTGCTCCACGGTGCCGCCGGTGCCAGCCGGGCCATCGTCGACGCCGGGTGGGTGCCGTACTCGCACCAGGTCGGGCAGACGGGCAAGACGGTGAAGCCGACGGTCTACGTGGCCTGCGGGATATCCGGGGCGACGCAGCATCTGGTGGGCATGAAGGGCTCCAAGAACATCGTCGCCATCAACAAGGACCGGGATGCACCGATATTCTCCGTGGCCGACCTCGGCATCGTGGGCGATGTGCACAAGGTCCTCCCGGCGTTGATCGAGGCGCTCAAAGCCAAGGTCTGATCGGGTCGCCGACCGCGCCGGGGCCCGTGCCGCGGCGGTGCGTCAACCGTCCCCGCCTGTGACTCGAGGCGGCTCTGGCGCGGCGCGGGGCGGCGGTACATTCGGCGCAGCCAACTGATCGGGCCGCATGCTCTTCCCCACTTTCGACTTCGCCATCTTCTTCGCCATCGCCTTCACGGTGAATTGGCTGCTCAATCCCTATCCGGTGCCGTGGAAGCTCTCGATGATCGCCCTCAGCTACTTCTTCTACGGCTGGGTGGGCTGGAGCTACTGTCTGCTGCTGGCGTCGACCACCGCCATCGCGTTCATCGGGGGTGCCGCGGTCTCCTCGGCGGAGAGCGAGCGCCGTCGGCGGGTGACCATGGGCCTGTCCTGCGTCGCCCTGCTGGCTCTGCTCGGCTGGTTCAAGTACTACGGCTTCGTCTCGGTCAACTTCGACAATCTCACCCATGTCCTGGGGCTCGGGCGAGCGGTGCCCCTCTTGCAGGTAGCGCTGCCGATCGCCATCTCCTTCTACACGTTCATGGCGCTGAGCTACGTGATCGACATCTACCGCCGCCAGCTGGAGCCGGCCCGCCCGCTCGACCTCGCTCTCTACCTGTCGTTCTTCCCCCACCTGCTGGCCGGGCCGATCGTGCGCGGGAACGAGCTGCTGCCGCAGCTGCGCCGCCGGCGCGACCCCTCCGCCGTCGACTACTCGCGCGGCCTGTGGCTGATCCTGGCCGGTCTGTTCAAGAAGGTGGTCATCTCCTCCTACGTCTCGACAGCCATCGTGCAACCGGTGTTCACGGCGCCGGCGCAACACTCGGCTCCCGAGGCCATCTTCGCCGCGTGGGGCTACGCCGTGCAGATCTACTGCGACTTCAGCGGGTACACCGACATCGCCATCGGGCTCGCCCTGCTCCTCGGGATCCGGTTCCCGGACAACTTCAACGCGCCCTACACGGCGCGCAACCTGCAGGAGTTCTGGCGACGCTGGCACATGACCCTCTCCCGCTGGCTGCGCGACTATCTCTACATACCGCTGGGTGGTAACAGCGGATCGGAGGCACAGACGGTCCGCAACATCATGATCACCATGGTGCTGGGGGGCCTGTGGCACGGGGCGGCGTGGACCTTCGTGTTCTGGGGGGCGCTACACGGTGTCGGGCAGTCCGTGGCGCACGTGCGCCGCCTGTCCCGGGTGCGCCGTGGGCTGCCCGCCGTGCTCGACGGTCCGGTGCGGATCTGGGTGCAGCGGTTCCTGACCTTCCAGTTCGTCTGTCTGGGGTGGGTGTTCTTCAATGCCAGCGGGCTCTCCAACGCCTTCGCCGTGCTGGGGCGTCTCTTCACGGGATGGGGAGAGCCCTCGCCGCTGGTCACTCCGCTGCTGGTGCTGGTCGTGGTCGGGACGATCGTCTCCCAGCTGGTGCCCCAGACAAGGGTGGAGCGCCTGCAGGCCCTCTTCTCCCGGCAGCGCTCCACCGTGCAGGTCGGCCTGCTCTCCGTGGCCCTGCTCGGCGTCACCACCTTCGGGCCCGTCGGCGTGGCCCCCTTCATCTACTACCGCTTCTGATGGTGGACGAGAACGCGCCGCCGGCACCGTCCACCAGCGAGGTCACCGACGTGGCCCGGCGCACGGCCCCCTGGACGCGGGTGCTGGGGATCTCGGTGGCGGCCTTCCTCGTGTGGCTCCTCCTCTTCGCCCCCACCCTGCAGCACAACGCACAGGTCTCGCCGGTGGGCGCCCGCCGCACGGTGGCAATGGACATACTCGGACCGATCGCCGCCACCAGCCGGGCGTTGCAGCTCTCCCGGATCGTCTCGCTGACCGACGAGGCCACCGGGCGCACCGGTAATCAACCGGGGAACGGGACGGCGCTCACCGTGATCGGCCCCCGCGGCCACCACGGTCGCGTGACGCCGAAACCCCCCCCCAAGGTCGGGCAGGGGTCGGCGCCCCCGACGACCCTCCCCGCCATCACGCACCCGACCGCCGCCGATCCGTTGCGGGTCCTCATCGTGGGGGACTCGCTGGGCATCGACATGGGCGGCCCGCTGCAGAACGACCTGGCCAACACCGGGGTTGTCCAGGCCACGCTGGATGCCCGGGAGAGCACGGGGCTCACCCGGCCCGACTACTTCAACTGGCCGGCGGAGCTGCAGTCCGATCTGGCCAAGGCGCGAGCCCAGGTGGTGGTGATCATGATGGGGGCCAACGATGCCCAGGACTTCCTCGGCCCCCCCGATGTCCCCTTCAGCTCACCGCAGTGGAACGTCCTCTATGCGCAGCGGGTGTCGGCCTTCATGAGCCTGGCGCAGAGCGACGGAGCCACCGTCATCTGGGTCGGGATGCCGCCCATGCAGAACCCGCAACTGTCGGCCGAGATGTCCGACGTCAACGCCGTCGGGCAACAGCAGGCGGCGCTGCGCAAGCCCCCGGTCGACTTCATCAGCAGCTGGACGCTGCTCGGCACCCCCCAGGGCAAGTACACCGCCTTCATCACCAACGCCTCTGGCTCGGTGCTCAACGTGCGCACGCCCGACGGCATCCACCTGACCCCCGCCGGGGGGGAGGTCCTCTCCCAGGCCGTGTTGAGCTACCTGCGCGGGCCGCTCCACTTCGAGCTGCCGTGAGCGTCGGGCGCCGCGCTAGACGAGGGGCCACGGATAGGGGGGCCACCCGCCGTCGTCGACCAGCTCGGGCAGCGCCCCGAGGCGGAGGAGCGACGCCGCTCGGGCACTGAGCGCGGCCACCTCGCGCGCCGTGAGGAGCTCGCACATCCGGGCCGACGGGCCGTCCCGCACGAAGCGCTCCAGCGCCGCCCTGTCCCCGGGCGGCAGTGGCGCCCCACCGAAGTCCCAGATCACCGTGCGCAGCTTGTCCTGCTCGTTGAAGCACAGCCCATTGTCGATCGCCCAGAGGCGGTCCTCGGCCAGTAGCACGTGCCCGCTCTTGCGGTCGGCGTTGTTGGCCAGGACATCGAAGGCGCACATCTGCATCAGGGTCGGGTGCCACCGTGGCTCGTCGCGCAGGGTGAAGTAGTGCGAGGACCCGTCCTCGTCGACGTAGCGCTGCACCGATCCCTCCCCGAACGGCCCGTCGGCCCGCTCGACCGTCTCGGGCACCAGCCCCCAGCCGAGGGACTCCGACAGGACGTAGGCGGCCACCTCGCGGCGGAAGAGCCCGCCGGGGAAGTCCCACAGCGGGCGTTCGCCGCGGGACGGCTTGTAGACGGCGAGCAGCTCCTGGTCACCCAGCCGGCAGGAGACGAGCAGCGTGGCGTTGGAGCTGCCGGCGATCCTGCCGTGCACCTCCATGGCGCCGTCGGTGAGGACACGCGCGACGCTTGGCCCTGCCACCGTGGCTCAGGCCACCGGTGGGCGGTGGCCGTTCGTGCGCGGGCAGTCGTGACCGGAGGGGTCCAGGGGGAACCCGCACAGCGGACACGGGGGGCGCCCCGCCTCGACCAGGCGAGTGGCGTGAATGGCGAAGGCGGCAGCCTGCTCGCGCGTCAGGGCGATGCGCAGCACGTGGCCGCGCTCCTCCTCGTCCTCCTCGTCGTGGAGCTCTTCGAGCACCACGACGACCCGGTCCAGCTCTTCGTCGTAGGAGACCCCGATGGTTCCCACCACCCACTCGGGCTCCTCGGAGCCGTCGAAGCTCAGGTCCTCGGGCAGGTGGTCGGGGCGTCCCAGCTCCTTGACGATGCGGCCCAGGTAGCTCGCCAGCACGGCGACCTGTTGCTTCTCGACCTTCACCGTGGTCTCGGCGACACCCTGGCGACAGTAGAAGAGAAAGAGGCGATGTCCCACCTCGCCGATGACCCCGACGGTGCAGTGGTCGGGTGCGCCGTAGTCGGCCTCGTCGGTCACGACCGGACCAGCTCCCCGAGGGAGGCGGTCGAGTTCACGCACAGGATGGCCGGGCCCCCACCGGTGAACAGCAGCGCGGAGACGGAGCACGGCGAGACCACGAGCCGTTGCATCAGGTCGAGGGGGACGCCCGCCGCCGCGGCGACGACGGCCTTAATGGGATCGGCGTGCGACACGGCGACAATGGTCTCACCCGGGTGGTCGGCCACGAGTCCCAGCACGGCCGTGAGGCTGCGGGTGGACATTTCAGCGAAGGACTCGCCGCCGGGGAACCGGAACCCGCTGGGCCAGCGCTGGACGGTGGACCACTCCTTCCTCTTGGACAGCCGGGCCAACGACTTCTCCGTCCAGTCGCCCACGTCGGCCTCGAGCAGCCCCCGTTCGATGCGGACCCGGAGCCCGAGCGCCGCCGCGATGGGCGCGGCGGTCTCGCGTGTCCGATCCAGCGGCGAGGAGTAGACGGCCGATGGCGGCGTCGCCATGGCGGCGATGCGTTCCGCCACCACGCCGGCCTGGGAACGCCCCTTGGGTGCCAGATGCAGCCCGGCTGCCCGGCCGGGCAGCATCTTGCCGGTGGTGGGGGTCGTCCCGTGCCGTACCAGCAGGACCAGGGTGGGTGCAGGAGCTTTGCCGGAGGGCGATGGTCGGGCGGAGAGCGGCACGAGTGCCCATCGTATGCTCTGCTCGGTGGCACCGAACCGGGCCAGGGTGGAGCTCCTCGACGCGGTCCACCGAGAGGTGGTGTCCTGCCGGCTTTGCCCGCGGCTGGTGCACTGGCGCGAGCAGGTTGCCGCCACGCCGCGGGCGTCGTTCGCCGGCCAGCCCTACTGGGGACGCCCCGTGCCGGGGTTCGGCGATGCCGGCGCCGTGCTGGCGGTCGTCGGCCTGGCCCCGGCGGCCCACGGGGCGAACCGGACGGGGCGGATGTTCACCGGCGACCGATCCGGGGACTGGCTCTTCTCGGCGTTGCACCGGGCCGGGTACGCCTCCCAACCGACCAGCACGGCGAGAGACGACGGCCTGATCCTGCGCGGCGTCTACGTGACGGCGGCGGTGCACTGTGCGCCGCCGGCCAACCGACCCGAGCCGGGTGAACGAGCGGCCTGCGCACCCTATCTGGCCCGCGAACTCGAGCTCCTCGACGACGTGAAGGTCGTGGTGGCCTTGGGCCAGTTCGCCTGTCAGAGCGTGGCCCAGCTGTACGGCCTGCGCCCCCGCCCGCACTTCGGCCACCTGGCCGAGCACCCGCTCCCCGACGGGCGAACCCTCCTCTGCTCGTACCATCCCAGCCAGCAGAACACCTTCACCGGGGTCCTCACCCGACCCATGTTCGACGCGGTGTTTCGGCGCGCCGGCGAGATCGCGGCGCAGCGCTCCCCGTCGTGAGGGTCTCGACCGGCCGCCGCGCCCGGGTGCGCGACCCCGCCCGCCTCTTTAGGCGGGTCGGGGACGGCGGGTCCCCCGGGCGCGCACCCAGGCCAGCAGGTCCCCCTTGTCGCCCCGCCGGACCGTCCCGGTGAAGACATCCTCGCGGCCGGTGGACACCTCCCGGGCGATCTCGGCCCGCAGCACATCCCCGATGGCGGCCGGCTGGAGGTAGTCGACCAGCACGGAGGAGACGATCCCCGAATGCTCCCCGTCGTTGGCCGCGGCGGCCACCGCGGCGCCGGCCACGGCGTAGAAGACGGCGCCGTGCACGGTGCCGTGAGGGTTGGCGTGATGGGCGTCCGTGGTCATGGTGGCCAGCGTGTGGCCCGGACCGAGGCGCTCGATCCCGATCCCCAGCAGTGCGGCGAACTCGTCGTTCTTGGGCGACGCCTCCGTCATGCGGTGGGCGCGGGGAGCCGCCCCGGCATGGGTACGGCGGTCGACGGCCACCGCTTGCGGCTCACCCGGCTCAAGCGGTTGAGCAAGGTGACGGCGCCCGGGTCATCCTCTATGGGCCGGGTCTCGATGACCCCCGCCGCCTCCATCTCGTCGAACAGTGCCTCGCCGCGTTCGGTCCTGAGGAGGGTCAGCGTCCAATCGCCGAAGGCCCCGATACCGCCGGTGGAGATGTCGGCGTGCTCGGCGGCGAAGTCGGGGCAGCTCGTGCACCCCTCCCGGGTCCAGGCGTGGGCCTCCTTGAGCGGGATCTCGTGGTAGGCGCCGTCACGCATCCAGACCTGGAAGACCCCCTTGATGTTCATCTTGACGATGTCGGCCCGGGCCAGGCCGTACTTGGCCTCGAAGAGCTCGGGGAAGATGGCGTCGTCGAAGGTCTTGGAGCACAGGAGCCCGATGGACAGGGTGAAGCGGCGGGCGATCTTGCCCGCCTTGCGCGCCGCCATGACGGGCGGAGCCGATGCCTGGCAGCCCATGCCGACCAGCGCGATGCGCTCCGCGCCGCCGGCGATGGCCTCGGCGTAGGCCAAGGGGTTGGCCGAGTAGGTGTAGCGGGACCCCGAGGTGGCCAGCACGTCCTCCTTCGACCAGGCCACCACCGGAACGGCCTTCCAGGTCGACCCGTCGCCCTCGAGGCCCGACACCAGCGCGGCGTCGATCACGTCGTGCTCGAACGCCCAGATCAAGAGGGCCGACACCAGTCCGCCGTCCTGGCCGCAGGCCAGTATCTCCGGATCGGTCGCCCGCGCCAGCACCGTCCGCCGGGCGATCCCGGCCACCTCGTCGTCGGTGCGCGGCCGACCGAACATATGGGTCTCGATGTCGGGCTCCCAGGTGCGGAAGCGCGGGCAGGCGCGGGTGCACAGGGTGCACCCCTTCTCGCCGTGGGTGCAGTTGTCCGGGCCCCCCTCGGCGAGGACGTGGAAGGGTTTGTAGTGCCCGTCGGCATCGTCGTACTCGAGCACGTCGTAGGGGCAGGCGATGACGCAGGCCGAGCAGCCGGTGCACAGACCAGAGGTCACGACTTCGGTGAAGAGCTCGGCCCATTGGGGCTTCTCGGGTGGCATCGTCCCACCATATTCGGCCGCGGCACCATGGTCCGTTACGGTCGGGCCATGCCCGAGATCCTCGAGGTCGAGCTCTACCGCAGCCTGGCCGAACGGGCGCTCGGACGCCCGATCGACCACGCCTGGATGGTCGACTCCCGCTACGGCCGTGGCGGGACGACGGCGGGCCGGCTCACCGACGCACTGGTCGGCCGCAGGCTCACGGCTGCCCGGCGCCGGGGCAAGCTCCTGCTGCTCGACTCCGACGGTGGGCCGACGGTGGGCGTTCGCTTCGGTATGACCGGAGGCCTGGTCGTCGACGGTGTCCAGGCCCTCGACCGCCTGCGCTACGGCCCGGGGTCGTTCGACGACAAGTGGGTCAGGGCGGGCATCGCCTTCGCCGACGGGGGCAGTCTGCTCCTCCACGACCCCCGCCGGTTCGGCTCCTTGGAGCTCGGGCCCGACGAGAGCCGGCTCGGTCCCGACGCGCTCACCGTCACCCGGGTCGAGCTCGGCGACGCCCTGGCCGGTGCGGCGCCGCTCAAAGCCCGCCTGATGGATCAGCGGCGGCTGGCGGGCATCGGCAACCTGCTGGCCGACGAGATCCTGTGGCGGGCCGGACTGGATCCGGCGCGCCGCACCCCGCTCACCGGCGCGGAGCTGGGCGCCCTGCACCGGGCCGTGCGCAGCACGGTGCGTCAACTGGGGCGTCGCGGAGGGTCGCACATGGGCGACCTGATGGAGCAGCGACGCCCGGGTGGGCGTTGCCCCAAGGACGGGGCCGAGCTTCGGCGGGCCACCGTGGGTGGACGCACCACATGGTGGTGCCCCTCCCACCAGCGCTAGGCCGGCTGCCTCACCCCTCGGAGATGGTCTCGAGCACCTTGGCGGCGTGGCCGTCGGCCCGCACGTGGTGCCAGGCCCGTTGGATCTTGCCGTTCGGACCGACCAGGAAGGTGGAGCGGATGGTGCCCACCGTCTTCTTGCCGTACATCGTCTTTTCGCCCCAGGCGCCGTACTTCTCCATCACCTTCTTGTCCGAGTCGGTCAGGAGGGGGAACTTCAGCTTGTACTTGGTACGGAACTTCGTGTGCTTCTCCGCTCCGTCGGGGGAGATCCCGAGCACCGCCACACCCGCCTTCTCGAAGGTCTTCAGGTTGTCGTTGAACTGGCAGGCCTCCTTGGTGCACCCGGGCGTGTCGTCGGCCGGGTAGAAGTAGACGATGACCTGCTGACCCTTGAAGTCCGAGAGGTTCACCGGCTTCCCGTCCTGGTCGGGCAGCGTGAACGCGGGGGCGGTGGAGCCTTCCTCCAGTGTGGCCATCGACCGTTCTCCTTCCTGTGGGTGGGGGGAGGCCCAGCTTGGCACAGGGGATCCGCCGGGCTCCGCTCCGATCTGCCCCGTGGGCAGGGGCGGGGTGGGTTCCATCCGCAGGGAGGTGCCGTCCGAGCTGGTACAATGGTGGTGCGACCGCCGGCAAGGGGCTGGTAGGTCGGGGCCGTTCATCCTCCTCTGGTTGGCGCAGGGTCCCGCCACACAACAGAGAGAGCGAGATATGACAGTTCACGCGGTGGCTGGCGCGCACGCCGGCTTACTAGAGGGAGAGGTAGAACTCTCCGCCGATGACACCTACGAGACGGCCCGGACGTTCGAGTCCCTGGGAGTCTCCGAAGAGTTGACCAAAGCGCTGGCCGATCAGGGGATCGTCAGCGCTTTTCCAATTCAGGCTCTGACGATCGCCGACGCACTGGCCGGGCGGGACGTGTGCGGCAAGGCCAAGACCGGTTCGGGCAAGACCCTCGCCTTTGGTGTGCCGCTGCTGCAGCGGACCAAGGCGACCAGGGATGCGCAGGGCTCTCCCGGCGGATCCCCGGTCCGGCCGGCACGGCCGCTGGCGCTGGTCCTCCTTCCCACGCGCGAGTTGGCCGTTCAGGTGCACGACGTGTTGGAGCCGTTGGCCAAAATGCTCGGCCTGCGTGCGGTGGCGGTGTACGGCGGCGCAGACATCGACCGGCAGGTGTCCAGACTGCACAAGGGGGTCGACGTGGTCATCGCCACGCCGGGGCGGCTGATCGACCTCGGCGACCGGGGCGAGATCTCGGTCTCCCAGCTCGAGACGTTGGTGCTCGACGAGGCCGACCGCATGGCCGACATGGGCTTCATGCCCCAGGTCGAGTGGGTGCTCCGCCGCCTCGAGACGCCGCACCAGACGCTGCTCTTCTCGGCGACCCTCGACGGCGCCGTCGACCGACTCGTCCAGCGCTACCTGACCGAGCCCGTCTTCCACGAGGTGGCGTCGTCCACCCAGACGGTGACGCTCATGGAGCACCGCTTCATTCAGGTGCACCAGATGGACAAGGTGAAGGTGGCGGCCGCCATCGCCCGCTCGCAGGAGAAGTCGCTCATCTTCGTCCGCACCAAGCGGGGGGCCGATCGGCTCGTCGAGAACCTCGAGAAGGAGGGGTTGCGCGCCGCGGCGATCCACGGCGACCTGCGCCAGGCCAACCGGGAGCGCGCCCTGGCCGACTTCTCCAACGGCAAGCTGCCCGTCCTGGTGGCCACCGATGTGGCGGCGAGAGGTCTCCACATTGAGGCCGTGGACTCCGTCATCCACTGGGATCCACCCGAGGACCACAAGGCGTACCTCCACCGCTCGGGACGTACCGCCCGCGCCGGCAAGGCCGGTGTCGTGGTGAGCCTGACCCTGTGGAACCAGCTGGTCGAGGTAGAGGTGATCCAGCGCCGGCTCGGACTGCGGATTCCCATCGTGGAGATGTTCTCCAACGACCCTCGCCTGGCCAACTTGGGCGAATGGACGCCGGCGCCCGAAGAGAGCGTGCTCTGAGCGACGCGCCATCGCCGGACATCTGGTCGCCCGACGACGGGATCCGGCGCGTCCTGATCGTGGTTGCTCATCCCGATGATGTCGACTTCGGTACCGCCGGGACGGTGGCGGCCTTCACCAAGGCAGGGTTGGAGGTCACGTACTGCCTGGTCACCAATGGCGAGGCCGGCGGATCCGACCGCTCTGTCTCCCGCCCCGCCATGGCGGCGCTCCGCCAACGCGAGCAGTACGCCGCGGCGGCCGAAGTGGGCGTGACCGACGTCCGTTTCCTGGGCCATCCCGACGGGCAGCTGCAGCCCACGATCGAGTTGCGGCGCGACATCAGCCGGGTCATCCGCCAGCTCAGGCCGGAGCGGGTCCTGACCCAGTCGCCCGAACGGCGCTGGGACTTCATTTTCGCCAGCCATCCCGACCACCTCGCCGCCGGCGAGGCCACCGTCTGTGCCGTCTATCCCGACGCCCGCAACCCCTTTGCCCACCCCGAGCTGCTCGACGACGAGGGATTGGAGCCCTGGTC
>Ga0302326_10004256_pt1 | contig 33208 bp, 18 predicted proteins | sample Palsa_T0_3_FD_202264 | JGI IMG/M metagenome (GOLD analysis project Ga0302326, IMG submission 202264) | Peat permafrost microbial communities from Stordalen Mire near Abisko, Sweden - Palsa_T0_3 | ecosystem: Environmental > Terrestrial > Soil > Palsa > Peat permafrost | place: Sweden: Abisko...
CGCTTTTGAGACCTGGGTGTTCCGGCCAAGATCCATTTGCGGGAGAAACCCAGGTCTCAAACGCGAGACCTGGGCCACCCACTCAACATTCGTCCGCGCCATTTTCATCTTCTTAGGTGGGCCGCAGGCCCATGATTCCTCGGTCGAAAATCATTCTGCCGGCTGGCGAGACTTTCTTGCCCTGCCAGCAAGTCTCGGGTGCCCCATCCTTCGCACTTTCTGCGAAGGGTGGGATGCCGCTCTTCCCCCGAGGCCCTTCCCCGCAGCTATACATCAGCTTGGGTCGGCTGAAGGAGCGCCTACAGAGCGATCCTACTTCGAACTAATCAGCCGTATACGCGCCGTCAGGGCTCGACCTGGAAATTCGCTGAAGGTGCCAAACTGCGGTGAATCCACTACGTTATTCACCACAGCCGGATTGCTGCGATTGGTAGCGTTTTCCAAAACACCTCGCAAGCCGAAATAGGATCCGCGAAAGTGGAAGCGCCATTCGAGGCCTGGGCTGAAGGCGAGATAGTCAGGGAAGCGCCGGGAACCAGCCGGACCAACTACCTGCAGGTTGGCATCGACCGCATCGAATGGGAACCCGGTGTGCCAGTCGAGAGTGTAGACAAAGTCCCAACTCTTTTTCAACTTCGGCAGCAGCAAAGGCAACCACCCCCAGGAGATGACACGATTGGGGACATCCCAGCCGAGCGGCCCGCTCTGCTGAGGACCTAGCAACGAGACGGCCGGCACGTAGTTGAGAGCTGCGTTGGTGCGTACCGAGGAGTGCGTGTAAGCCGCGAACAGCCGGTATCCATTGATAAAGGTGTGGTTCGCTTCAAACTCCTCGGAAACGTAGTGGTCCTGCCGGGCATTGGTGAGCAGGTAGGTTCCCGACAGCGCGCCGGGCCCTTCCTGGTTGGCGTAGACGAAACCATCGGAGGATCGCTTCTGAAGAAAATTTGCCCCGGCGTAAATGGATCCGGGAAGCTTTTTCTCCATGCCGACACTCCAGTTGATGGCGCGTGTTTGTTTCAGGGAGCCGTCGTTGGCGGTGAAGTCCGTCTGCAGCGGACCGGTCACCGGTGTGACGCCGTCGGCGGCATAGTAGGTGTCATAACGTACGCCGGCAAGTGCGCTCTCCAGATATTGTAACTGTGTGTGCTCGTAATAGAGACCAATGCCGGCCGATAATTTGGTCGTCGCCTCGGCTCCCGGCGGAGACCAGGTGACAGCCAGGCGAGGTGAGAAGAGGGGACGCCTGATAGTTTCGTCCCAGTCATATCGCAGGCCGGGCTCGATGAGCAGCCCTGGATGAGCCAGCCAGCGATCCTGAAAATAAGCGCTGGTCTCGAAATTATGGCGGGTGAATGGGGCCAGGGCGGGAAAGGTGCTGCGTCGTAACAGTGTTCGGTCCTCGCGAAGATAGTTTACCGGTGAGCGGAAAACGCTTTCGTCGAAACCGATGTGGTCGAGATCGATGCCGGCCTCGAGATCATGGCGACCCTCCCAATGGCGCGGGGGTAGGTAGAGGGTTGCGGTTCCCTGCTCGCGCTCGGAGTGCGCGATCGCGTTTTCGAAGTAGCCGCCCTGGGTAAGCTCGGGGGTGATCTCGTACGGACTGTCTCCGTGCGGCTCGTAGCCATCACGGAAGCGCACGACACCCACGCCTATCTGCAGCAGCACTCCATTGGCGAACGCATATTGGTCGCGCAGATACGGAAGCCACGCGATGGTGTCCCGCTTGGTAGTGCTTGGTTGCGGCACCAGAGTGGACAGGCCGTCATAGGGTGAATGGTAGTCGTTAAAAAGCAGTCCGGCAGAAAGGATATTCGCAGGCGTGAGGTTCACCTGGGCTTTGACGAGATTGCTGCCGCGCACCAAATGGTTGGTATCGGCATTGGGCGGAAGTTCTTGAATGTAGATGTTGTCGTATTCCATTTCCAGGCCATCGAAGAACCACGAGCGATTGCGCACGATCGGTCCGGTAAAGGTGACGCGGGGAACAAATTTGTCGAAGCGCAGTCCGTTGGTTTCGCGGAAGGACGGAAAAAAGTCGGTGGTATTAAAACGGAATTTGTTATCTCCCATCCCGGTGTAGAAGGCGACCACACCGCCGGTGGCTTTACCGAACTCCACCGGATAGCGGGTGGTTTCCATATCGATAGAACGAACTGCATCCGCGCTGACGCGCATGGCGAGCTCACCGCTGACCGGGGAGCGGATATCGAATCCATCGAGCAGGTCGAGGGTGGCGTAGGTTTCTGATCCGGCAACATGGATCTGACCGGTTCCGTCCTGCACCACACCCGGGGTAAAGGGAAGGAGGTTGCGGATATCGCGTGAGGTTGGATAGGGTATGTTGACGATCTCCGGCGTATTGAGCGTGCTTTTGTCTGAGGTCTGTTCGGTATCGATGCCTGCGGTCGAAGAGACGACATTTACCTCTTCACGTACCACCTGTTCGTGGGCCAGCGACACTTCGATAGCCTGACGATGAGGATCTGCCTGGTTTTCTGAAGCCTGATAAAAGCCGGGTTTCTGGATCTGAAGCTGGTAAGTCGAGCCGCTTTTGAGGGTGAAGGCACAGCGGCCTGCATAGTCGGTCTGCAACTGGACGGCGCCGCGCCCTGGTTCAGAAACGATAATCTGGGCTCCAGGAACAGGCAAACCATCTTCGTCGACGACCGTGAGCGTGATTGCCGGGCGGGGCGTCTGCACCTGGCCGCCGGCAAGGACAGCACTACTCAGCAGCACAAAGCCAAGAATCATCCCGCAGGCAGGGCCACGGCACCGCATGATATTGAGTGTAGCCAAGGTGAGGTTTCACGCGCGGAGAACGAAACGAAAACGCATGTTTTCGGCGAACCACATGATGTAGTTTGTTCCCCAGGCATTGTTGAACAGGTTGCAATGAACGCCGCCAGCCAGGTCTGGTTGAGAGGTGGAGAAATTCAGTGGCGATTTCTCCCCCAAGGCGATCACTGGTGAGTCCAGCGTTTCGATAAAGATGGAATGCTTTTCGCCGGTATGACTGAACCCAGTGGAAACGGCGTGCATATGACGATTGCCAGAGGAGACAACATCGAACGGTGATACCTGCTCGCCCGATTTATCCATGGTCCAGCCTTGCTGGCCGGAGACAATCGGATCAAAGGTCAGCCAAAGTGCTTCGGGAAGGCGCGTGGCACGCTTCTGAAACCAGTAAAAATTGACATTGATCACCGGTTCTGATTTGGGCAGCACCAGTTCCAGATACATTTCTTCCGGGAAGGCAGCTCGTCCCGATTGCAGAGCTTCGGCATCGACGATCTGCAGACGCGCAAGCATGCGATGAGCTTCTGCATCTTCCTCAATTTCGAGCTCCGCTAGTGACGGTAACCACTCGCGGTGTTCTGCGCCAAAGCGTTCGATGTTGGGCTTGCCGAAATCCTTTTTGGCCCAATCGGCTGTGCTGATCACGTAGTTGGCAAAGAAGCGCGAGTAATCTTGCGGCGAGAGTGTCTGATACGAAAAGTGGGCCAGAGGATGGTCCACGGATGCCCATTCCCGCCCGGAGCGCTTGCTGCGCAGTCGGCAAATGGCGCCCGTGCCCGGATCGAGTGCGAGCACGAAATGCGCCGTCTCCCATTCTTTCCCGCCCTGGTGGCTCGACGGATTGGCTAATTTTGGCTCCGCGGCTTCGAGTTGGTGTACAGCGGTTCGCGCCTGGTCACGCAGCGGTGCAGGCAGCGCGGCAATTCCATCGAAAAGATCCTGACGCTTTTCTGCCCAGCTGTATTGCACCACCTCGTAGTTCTTGGTGTGCAGCATCTCGGCCAGGTCGTTCGGCGTGTAGTGGTCAAAATCAAGCCATGTTTTGGTATCGGTTCCCCAGGTGTGCTCAATCTCCAGCAGGAGGTGGCGAAGGAGAGCGACATCGGTGGCGTCGCCGGCCTGCATTTTCTGCTGCGCAAGCCATGCCTGGCGGAGCCGCGCTACCTCGCGATACCTGGCCAACTTGAGAGGATCACTCGCAACGCCGTGAATCCAGGTGTCGCCGATCTCCTGCTTCACGACCGGCAAGTTGCTTTGAAAAGGTTCGACCGCATTGGCGATCTCAGTCAGGTTGGTGGCGATGATTTGAGCGTTGGGAAATTGATGCTTCAACTCAGCGCAGGTTTTTACAATCTGATCTGGCTTGTGGGGGCCGCTGTTGTCATCTGCCACCACGATGGCAATCGCCAGGTCAGAACCTGGGACGCGCATCACCGCGCCATACTCGTGGTGGTACATGACCACCAGGGATGCTCCTTTCAAATCTTTCCAGACGAACAAAGGAGGTACGGCGGCCGGCGTGCTTGCACCATTGACGCCGATGTCAAGGAACTTCACGCCCCCAGCGGACAGCGGTCCGATGAGGCCGCGGGTGTGCCCCGGCACATCCGTCATTTTTGCGCCGGTCGTTGTTCGGCCAAACCGCCGGTCCAGGGACTGCGACAGGCTGAGGCCTCCGGAGATCATTGAGGGCTCCATCAGCTCGGTCTGCCAGCTGAAAGGGAGAGCATGCCAGGCAATGTCTCCGTTGGAGATGGCGTGCTCCATCCGCCGGCGATCCTCTGACGAAGCTTGCTCAAGATATTCGTAGAGCAGCCATGAACCGGTGGTCCACACGTAACGGCAGGAGCCCGCCTGGCGCATTGTTTCCGCCACTCGAATCGCCTGGGGAAAGAACTCGGTGAAGTACCTTCGAACGACCGCAGCCTGGGTATCGATAAAACCGGCGTCGAAATGGCACTTGAACATGACCAGCACACGCTTGACTTGTTCGTCGGGCGCTTGCATGGAGAAACCACTGCCTTGGCCGACAGCGAAACCACTTCCCAGCGCAACCACACATTTGATGAACTCGCGACGCTGCATCCAGCCCCTCAAAGTAACATTTGAGGGTACACGATTCCGCGGTTGGGTTCAGGAGTGCTTCTTGTACACCCTGGTCGCCACCACGCTGGCTTGCGGCGAATCTGACCCGAAGCTCCGGGTCTCGATCAAGATCTCGAATGGATTAAGAGAATCGTCGGCGTTGGTGAACTGGCCGAGCAGCGGGCGCATGGCATCGCGGTTGAAGAGAGTGTCCACCGCAGCCTGGGTTCCTGCCATGGTTAATCCTTCTGCTAGCAGCACCCATCCTGTGTTGTTGAGATTGGGAACGAAACCGATGACCGCATAGGTGCGATGCGAGGGCTCGGCTGCGTCGTTCTGGTAGGCTGAGAGCTCTCCCGCTTGAGGGTGCTTGTTCAGGATCAGGGAGGCGTTCGGATGAGGCTGGTAGGAGAACTCGAAGTTCATGTTTTTTTCGAAGAGCTCTGCCCATGGGTTGGAAAAATTGGATCCCAGAAGGATGACATTGGCGTCTTTGAGATCTCCCATGTGCAGCTCGCGTGAAAAGCGCACCACCAGATGACCGTCGTTGGACTCAGGAAGATGCGAAAACCTCATCGCCGCATTCAGATCTGTAACATTGGTGTAACGCTGAGCGTCCAGATCTCTCATGTTCTGCGCATCAATGTTGTAGGGACTCTTGAGCGATAGGTAATCGCGATTGATGTATTCCGACCAGATGACCCGTTAGGTTCTGGATCATCACGATGCCCGCGTCGGAGGGCACAATGAGTGTCTGGTGACTCTTGTCGAAGAGCCGCGCCCACAAGGGATGCGACGAATCTGCGTCATACGCGGGCGCTCGGTGCGTGACCCTCCAAACGATCGCCGAACCGAAAATCAACAGCAAAGCTCCCAAACCAAGAGCAAGCCAGGGGCGGCGCCGGGCGGGCGGGCTAGATACGACGGCCGGTGTGGCCGGCACCAGTGTTTCGGAAGGGCTGCCGCTGTCCGCCTCGTGCTCGGGTAAGACAAGCAACGGGCGCTCTTCGAAATAGTTCAGGGAGTAGACCGGAACATATTTGCCCCGAGGAATGCTGAGGCGCAGCTCCTCCTCTCTGCCTTCTTCGAGGAAATATTGGTCCAAACGGTGGCGGAGCTGGCGGGCGTAGTTCCTTACGATGTTGTCTTCTCCAGGGTTGTAGCCCACGCGCCGTCCAAAGACGTGAACCCCGATTTGCTGTTCGCTGATCTCTGCGATCTTGCCGGTAATCTCACGCTCACATACGTAGAGAAGAAATCGGGAGAGCAAAATAGACTTGGCAAAGCTGCGGCTGGCGACGATGCGTTGAGCCAACTGCCAGCGCGGCTCGGCAGCGAGATTAAACACAGACTTCCAGCTTGAAGCGACCGGCACATTGGGACTGTTAGCCGGGGCTTTTGGGGCCACTAGGAAATCCGGAATTGAAGGGTCGCCTTGGTTCATTGCGTCCACGCCCGGAAGGGTAACAGAGTTAAGAGAACACGCGGTAAAAATGTTAAGTGCTTGCTTTAATGGAAGTTACCAGCACCTACGGAATTTTGCAGTTGATTTACACAATCCGGGACCAGCGCATGCATGGGTGGGAGCACCCAGGTGTAAACACAGGGTAGACCCCTTCCAAATCCCGTTCGAGATCCCCAAGATGACCCCATTGCAGTTTTTTCTGGAGAGGCCTGCTATGTCTGCGAATGGAATTCTTGCACCTTGTGCTGCGCGCGGTTCGGGGAAATCCCGGTTGATTCATTGCCTGGCCGCGGGCTTGCGATGCCTATGCTCACTCGCAGTGGTTTCTATTCTCTTGTCGACGCTGGCAAGAGCCCAATCGGACGTGGGTACAGTCGTCGGCTTCGTGAATGATCAGTCCGGCGCGGTGGTGCCGGGCGCAAAAGTGACGGTCACCAATGAGGGCACCGGCGAGACCAGAAGAGTCACCACAGATGCGCAGGGACACTACACCGTTCCCAATCTCTCGCCCGCAATCTACACCGTGAGCGCCGAGGCGACTGGATTTGAGAGGTTCGTCAGCACCCACAATACCCTGCAGTCGAACAGCACCGTTGCTATCGATGCCAAACTCACCATCGGGCAGGCGTCGCAAACCGTCGAGGTCAACGACACCGCGGCGGTCCTACAGACGCAATCCGGCTCGGTGCAAAGCGAGGTAACCGGAGAGCAGGTACAAAAGCAGGAACTGAACGGCCGCAATCCTCTGTACATGACGCAATTGCTTCCTGGGGTTACCAGCACCGCCACGCTGGGGGATTTTAACTTCGCATTCAACAGCGGTCAAACCTTCAATATCAACGGGGCACGGGTACAGGACACCAGGTTTACGTTGGACAACGCTCCCGCAGTCCGCACCCGGGGTGATGGTCAGATCATCGCCGGAGCCAACGTGGATGCGGTACAGGAAATTCAAGTGCTTACCGCTGACTACTCGGCCGAGTACGGGAGCGCCTCGGGGGCCCAGGTTCGCGTCGTCAGCAAGAGCGGCACCACCAACTTCCATGGTTCGCTGTACGAATACCTTCGCAATTCGGCGATGAACGCCAACACCTGGACCCGCAACCTGAACCCCGTGACCAAATTTCCTTCGCCCTTTGTCTACAACAATTTCGGCTTTTCCGTAGGCGGGCCGGTATGGGCCCCGGGGGTGCCCTTACTGGACAAACTCCGCGACAAATTCTTCTTCTTTGTGAACGAAGACTGGATCCGGTACCGCTTCGCCGCCACGCAAAATATGGCCGTGCCCACCGCGCTGATGCGGCAGGGCAATTTCGGTGAGCTGCTCAGCGCCAACCCGTGGTACCCCACCGGCACGAAAATCTACGTGCCCGGAACCTGTCCTAAGGTCGGCGCCTCGACTTGCGAAGCGTATCCGGGCAACATCATTCCCACAGCCCAGTTGAGTGCGAATGGGATTGGGATCTTGAACTCGTACCCGGCGCCTACTCCTGGATACCTGGTGGGCACGCAAAACTATGCCGGCTCCCTGCCCAACCCGGAAAATCAGCGCAAGGGCCAAATCAACGGAGACCTGCTGATTACCCAGAACAACCACCTCGAGTTTCGCCGCTCAGACGACTCGTTTTACCAGCTTTCCCCGTACAACCAGAGCAACCCGCTGGTTCCCATTATTTTTGAACGGCCAAATGAAACCGAAGCGCTGGGCTGGGTTTGGACGATCAACCAGAGCATGATCAACGAAGCGCGAGTCAGCGTTAGCGTCGACGACGTCTACATTGACGCTGCCCCGAGCGGAGCCGGTTACAATCGGGGAACCTACGGGATTGATTTTTCTTACATCCTGCCGGGCGCGAAAGCCTCCGAAAACAAGATTCCCACTGCCAGCTTGCCCACCTTTTCGAGCATCGCCGGGGGGCCGTATCCGTCGCACTCTTCCGGAATCATCTACGCGTTTTCGGACAGCTTAACCAAGGTATGGGGAAATCACACCGTCAAGGGCGGCTTCTACTCGAGCTATGCGGGCGAAAACGACAACGACCAGATCAATGTCAGTACGGTGCCCGGAGGCGCCAGCAACCAGAACGGCACCTTCATTTTTACCGACGCGCGGACCGGGTATGGCGCTACCTCCGGCGTAGGCCTGGCCAACCTGGCGCTAGGCGTGGCCGACAGCTACACCGAGATCGGCCCCAAAGCATTCACCGTCTGGCGCGGTTGGATGTTCGAATACTTTGGGCAGGATAACTGGCAGGTGAATCCGAAACTTCACCTGGATTATGGCCTGCGGATAACCACTACCCTTCCTCCTTATGCGCAATATGGCAATGCGGATTACTTCGATCCAGCCTCCTACAACCCCTCGGCCGCTCCCTCTGTGAATCCGAAAACCGGCAACGTTACCCTGGGCACGGGAAACCCTTACAACGGGGTTGTGATTCCGGGCCGGAGTGGGTTCCCCGGTTCAGCCACGGTGGGCAACCGCGTCCCCGCCGCGAACCCGGCTAACAATGCCTGCGCCGGCCAGCCCTGCACTGGCCTGTTCGCCGCGAGTCTGAGCAAGGGATATGTCAAATCAACCAACATCGTTCAGCCCCGTCTGGGCATCGCCTATCAGGTCTATCCTTCCACCGTCGTGCGCGCGGGGGCCGGCCTCTTCTCCACCGACAAAGGGATCATCGACAACGTTTTCCCGGGCGGGAATTCGCCCTTCCAGCCGACGGTCACGGTGAGCAATGTGTCGGTCGACAATCCGGGCGCCGCTTTATCGACGACCATCGCTCCTCCCATCACCCTCACCACCATGAACAGAAACCTGAAGCCGCCCACCAGGTGGGACTGGAATTTGAGCGTGCAGCAGGAATTTCAACCACTGCATTCCGTGTTTCAACTTTCCTATGTGGGAGCTCACGGGATACACAACTGGTGGGTATTAGACATCAATCAACCCGCCGTGGGAGCGCTGACCAACAATCCAGGCATCAATGTGAATTACCTGCGGCCCTACAAAGGGTTCGCTTCGATTCAACAGGAGCAGAGCGGCGTCAACTCTTCCTACCATTCGCTGCAGGCTTCCTGGACCACCCGCTTCCGTTCCGGATCCACTTTGGGTATTGCTTATACCTTCGGCAAGAGCATGGACAACAGTTCAAATTACCGCGATATTGTTCCGGATACCTACAACCAAAGCAATCTTTGGGGACCTTCCGAATACGATGTTCGTAATGCCTTGATCGTGAATTATCTCTATAACGTTCCCTTCTTCCAGGGACAGCGGAACCTGCTGGGCGAGACTCTGGGTGGCTGGGAGATCAGTGGGAGCGCCCAATTTCAAACCGGCAACCCGTGCGGCGTAGGGACCAATAACGATTACGCCGGGGTGGGAGAATACGGAAGTTTCGGCTGCGGCACCGAGGGTGAGTTCTGGGTTAAGAACGGCACACCAACGCACCTTGGCAACTTTGCCGGGGCGAGCGGTAAGGGCGGCAAGTGGTTTGCCACCACCAACGGCGGTAATCCGATCTACACCACACCGCCCGCGGGAACTTTCAACCTGCAGCGTGGTGTCCGCAATAATATTTATGAGCCCGGCCTTCAGAACTGGAACGTGGCGCTGATCAAGTCGTTCCCCGCCTTCAGAGAAACTGCCTTTGAGTTCCGAGCTGAGGCTTATAACTTCATCAATCATCCCAATCTGGCCCCGTTTGGGCAGACGGGAGCATTGAACTTAACCCCGACCAGTTCGCAATTCGGCGAAGTGACGGGTAAATCGCCCACGAACCCGCGGACTCTGCAGGTGGGAGCGCGGTATCGCTTCTAGCTGCTGCAACTTCCAGACTTTGAGTGGGTGGCCCAGGTCTCGCTTTTGAGACCTGGGCCACCCATCTGTAGTCGAGTTAGTCCTGCCCGCTTTGCTCCCCGTCGCATATGCCCAACAAGTCCGAAGGTCGGTCGCTGTCCACGATCGGATCTACTCCTGATTTATTTGAGGCGACGCGGGTAGGTGCACGTACTATAGTTCGATCAGCAGAGGAGATCTGGAGTGTGATCGAGCGAAACGTCGAGCGATCCACTATGCGGCGGGCCAGCGTTCGGCTGCTCCCGTTTCTCTTCCTGCTCTACATTCTCTGTTACCTCGATCGCTCGAACGTGAGTATCGCAGCGCTCGAAATGAATAAAGAACTGAAATTCAGCTCGGCAACGTTTGGCTTTGGGGCGGGCATCTTCTTCCTCGGCTACGCACTCTTTGAAGTACCAAGCAATTTGATTCTCGCCCGCGTGGGTGCCCGGCGATGGCTGGCCAGGATTGCAATTACCTGGGGATTACTCGCCTGCGCGATGATGCTGGTGCATACCCCAATCCAGTTCTACGCCGTGCGCTTCCTTCTAGGAGTGGCGGAAGCCGGATTTTTTCCCGGAGTCCTTTATTACCTGAGCCAGTGGTTTCCGATGGAGTATCGTGCCCGGGCGATTGCCGCCATTGTGATCGGGATCCCGTTATCAGGAGCATTAGGCGGGCCTCTGGGCGGTGCTCTGTTGGGATTGAGTGGGGTTGGGCATCTCTCCGGTTGGCAATGGCTTTTCCTGATCGAAGGTCTGCCGCCAGTGTTACTCGGGGTCGCGGTGCTGGGATACCTGACGGAGCGGCCCGAGGACGCACGATGGCTGTCACCAGAGCAGCGAGGCTGGCTGTCAGACCGCCTTGCGTGGGAGCGGCAGCAGGCCGGCGTGGTACCCCTTTCGCCGCTTCGCGCACTCGCCAATCCCCTGGTTTGGGTGCTCACCGTTCCCTATTTCGCTCTTTACGCGGTGAGCCTGAGCTACACCCTCTGGGCGCCGATCCTGGTGCGCGATGCCCTGGGCACGAGCAACGCGAACACCGGGCTCATTGTCGGCTCCATTTCTCTGTTCTCGGCGGCGGTTTACCCGCTCACCGGGATCTTATCGGACCGGTGGGACGAACGCGCAGGGCTGGCCGCATTCGCCCTCGCAGGGGATTGCGCTGCTTGCGTCGGGGTAGGGTTGTTCACTCACTCGCTGCTTCGGGTGACTGCTTTGGCGTTCATCCCGATAAGCACTTCCCTGTTTATGTCTCCGTTCTGGTGCCTCCCGACCAAGTTTCTCAAAGGAGCATCGGCGGCCGCCGGAATCGCACTGATCAGCGCGATCGGCTCCAGCGGAGGTTTTTTCGGACCGAGTATTCTCGGCTTCCTCAAGCAGCGGTCTGGCAGCGATTCCGGCGCGTTCTTTGGTCTTGCCGGACTCGCACTGCTGGGTAGCCTGGTCTGCGTCGGGCTGCGGCAAATGGCAATTTTCAAACCGACACAAAGAGTGGCGGCCGCGACCTCCACAGTTCCTCATGCATAGACTCAACTTGGCTTCGACCTAGGGAATCGCGTAGTAAGAGGTAAGCGTTCGCACCTCTGCTTTGGCCAGGTCCGCTTTTACGGCAAGTGCGTGGTAAGCCAGCACCTGGTCTGTGTCCGAGGCCTCGAACGATATCTCGTAGTAGGAATTCGCGTCAGCGATGCATCGCGTTAACTGGGCGGAAAGATTCGCGCTCTTACTAAGTACCTGACCACCAGAATGGGTTGCCAAGACCTGCAGAGCAAGGTTCTGGGAGTCAGCCTGTTGCGGACTTTCAACACCCTTCAAATAGCTCTGGTAGAGGAAGGCATTTTGGGCGGTGTCTGGCATTAGATTCAGCGGGGTCACACTGTAAAGCGTAATGTGCGCTTTCCTCAGGCTCGTCGTGAGATCGACTAACCACTCAAAATACCTCCTTCGATCCAGCTCGCTGGTCCCTGCTGTGGATCGCGAAAGCAGAGGCCATCCCGGGCCGACCCAAATCACTAACTTTCGGCCGGGCTTCTGCGCCTCGATGGTCGCCAGAGTGTGCAGAGCATCAATGGACTTCTGCTGGCGCTCAATTGCTCCGCTTATTCCTTGTGCGATGCCATGCACATGCATGGGTGTTTGCAGCTTCTCCAGATCATCCGCCAGGGCATTTCCGTCCTTGGACGGATTGTTCAGTTTCGCTCCTCTCTCGGTAAGGAAGGCGATCGATAACGGGATAGAGAGGTGTCCGCTATCTTGACGCAAGAACTTCTCGACACCTTGCCTTGCAATCACTACGTCTTGAAAGGAGGCGTTCATCGTGTCGAAGACAAGCACCACCTCAACGGGCGGCGATGCTGCTTTCCCATCGATCTCCCGGAACGAGCTAATTGCCTGTTGTTTTCCATTGTCGAGCACAGTGAACTCTGATTGCTTCAGGCCCCGGGCAGGCCTTCCTGCAAAATCTGTCACTTCGACATCGAGTGAAATGTGATGCTCCGACTTACGCATCTGTTCTGCCAGTTCCGGACCTCGCTCAATCAGTCCGATCCGGCCTTTGTCCGCTTGGCCGATGGAAGACGCAACCGTTGCTGTCTGCGGGGCCGCCGGCTGCTTGACGCTCGACTCAATACGTTGGATCGGTTTGACGCTACGCAGCGATATCTCAACAGTTCCAGTCTTGCCCGTCTGCGTATCCAGGACACCCAGGGTCATCGAATCCGCTTCGCTCGGAAGGTCGAAGTCCACATGTTCCACTGTCCCGGCTCGAAGGATCGAAGCGTATCTCGCGGGATCGAAATTGAGGACCATCGCGCTTGCCGCAGACTTCACAACCTTGCCCTGGCGATCATAGCCAATCATTTCCACACGGATCTCACCGGCGTGGTCACCATTCGGCGCCAAGTGAAAGCTGTTGGCGCCTAACCGTGCATTAAGCTCGATCCCGTAGGACGCTTTCCTGTTGGACGCTGTAATGCTCCCTCCCGCGACCCCGCTTGCAGGATCGATGTCAGAATCGGTCTGAAGATAAACCCGCAAGGGTATTTCCGTGGAATTGGGTAAGCCGCGCTGCAGAAGAGATACCAGGGGGTCCTTCGTTAGTCCGCCCTCCTGTGCCGTGTCCAAAGCATAATACCCTCGACGACAGGCAAGCTTATACTTGCGCTCGGAAGCACGGATCTCGATGCGTCGAAACTTTCCGTCGACTGCCGTGTTGGTTGGCGCGTAGCTGATGGCGTAGTAGTGGGAGCCATCCGCAATCGCATGGGCTAGCGCTCCAGTCAGATCGTTTGTGGAAACGACAGCTTCTCCACCCGTCTCCCTGGCGAGTGCTTCCATCGTCGCGCCGCTTGCCACCCGCATATTACCCTGGCGCGATGTCGCATTCTCAGAGGTGATGGTTTGCTGAGAGGGTAGATTCAAGGCTGTAGCGTCGTCGGATGCTTGCCCAGGGGCCGTCCCACCGATTTGGTCCCCACTGCCGGAAAGAATTTCTACACCTCGGGCGCCCACCGGGTAAATAGCCACCCGGGAGTCGGCAAGCAAATCCGACGTCGACTTGATTTCGAAGCTGAGTTCGCTCCCATCGGAATTACTTCTCGCAGATTTATCCGCGAAAAGCGTGACTGGGAAAGTACTTGCGAACCAGACGAGATTCTTGCGGGTTGGAATTTGCGCCAGGTATCTGGCTAAGACCTGGAGAGCCTGGAGTGTGATTTTAACTCGCTGTGTGTCCTGATAACCCTGCGTGATGGCTTCCTTCGATTGCATCCCTTCAATGCTACCCGGAAGAATGCTTCTCATCTGACGCATCATTCCAATGTGCTCTTGGTCTTCCACTTCATCCTGTGGCGAATCGGAAAGATGCGTTGTCTTCGGCAGGACTCCGGTCTTTTCGTCCTCGAGCGCAGCCATTAACGTCGCAGCGTCGCCGGTGAAGCCCTGTACCAATCGCAAAGTTGTTCCGAGCGAAAACACCGCCAGCGGAGTCCCGGGAACCATCTTCTTCAAATAGGAATTCAGCTGTTGCAGTACAAAGCTCTGATCGGCTGCCGGCGTATTCAGCGCATCAACAAGCATAACGTTCATGGCACCGTTGTCCACGAGCGGCTGGAGATTGCTAAAGACATTCTGTGGCAGCTTAAGCGGAGCGAGTGGCGTCTTAGGCGGGGCGTTGCTCTCCTCGAAGGATAGGATGGATTGAACTTGCCCGTCTTCTGTGAGGTGAAAGTCCTCTGGGTGCAGACCGCGCACTGGATTGCCCGCGCTGTCAGTCACGACGATATCCACCACGACCAGCTTGGTGTTGACCGTCAACGTTGTCGGCTGATTCTGACGAACAGGGGATGCCGTCTGTGCTTCAGCGGAAATTGTAAAGAAGCTTACAAAGCAGCCGAGACCTAAGCACAGCGTGCAGTCGGACCAGCGCATTGGGCCCCTCACTCATACCAGTTTACGCTTGGAACGCGCTGGCCCCCGTAACTTAAAAGTTAAATGACATCTGGAGGTCGATACTGCGGTTCGACGAGGGTGAAGAAAAGAATCCACCCGCCAATGCATTCGACTTACCAAACAACGGTGATTGCAGAACGCCCACTGGCGCGGCAAGGTTTACGCTGTTAAAGATGTTTCTACCCATGGCGGTGAAGCTTAGAGAATAGCGCCTGGATGCCTGCTGATCAAGCATGGGGGGCCTTCCGCCAGAGCTGCTCAGTCCGCCGGGCCCGAGGCCGCCTCCTGGAGGTCCACCACCTCCAGGCCCGCGACCGCCGCCGCCAGGAGGCGGTCCGTTGAAGCCTCCGCCGGCCGCACGCTCGGAACGGGGTCCGATGCCGATGGTCTTGCTGACACGCAGGTTAGTGCTGAACAGCCCCGGGCCGGTCTGGTAGTTGTAGGGTATGCGTGCGGCGCCGGCTGCCGGATCCAGATCGAAGTTCCCGTATTTGGTGTCGACAACGTCGGTGCTCGAAGCCGTGGCGAAGGACGGGCGATCGTTGAACTGGTTATCGCCGTTCAGGTCTTGCCCTACCGTGATGTTGAAGGGAGTTCCTGAATCCAGCACCAGAAAGGGGCTGATCGAAAAACCCAACGGCGCCAGATAGTTGCCGCCCAGAAGGAACCGCTGGTGGATGTCGAAAGTGGATCTGCCATAGTCCGCACGAGGATCGAATTGATTCGAAGGAAAGTACGTTGCTCCCGAGGTGTCAGCCTTAGCCGAATTCAGAACATAGAACCCGAACAGCGAGAGCTTGCGTGCGCGGACGCTGAAATTGGTGATCAATTGATTCTGGTGATAAATACCGCCGGACTGATATTGATACAAATTCTCGTTGATGCCGTTTGGACGCACGCCGGTGCCGGTGGTGACGTCATAGGTCCCGGGCAGGAATGCGTTGATATTGTCGCTATAAAGCTGATGCAGGCCGCGGGAGTTGATGTAGGTGCTGGCTATGGTGATATTTTTGCCGAATCGATGTTCGACTCCAATGGCAGCCTGGGTGTTCAAGGGAGCTTTCAGGTTGGGCGCGATGGAGTAGGTCGTGGGCGCCGCTTCGCTGGCCGCCGGTAGGGTGGTCTCGCCGGGCGTGGGGTTCTTGACCACAAATTGCTGTTGGTTGATGCCGTTCTGGCGAACAGCCTGCAAAACGTTTGTCGATTGAAAGCGGTCGAAGAACCAGCCATAGCCGCCGCGGATCACAGTCTTTGCCGGTTTGTTGCCACCGCCCACGGCCCAGGCAAAAGAGATGCGCGGTCCGAAGTCGGCATGATCGCTGATGCGGTTTTGCCCCTCGTAGCGAAGACCGGAGCTCAGGGTAAAGTTTGGCCGCACGCGCCAGTCATCCTGCAAGAAGACGCCGGCGTCAAAGAGAGTCACGCGCGCCGCGGGCGTGCCTTGCGTCACCTCGTACTGCGATGGCTGCCCGGCCGCATAGCTTTCCAAAGACGCGTAGGTATAGTTTCCGTTGAAGCCGGCAGTTGAGCTGTTGGCGTCGCGTACCGCCCTCAACCGCGCTCCGAAGCGGATCGCGTGCACCCCGAGCGAAGCGGTGGTGTAATTCTGCAGCTCGAAGTGATCCTGAGCGTCGTGAATAGCGCCCTCATTATTGCCGCCCCCAGTAAAAGCGCCTTGCACGGTGATGGTTGGGGTGAAATTGAGCGGAGTCTGATTGTCACGATCGCGGATATATTCAAAGCGCGTCTCGTTGATCAGCCGCGAACTAATTATCTGCGTGTCGCTCAGCTGCAGCGTGTTCTCCTGGTTCAAGGTGTCATAGCCTTGCGTCTGCAGCGCAAACTGGGAGACTCCGTTATTGGTGCTTTTTTGCCGGTCATACATGTAGCGGGCCGTGAGGGTGTTATTGGGCGTGAGCTGAAGGTCGATGCGAGGACTCAGATCCATGCGCGATTGTGGGTTTGCAACCGCCGCGGCGTAGTTGTAGCTTCCGCCGGTGGGGTCAAGCAACTGGGCATTGATGATGGAGTTTGCATTATTGTCGCGCCGAAATCCGCTTAGAAACCAGGATGCGCTTTTGCTCAAAGAGCCGCTCGCGTTTCCCAGAAAGAAGGTGGAGTAGTAAGGCGGTTCGCTGGTCACGAAAGTGTTGAGCGAGTTAAACGCGGAGTCGTTGCCGCTGGCCATGATCATGCCGTGCAGGTGGTCTGTACCCGGCTTGGTTAATATCTCGATGCGCCCGTAACCGAGCTTGTCGAACTCTGCTGAGAAGGGGTTCTGGTTAACCCTGATTTCGCGGATGGATGATTTTGGAGGCAGCTGTCCACCAGTAAAGCCGTCAATGTAAATCTGCCCTCCATTGGGGCCGGCCGCCGGACCGGCAAGAGCGTTTAGCTCATCCTGCAGTTGATCGGGATCGTCCGACAGCGCGTCCAGATCCTTGCCTTTGATCACAATCGCACCGGCATTGTTATCGGGACTGGTATCGAGCCCGGCACCCTGTTCGGTGACCGTGATCTGTTGCTGATCGACGGCGATGATGAGAGCCAGATTTTGCAGTGTGGAGCGGCCAGCCTCAACGGTGACACTCTGGGCTTGGGGCAGGGCGAGACCGGGTGCGGTTACGGTGATGACATAGAGACCGGGCGCAAGTTGCGGGAACTGGTAGGAACCATCGGCACCGGTTTGTACGGCTGTCGTGGTTCCATCCTCTGCCTGCACGGAAACGGTCGCCTTGACCACGCGCGCCCCCGACGGGTCGGCCACCACGCCTTTCAACGCTCCGCCAGGGGGCAACGCGAATAGCTGTGTGGCTGCGAAGAGACTTACACACAGTAGTACCAGGGCGGCTCGAAATCTTTGCATCAGATCACTCCTGCATCATGCGGCTGTTGGTTGATGCCATATTCAGAAGACACCCGGGAGACCGGGCATGCGGTCACAATGAGTAACCGTTGGTAACGAACCGTCACGGAACAGGTGACAATTTGTTACACTTCCGGCGTTTCGCTACCGGCCGTTCGGAGTACTCTCGGTAGTGGCAGAAAGAAGATCCCATGGAGCCTGTTCTTCTGATCGATGACGATGTGGAGCTTTGCTCCATGCTCAGCGACTATCTGGGCCGCCATGGCTATCACGTCACGCTGGCGCATGACGGGAAAACAGGTCTGGGGAAAGCTCTGGGCGGAAGCTACTCCATCACTCTGCTCGACGTGATGCTGCCTGGGCTGGATGGTTTTGAAGTGCTTCGCCGCTTGCGTGCAGCGGCATCGACCATGAGTGTTCTGCTGCTCACCGCACGCGGGGATGATGTGGACCGCATTGTGGGATTAGAGATTGGGGCGGACGACTATCTGCCCAAGCCCTTCAACCCCCGTGAGCTGCTGGCCAGAATACGGGCGATCCTGCGCAGAAGCGGCAAAGCCGAGACCCCGGCGGGGGCTGGAGATTTTCTCACCGTGATGGGCCTGGAGATGGATACGGCCGCGAGGATCGCCCGCTCGAATGGGGTGGCTCTCGATCTGACGGATGTTGAATTCGGGTTATTGCAAACGTTGATGCGTTCTGCCGGGGAGGTGGTCGCCAGGGAGCAGCTTGCGGAGACCGTTCTGGGACGGAAATTTCATCCCTTCGATCGCAGTCTGGATATGCACGTGAGCCGGTTGCGCCACAAGCTGGACGCCGCAAACAGCTCCGGAGACCAGGTGAAGACCATTCGCGGCATTGGATATCAGCTTGCGGTGCCGGCTCCTCGCAAACTGTCAGGAGACCGATAGGCAATGCGGGGACTTTTCACCAAGATCTTTCTCGGTTTCTGGATTGCGCAAAGCGTTACGTTTTTTATTTCGACCATGCTGATCATGCGGCATAGGTTCCCGCGGCCCAACGAGATGATGGAAGTTCTAAACTCAACCCTTCCCAGCGCGGCGGCGGCAGCTGTCAAAGCCTATGAGGCAGCTGGGTGTTCCGGTTTGCAACAGTTTGCCGGATCGCTGCACCAAACGCTCTATCTGGCCGATTCTCCCAGCCACTTTGTTTGCAATGTTGCGGGCCCGTCCGCGGCTGCCGGACTATTGATGGCAGCGAACAAAGACCCTGGCGTGCACTCGAGGATAGTTGGCGACACTTATCTGTGGAGCCTGGCAACACAATCCGCTAGCGGCCACCCGTACCTTTTTCTGCTGAGCCGCCCGCGGACGGTCAACACCTATGGGCTGCATGAGCTGCTGTTTTTCGCCAACCCGCAACTCCCGGTGGCGATTGTGGTTTTTGGAGCAACCACGTTCGTTCTGGTGCTGTTGCTGGTGCGGCCCATCGGCAGGCTACGATTGGCCGCGCGCAAGTTGGCGAATGGTGAGCTGGCCACGCGGGTTGCCGAGCCGGACGGAGAGGAGAGGCTGTTTGGCGGGGATGAAATTCAAGGCCTGGTCCACGACTTCAATTACATGGCGGAACGACTGGAGCGACTGGTAGGGGCACAGAAGATACTGGTCCGCGATGTCTCTCATGAATTGCGATCGCCACTGGCTCGCCTGAGTGTCGCCCTGGAATTGGCGCGGGAAGAAGCGCCCGCGGCCATGAGTGAGCATCTGCAACGCATTGAGCGTGAAGCGGGGCGACTGAACCTGCTCATCGGCCAGCTACTTCGGCTATCGTCCATGGAATCGACGAACGCGTCTACCCCCACCGAATTATTCCGACTACAGGGTTTGGTTGAAGATCTGCTGCCGGATGCGGAGTTCGAAGCGCAACAAAGATCCTGTACGATCCGCGTCCTGAACCATTGTGAATGCATGGTGCGGGGGAATACGGAGCTTATTTACCGGGCCATTGAGAATGTGGTGCGGAACGCGATTCGCTACAGCCGGCCGGAATCGGCGGTGGAGCTGAATATGAATTGCGAAGAACGGGCCGGCGCGCGCATGGTCACACTGGAAATAAGCGATCGCGGTCCGGGGGTTCCGGAGGCAGAGCTGGAACATATATTTCGCCCGTTCTATCGGCTTGACGATTCGCGGGAGCGCGACACCGGAGGTTTTGGAGTGGGGCTGGCAATCGCGGACCGTGCGGTGCGGCTGCATCACGGTGAGCTGCGAGCGTACAACCGGCCGGAGGGCGGGCTGGTCGTGAGCCTTCGCCTGCCGTGTGAAAAATGATCAACCATCCCCGCTGCTGTGACAAAGTTTTGACATCTTTCCGGATTGCCACCGGGGCAACCCAGAGTAGTCTCGGAAGAACGACAGTTACAAGACAGTCTTAAGAAAGGCGATACCAGTCAACATCCTTATGAGAAAAACAACGATTGCTACCTCCGCTTCCTTGTTAGTCCTGTTTTGCATGGCTAACCTCGCCAGCCTGCGCGCCGTGGGACAAAGCGAAACATGGTATCTGGACCCTGCACACTCGGCGGCTCAGTTTTCGGTTCGCCACATGGGCATCTCGAATGTGCGAGGAACGTTCACTAAGGTCGGCGGCACGGTCACAAATCCTGCTGACCCGGCTAAAGCCTCGGTAGATGTAACCATCGACGCCAGCTCCGTCGATAGCCGGGTAGAACGGCGAGATGAAGATCTGCGGAGCGATCACTTTTTTGATGTCGCGAAGTATCCGACGATTACCTTCAAATCGAAGAAGGTCGAGGTTGCGGGGCCGGGAAAGTTAAAGGTTACCGGCGATCTGACCATCCATGGAGTCACCAAGGAAGCAGTTCTGGATGTGGATGGACCGACTGCTGCGATGAAAGATCCTAAGGGAAACTCGCACCGGGGCGCTTCCGCCACCACCACAATCAGCCGCGCGGATTATGGAATGAATACCATGGCGGGAATGATTGGCGACGCGATTGTGATCCAACTGGATGTGGAGCTTATCGATCACGCGCCGGGTATGCCGCCACCGGCCAAGTAGTCAGGCCGGTCCGTCCAAAGCGACGCGAAAGGCGAATGCGTAGCCTTGCGCAGGTTTTGCGGGAAGATCGATATGCAAACCGTCGGGGCGCAAATGATACGTGAGGGGCGCATTCGCGCCCAGCAAGGTGACGCTTTGGATCTGCTTGCCCTTCAGCGCGTCGCTGGTTAGCGAGTGGACTACCGTTTCGTTCGCTGAGGGCCATGCCAGCTCGATCGCGTAGAGGTTGTTGCCCCTGGTGGTAAAGCGGAAATCCTCCGCCGTGTAGTTCTGTGTCTTGGTGTCCTGAAAGGATCCTGCTGCGACCTTGGTGGGTCCTTCCCCGTAAATAGTCCATGGGCGGGTTCCGTAGATGGCGTCACCATTCACTGTCAGCCAGCCTCCTACGGCCAGCAACACCTGCTGAACTTCGTCCGGGATGGTGCCGTCGGAACGCGGCCCGATATTCAAGAGGAGGTTTCCATTTTTGCTCACGATGTCCGCTAGTTGGTGCACGATGAAGTCCGGCGTCTTGAAGGTGTCGTGCTCAATGTAGCCCCAGGATTTGTTGCTCACCGAAGTGTCGGTCTGCCAAACCCGGTCGAGGGATTGATCAAGCTGTCCGCGTTCGATGTCGAGCACACCCGAATCTTTTTGCATGTCAACCCACTTGAAGGTGATGATGCCGACCGGCCCACGCTTCAGCGATTGGTTGTAGTAGTAAGCAGCGAACCTGGCCAGGTAAGGGCGGACGGACGGCTGGCCGATCCACCAGTCGAAAAAGATGATGTCGGGGTGGTATTTCTGCACGATCTCAGCATCCCGTGCCAGCCAGTCGTTGGCGTAGCCAGGGCTGACGTAGGTCCAATCGTCTGCCAGATCGCTCCCGTTTCCGCCTGTTTTGTCCTCCAGTTGGATTTGTGCCGGGCCGTAGAAGGCAGCGTAGCGAGGATCGTTCACATCGGAGGGAATACTGCGGCCGCCGTCCATGAACCAGTCGTGCTCGATGCGATGCGAGGAGGCCCCAAAGTAAAGTCCCTGGCCGCGGACCGCCTTCTCGAGATCACCCATCAGGTCGCGGTGCGGCCCCATCTTCGCCGCTGTCCAGTCGGAAAGATCGCTGTCGTACATTTGAAAGCCGTCGTGGTGCTCAAAGACCGGGACAACGTAGCGAGCACCGGATTTTTTGAAGAGTTCTGCCCAAGCCTGCGGGTCAAAATGCTGGGCCTTGAACATGGGAATGAAATCTTTGTACCCAAACTTCGTCAGTGGACCGTAAACGCTCACCTGATGCTCATTTTCTTTTGAGCCGGCTATATACATCTGGCGGGGATACCACTCGCTGCCAAAGGCCGGAACGGAGTAAACGCCCCAGTGGATAAAAATTCCGAACTTCGCGTCCCTATACCAGCCAGGAACCTGATAGCGTGACAGCGAGATCCAGTCCGGGCGGAACTGGCCATCGTGCGCGCCTCGTTCCACGTCTGCCAGGATGGCGTTGCGCGAGCCATCATACTTTGCGCTGGCCTTGGACCACGCATCCGCCAGGGATTCGGCACCTGCGGACGCGGTCGGCGCGGTACTCGATTGCGCCATCACGGGGAAGGAAGAGATCAGGGCGACAGACAGGCAAAAAACCTTCGAATGAAATTGTAAAAGCATTGCAGTACTCCGGCTCGAATACTATTACAAACGATCCTTTTGCTCCTAATCGTGATGGGGAGCGTTAACGTTAAAGTACTGGCTTGCGAGGGACAGAGGGCGGTTGAGACAAACTGATCATGAGAGAGAACTTTCGTCCGGATGAGCGGGTGAGAACCGCCCCTTTGCCACAGGCTCCGAGCCATCGACGATTTCTGGTCGCGGTGATGCTATTCGTCATTGTGGTCCTCAATTATCTTGACCGCAGCAACCTCTCGATCGTCGGACCCCAGTTGTCGCGGGCCCTGCATTTGAATCCGGTGAAGCTTGGCTTTGTGTTGTCGGGTTTCGGCTGGACCTACGTGGCGCTGCAGATTCCATCTGGTTGGCTGGTCGACCGGGTGCACCCACGCTTTCTGTACTGCGGTGTGCTGGCATTCTGGTCGCTGGCCACTGTTTCTCTTGGACTCGCCAGCAGTTTTGTGGGGCTTCTGCTCTTGCGTTTGCTGGTGGGCGCGTTTGAGGCTCCCGCATATCCCATCAATAACCGGGTGGTCACGACCTGGTTTGGGGAAGACGAGCGGGCAGGCGCGATCGCCCTCTATACCTCCGGTCAATATGTGGGCCTCGGGTTTATGGTGCCTTTGCTGTCGTGGATCGATGTGACCTACGGCTGGCGAGCGGTGTTTGGGTTTACCGGTGCGCTCGGTGTGATCTGGTCAGCGGTGTGGTTTTTCTTCTATCGCGATCCGGGACAGTTTCGCGGGGTGAACCAGGCGGAAATCGAACACATTGCCGAACATGGTGGTATTCCCGACCTCAGTGAGCGAATTCATGGTCAAAAGCGGGCGTTGGTCTGGCCGGATCTGAAGATTGTCTTAGGACGCCGAAAGCTATGGGGAATCTACATTGGCCAGTTTGGGATTAATTCGACGCAGTGGTTCTTCCTGACCTGGTTTCCTAGCTACATGGTCACGTACCGCCATGTCAGTATCCTGAAGTCTGGCGTGCTGGAGGCGGTTCCCTTCCTGGGTGCATTCGTTGGCATACTCACAGGGGGCTTTGTCTCCGACTGGATGGTGCGCCACGGAAGCACGCTGACCAAGGCGCGCAAGGTACCCATCATCGTAGGGATGCTGCTCTCGAGCTCGATCATTGCTGCTAATTATGTTAGCAATCCGCTTTATATAAGCGCCTGGCTCACGCTTGCTTTCTTCGGATGCGGGTTTGGTTCCATTACGTGGTCACTGGTGTCTGCGATTGCGCCCGAACACCTCATCGGACTTACTGGCGGGGTATTCAATTTCATCGGCAATCTATCCGCCATCGTTGTTCCGCTGGCAATCGGCTTTCTGATCAAAGGGAATGACTTCACCCTTCCGCTTATCGGGGTCTCCGCCATGGCCCTGCTGGGAGCGCTTTCGTATATTTTCCTGGTGGGGAAGATCGAGCGAGTGGCTTAGAGAAAGGGCAAGCCGCAGGTTTTGCCGGTCGAGATGACAAACGGTAGGGCCGTTTGGGTCGAATCAAAAGGCTGTGGTGGGCTTCGCCTATCGTTTTCGGCCCACGTACGCTGGGGCGAACATGGGGCACCCGTGTGGAGCCGTGGGATCCGCCACGGGCTTGAGGGTGAGGCCTGCGGTATCCCACCCGGCGTTTGGGGCGGGGATAGAGCTCAAAAGCGCGTTCCGTCCGCCTGCGCTTGCCTTCTAATTGACCGTTTTTTCTTCTATTTCTCCTACAGCAGCAAATACACTTCGGTGCAGCCATGCCCCTACATAACACTGAAGAGCTCAAAGCCGCTCCTACTAGCCAACTCGAGTCCGAGGCCCTGGATGAGGGCACCGCAACGTACGAGTTCCCGGAAACTGCGCAGGACCCGCAGACAGTCTACGAGACCATTCACAACCAACTCATCCTCGACGGCAACTCGCAGCAAAATCTGGCCACCTTCTGCACCACCTGGATCGAACCCGAAGTCAAGCAGATCATGGACGAATCCGCCGACAAGAACATGATCGACAAGGATGAATATCCGCAGACTGCAGCCATCGAAGAACGTTGCGTGCATATGCTCGCGGATCTGTGGAATTCACCGGAGGCGGCCAGCACCATCGGCTGCTCCACTACCGGCTCAAGCGAGGCAGCCATGCTCGGCGGACTGGCCCTGAAGTGGAACTGGCGCAAAAGGCAGCGCGCCAAGGGCCAATCGATTGACACGCCGAACCTCATCATGGGACCGGTCCAAGTCTGCTGGCATAAGTTCTGCCGCTACTTCGATGTTGAAATCCGCGAAGTTCCCATGGAAGGCGAACGGCTGCTCCTCACCCCGGAAGAAGTGCTCAAGCGATGCGATGAAAACACCATCGGCGTGATCGTTACCCTCGGGGTCACGTTCACTCTGCAGTACGAGCCGGTGCAGGAGATCAGCATGGCTCTGGATAAGTTGCAGGCAGAGACTGCGCTCGACATCCCGATCCACGTCGACGGAGCGAGTGGCGCTTTCCTGGCACCTTTCCTCGAGCCGGAGCTACTGTGGGACTTCCGCCTGCCGCGGGTAAAATCCATTAACGCTTCGGGCCATAAATTCGGGCTCGCACCCCTGGGCGTTGGCTGGGCGCTGTGGCGGGAGAAGCACGATCTGCCTGAGGAATTGATTTTTAACGTCAACTACCTCGGGGGCAACATGCCAACCTTCGCGCTCAACTTTTCGCGACCCGGCGGGGAAGTCATTTGCCAATACTATAACTTCCTACGCCTGGGGAAGAGTGGCTACCGCGCCATACAAAGCGGATCTTGTGAGCTGGGCCGCTATCTGGCCGAAAAGATCGCTGAGTTCGATGCCTTCGAGATTATTTACGATGGCCAAGGCGGTATTCCCGGCCTCTGTTGGCAACTCAAAGACCCGGCGTCGTCCAGCTTTACCCTCTACGACTTCGCCGATCGCCTGCGCGAGCGCGGCTGGTTGGTTCCGGCCTACTCCATGCCGCCCGATCGCGAAGACCTGGTGATTCAACGCATCCTCATTCGCCATGGGTTCACCCGAGTGATGGCGGATGAACTGCTCATGGAAATGCGAGACGCGCTGGACCATTTCGCGCGCCATCCTGCTGAACTCACGCCGGCGGGCGCAGAGCCTGGTTCGCATGACCATTCCGGCCGGTAGCCGAATCTGTTGATTTTCGGGGAACCAATGATCCGCGCAGTTCGTAGACTTGATTAATCGTTGTGGTGCGCCCATGAGAATTCTGCAACAGGATCTCGCCTACACCTTGCGGCGGCTTTCCCGTTCCCCCGGGTTTGCCATCGCGGTCATTGTTTCCATCGGACTCGGCATTGCATGCAATGCCACCGTCTTTTCGATGGTGAGCCGTTTTGTTCTGCGGCCTGCGCCGGTTGGCGACCCTACCTCGCTGCTCACGCTGCACACGCTGCATGACGGCGACCAGTGTTGCAATGCCTTCCCCGAGCCGGTCTTCCAGGATGTTCGCGACCAGGGGAGATCTTTCTCCGGTGTCGCCGCATATAACGAGCTTGTTCCCGCTTCCATTGGCGGTAAGGGCGAGCCGGAGCGGGTATGGGGCCAGGCTGCGTCGACCAACTTCTTCGATGTGCTGCAGATTCCGATGGCCCTTGGCCGTGGTTTCACGAGAGACGAGGAGCAGCAGCAGGTCATCGTCCTCAGCCATCAGCTGTGGCAACGTCATTTTGCCTCGGATCCAGCCGTAGCGGGCAAAGTTGTCGTTCTGTCGGGCCGCCCTTACACCGTCGTGGGTGTGGCGCCGGCGGGATTTCGTGGAATCGATATGATTCTCGATTCCGAATTCTGGGTGCCGCTGGGCCACGTCACCGATCTTGTTACCAATTTGCAGGATCGCCACTCACGCAACATGCACTGGCTGCAGGTGATCGCCCGGCTCAAGCCCGGAGTGAGCCGGACGCAGGCAGGCGCGGAACTGGCAACGCTCGCGCAACGCCTGGCCATGGCCTATCCTGCCACCGACAAAGGCAACAAGTTCATCTTCGAACAAGCAGGCTCTCTGCCCCCAAGGGAGAAATCGACGTTTCTGCTGTTCCTCGCCACGCTGCTTTTCGTTGTGCTTCTTGTGCTCTCGATCGCCTGCGCCAACGTGGCCAATCTCTTGCTTGCGCAGACGGCCGGCCGTCAGCGGGAGATGGCGGTACGGGTTGCTGTGGGAGCGACCCGGATTCGTATTCTCCGCCAGATGGTGCTCGAGTCCATGCTGCTCTCGCTCGCCGGCGGCGCGCTCGGCGTTTTACTCTCCCTGTGGGCGACCCAGGCGCTTTCCGCATTTCGCATTCCTGCTCCGATCCCGCTTGATCTCACGCTGACCGTGGATTGGCGTGTTCTGGCTTATACGTTTGCGCTGAGTGTTGGAGCAGGTCTCTTTTTTGGAATTGCTCCTGCGTGGGCGGCCTCACGGCCAAAGCTTACCAACGCGCTCAAAGGGGAAGACCCGCTGGCGCGCCCTGGCCGCCGCTTGACTCTGCGCAATCTTCTCATCATTGGCCAGGTTGCGATGTGTGTGGTATTGCTCACGGCCACGGGCCTGTTTCTTCGCAGTTTGCAACAAGCCGCAACCATCGACATTGGTTTCCGCGCTAACGGGATCGTAAGCCTGTCGGTGGATCCGCGGGTCAATGGGTACAGTGCAGAACGCACGGTGCAATTGCTGGCCGACATTCGACGGCGGGTGGCGGCGTTGCCAGGAGTGATTTCGGTGGTCACTACGGACAGCATCCCGCTCAATGGAGGTAACCGCAGCGATAATTTCCATGCGCTGGTAAAACCGAAGTCCAGCAGCGCCGCTCCGAGCGAGCCCGAACCCATGGTCGAGATTTACATGGTTACGCCGGGTTACTTTGAGACGATGGGCATTCCCCGTCTTGCCGGCCGTGACTTCTCGAACGAGACCGTCACCAGCGGGCCCAAGGCTGCCATCATCAGTGAGGCCTTTGCCCAAAAAGTCTTCGGCTCGGAAAATCCGATAGGCCAAAGCGTGTTGGGCGGGGGCGTCACTTACCAGATTATCGGCGTGGTGGGGAACATCAAAGCGCGCACGCTTGGCGAAGAGACGCGTCCTGTGCTTTTCCGCGCTCTCGATCAAACGGTTGCTTACGATCCTGCCTTCATGGGCTATTCGGTATTGGTCCGTTCGGCGGGCAATCCAACAGAAATTGTGGGTGCGGTGCGCAGTCAGATCCATTCCCTTGATCCCGGCCTGGCTGTCTACAACGTTCAATCGATGCAGGAGCATCTTCGCGATGCCTTCGTTTTGCCTCGTGTCGCGGCTACGCTTTTTGGCGTGTTCGGCGCGATAGGCCTGATCCTGGCTGCGGTTGGTCTATATGGCGTGATGAGCTACTCGGTAAGCCGCCGCACGCGTGAGATCGGAATACGCATGGCGTTGGGGGCGCAGGTGGGACAAGTTCAACGACTGATCGTTAGGGAAGGCATGATGCCGGCTGCTATCGCAATTGTGGTTGGACTCCCGGCGGCGTACGCGCTTTCGAGGCTCTTCACCAGCGTGCTTTACGGCATCCACAATGACGATCCCGCAACCTTTGCGGCTGTTCCGATGTTTCTTGCCGTGGTGGCTCTGTTCGCCTGCTGGCTTCCTGCCCGACGTGCCTCCAGAGTTGATCCGCAAGTGATTCTGCGCTCGGAGTGAGCTGCACATCTTCCCCAGAAGGTAATTTTCAGGCCCAGGGTGGAAGACCGCAAAGCAAGCGGCCAGACGCAACAGTCTTCTTAACCGCCCGACCAGGGTCGGGCAAGAGGACAGATTTCATAGACGACAGATTCATATTTTGGATTTGTGCGTGATCCTACGATTTCGCCGTTAAGTTTTTCGGCGATACGCCTGCTAGCGACATTTTCTACTGCTACGGGGTAAAGGAAGCTCTCCTTCGCGAGAGTTTTCGTCGCCCATTCAGCAACCGCTTTAATGGCTTCCGTTCCGTAGCCGTGACCATGAGCTGCTTCCTTGAGCCAGATGCCAAGCTCCGGGGTTGGTTGATCCGCCTCATCCAGTCCGGCAATGCCTAGACATTCTATGGTGTCACTGCGTCTTACAACGAAAGAGAAAACCGATGGGTCGTTCGCTTGTAATCTAGCTTCCCGGTGTGCTTTGTATTCTTTGAGCGATTTTGACGGCTCCCAGTGCATGAAGCGAGCGATCGCAGGCGTGATGCACTCGAATACCTCTTCGGCATCAGCCATTGTGAACGGGCTTAGTTGCAGCCTGGGGGATCGGATCAAAACCTGCATCATGCTCGCTCGTCCAAACATTCCTGTTTACGGTCGCAGGCGGTGCGTCGGAAGAATTTCTATTCCCTCCAGCATAGCAATCCGTCCACCTGCAAACGTTCCCCGGCAGGAGCCCCCGTGGTAGTTTCTATCAGCTCAGGCGAAGGCGCAGCCAGGGATTTTCCGTGACAGCGCCATGCGGAAAGCCAAAGGCCCAGTATCGGTCACGTATTTCCGCTTGCAAATGGCTTAGGGGGCCTCCGCCAAAAGATAAATTTGCCCTCCTCCCTAGCCTCGTGATAAATACAGCTTGCGAGATTCAGGCGTTACTCTCCTCGCCTGACCGCCAGCAGGGCCCTTTTTGGTGGAGTGGGGAGGCCGTAGGCCCCCACTCCACCCGCGCCATTTACTCCGAACCTACGCCGCCCCCTCGCCTACGGCGTTGTATCCCAGGACTTCTGCCTCAGGAGGGCTCTTTGAAAAAGTTGTGTCTACTTGGCTGTCTCCTGGTATCGTCTGCCGTCAACGCTCAAACTGCACCCAAGGTCGCATTTATCGGAGATGACCTTACCGCCGCGTGGCAGGGCACGACTGAATTCCATGCCAACAAGAACTGGATTGGCGACGGGCTTGTGGCTGGTTACAGCCAGGGAAGCGGTGCGGTCCTTGCTGACCTCCCGAGCGTCCTTAATCAGCATCCAGCTTTCGTTCATATTATGGTCGGGCTCTCCGACGCGAGCGTCGTAAAGGATTCGTTGCCGCTTGGCGTCGTCTTTGGGTACTGGCAATCAAACATCGTGCAGACAGTCGCCATGGCGAAAAAGGCCAACGTCAAAGTCATCCTAGGGAACTTGATATTCTTACCGCCAGGAGGCGGCATTGACCCGGAGGCGATCTCTTTCATGAACGTCTGGCTCGATGCCTATGGGCGCGCCAATAACATTCCGGTGGTCAATTATAATGCTGCGTTTTGCCAGTGCGTCGGTCCCCTGGCTACCTTTAACTTCCTTTACGTACCGACCTACATTGCGGCCGACGGCGTTACCCTTACCGACGCTGGGTACACGCTCTTGACCCAGATGGCCAAGACTGCCCTCGCCACCTACGGGCTGACCATAAAGAGCGGCTACCTGGCCGACATGCTGGTCGGGGATTCTGATGCTGGGATACAGAGCAAGCCCCAGGCGAACACCGCTTACGTCGGTAGCCCACTCATCTTTACCCCTCAGGCCAAGTGGAGTGATGGAGTTGTCCGCCCGATGCTGAACCTGAACTACGATGGAATGGACGGCATCTGGACGTCCAGCAACCCGGCTGTCATGTACGTCAGCCAACAAGGGCAGGCGGTCGCTTTAGCTCCCGGCCAGGCTACCATCAGCTTCAAATCAGCCAGTGGGGTGCCGTTTTCTCCCTGGGTAATGACGGTGTCGGCTGCACTGGTCAATGATTGAAACCGAGCCACCTAGAAGCCGGGCGGTGGGGAGGACTCCAAACACGTATCCGGCATTTGCGGAGGCTACGGAGCCGTTGTTATTCGATAAGCAGAATCGCCTGGTTTTGGAGCTGGCTGAATCTGAAAATGGTGGCTACCAAGAAGCCGCCACTCGATACTCCCAGAGCTTGAACTCAATTCAATAAGCTCGCTATCGGCAATCGGCAATCACCAGCTTCTCTCACCAGTTCCAGGAGCAAGTCTCCGAAGACCCGACTTTTCGGGCACAGGACGATTCATAAATCGCTACGAAAACAGCCTGGTGACTCTCTTAAGCCAGCTTGTAGTAGCCCTTTGATGGGCAAGGATGAGTCGCCCTTCAGCCGGAAGCCATACCTCCTCATCTTGCGAGCTGACGTTAAAGAAGCCGAGATCATGTTTGATAACAAGGTCGAAGTTGGTTTGGTAACTGAGTTCCGTCTTCGACCATGCGAACCCGATGTAGATCATCTGCCTGCCGATGCTGTAGTCGGCGGCGGTAGCCTCATCTTCCGGAGGCTCCTTTTCGGAATGAACTCCGTTGAGCGGCGGAAAAACTCGGACCACATCTAAGAACCACGCCTGGAGGCGTGCAGAGGTAACGCTTGGGTCATTGTAAGAGTGGCCTTCGTTCTATTTTGTCTGTTCAGCGCACCATTCGAGGAAACCGTAATGGTCCTTCGGCGCGGCTTCGGGTTCGAAGACCATGAGGTCATAGCTCATGGCAGGATTTTATAGCGAGCGATCCGTCCCAAACGATCTGAACCTCCCGTGAAAACGGGATTTTGCGTAACTTCATCTGTTTACCAGGCCATCATCAGGCAACTTACCGAAGTCCGAACTTTTCAGGCGCTCGTCAAACGGTCAATTTCTACTGCTGAGAAAGGAAGACATCGCGGCTCGCAAGCCTTCCTCCAGTGGGTTCCGTCTGTGCCAAGGGGCATGTGTCGCCTCGGCAGAAAGCTCAACTATCCGACGTAATTCCGGTATTGGATTTTCCATCCCACAGAGGTGTATCCGGATGTGAGTGGCCACATCAAAAACGTTCCCATCGCCAGCGATGACACTTTTGACCGCCTCAGTGGCAATTGACCCACTTAGCCATTTCTGTATCCGGCCAAAGTTTGCGGCCCCCAAACCCCTACCACGACCACGGCTGCGATCGCCATGATGACGCCGTTGACACGCGGGTCCCAATACGAGCCGCGGATCGGAAACAATTGCCAGGTGACGTTTACCGTGGCGTGGAAGACAGCCGCAGCGAAGACACTCTTGCCCGTGTTGTTATAGAGCCAGACGATGAGAATCCGAGCCGCGACCGTGCCGAGACACCACCAGGCGATCCATGCTGGTGACCGGTGAACCTGCAGCAACGGCACGATGTGCCAAATGGCCCACACCAACCCCAACAGAATGCTCGCTGGAAGTGCGCCCCACCGATCCTGCATCGGATCGATGGCATATCCTGACCAGCCGAGTTCCTCACCCAACGCCAGGATGAATATCGCAAGAGACATGGCCAGCGTCGCAACAACCCGGATTTGGGGGATTGGGAGTGGCACCCCCATCCAACGCATCCATCCATACGACGAGATCGTGACGACAGGCATCAGAAGGAGCATCGGCGCGTACCAAATCTTCGCTCTGATTCGGTTGTAATCGAAGGCTCTCTTCAGTAGCCCTCTCACACCCGCCGTATTGCTCTCACGGTAAACGAGAATGACGGCGACTGTTGACGGACAGAAGACCACTATAAGCGCAGTCACCGGGACGCCAGGTACCAGCTGATGCCCGACTAGGGGGGCGGCCAACCAGAACGGAAGGGAAACAGCGAAGACCAGCAAGAAAAACTTCAGGGGTGATCGGGGCGGCGATGTGACGGTATTCAGGGAATCCATATCAACTTGCTTGCGACGCGTATGTGCTCGCATAGGTGCACTGTCCTGCAAGGCTGATATTTCCTTAGACTAGCAGCAACTCGGATTGTCTCGACGGAGTTTCGATAGGATGGCGACCACTGCGCCGTACGATACGTGTTCATCCGCCGCCACCCACAAGAGTTTCTCTACCCTGTTCGCTAAACTAGTCCGTACTCTTGAGCGCAGAAGCCTTAAGGATTGACCGTAGATTCGCTCGCGATCCAAGGCTTGGCGTCTCTTCCGTGCACTTGGACGTTCCATGAGTGACTCGGTGATCATGCGCCCGTTGAGATGCCGGGCCCAGTTTACCGGCTATCTGTCCGACCCTCTGTGGAAGTTCGCGCAAACGTGACACGGGACGAGGATTGAGCCGCTGCAATCGCCAGAATGGCAGCCACACTGCGGCTAACGTCGAGGTCCGTCGTTGCCCACGAGGACACGCTGATTCGCATGGCTTTGCGCCCTTTCCAAACGGTGCCGCCACACCAGCAGGTTCCCTCTGCCTGCACAGCATCGATGACCCGAGTGTTGATTTCGTCGTCTCCGAAGGAGACCAGCACCTGATTCAGCACAACGTCGTTAAGAACTTCATACCCTCCGGCGCGAAGGGCATCTGCGAATGTTGCGGCATGTTGACAGCAACGGTCGATGAGGTCGGCCACACCTTGTTTCCCGAGGGAACGCAGTGCCGCCCAGATTTCAATTGCCCGAGCCCGACGCGAAGATTCAGGCCCCAGTTGCATGGGCTGCCGTTTCCCGTTAGCGTCCGGAGGATAATAAGCTGCTGCAATCGACATCGAGCGCCCCAGGGCTTCTGCGTCCCTCACGATTGCGATTCCACTGTCCTGCGGCACGTTGAGCCATTTATGCGCATCCGTGGCCCAGGAATCGGCCCGAGCGACACCCTCCACCAGATGCTTTTGATGATGGCTGACGGCAGCCCAGAGACCGAAAGCGCCATCGACATGCACCCATGCACCCATTTCGTGCGCAATGTCGCAGATCTCACCGACTGGATCGCAGGCGCCAGTATTCACGTTACCGGCCTGGACGCAGACGATTCCCGGCCCGGATAAGCGAGGCAGATGCGATGGCTTCATCCGTCCCTGACCGTCAGCGGGAACGATTTGCACGCGGCCTTTGCCGAAGCCGAGCAGCGCCAGGGCTTTGAGCATCGTCGCGTGAACCTCCTCGCCGACGATGACTGTGACCGGAGGAGCCGAAAATAACCCGTCCCGTTCGACATCCCATCCCACGTTTCGTAGGACGCGGCTCCGCGCCGCGGCGAGAGCGGTCACATCGGCCATCTGGGTGCCGGTCACAAATGCTCCGGCACAGTTTCGCGGCAGGCCGAGCAAATCGAGGATCCAGGAAAGAA
>Ga0302326_10004259_pt1 | contig 33183 bp, 33 predicted proteins | sample Palsa_T0_3_FD_202264 | JGI IMG/M metagenome (GOLD analysis project Ga0302326, IMG submission 202264) | Peat permafrost microbial communities from Stordalen Mire near Abisko, Sweden - Palsa_T0_3 | ecosystem: Environmental > Terrestrial > Soil > Palsa > Peat permafrost | place: Sweden: Abisko...
GCAGTTGCGGGCCACCTCGGAAAGCGCCATCGGGCCGCGGCCGGCTTCGAGCGCGCGCAGCACCTGCGCGCCGACCTCGATCGACTGGATGCCCTGCTGAGGGTTTTCCTTCTGAGGGTTCTGCTGCTGAGGGTTCTGCTCGGCCCGGGCGTCCGCGGACATTCAGGCCACGCTGTCGCTGACCCGGAGCACGGTGTGGCCCACCGCCGTCCCGTTGGTCACCGCGTCGTGCACCGCGGACGCGGCGCGCATTAGTGCGCCATCATCTCCGGGTCGATCGGGCCCCACTTGTTGGCGGCCCCGGGGCCCAGGCCCCAGAACTGCGGCACCTGCGGCCAGCTCTCGTGCCACGGCCGGGGCTCGAACTGGCCGGTCGCCTCATCGGAGATCTTGTCGATCTCGGTGAACAGCTCCACCAGGTTGCCGTCCGGGTCGTGGTGGTAGGTGAAGATGTTGTGGCCGGCGCCGTGACGGCCCGGTCCCCACTGCAGCCGGATCTCCCGGGCGGCCAGGTGGTCCAGCGCGTCTTTGAGGTGCACGATGTCGCGCATCTCGAAGGCGACGTGGAACAGCCCGTGCTTCTTCACGCTGCGCATCAGGTTGATGGCGTGATGGTCGGCGTTGCAGCGCAGGAACGTGAAGAAATCCCCGATCGTGTCGGACCACCGGAAGCCGAGCACATCGGTATAGAAGCCCTGCGCGCCCTCGAGGTCTTCCACGTACGACGCGATATGACCGAGCTTGGCCGGCCTGATACCAAGCGCGGTCGGCACCCCGCCGGCCCCGCTGTGCTCTTGGCTTTGGTACAGGTAGATCGGCGTCGCCGTTTCCGGCTCCGGGAGGGTGAGGGCGGCGCGGATCTCGGGCTGCGGGTCGGAGCGGAGTTCGGCGTCGACACCCAGCTTCTTGAGGTCGCGCTGCACATCGGTGAGTGATCCGGCCACCTCGAAGCCGACCGCGGCGCGGCCGTCGGGCTCGCCCTGCGCGACGATCACGCAGTGATGGTCGACACCGGTGGTGAGGTAGGTGGTGGAGCCGGACCGCTCGGTGACCACGAGGTCGAGCGCGTCCTGGTAGTAATGCACGAGCCGTTCCGGATCCGGACTGCGGACCTCGTAGAACCCGGGCCGGGTGACGGGCGCCGGGGCGCGGTTATCCAAGCGTGTCGCCATGCGCCTGCTCCTCGCGGCTAGAGAAGAGCGGTACCGCCACGGTGGCCGCGGCCTACGCGCCGCGCCCGCTCCTCGCTCCTGCTGTGGACCAAACGTTACATTAACCGTAGCGAGTTTCTCAATGCGTAAGTGCAAACCTATCCGGGCCTCGGCGGGCCGCATCGCCACCGCACCGATGGAACCCTGGGCCGCATGGAAACGGCCCGATGGAACCCTGGGCCGCATGGAACCCAAGGCCACGTACTTAGCGCCTCGGCGGGGCAGGTCAAGGTCTCGCACAACCCTTCGCCGTCCACTGCTCCGGCTCACCCTGGCCCCGCTCACACCACCAACCCCACCCGCCGCCCCGATATCGCTCAGGTATTCTATGGATGTGACACCCTACCTACTCTATCGGGTAGAGTGCCACATTCATGCGCTGGCCAGCCATTTACCATGACAAGTAATGGTGCGGACGAGGAGAAAGTGGCGCATGCGGGCGCCTTCGCAGCGCCAAGGCCACCCTCGATACCGCCCAGCCATGCTGCGCCCGGAGCTTGACACCCTCGGCGAGGCGCTAAGTACGTGTCCTTGGCTTGGAACCGGCCCGATGCTCCGTAGGTGCAGCCCTGCCCGGGAGCGGAAGGACCCGGGCACGCCCCTTTTGGGGGGATATGACGACTTCGCGGATGGACGCCCCGGACCGATAGCCACGAAACCCGCCGGGGAGATGCCGCCTAGTGGCGCCAAAGGCTACGGCCGGCGCACGGCGCGCAGCGCGACGGTTATCAGCGGCAGGGTGAACTCGCCGACGGAGGTCTCCGGCTGGCGGGCCAGGAAATCGCGGATCGTGGCGAGCGTCCTGGCGCGCTCCGCCTCATCCATCACGAGCATCCACGAGCGGGTGGCCAGGGTGGCGACCAGCGAGTCGGCGCTCCGCAGCTGCCCATGGCCGAACTCGCCCTCCTCCGCCGAGGCAAACCAGCTGCTGCCTGCGCGCAGTGCGCCCTGCTCGGTATCGGCTTCCGGGGTTGCCCGCCAGCGTGACAACGTTCTCCCGCTCTTGCTGATCGCGGCGAGCCCGGCAACCCAGCCGACCCGGTCGTCTTCGACATTCCACAGCCCGGCGAGCACGCCGCCAGGTGTCAGCACCCTAGCGATCTCCAGCAGCGCCCGGTCCCAGGCACCAGCGGATGGCCGCTTCAGCATAGCCAGGGCGGTGCTGCGCGTATTGCCCGGCGGCCGCGCCGAACGAGGAGGCACGCCGCAGCCGGTCGGCCTCTGCTTCCAGCCGCTCTGCTCCCGTTTCCACCCGGCGATGTTACGCAACGGCAAGCTTGGGGTCTTCTCGGCGGTGTCATCCGGCCGGGATTTGCGCGGGTGCCGGATCGGGAGGATGGTGGGGGTACTGCTTTGAGGCATTTCGCGCCCGTCCGCAGCGGACGGGCCGTCCCAGGGTGTGGCGTGTAGTCAGCCGTCCGCCGTCGGCGGGTTCCTGGGACTGGTCGTGGACCATGGCCGATGCGAGCACGCCCGACGACATGGCGGCGAGCATCGTGGAGATGCAAGCGCTGCTGCTGGGCACCGAGACCATTCAGGAATTCCTGACCGAACTGGCCGGCCTGGCGATCCTGACGGTGGGCAAGGGGCTGTCGTGCGGGATCACATTGCAGCCCAACGGGCGGCCGCTGACGGTGGCTTCCACCGACGCACTGGCTGCGCAGGTGGACGAGGTGCAGTACGGCCTGGATCAGGGACCGTGCCTGCACGCGCTGCGCACCGGAAACCTGGTGTCCATCCAGGACCTGGCCAGTGACCAGCGGTGGACCGGCTACGCGGCCAGGGCCCTGCAGCACGGAATCGGGTCCTCGCTCTCGCTCCCGCTCAGCAGCGGCAGCGACACCATCGGCGCGTTCAACCTGTATTCGCGGGTAGCCGGCTCCTTCGGGCCGGCGGCGACCCGCCGCGCCGAGCGGTTCGCGCAGAGCGCCTCTGGGGCCCTGTCGATCGCGATCAGGCTGGCCGGCCATGTCGCCCTCACCGATCAGCTGCGCGCCTCGCTGGCCTCCCGCGCGGTCATCGACCAGGCGATCGGCGTGCTGATGGGGCAACGGCGGATCAGCGCCGCCGAGGCGTTCGCGATCTTGCGCACGACGTCGCAGAACCGCAACGTCAAGCTCCGGGCCTTCGCGGCTCAGATCGTCGAGGGCGCCGGCGCGCTGCCACCCCTGCCGCCTCCCTTCGACCCGCCCCGCTGACGCGACCAGGCCCAGGCGAGTGAGGCCAAATGTCCGAACTATCCGTAATTTAGTTCTAACTAATTGTGGGATTCCGCAAGTCAGCGCCGTGATCATGTCTTAGAGTCTCTGCTCAGAACCAGCATGCGGTCCTGAGATGTGGCACATGCAATCGAGTAAATCTGTAGCGACAGCGGGAGACTGTCTTGGACTCGATGGGTTTGCTGCTCACCTCACACAGGCGCGGCCGTTGCCTGGTGGTGAACGTCTGCGGGAACGTCGGAGCGGGCACAGAAGGGCTGCTGCATACCGGGCTTCGCGACGCTTTGGAAAGCGATCTCCTGCTCATCGCGGTGAATCTGGCCGAGGCGGTGCTGGCCGACGCCTACGCCCTGGACGTGCTAACCAGCATCCACCGCCGCGCCGCCGCGGCCAGCAAGGTGTTCCTGGTGGTCGCGCCCGACCCCCAGGCGCACGAGACGATGCGGGTCACCGGGCTGGACCAGTCACTGCTGGTCTTCCCCACCGTCGCCGACTTCAACGCCTGGAACGGCGACCCCGGCACCCAGTAAACCGGCGACCTCCGCACCCGGTCAGATGGCGGGGTTGTCCTCACTTGCGGATAAGTCCCAGCAGGTGCGCCAGCCGGGACGCCGCGGCACGCGGCTCGCCCGCGGGGGCTAGCATCATGCCGTCAAAAGCGACATAGGACCCGCCCGCGACTCCGGCGGTCGCCGACACCACAACGGACAGCGGGTTTGTCACCTCAAGCGCGGGACATGGACCGGATCCCAGGCAGGCGTGCAAGCCGAGTCGGCGCAGGTACACGGCCAGAGCCCGCAGGGATCCGGAAGTGTCATCGTGCCCGTTCATTTCAGGCCGCCTCCAACGGGTTTCCCTCCATCATGCACCCGGTGACCGTCTGATCGCTGGACGTAGCTGGTTTTGGAGAAGGAACTTCCCAGGTCATCCCGCGCTCCTTCACCACGCAGCGCACCCGTACCGGTGACGGCCGTGCTCCGGCGATCCAGAGGCCGACCGGCAGCCGGGAGTTGATCAAGGTCAGGTATGGGGCCAGCGGGAGATCAGCGGCCCGTCACCGCCGCGCGGACCCGGGTCGCGATCATCTCGGTCAGGGCCCTGGTCTGCGACGTGGCTGTCATAGCCTGCGTCGGCGTTGTCTGTCCCATGCACACCGACCAGGCGCGGAGGATAAGGGGGCGGGTCTGGGCGACCGCTCCCAGGCGGTCGAGTTCCTCCGCTTCCAGCGTGACGCGCTCGCGGTAGCCAAGCAGCACCGCACCCGCCCGGCGCGGCTCCTTCGCAGCCTCCGCGTACAAAAGGAACGCCAGCGACCACAGGCGCGGCCCGCGGCCGGCACCTGCCCAATCGACCAGGACCATGCCGCCCGGCGCCGCGACCACGTTCGCTAGGACGAAATCCGGGTGGATGAGCCCCTCGGGCAGTCCCTCCGCCGCGTCCAGCGCGGCGACCTCCGCCCGGAGCGCATCGAACGCCACACGCTCGGCATCGGGAATGACGGGCGCGGCCTCGGCCAGCATCCGGCCAGCGGCCGCGATCTCCGCCGACGGCAGCCCGTCGGCGAGGTGATGCCAGGCACCTCCCGGCCGCGCGAGCGCCCCATCGCCAGCGTCAATACCGCCAGCGCTTGTGGCCGGCGTAGGGTCCAGCGTGTGCAGGCGGCCGAGCAGCGCGCCGAGGTGGCTGAGGCCGCCCGCCGCGCGGATCGCGTCCCGCCGCTGCTGCCGGGGAACCGGGTCGGCCCACTCGGTGACCAGGACGGAGCGGCCGTCAAGGACGGAGACCGGCTCGTCAGCCGCGCACCGCTCGGCCGGGAACTCGCGCGCCGCCAGGTACTGGAGGATCGCAGCGTCGCCCGCCACCGCCTCGGCAGGCCGGCGGGCGGGGAACCAGCGGGCCACCCAGTCCGGGCCGTCCGCGCGCCCGGCCCGCCATACGCCCAGGTCAAGCTCGGTCATCGCGTCCACCGTGATCCCGTACCACGTCTCCAGGTGCGCGCGCAGGCGCTCGCCTGGCCGACCGGGCAACGGCGAGCCGAAGCGGATCAAGTTGCCGTCCGGGTCGACGTGGGAGCCCTCGCGCAGCTTGTACGGCGTGTCGCCGACGCGGCGGGTCAGCCCGCCGACGGCGGGCTGAGCCCACTCCTCGTATAGCGCGTCGGCGTCCTCGACATACAGGTAGGCGGTACCGACGTGCTGGTGGCCGGCCTCGGGTCCGTGCCCTTCGTCGAGCGAGAGGTGCAGGCTCACCTTGTCCCGCCCGGCAAACCCGTACCCGTCCCCGTCCGCGTATGGCTCCACCTCGAATCCGAGCGACGCGTAGTGCGCCAGCGCGCGCCGCAGGTCGCGCACGGGGAAGACCGGGCTGAAGCTGCTGAACCTGTTACGACGCGCGACAGCATCGTCCATGGGGCAAGCATCTCGCATGCGCCTGACAATCCTCGCCGGCGCCCGCCCGGGGAGGTTTCCGGACTCGGCGGGCATCTGCTCAAGCAGGCCGGGCATCGGGGAACAGTCACGGGATCGTTGCCCGGAATAGCGCAACTCCCGCGATCGGCCGCAGCACCCACTGGAGTGGCGTGCGCAGCTCTGTCGAAGCCGGCGGCGGGGCTGTGGTCTAATCGGCACGTGCTGGAGACGCCGGAGGAAATCGAGCGCCTGCAGGAGTTGCTCGACCGCAGCGCCGCCGGGGCGGGTGCTCACCTGAGGGGCATTATCAGCGACGACCACCGCCTCAGCGCGGCGCGGACATGCGAAAGACTGCAGGGCATGCGATTGCTCGTGGTCGCCACGGTGACGGCCGACGGCCGCCCGCTGGCCGGGCCGGTGGACGGCTACTTCCTGCACGGGTGCTTCTACTTCAGCTCGGGCAGGGACTCGGTACGGATGCGCCACCTCGCCGCCCGTCCCGCCGTCAGCGTCACTCACCTCGCGGGCGAGGACCTTGCCGTGACGGTGCACGGCCGCGCGGAGCTGTTCGATGTCTCCGACCCGGCCCGCAGCGAACTGCGCCAGGCGATGCTCGACCATTACCTGCCCAGGCAGGGACCGGCGTTCGAGACCTGGCTGGACCAAGCCGACCCGGTCGCGGCGCGCGTCGGGGCAGACAAGATGTTCACCTACGGCACCACCTGACGGCCAGCAGAGGCGGACTAGACACATCCGCCTGCCCGCCCGACGCCTGCCAGTCACTGCCCACGGCGGCGAACGCGGCCCGCTCAGTTCCCATTGAGCAAAATTTGTCATTGAGTAATCTTGCGCATTGAGCAACTAAGCTCTATGGTCGGTATCATGGACAGCACCACCAACCAGACCGCGGGCCTGCGGGAACGCAAGAAGCTGGAGACCAAGCAGGCGCTGGCCTTCGCCGCGATGCAGCTAGCGGTCGAGCGCGGCCTGGAGAACGTCCGAGTCGAGGACATCACCGACCAGGTGAACGTCTCGCGCCGGACCTTCAGCAACTACTTCTCCAGCAAGGAAGAGGCGATCGCCTCGCTGAACGCCGACCGGTTCGCCCAGGCCGCCGACGCCCTGGCCGACCGGCCGGCCGACGAGCCGCTGGCCGACTCCCTGGCCGAGGTCTTCGCCGCCCAGTACGAGGCCGCCACCGCGGTGGGCCAGGAGCGGGCCGGGCAGGTCCGGATGATGATGTCCTCGCCCGCGCTGCAGGGCGAGGCACTCAAGGGCATGGTCCAAGCCGAAGGGCCGCTGGCCAAGGTGATCGCCGACCGGACCGGCGCCGACCCGCAGGGCGACCTGTACCCGCACGTGCTCGCAGCCGCGGTCATGGCCGCGGTCCGGGCCGCGACCGGGCACTGGATGGCCACCGACGGCGCCGGCTCCCTGCCGGACCTGATCCGCCAGGCCGTTCGGCAGGTCGCCGCCAATCCGCCGTACACCAGCCCCCAATGAGGAGAACGTCCTGTTCGCGCTGCTGAAGGATGGGGGGACAACTCCGATCAGCACCACTACCGTCACCCTCGCCGAGGACCACACCGGCACCGCCGGGCCGCGCGGCCCGGCGGCGGCACCCGGCCGGGACCGCGGGGGCGTCCCGGCCGGGCCGGGCTCGCAGCCCTCGCCGAACAGGAGCAGGTTGCCGTCGGGCTGCTGGCCTGCGACGGCCAGCTGGCGAGGCCAGCTCCGCGATGGCCAGGCACAAGGCACCGCCGAGTTCGCACCCGTGCTCGGCCACCAGGACGGCCCGCTCGCCGGGTACCGCGAAACGACCCCCTGAACCACGCGACGCCAGAAGGCGCTCATGACCCGTCATGGGAGATGGCGCCGGATTCGGTTAGCCAGGCGACGACCGCGCGCTCGCGGGAGTCGCGGGCCACGTCGAGCGGAGTCTCGCCGGACCAGGGAGCGCGCCAGTTGATGTCGGCGCCGCGTCCGGCCAGGTAGCGGGCGGCTTCAAGTTGGCCGGCCCGGCAGGCGTTCCAGAACGCCAGGGCGAGCTCTTCGTTGGCCGGCGGGGTCACCGTCGCGAACTCGGTGACCAGCGGCATCAGGCCGAGTGCCGCGGCGCGGGACAGGTTCAGCGTCGCGCCGCGCTCATAGAGCCTGCGCAGAGCCTTCCACTGCGTGCAGCCCAGAGCGGACTCGGCCGGCGGACCGCCGCTGATGGACGAGCCCGGGTGCTCGATGTCGGCACCCGCATCGAGCAGCGCGTCGATGAGCTCGACGTCGTCGTTGCTCGCCGCCCAGTGCAGCGGGGTCTCGTGGTGCCACGTTCCGGCCGCGTGAGCGTCGAGGTCCGCGCCCGCCTCGGCGAGCGTGGACACCACCCCGGCCGGGTTGGGCCGGTGGCCAGGCGCGTCGGCGAACAGGTGCAGCGGCGTGCATGAGTTGATCAGGCTCGTCGCGAGGCCCGGGTCGGCCGCGAGCAGCGCCCGTAGCCGGGCCACCTCCCCCCTCTTGAGGGCGGTGGTGAACTCGAAGACACGCAGATCGTGCGCGACGCCGGGATCCTGGCCGGCGGCCGGCTCACCCGACGGCCGCTCTGCGGGGTCTTGGGGGTCTTCGGGGTCTTGGGGGTCTTCGGGCAGGGGTGAGCCGAACAGGAGCAGGTTGCCGTCGGGGTCGATGTGCGCGAGCTCGCGCATCTTGTAGTCCGTATCGCGCGGGGTCCGGCCCTGGCCGGCACCGGACGCGTCGAACTCCGCGCTCAGCTCGTCGGCGTCCTCGACCGAGATGTAGACCCAGGTGGCGGTGCGGCTGGGGTCGTGATCCGGCTTGAGCGCGAAGTGCAGCTCTACGCCGTCCCGCTCGCCGATGGCGAAACTGGCCTCGGCGGGCGGGGCGGCCGAGCCGGGCGCCGAGAACGTGAACCCGAGCCGCTGGTAATGCTTGACCGTGCGCGCCATGTCGGTCGTCGGGATGCCCGGCGCGACGCTGAACAGGCGCCCGAGCGGGATGTCATAGGTCCTTTGGCTGGCCACCGCGCCTGGTCCTTTCCCCGATCTTGGCGAGCGCGATAAGCCTATGTCCGGCCGCCGCGGGCGGACTGCGTCGTTCCGGTCAGGTGCCTTTCGGGCGGTACTGAAGCCGCTGCCGCGCCATCTCGCATACGCCATTGCGTTCGTTGTCCGCCGCGGCCTGCCTTGCCTCATCAAGATCGGCCGGGGTCAGCAGGTCGTTGGCGAGCAGGAAGTCGGCGAGATCACGCGCGTGGCCGCGTTCGGACCAGATGAGGCCCTGAAGCAGCTTCTTATAGTCGGATACCGCACCCTCTCCGCTCAGGTTCAGGGCGATGACCACATTCGTCATCGGAACCGTCTGCGGGGCGGCCAGGCCGAGGATGAACTCCTGGTAGTAATAGGCCATCGTCAGCCGCGCCGTGGCATTGCGCAGGAAGTAGCCGCGCACGCGAGCCACCGCGTCTTCCCCGGCCACGCTACCCCGCCGCATGATGGTCCCGGCCCGGGTCGTCAGTTGCTTCTCACCGTCCGGGGCGGCCGGAGCGGCGCGGGGGCGGGTCGGCCTGTCGAGCCGCAGCCGCAGCACCCAGGTACCCACGCTGACCAGCCACGAGCCCTCGACGAGGACCACCGGCAGCGCTTCGTAGCGTGCCGGTGCCACGGGCAGAACCTGGCGCGCTGTCCGTTGCACGGCCTCAGCGGTCAGAGGTGTCCCGGCTGCTTCCGGCGCTAGATAGACCCGGTAGGTCGTATCACGGCTGAACAGCTCCCAGCGGTGATGAACGTAGCGAAGACCCGCGCAACGCGGGGCCCGGTGGAGCGTGAGGTCCTCATCGCCACTAAGCAGGCGCCGGTCCAGCCAGGTGATCTCATCGGGGGGGCAGCTTACCCACTCACCGCGCTCTTCCGACCACAGGAAAAGCTGGCCCGTCGCCACTGCGTCGCCACTCCCGAACGACGGCGCGCCACCGGCGCGGCCATCCAGTCTCGCCATGTCTGGATGATAGTTGTCGCACCTTAGGGCCTTAACTGATCTCAACGCGAGACAGCAGCGCGTCCGGTCTGGTTCCCCAGCGGATCGCATCGCCGTCGCTGAGCGGCTGCTCCCCCGCCACGGGGGCGCCGTTGAGGGTGAGCCCATTCCTGCCCTGGTTGGTGATCCACCAGCGACCGTCAGAGAAGGTAAACCTCGCATGCTCTCTGGACACCGTGAGCACGTCGGGGAGCACCAGCTCCACCGGCCCGCGCCCGGCCCGGGCGCCGGACATCATGGTTTCCGCCACCGAGGAACCCGTGACCAGCCGCAGCACAGGGACGGAGGCGAGGCTTTCTTCCCTGATCGTGGCCATGCCGCCGGCGACAGTCAGGCCCGAGTCAGGTCCCTGCCAGACGCGGCTGCCGGGCCCGGCGTAGTCGTGCTGCGGGGCGGAATACGCGAACTCTGGCCCGGCGTCCGCGTACCAGGCGTCAGCCACGTGAGGCTGGGCATCGTTGCTCGCCAGGTCCCCCTGCCGCAGCCGGTAGCGGCCCGGCGGGACGGACCCGACGGCGATGACGCGCACGTCTGCCCGGCCCGATCCTGCGAAGCGTGCCCCATGCGCGGCTACCTGCTCTTCATAGACCTCCGTCATGCTGGCGCTGATCACGCCGAGTTCCATCCGCTCGCACAGCGAGCCAAGGTCGTCGGGGTTCAGCTGCAGCTCGACAGTGTTCGGTGCGAGCAGCAACCCGCTAGGCGTGACCACGAACACGTCGGACAGGTGCCGCATGGCGACCTTCAGCACGTCCTGCCCGTCGCGCCACGGCCGGGAGGCCAGCCGCCGTAGCCACGGATGATCCCTCGTGATGCCCAAGGCCCGCAGGCCACCCATGCATCCGGCACCGAGTCCCGCGAGGACCACCAGCAGCACGGTGGCGGAGACGACGGAACCCGTCATGATCTCCAGAACCACCCAGCACGCCGCGACGCCGCACGCGATCGCCCAGCGCCTCCGGCTTCGCTGCCGCAGCGGAGTGCGCGCTTGCCGACGCGCCGCTTCCCTGCCTTCAGTCATCGAGTACCGTCCTCGATCTTTCCGTGACTCGTCCGATGGCCTGATCCGTGCTGATTCGCCAGTCCCCCGTCACCGAGGATGCGGCCAGCGCAGCCTCCAGTCAACGAATCACCGGCAGCTTCCAGATGTCTGGAAGTTGCTATGTAGGGCCAAGGGGAGCCGTCCTTGGCCCGGGCAGCGGGATAGCGAAGGACGCCCGCTTATGCCGGCGACGGATGGCGATCACCCGATCGTCGCTGCCAGCCCGACTTCCAGATTTCTGGAAAAGACATTTAATTCGCGCACACTTGACTCGGTATCGCCGCCCGCGGGTATGCTTCCCCTCCAGATGCGGACAAGGGTAAAGGCCTGGCAATCGCGATTGCCTTCTCATCGGATTTTACCCAGACGATGCTACGGAGGTCCAGATGCACATCGGATCGGTACTTCTTACCATCTGGCTGGTCATCGGTGGTATCGCCGCCGGGCAGCGCGGCGATTACAAAGGCCCTATCGGCTGTAGCAGGGCTAGTACGGTCGCGGTGACGATCATCGCCGGTCCCCTCAACTACACAGGCGTGGATCCGAATATCAACTGCACCGTGCAGCACCCCAGCAATTAGTTATGACGGCGAATCCTAGCAATTCTGAAGTCTCCAGTGACGGCGAATCCGCCGCCGACTAATGGCGCATATTCGGCGTGCCCGTGATGTGAAATTCAAGGCTGAATTAACGATCACCGCGGCTGTCAGCCGTCGAACCCAGTCGCGCCATCTGTCTGCTCGCGGAGGATGTCGGCGTGGCCGACGTGCCGGGCTGATTCCTCGATCATGTCAGCGTAATAAAATAACGTGAGTTTCGGCGTGTCGCGACTGGCGGACAGTCCCGCGCCATTTGCGTGGTTTGCCGTGATTAATCCCCAGCCATGCCGCAGCCCGGCGTGCTTCCGGTCCCGCGCCGGCGCCCTGTTCCCATGATCATGAAAGACTCCGCCCGTGGATGCACGGCGCGAACACCAGGAGTCGGGTATCAAACCACATTCGGCGGCCCCGACACGCCGCGAAGTCACCTTACTTTGGAATGCTCACATGTGCAGGTAGATCCACCGCAGCGAGACCTGCCCCTCCGGCTGTCAACGCAATCGTCAAGCGAGAAGCCCGACGCGGCCTGGCGGGAGGCCGCGCACGCCCGCTCGTACCCGGCGAGCAGGCTTTCGGCCGTGTCATCGCTGCTCAGGATCCAGCCGCCGCCCGCCGGCGGTGGTCCTAGCCCGTCCTCCGGACGCCCGGCCAGCACCAGCTGGAACCATTCCCGCTCAACGGCAGTCAGGTGCTTCACCAGGCCGCCGGGCGTGGTCTGAGACGGAACATGCCGCTGACGGACCTGCTGATCGGACAAGCCGGCCAGCTTGCGCTTCAGTATGTCCCGGTACAGGTCGAGGAAAGCCTCGAGCACCTGGCGTTCCCCGCCGGTGCTCACCAGCTCATCAGGCGCCAGCGGCGGTACGGGGCTGAGTGGGGCCATGCCCGAACGCTACGCCAGAGTCGTAGCTCTTGCTGGCGGCGTCACGAGCGCCTGGTTGTTCCTCACCAAGATCACGGAATAGCCCTTAGCAGCACCACCGAAAGACAACCCGGCGCCGGGCGCCAAGGTATCCGCGATCAGCGTAGTCAATTCCCGTCGGCCCCGATACGTCATGCTGACGATGTGCCGGGCCTGTCCCCGCAGCCAGACTCCGTGTGTTCGCGCACGTCGCCGGACATCACGCGGGGAGGATTGGCCATGAGAAGGGAAGAACCGGCACCGGCCTGGAGGCGGCGGTACGTACATGATCGCCGGCCCGGAGGCGCGGGGGCGAGCATGACGGCCGGACCGGCCGGGGCCCCGCCCGACTTTGACCTTCGGGACGTGCTCCACGGCGCGGTCCTGCTGGCCGGCACCGCGAACTTGGTGATGCAGCTTGCGCGGCCCGCGATCGGTTACGGCGTGCTGGAGAGCAAGGTCGAAAGCGGCCAGGCGATGCGGCACCCGTTCCGGCGGCTCCGCACCACGGTCACCTACATGTCGGTGGCCTTGATGGGCACCGACGAGGAACGGGCGTACTACCGGCGCGAGGTGAACCGCGCGCACGCCCTGGTCCGCTCCGGCGCGGGCAGCCCGGTCCGCTACAGCGCCTTCGACCCACGGCTTCAGCTGTGGGTGGCCGCGTGCCTGTACCGGGGCGGCATGGACGTCCGCACCCGGCTGCACGGACCGGTCGACGAGACCACCGCCGACGCCATCTACCGCCAGTGCCGCCGGCTCGGCACCACCTTGCAGGTCGCGGAGTGCATGTGGCCCGCCGACCGGGCCGCGTTCGAGGAGTACTGGGCCGCTGCCCTGGCCGACCTGCGGATCGATCCGCCGGTGCGCGACTACCTGGACCGCCTCATCATGCTGGAGTACCTGCCCCGGCCGGTCAGCACCGCGCTTGGCCCGCTGAACCGGTTCCTGACCACCGGCTTCCTGCCCGCGCCGTTCCGCGAGCAGATGCAGCTGCCCTGGACCGAACGCGACCAGCGCCAGTTCGACCTGCTCATCCAGCTGATCGCGTCGGTCAACCGGCTGCTGCCCGCACCGGTCGCGCAGTTCCCGTTCAACGCCAGCCTGCAGGAACTGCGGCTGCGGATGATGCGAAACCACCTCATGCAGCTAGGCCGGACAGCACGGGGCTCCGACGATCAGATCCTGACGAACATCGCCTCGCGCTCGCCAAGGCTGACCGCCAGGGGGCGCTTGCCGAAATTACAGTAACCGGCCTCTGGCCGCCGGGGCGGTCCGGTACCGAGCGGGATCAGCCCGCCTGCCGGTAACGGCCGGGCGGCGGGACGGTTTTGGCTTCGAAGATGTCGATGTCACGGACGGCCCGCTCGACCGCGCCGTTGCGCTGTAGCAGGTAGTAACCTCCCCGGCCGCGGTCCACGTCGTGGTAGCCGAGGTCGAGCTGGGCGAGCTGCGGCGAGGACAGCGGCAGGCCGTGCGCGGCCCGGTACCGCTCGATCAGGTGGTACTTGGCTGCCCAGTCGATCTCCCGCGCGATATCGTCCAGGTTCCCTGTCGCTACCGCGTCGAGTACCCGCTCCCACATTCCGAGCACGCGCCTGGTAGCCGCGTCCGCGCCGTTTCTGTCCGTGAAGTCCCTGGCCCTGGCCAGGTACTCGCGCTGGATGTCGAGGGCGTTCAGTTCGCGGCCGTCCGCCAGCCGCACCGGGCTCCGCCCGGTCGGGTCAAGGCCGACCGCACCGATGGCCCTGACCGCGTCGTCCAGGATCAGGTCCGGCAGCACGGCGCCCGCCTCGATCATGCGCAGCACCAGGTCGGTCGTCCCCAGCTTGAGCAGGACGGTGGTCTCGTTCATGTTCGGCTCGCTGACGGCCACATGCAGGCGCCGGAAAGCCTGGCCGCCGACGCGCGGCTCGTAGCGGGCATTGATGAGCGGCCGCGACCGGATCCTCGCCGAGGACCCGCCCTGCCAGCTAGGCCCGGTCTCGTGGCTGAGGGAGAAAATGGCGCCCCGCGGTGTCTGCAGCACCTTCCCGGCACCGCAGATAAGCTGTCGGGTGACCAGGAACGGGATCAGCACGTCGGCCAGCCTGCCGAACTCGCCATGCGCGCCGACCTGGTAACTTTCCCTGCAGCCCGATGACTTCCCGGTGCTGTGCTTGAGCAGGTAGACGTCGGCGGCGATGCCCGCTTCGCGCAGCCGCCGCTGGGCGTCCACGCCAAGATCCTCCAGGATCCGCTCGCCCGCCCTGTCGTGCGCGATGAGGTCGAGGATGTTGTCGCACTCTGGCGTCGCGTATTCCGGGTGGCTCGGCGCCTCCAGAGAGAGCCGCGCCCCGTTCCTGAGCAGGACGTCGCTGCTCCGGTCCCCGGATAGCAGGGGGCGGAAGAGGTCGCGCGCTATCTCGTCCGGGGCCAGCTCTTCCGCAGACGGGCCCCGCTGCCCGTGGAAGACACAGGTGACGGCGTACTCGCTCTCAAGCCCGAAGATGCGCTTGTCCACATGGCCAAGGTATGTTTCGGGCGCTCCGGCGGGCAACCGCGGCGGTGCAGTCATTTCGCCGTTAGCTTCGACGAGCTTCCGGTCGCGGGATGCGTTCCTGCCCAAAATTATTACTTCTTTGCCTCAGCTTCAAGCGCTGCGACCCGCTGTGTTAGTGCCTCCACATCGCTGGACAGTTTCGGCACCGTCTCGTTTACTATTGGTTCGGCCTTCGCCCAGTTCGACTCAATGTCTGGCGACAGCACAGTGATCTCTTTCCGCTCCTCGGTAGCGACATCCCCAAGGGCGGCACGGCTGAAACCGTATTCGTGCACAGCAGCAAGCGCCACCTGCACAGTAAAAATCAACCCGGCAATCACAAGGCAGACTACAACGACGGCAGCTTGGGCTGCGGTCGGGTCCTTGGAGAAGATACTCCAGTGAGCTAGGAATGGAGATACGGCAACCACCACTACAGCTATCGTTCGTATTACCCATGCGGGAGTGGTGGCTGTAGCATTGGCAGCTTTAACAGCCTCTTGCTGTGGATTGAAAGTTCCCTTTTCAATATTGTCTGCTGCTTGGTCGCTGAGATCCATGTTTCTATCCCTTTGCTTGATAAGAGCCTATTGAAAGCCGTTCCAGCGCTGGCTAATAGGGTTGTCACGAGGCCTAAGAAGCGCGACTACCAAGGGTGGCGACGGCATGTCGGTTGGCCGTTTACCTATCTGTGGCCTACAACCGGATTGGCCTCTTGGTGCGCTACCTCCCCTACCATGCCATCATGACCCCTGCCCATCCATCAACGCGTAAGTGACATAATGTAGGGAAAGTAGAGTCCCGTCAACATCCGGGTCAAAGTGATGTTTCCCGTCTTTGACGGCAATGAGGTGATAGTCATATTGTCCTACTTTGTGCCTGATTATCTATATTGCGGGTTAACTAGCTAGGTGTGCGCGGCGCATCTCCATCTCGCGGTAGTAGAAATCGGCGGCGCCAGGCTCGTCCTTAATGTCTCCGCCCCTTTGCGCAGGGCCCGGTACAGCCCGGCGATCTGCCGTGAATCCAGCACACCGGGCCGCTGGTCGCCCGGCCGCCGGATGCGATCGCCGCGGCGGGGATGGAGACGCTGACCAACAGGGAACGCGAGGTAGTGGCGCTGGCCGCGCACGGGCTGAGCAACGACGAGATCGCGGCGGCCATGGTGCTCAGCCCCACCACCGCGAAGACCCACATCAGCCGGGCGATGATCAAGCTGGGCGCGCGGGACCGCGCGCAGCTCGTCGTCTTCGCCTACCAAAGCGGCCTGGTCAGCCCGCGCGACCCCGTCCCGCGCCGGTGACCGCGGGCGGCGCCTGGACGCCGCCCGGATGCGTGCCGCGTCTACAACATCCCACGGCCAGCTGGTACGTTCCTACCGGTAACACAATTAATGCATGACCGATGAGCCCAAGACCGTGACCATATGCTCGGCAACGTCTTACGACGTATTCCTTGACATCACGCGTGGCGATCAGACATTCCTGTCCCGCGCTGAAATCCATTTCCGCTACTCAGCGCCAGGCGACTTGTCGTTCGCTGATCTGCGCGCTGTCAGTGTTCGCCAGGCGACACTGAATGGAGAGGCGGTTGACGTATCCGCCTGTACCGAGTTACCGATCCAGCTGAGGGCAGCGGCTGTGTGTACGCCAAGGCGTATCGCGGCGGGGCAGCCCGCATGTACTGCTGCTTCGATGTTCCGCGCCTGCGAGCGCCGATCACCTTCTCGGTCCGCGCCCCGGCCGGATGGTCATGTCTGAGCAATGCGGCCGCCGTGTCGCGACCACCAGGAGACGGCACCGGGACCTGGCGTTTCGCCCCTACGGCGCCGATAGCTCCTGCCGTCTCAAGTATCTGTGCGGGCCCGTACGTCGGTGCATCGCTGAGCTGCGAGCGCGAAGCTGGCCCGGAGCTGCCGGTCAGCGTGCTGGCGATGCCGTCCGCCTCCGGGCAACTGCAGCCTCGCCGCGTGCTTGGCTTGGTACGCGAGCCGCTGCGCTACTACGAGCGCAATCTCGGCCTGCCGTTCCCGTACGGCAAGTGCGACGTTCTCTTCGTTCCCGGCTTCCCCGGCCTAGCGTTCTCCGCGCCTGGACTGATCGCCATTAAAGAAGAGGCGCTCAGCCAAGCCCGCCCCGGCGAGCGGTCGCTGTACCTTGCGACAGTCATCGCGCACGAACTGTCGCATGCCTGGATCGGCGGGCTGGCCAGCATCTGCCGCGGAGAGCAAATCGAGATGTGGCTCGTCGAGGCGCTAGCTACGTATGTCAGCAGGTCGGAGCTGACGGAGATCATTCCGGGAGCCACACCGTGGGCGGCTGGCGAAACGGCGCCACCCGACCACGACTACGCGGCAAACGCAGCGATCATCCAGCGACTGGAACTGCTCATAGGCCGCGATGCCGTATTTCGCGGGCTGGGCAGCTTCCTGCGCCAACACAGCCATAGCGACGCCGGACACGACGAGATGGTGCGCTGCTGGTCCGAGCAGAGCAAGCGGGACCTCAGGCCGTGGGCCGCGGCGAACCTGCGCCCCGTCGCTCGGGCCGGCGGCTGTCCGGATTGAGGCAGAGAACATGATGCCCTCCACGCCCTACACGTATACGAGTCCGGATGATCCTGCCCGGGAGGATGAGGGCCTGTTCGGTCCCGGATCCGTGACCTGGCGTGTCATGAGCAACCGGATCATGTGGGTGGCGGTGGTCCGCGCGCTTTACTTGCAGGCGCTGCATCCGCGGGTGATACGCGGCACATTGCAGAACGCCGCGACTATCACCGAGCCGGCGGATGCCTGGGCCAGGCTGAGGAGGACCAGGAAGTTCATCGAGACGCGCACTTTCGGGACAACGGCGGAGGCGGACCGGGCCGGACGCCGCGTGCGCAGAATTCACGACTCGCTCATCGGAACCGATCTCGACGGCACGCGGTACCGGGTCGACGAACCCGAGTTGCTGCTGTGGGTACATTGCGGCGAGGTCGCCTCCTGCGCCGATATCGCCCGGCGGAGCCGACTGCCGTTCTCGGCTGCGGACCTGGACGCGTTCGTGGACGAGCAGCGTGCCAGCGCGGAACTGATCGGCCTGGACCGGGCGACGGCGCCTGCGTCGATGGCCCAACTCGGTGCTTATTACGAGCAGATCAGGCCGAGGATGTACGCGTGCGACGAGGCGAGACAAGCGCTGCGGCTGACCTTGCATCCTCCGGTGCCCGACGGCAACCGGGTGCTGAAACTGGGGCTGCCGCCGGTCGCCGCCCTCGCGTTCCGGACCCTGCCGGGCTGGGCACGGCGGATGTACGGCAGACCGGGCGGCCCGCTGAGTGACATGGCCGCGACCGTAGGACTGCGGGCCACGCGCCTGGCGCTCAGCCAGGAGCGGCTGTTTCTGGGCGCCATGCGGGCGATACACCGGGCCGAATCGGCGGCCGAAGCGGGAACCCGAACACGGTGACCAGTCCGGGGTCGCCGAAGGAGGAGACCCGGCAGATGCCAGCGCTGGTGACGGTGAGCACGACGATTCCGTACGGCTGGTAGTCCCCGTGCTGGTCACGCGTGTAGGCCGCCGCGGCGGGCTGTCCGTTGGCGCTCGTGGCCAGCATGCGCCAGTCACCGGGCGCGCCGAGGATGTAGTTACGCAGGAAGGACACGCAGTTCTTGTGGCCAGCGAACCAGGTCCGCAACGGTGTCGCCTCCAGGGTGGCGTCGTGCACCAGCAGCCGTTCCAGGGCAGCGGCGTCGGCGGTCTCGAACGCCCCGATGTACAGGTCGAGCAGGGCCCTGGCTTGGGGCGCGGCTGGCTCGGTGATCTGGTCCGCGGCCGGGGCCAGTCCCTCCAGCCGGGCACGGGCGCGCTGCAGCGCGCTCTTGACCGACGCCGTCGTGGTGCCGAGCATGACCGCGACCTCGGCGGCGGGAAACTCCAGCACGTCCCGCAGGACCAGCACCGCACGCTGCCTGGGCGGCAGGTACTGCAGGCTGGCGATGAGCGCCAGCCGCAGCCCTTCGCGGGCCGCGACGATGGCCGCCGGATCGGCGGAGTCCATGGTCACCATCGCGTCTGGAACCGGTTCCAGCCAGGCGGCCTCCGGCCCGGCCTCCTCCGGGACCGCACCGGGATCTGGTTCGGGATCGTACCGGCCGGATGGCAGCATTCTCCGTCTCTGCTTGGCCAGCGCGGTCAGGCAGGCATTGGTGGCGATCTGATACAGCCAGGTGCGCACCGATGACCGGCCTTCGAACCCGCCATAACCGCGCCAGGCACGCAGGTAGGTCTCCTGGACGAGGTCTTCGGCATCAGGGACCGACCCGAGCATGCGATAGCAGTGCGCGAACAGCTCACGCCGGAACGGCTCGGTGTCCTGGACAAAGATCGCGCTGTCAGGCACAGATCACACACGCCTCCCCAGAAAGGCAGCAAGCTGATCAGCCGGTCCCGCGCCGGCCAGAGCCTGGGCAGCAGGCCCGAAAAACGCCTCGCCATCTGGACCGCGGTACGCATCGGTAATGGTGAGCCTGGCCTGGCTGAGCAGCTCCGCGGCCAGTTCGGGATCCAGGTCGGCAGAGTACCCGATGGCCCGCGCCAGGTCCCAGCCATGGGTGAACTGCTCCGTCGCCGCCAGGTCCCGCACGACAGCTCCCGAGAACTCGCCGAACGGCAGCCGGACCGTCTTGTCCAGCGCGCCCTTGGCGGCGAATGCTGCGACGGCTATCCGGATGCTCTCCTCATATGCGGCAACGAAGTCTTCGGCCGCGTAGTCAGCGTCGGCGGCCGCGTCCTCACCGGCGATTGCGTCCTCCCCGGCCATTGCGGCGGCCCACCAGCGCGCCGTGCCGACGAAATGGCTGACTAGCGCGCGGACATCCCACGACACACAGGGCGTTGGCGCGGCCAGGTCCTCGGACCGGACCTTCGTCAAGATGGCCAGGGTGCTCTGGAGAGCCTGGTTCAGCGGGCATTCACTCACGTGCGATCCTCTCATCCGAGATCTACCTACACCCAGGAAGACCCGACGAGGGCGGAAAAGGAATCGCTCCGAACCCGTAATTGCTAGAAGCCTCTATCTGATGGGCGGAAAAGAGTGCGAAAATATCGGTTAGGGCGCAGGTTGGGGCGGGCGTGGGAGGGACTGCGTGAAGTGTGGGCGGTGCGGTTCGCCTCTGGAAGAGGACGACCGGTTCTGCGGGGCGTGCGGTGCTCCTTCCGGCGGGTGCCGGTCGTGTGGTGAGCAGCTGCTCCCCGGTGATCGTTTCTGCCGTGCCTGCGGCGCGGCGGTGCTCGACGCCGCCCATGCGCCGTCCGTGGCTGTTCAGGCGGCCGGCCCGGAGCCCGTCGCGGAGCGCCGGGTGTGCTCGGTGCTGTTCTGCGACGTGGTGGGGTTCACTCCGTTGTCGGAGGCCCGGGACCCTGAAGCCGTCCGGGAGCTGCTTTCTGAGTATTTCCGGGTGGCCAAGACGGTGATCAGCCGCTACGGCGGGGTCGTGGAGAAGTTCATCGGAGACGCGGTCATGGCGGTCTGGGGGACGCCGTCGGCGACTGAGGGAGACGCGGAGCGTGCGGTGCGGGCCGCGCTGGACCTGGTGGCGGCGGTGGCCGAGCTCGGGAGTGAGGCCGGCGTGCCAGGTCTGGCGGCGCGGGCCGGGGTGGTGACCGGCGAGGTGGCGGTGAACCTGGGTGCGGTCGGCGAGGGGATGGTCGCCGGGGACGCGGTCAACACCGCGGCCCGGGTGCAGGCGACGGCAGAAGCTGGCTCGGTGCTGGTGGACGCGCCAACGCAGCGGCTGACCGGCAGCGCGATCGGGTTCGCCGACGCCGGGGAGCACGCGCTGAAGGGGAAGGCCGAGCCGCAACGGCTGTGGCGGGCCACCCGGGTCCTGTCGGCGGTGGGCGGGTCGCAGCGAGTGGACGGCCTGGAGGCGCCGCTGACCGGCCGGGACGCGGAGCTACGTACGATCAAGGACCTGTTCCACGCCACCGCCGAACGCCAGATACCACGCCTGGTGCTGGTGTCCGGCCCGGCCGGGGTGGGAAAATCCCGGCTGGGCTGGGAGTTCGAGAAGTACGTCGACGGACTGGCCGCGGCGGTGTGGTGGCACCGTGGCCGCTGCCTGTCCTACGGGGAGGGAGTGGCGTTCTGGGCGCTGGCCGAGATCGTCCGGCAGCGGCTGGGCATCGCCGAGGAAGATCCGGCCGAAGTCGCCGCGCACAAGCTGGCCGCCGGCCTGGACCGGATCGTGGCCGATCCGGACGAGCGGGCGTTCGCGGGAGTGCGGCTCGCCCGGCTGCTTGGGGTCTCGTTCCCGGCGGACAACGGCGGTGCCCTGCCCCGGGAGGAGCTGTTCGCGGGCTGGCGGCTATTCTTCGAGCGCCTCGCCGCCACCGGGCCGGTGGTGCTGCTGGTGGAGGAGGCGCAGTACGCCGACAGCGGCCTGCTGGACTTCCTTAATCATCTCATCGACTGGACCCGCGACCTCCCGGTGTATGTCCTGGTGTTCGCCCGGCCTGAGCTCGGGCAGGTCCGGCCTGGTTTCGGTGCCGGGCGGAACCGGAGCACGCTGACGCTGGATCCGCTGGACGCTGCCTCCATGGATCAGCTGGTGGATGCGCTGGTGCCGGGGATGCCACCTGCGGCCCGGTCGAAGGTCACCAGCCAGGCCCAGGGCATTCCGCTGTTCGCGGTGGAGACGGTGCGCTCGCTCATCGACCGGGACGTCGTACGGCCGGTCGAGGGGGTGTACCGACTGACCGGTGACATCGGTGAGCTGACCGTGCCGGACAGCCTCCATGCCCTGCTCGCGGCCCGGCTGGACGCCCTGGACCCCGAGGTGCGGCGACTGGTCGCCGACGCCGCGGTGCTGGGCAGCACGTTCCCGGCCGAGGCGCTGATCGCCGTGTCCGGACAGGACGAAGCCACTGTCCGTTCCGCACTAAATGATCTAGTACGCCGTGAGGTGCTTTCGGTGTCCGCGGACCCGCTGTCCCCCGAACGCGGCAGCTATCAGTTCGCTCAGCAGATGCTCCGGCAGGTGGCCTACGACACCTTGTCCCGCCGGGACCGCAAGACCCGCCACCTGACGGTGGCCGCGCACCTGCGCGGCGTCTTCGCCGGCGACGGAGAGGAAGTCGTCGACGTCATCGCCCGGCACTACCTGGACGCGCTGAATGCCATCCCCGACGATCCCGATGCCGGCCAGATCCGCGACCAGGCCATTACCGCTCTGATCAGAGCCGGGGAACGGGCCGAACGCACCGGCGCTCCCGCCCGCGCCGCCGCCAGCTACGCCACTGCGGCGGAGCTGAGCTCGCCCGGCCCGGCGGACCGGACCGAAGCCGCGGCCAAGTTGTGGGAGCGCGCTGCGCAGGCCGAGAGCACCAACGCCAGCTGGGCTGAGGTACTCGAGCACGCCAGCCGGGCCCGGGCCTTGTATCTTGAGTGCGGCCAGGAGCGGGCCGCCGCCCGCGTCCAGGCGATCGCCGGAGGCGCGCTGCAGCGGTGGGGCCGCCACGGCGAAGCCCGCGAACAGCTCACCACGGCGGTGGAGGTACTGCGAGCCCAGCCCGACATCGAAACGCTCCATGCCCTGGTGGAGCTGGGCGCCCTGGAAGCTCTGGCCGGCTCTGCGGATGCTGACCGGCTCACGGCTGAGGTGCTCGTCCTAGGCCAGGCCCTCGACGTGGATTCCGGCCAGCTCGGCGGCCTGTTCCTCGCCCGCGGGATCTATCTCGCCACCGCTGAGCGGCGGATCGAAGCGGTGGCCTACTACCACCAGGCCGTACGGCTCGGCACCGAGGTCGGCGACAACTTCATCGCGGGCCGGGCGCTGGTCAACCTGGCGGACGCACTGGGCGCGAGCGATCCCGCCGCGGCAGCGGAGGCCGCTCGGAATGCCGCCGCGCGCCTGCGACGGATCGGTGCCCGGGACGGACTGGCGTGGGCGATCGGAAACCTCGCCCATTCGCTGGTGGAGCTCGGTGACTGGGATGCCGCCGAGGCTGAGCTCAGTCAGGCGATCGGTTCCGACGGACTAGGGGATATCGAGCATCTCACCTGCACGCATGGTTACCTGGCCGCCATGCGCGGCGACACCGCGACCGCCGAGACCCTGCTGGCGGAGCTGCGGCACATGCCGGCCAGCGAGGATCCTCAGGACAAGGCACTCGTCGAGTGCCTGATGGCTTTCCTCGCCGCGGCCCGCCGGCAGCCGTCCGATGCACTGCGCCACGCCCGTGCGATGGTGGCCCGCGCGGACGCCCTCGGGATAAGCCACGAGTTCATGCGCTGGGGGTGGCCGCTGGCGGTTCGGTCCGCCTTCGAGTTGCGCGACACCGCCATCGTCCGCGACCTGGTCGCCTTGCTCGATTCCCGCCCGGCCGGGCACATCGCCCCGATGCTGCGGGCCGAACGTGACTTGACCCGGGCCCGCCTGGCCGCTGACGGCGACGATTCCGCCGCGGCTGCCTTCGAGACCGCCATCACCAGCCTGCGCGAGCAGTCCACTCCTTATCACCTGGCTCACGGCCTGCTCGACCACGCCGAGTACCTCACCCACCACGGCGACGCTGACACGGCGGCGCTGGCCATTGACGAGGCCCGGGACATCGGCCACCGGCTGCGCTGCCAGCCGCTCCTCGATCGCGTCGCCGGGATACCTGCGGACTCGGCCGGCCCCAGGCGCTGACCTCCGTCTGGCACTGGCGGCACTCCGGCTAGCCGGGACCTAAACTCCCGGCGCTGTCCCCGTTCGTGCCGGGCGGCCCGAGGTGCTTGTCATACACGGCTAGTGCCCCCCGTAGCGTGCGCGGCCCGCGGAGCCATTGAAGCCGCGGCGGGATCTCGGAGTAATCCAGGTACGGATGGTCGCCGCAGTCGGGGCAGATGAGCTCGAACAGGCCGGTGTAGCCTTCGAAACGGCCGTCCACGATCCGGCCCGGCTGGCGCCGCACGAACGCCGTCCTCCCGTGGCCCGGCTGACCGGCCAGCGGGAGCGTCGTGCCGTCTACCGGCCCGACGCGCAGCCATGGGTCACGATCGGGCGGACGCGGTCCGGCGGCGGCGGCTACGCGGACAACAGGGCCGGTACGGGTCATGGTATTCGGGTCGCTCACTCAACTCACCCCAGGCAGGAGTAACCAACCGCTGCCGGAGTCTGGAGCAGCATGTCCTTAGCAAGGCACACTACAACGCGGACCACCACAGGCAAATACCCGGGCCGAGCCGGATAGTGCCTGGTGACCAATGTTCAGGCTATGTTTCCTGGCCGTTTGTTTCCTGGCTGTTTGTTTCCTGGCCGTTTGTTTCGGCGGCAGGCCAGGAACCGGGCAGATGCGGGTGCTGGACGGCCGGATCGACCCGGGTAAGGTATTCGACCTGACGCTGCCGCTAGACGAGGTGGCCGAGGCCTACCGTGCCATGGACGAACGCCGCGCCATTAAAGTCCTGCTGCAGCCCTTAGTTTGCGAGGAGGCCCACCCCCATGACCGCATGGACCAGCGACGAACTCGGCACGATCGGCGACGCCGCCGAGCTGGAGATCGCGCCGCTACGACCGGACGGCACGCCGCGCAAGCCGGTGACGATCTGGGTGGTCCGCGACGGCGACGACCTCTACGTCCGCTCCTACCGCGGGACCGACGGAGCCTGGTTCCGGCACGCGCTGGCGCGCCGCGAGGGGCGCATCCAGGCCGGCGGCATCGGCAAGGACGTCACCTTCGCGGACGAAACCGATCCCGCCGTCAACGACCAGATCGACGCCGCCTACCGCGATAAGTACCGGCGTATCGGCGCCAGCTACGTCGGGTCCATGGTGTCGCCCGTGGCCCGCGCCACCACGCTTCGGCTCGTGCCGCGCTGAGCCCCGGACCCGGCGTCGGCGTCGGCTGGCCTCCGGTGGTCGCCGGCAGGCGATGATCGGCGTCCTGGGCGACGCGAAGACTTCAGATCCGGGCCTGCCGGCGGATCCAGGGATTGGGGAGGCCCGGAACCCCTGCCCCTGTCCCGACCTCTCCCCCTGTCCCGGTCCCGGCCCCGGCCCCGTAAAAATATGGCCAGGTTCCAGATGTCCCGGGCCCGTCCTTTCCCGATGGTTCGCGGCGTCCTCCGGCCGCGAGCTAAGGGGTCCGAAGGGGCCGTCGCGGCCCGTGCGGCCAGTGTGATCCGCAGCGGCCGACCCTATGGAACATAGGGCCGGTTATAACCGGCCCTATGTTCCATAGGTACGATCTGCTTTCGTGTCAGCGGCTGCCAGGTCCGGGCGTGCCCGGTGATGACCGGTCTGCTGGCGGGTCCGTTGACGGACGCGGCCGGCCTCGGCGCTGTCCGTGCTGATCTGGCCAGTGTCGTGCCGCAGGTCCTGGCACCCGCCCGCGTGTCGCTGCGGATGAGCCAGTGCGACCGGGACCGGCTGAACCGGGACCGCCGCTGGCGCGAGCGATCACAGGCTGATCGTGGCTTCGATCGTCAGCCGACCCAAGGGCCGGAGGTTTTCGGATTTGGCATGTGGGCACGGGGTACCACCCAACCCGCACAGCGGCCGGACGGGAAGCGCTAAAGCCGGGACAGTCCTGTCTGCCGGTAGCAGGGCACCTCTAACGACGCGCGGGCATCATGGTCATCTTGACCGGGCCGTGAGAATCGTTGAGTCTGGCGGACGTGAACGTGGACGTGGTGGGATGTCTCGGATGCGATCTTCTTGCTGGGCGGCGGGTCCTGCCTGGAGGCATCGTTCATCAGACCGGTGGGTGGGTGGTGAACCACGTCGTTGGCTCGATGAATCTCGGGACCCTGATCGTCGGCCCTAAAGAGCACGTCGTGGCCGTCGCGGACCTTGATGATGCGGCCGCAGCCGAATTCGGCCCTGTTCTGCGCGACACTGCCCGCGTTGTCGAAGCGCTCTGCCGGCCTGAGCAGACCTACATGTCTTTGTGGTCCCATGGCGCGAGCGCGCGGAAGCACCTGCATGTCGCAGTCCAGCCGGTCACCGCCGCTGTAGTGGCCCGCTACGGTGGTTTGCGATCTGAGCAACTCCAGGCCCGGATGCTGGCATCCGGCGACGAGCCAGCCGTGGCTGACGTAGAGCGATTCTGTGAGCGGGCTCGTGAGTTGTTCCGGACGATCATCAGCACCGGAGATCACGGCTCATCACCGAGGTGACCCACTCTCACCAGGCCGGGATCAGCAATGAACCTGGTGCGGGACGGGTGCGGTATGCCAGTGCCACCGTCAGCCCGAGCGATCACAGCTAGCTCATGAATTCTAGATGACTGGTTTTTCTGGGGTGTATTCGGGCTCATGAGAGTATTTGGGGGTCTATCGTGCACAAACAACTCCCCGGAGCCCAGATCCACCCCGGTACGGCGCACCACGGAGCACTCATGCACCACGGCGAACACAGGTACCGGCCCCCTGCTCGAGATGAGCGCGAGATCATCGTGGCCGGCACCTGACACCTGCTCGGCTGAGGGAGCCAGGAGATGCTTGCCGTCAGCCACGCTGATCGGAGCCGCAGCACGTGTCGTCTGGAATGGCGGTCGACCAGCAGCCGCCTACGCGGATCTTCGACGAGGGCGGCGGCACAGGCATGCCTATCCCTCCGTGGCGGTTCGGTGTAGCCCGGCGGTCAGGCAAACCGGGTCGATGCTGACGGCGAAGGGATGATCGGCAACGAAAGACCCCGATGTTGTCGCCACGAGAGGCCTCGCGGTGGTCGCCGGTGAAGATGCGAACGCCGACCGGCCGCAGCCGCACTGCGAGATAATGATCAGTCATGGATATGGATTACGGCAATGAATGGGTCCGCGAGGGCGCGACGCTGAGCGACAAGACGGCTCGAGCGGAGTTCGGGTTAACGCAGGAAGAGATCATCGCGGCGATCAACGCGGGCAAGCTCGCGTACCGGCCCGCCGCGACGCACGGGAACCCGTGGCCGCGGCTGCTCCGCCGCGAGGTCGAGGATCTGGTCAGAACCCGGCATGGTGAGCGATACCTCAGGGAACAGCAGGCGCGGACCGAGCTGAAGCGCGTCAACCGCGAGCTGAAACAACTCCGGGCCCAGCTCACGGCACTCGAGGAAAGGCGGGCCGCGCTCCTTTCCGAACTCGCCGAGTAAGGCTGATGACCTCGCCTGCTTGCGCCTTACCCTGTGCGGCATTAATGCCTGCGGTGACCGGAATTCAGGATCTCGGCCCGTGCCGCGACTCTTTGAGCGGAACGGAGCGTGGTAACCAGAGCCCGCTGAGCGGCGCCGGACCCGAGGAGGTGTCGTCCGCGCTGCGGCTCAGGCGCTGGCCCCGATCGTGACGACGTCTTTGCGAGGACGTCCTCGGGGGAGCTTGCGCGGCACGATCGCGCCGCGCATCAGCAACTCGCCGCCCCAGACGCCCCAGGGCTCCCTGCGCTCCAGCGCGCCGGCCAGGCAGGCCAGCCTGGCCCGGCACCCCCGGCACATCGCCTTCGCCTGCTCCACGTCCTGCGGAGACTCGGCAAAGAACAGCTCCGGATCTTCCGTGCACGGCAGAACCAGGCGCAGCCCCGTGGTGTCCTGCCCGCCGACGGTGACATCGCGCCACTGCATCGACGTCATCACCTCGTGTTCCCCGTTCTCCGGCGGCCCGGCAACGTAGTCAACGGTGACAGGCCGGCCCTCATCCGGCGTGCGGTGCGGCCGGGCACGCGGCTGGCCGCTGCCTGCGCAGCGAGCGGCGAACCGCGCGGACCGGGGCGGCGAGCACCGAGCCGAACTGACCGAACTCGGCGGCCAGCCCGCCGAGCTCGGCGTCGGCCGCCCTGATCTCGGCCGCCGTCTTGCCGCGTTCGGCCTGGTAGATGCCGTAGTAGGAATTGACCATCATCGCCTCCCAAGCGATTCTTCATAGGCGGTGAGCGGTGCCGGTCCGCCTTCGCCTCGTTCACCCCGTGCCGACGTGGAACGCCCCGTTACGCCACCGCCTCGCCCCGTAACGCCACCGCCGTGTACGGCAGGTCCTGCTTGTACGACGAACACTCCGGGCTCAGCCGGACAGGTGATCGCCGCCTGACACCAGATTCGCGGTAAGCCCGTTGTTGCCGCATTGGGCAAATGCCATATCTTCGGCGCCCGCGCGGCCTTACCTGGCGCCTAAGGCACTTAGTAATCCGCGGGCTCGATCCAGGACGGGCGCTGGCCGACCTGGTGCCCGCAGTCCTGGCTAGGTTCGACCAGGTACGCGCCTAAACGTCACCGGCGCGGCTGGGCCGGGCGTTGCCGACGGGCCACGGGGGCTGGCACGATGACGGGCGTGGACCACCTACTGGCTCAGGTGAACATCGGGCGGATGCTCGCGCCGCTGGACAGCCCGCAGCTTGCGGACTTCGTGGCGGCCCTGGATCCGGTGAACGCGGCGGCGGACGCGGCCCCGGGCTTCGTATGGCGGTTGCAGACCGAGGACGGCAACGCGACCGCGGTGCAGGCCTTCGAGTGGGACCGGGCCGGGATGGCCGGAGTGCTGGTCAACATGTCGGTGTGGGAGTCGGTCGAGGCTCTCGCCGCGTACGTGTACTCCGACACGCACCGTCAGGTTCTCAAGCGCCGCCGGCAGTGGTTCGAGCGGATGGTCGATGCGTATACCGCCCTGTGGTGGATACCGGCCGGGCACAGGCCCACGGCGGCCGAGGCCGAGGGACGGGTGCTGCACCTGCGGGAGTTCGGGCCGACGCCGTACGCGTTCACGCTGCGCGAGCACTTCCCGCCGCCGGGCGTCGCGAACTTCGGGCCGACGCGCAGCCCCGAAGACTGGACCTGCCCCGCCTGACGCCGCGCACGTGCCAGCGAGCAATGATGGCCGATTCCTTTCGGGGGTGTCCGGGGTCTACCCTTCATGACGATCACGACAACGGACCCGAACCGCGCCTTGTGGGAAGCGCGGGCGCACGGCGAGGAAACCCCCACCTGGGAGTCGCTGGCCTCCGAGCCGGATGGTATCGAGCAGGACACCGTGGACGTTCCGGCCGGGCTATGGCTGCGGCCGCCTGACGCCGTGACCGGACCCGCGATTCTGGCGATCCACGGCGGCGGCTTCGTTAGCGGCTCGGTCGCGACTCATCGCCGGATGTTCGGCCATCTGGCCCGCTCTGCCGGCCAACCAGCGGGCGGTGCTGTTGCGCGGCGGCTACTCGACGCCTACGTGCTCGCGTTCGAAACGGCAGACGTCAAGGTGCTGACCGCGGTACTCCGGGCCGACGCGACCTTGGAGCTGCTACCGGGCCGCGCCTGGTATGCCGGCAAGGTCGCCTGCTCGCGTGTCCTCGACGAGGCCGTCGGCAGCCCCGGCGACTGGCGGATGGACCGCCTGGTCGCGAACGGCCAGCCCGCGGTTGCGGCGTACCTGCACGGGCGGCCATTCGGCGTCGCCGTGCTCGATATACGCCGCGACGCAATCGCCGGGATCACCGTCTTCGGCGACCCGGCGCTAGTGGAAAGGTTCACGCTGAGGACGTGCGCATGATGCGGAATCACTCCAAACGGGCAGTGGTGCATGTTCTGCGCCAGGCCATTATCACTCATTGGCGATATCACCCTTTACCGATAGTGCGGTATTATTGGTCTATGGCAATATCGGACGGCGAGTACCTGGTGACTACGGCACGAGACCTAGGCGCGGCGCTGAAACACTTCCGGACCAGGGCCGGGGTGACGCAGGCAAATGCCGCCGGGACCATGGGCATCGGGCAGCCGTACTTGTCGTCGCTGGAAGCGGGAAAGTTCGGTAGCTCGCTGACGCACGCACTGCGGCTGCTGCGCTTCGTCGGCTGCGAGGTCGTCGTCCGCCCGAGGGAGCCCCGTGGCTGACCGGCTTGTGGCGCAAGGCGCTACTGGGCCGGGCCGGTGACGGCACCTGGCAACTCCCATCCGGGGACGCCCCTCTACCTGGATCCTCAAGCCCGATGGCCCGCATGCGATGGCCGCCAACGAGGCCACTTGCCTACGGCTCGCCGCCGCCTGCGGGCTGCCGGTGCCCGTGGCCGAACTGCTCGACGTGGCCGGCCTTCCCGTCCTGGCGGTCAAGCGCTATGACCGGCAGGACGCACCGGCTGGCGGCATCCCGGTCCGGGTGCACCAGGAGGACGGCTGCCAGGCCACCGGTATGCCTCCCGGGCTGAAGCACGAGGAACAAGGCGGACCGGCACTGCGCGACCTGGCCGACGTCATCAGGAACTTCGGCGATCCCCGCGACGTGGCCAGCCTGCTGCGCCGCACGACGTTCAACATGGCCGTCGGCAACGCGGACGCGCACGCCAAGAACTTCTCCGTCCTGCACGAGCTAGACGGTCCGGCCGTCAGGCTTGCTCCGCTTTATGACGTGCTCTCGACGATCGCCCTCGAGCTGACCGACGGTGCGGGACGGCCGATACGGGCGGATACGCATCTGGGTCAGCGAGTCGGCGGGCAGGCCGACATCCCGGAGGTGACCGCGGCCAGCCTGATCGACGAAGCAGTTTCCTGGGGTATCCGGCGGCACGCGGCATCGGCGGTGGTGACCGAGACCGTGGATCAGGTGCTTGCCGCCATCCCGGCGACGGCGGGCGACACCCGGGTCCTAGCCGTTATCCGCGAGCAGACCGAGCGAATCAGCCGGGGCTGACATGCCCGACGGCTTACTTCCCGCCACGCCGACTGGGTGTTCGGCGTGTCGGTGGCGGGTGGTCAGCTAGGTTCTCTGGCCGCCTCCAGCAGAGCGAGGAGCATGCGGCGGAGCGTGGCCTGTTCGGCGGGGGTCAGCGGGGAGAGCAGGTCGCGCTCGATCTCGGCCCCGACGGAGGCCAGGTCGGCCACGACCCCCCGTCCCTTGGCCGTCAGGTCCAGGACGCGACGGCGGCGGTCCACAGGGTCCACCTCCCGGCGGACCAAGCCTTGCTCGGCCAGGGCGTCGATAAGCGGTACGGCATTGCGCGGGTCGACGCCGACCAGCTCAGCCAGGCGCTGCTGGCCGAGTGGGCCGGCCTCGCCCAGAGCCATCAGCACCCCGTACTGGCTGGGGCTCACCTTGAGCTGGGCGAGCATGCCGGCCCAGCGCTGCCGGGCAAGCGATCCGGTCTTGGCCATCAGATACCAGTTGCCGTTCTGAAAACTCAGGCCGGAGGGCAGAGCGGCCGCACTGTCCTTCGCCGGGTCTGAGTCCACGAAAGGAGCCTAGCCTCCTGGAAATTAGACATCAACCATGATAGACGTGTCTAATGTATAAATCTGAGCCGGTGACCCGATGAACGGCGAGCAGCCGAGCCGGCCAGATGCGCCTGGCCGGGGCCATACCCGTGACGGGCTGATTCTGGCCATCGCGTGCGTCGCCCAGTTCATGGTCGTGCTCGACGTCTCGATCGTCACAGTAGCGCTCCCCTCGATCGGCCGGGACCTGCACTACAGCCCGACGGGACTGCAGTGGGTCGTCAACGCCTACGTGCTCACCTTCGCCGGGTTCCTGTTGCTGGGCGGCCGGGCCGCCGACCTGTTCGGCCAGCGGCGGGTATACGTGTCCGGGATGGTGCTGTTCACCGTGGCCAGCCTGGCCGGGGGCATCGCCACGGATTCGGCCTGGCTGACGACCGCCAGGGCGGTGCAGGGCATCGCGGGCGCCGTCCTGTCGCCCGCCACCCTCACGATCATCATCACGACCTTCCCCTCCGACCGCAGGGCCCGGGCCCTCGGCATCTGGAGCGCCGTCGCCGGGGCAGGCGGGGCGGCCGGCGCGATCCTGGGCGGCGTGCTCACCTCGGCGCTGTCGTGGCGCTGGGTCCTGTTCGTGAACATCCCGATCGGCGTGGCCGCCGTCGCCGCCACGCTGGCCTGGCTGCCTGAGTCCAGGGACCGGGTCGGCCGCGGCGCTGCGTCGCGGCTGGACATCGGGGGCGCGGTCGCCGTCACGGCCGGGCTGGGGACGCTGATCTACGCGATCATCGGCACCGACACGCACCCGTGGGGCAGCGCGCGGACGCTGTCGCTGCTCGGGGCGGCGGTGGTACTGCTCGCGCTGTTCGCGATCATCGAGCTGCGGCTGGCCCGCGTGCCGCTGATAAGGTTCGGGATCTTCCGGTCCCGGTCGCTGTCGGGAGCGAACATCGTCATGTTCCTGATCGGGGCGGCCTTCTTCTCGATGTGGTATTTCCTGTCGCTGTACCTGCAGAACGTGCTAGGCGACAGCGCCCTGAAGACGGGCCTGGCCTTCCTGCCGATGGGCGTGACCATCATGATCGGGGCCCAGGCCAGCTCCCGCATCCTGCCGCGCGTCGGGGTCCGTCCGCTGCTGCAGGTCGGCACGCTGGTCGCGGCCGGCGGGTTCGCCTGGCTGTCCACTATCAGCCCGCACGCCTCCTACTGGAGTCACGTGTTCGGGCCCGGAATCCTCATCTCGCTGGCCCTGGGCCTGCTATTCACGCCGCTGGCGGCGGCGGCCACCGCGGGTGTCGCGGTCAGCGAGGCCGGGCTGGCCTCGGGCGTGCTCAACACCTCGCGGCAGATAGGCGGTTCTCTCGGCCTGGCTGTGCTGGCCACCATCGCCACCGACCGGACCCGCGCCGCCCTGGCCGGGAGTCAGCCCGCTGTGTCGCAGGCCGCGGCCCTCAACGACGGCTACGCCCGGGCTTTCGAGGTGGCCACCGTGCTGACCCTGGCGGCGTTCGCGGCGTCGTTCGTGGTCCCGGCCATCCGCGCCCGGACCGCCGCGGCCCCCGGCGCCAGGCCAAAGGAAGACGCCAAGACCGACGCCGACGCAGGCAAATCGGTTACGTAAAGCTGCGGGCAGATCAGCAACTGCGTGGAGGTGGCCCCTGACCGGGCTGGGACCTTCGCCTCTACCGGCAATACGGGGACGGTCATCATCTGGAAGGTGCACCGCGGTGGGTGTGCCGGCTCAGGCGGGCTGGGGTCAAGAACGCGATCAGCACATCCTGGAGGTCGGCATGGATTCGGTTTCATACACGGCGTTGTCGCCGCTGTCGTTCCTGGAACGGTCGGCGCGAGTATGGCCTGACAAGGTCGCTGTGGTCTACGGCGCGCGGCGGCTCACCTACCGTGAGCTGGCGGCCGAGGCGCAGCGGGTGGCGCGGGGGCTGCGCGCGAGCGGTGTCGGGCCGGGTGACCGGGTCGCCTACCTGATGCCGAACCTGCCCGAGATGCTCATCGCCCATTACGCGGTCCCACTGGCCGGCGCGGTGCTTGTCGCGGTCAACACCCGGCTTACGGCTGAGGAAGTGGCCTACATCCTGAGTCACTCGG
>Ga0302326_10004261_pt1 | contig 33173 bp, 33 predicted proteins | sample Palsa_T0_3_FD_202264 | JGI IMG/M metagenome (GOLD analysis project Ga0302326, IMG submission 202264) | Peat permafrost microbial communities from Stordalen Mire near Abisko, Sweden - Palsa_T0_3 | ecosystem: Environmental > Terrestrial > Soil > Palsa > Peat permafrost | place: Sweden: Abisko...
CGGCCGCCTGGCAGCCCGAATGGGACCTGGCCAGCGCCCTGAATGCGGCGACCGTCTCCCTGGCGGGACCCGACCGCGTGCTGGCGCCGGCCGATCTGGAGGTGGCCACGCTGAGTGGTGGCAACGGGCGACGGGCCTTCCGTCGCATCGCCGACGAGGAGCTGGCGCAGCTTTTGGTGTGACCCGCTGTACGGTGGCCTAGTGGAGAAACGCATATTCGGGATTGAGAACGAGTACGGCGTGACCTTCACGCTGCGCGGCCAGCGGCGCCTAAGCCCCGACGAGGTGGCCCGGTACCTCTTCCGCCGGGTGGTCAGCTGGGGCCGCTCCTCCAACGTCTTCCTCGAGAACGGGGCCCGCCTCTACCTCGACGTGGGCAGCCACCCCGAGTACGCCACCCCCGAGTGCGACAAGATCTCCGACGTCGTGACGCACGACAAGGCGGGGGAGTGGATCCTCGCCGGGCTGGTCACCGGGGCCCAGGCCCGCCTGCGGGAGGAGGGGATCCGCGGCGACGTCTACCTCTTCAAGAACAACACCGACTCGGTGGGCAACTCGTACGGGTGCCACGAGAACTATCTGACCGAGCGCAACGACGAGTTCAACCGCTACACCGAGGTACTGATCCCGTTCCTCGTCAGTCGCCAGATCTACGCGGGCGCCGGCAAGGTCCTCCAGACCGCACGCGGCTCCGTGTTCTGCCTCAGCCAACGGGCGGAGCACATCTGGGAGGGGGTGTCCTCGGCCACGACGCGCAGCCGCCCCATCATCAACACGCGTGACGAGCCGCACGCCGACGCCGAGCGGTTCCGCCGGCTGCACGTGATCGTGGGCGACTCCAACATGAGCGAGTACGCCACCTTTCTCAAGGTCGGCACCACCAGCATCCTCCTGGCCATGCTGGAGGACTCGTCGACCGTGCTGCGCGACCTCTCCCTCGAGAACCCCATCCGCGCCATACGGGAGATCAGCCACGACATCACCTGCCAGCGGCGCGTCCGCCTGGCCAACGGGCGCGAGATGCGCGCGCTCGACATTCAGGCCGAGTATCTCGAGCGGGCGCTCAAGTTCCGCGACCGCAAGGGGCTCTCCCCCGAGGAGGACACCGCCCTCGATATGTGGGAGCACTGCCTCAAGGGTCTGGAGGCCGATCCCACCTCGCTGTGGCGTGAGTGCGACTGGGTGGCCAAGTACCGGCTCGTCGAACAGATGAGAGCGCGGCACGACGTCCCCCTCTCGCATCCCAAGGTCGCCATGATCGACCTCATGTACCACGACGTCGACCGGACCAGGGGCCTGTACTACAAGCTCCAGAACCGGGACCAGATCGAGCGGATGTGCACCGACGATGTGATCTCCGACGCCATGACGCTGCCCCCCGAGACCACACGGGCCCGGCTGCGGGGGGCGTTCGTCAAGCGGGCCAAGGAACGGCGGCGCGACTTCACGGTCGACTGGGTCCACCTCAAGCTGAACGACCAGGCCCAGCGGACGGTGCTGCTCAAGGACCCCTTCAAGTCACACGACGAGCGGGTGGAGCGTCTGATCGCCTCGCTGTAGCCGCCCTAGAGTGGGGGCAGGTGTTCAATCTCGACCCCGCCAAACTGCTGATCATCGCCGTGGTGGCCGTCATCCTGCTCGGGCCGGACAAGCTCCCGCAGGTGGCCCGCCAGGCCGGCGCGGCATGGCGCTCGTTCAACGACTTCCGCCGGCGCATGGAGGACGAGGTGCGCAGCTCCATCCCCGACCTGCCCTCGACCAACGACCTGGCCCGGCTGGCCCGGTCTCCCACCGCGCTCCTCGACCACCTCTCCAGCCTGGACGGGACATCATCAGCCGACCTGCCGGCCGACGAATCTGGTGAGCTCCCTTCTTCGGGGATCGTGGCACCGGGCGACCCCAGCTTGAACTGACCGTCCCACCGTGACCTTCCCTTTCATCGGCGAGCGCAAGGAGAAGCCCTCGCCCGACAACATGACCCTCACGCAGCACCTGGGGGAACTGCGCCGTCGCCTGATCGTCTGCGCCATCGCGTTCGCCCTGGGCTGCACGGTCGCCGTGATCGCCTACGAACCGATCCTGCACTTCCTGGTCCGGCCGCTGTGCGAAGCCAACACCAACGCGGCCGGGCGGCACGGCGTCACGCTCGGCCCCAACTGCGCCCACCTCTACGTGACCTCACCACTCGACGGGCTCTCGTTGCGGGTGAAGATCGCCGTCTACGGCGGCCTGGTCCTGGCCTCCCCGGTCATCCTCTTCCAGATCTGGCAGTTCATCACGCCCGGACTGAAGGCGCGGGAGAAGAAGTACGCCATCCCCTTCGTCACTGCGGCCGTCACCCTCTTCCTGCTCGGCGCCGCCACGGCCTACGTCACACTGTCCCACGCCCTCGGTTTTCTGCGGGCGGTGGGCGGTCCGGACCTGCGGCAGATTTACGACCCCATTCCCTACCTCGGCCTGGTCCTGGCGCTGATGGCGTTGTTCGGGATCACGTTCCAGTTCCCCGTGGTGCTGGTCTCCCTGGAACTGGCCCGCGTCGTGAGCCCGGCCCGCCTGCTGCGCTCGTGGCGTTGGGCGGTCATCCTGATCGTGGTGGTCGCCGCCGTCTTCACCCCGAGCTCCGACCCCTTCTCCATGCTGGCCCTGGCCGTCCCCCTGGTCGCCTTCTTCTTCATCTCCATCGCCATCGGGAAGCTGATGGGTCGTTGACCACCTTCCCCTGGCCCGTCACCGCGACGGACGAGGACGGTGCCGGTGCCGCTGCCGGCGATTTCGCCTCCCGCCTCCCATTCCCCCCCGACGGCTTCCAGCGTGACGCCTTCGCGGCCATAGACGCCGATCACTCGGTGCTCGTCTCGGCGCCGACCGGATCGGGCAAGACGCTGGTGGCCGCCTACGCCATCCACAGGGCCCTCGGTGCCTCCGGAAAGGCCTTCTACACCACCCCGCTCAAGGCCCTCTCCAACCAGAAGTACGAGGAACTGGTGGCCACCTACGGCCGGGAGCACGTCGGCCTCCTCACCGGCGATACGGCGGTCAAGCCCGACGCGCCCATGGTCGTGATGACCACCGAGGTCCTGCGCAACATGCTCCTGGCCGGCTCGGACCTGCTCGAAGGACTGCACACCGTGATCCTCGACGAGGTGCACTTCATTCAGGACCCCTACCGCGGCGGGGTCTGGGAGGAGGTGCTGGTCCTGTCGCCCCCCGCCGTCCGATTCGTGTGCCTTTCGGCCACGGTCAACAACGCCACAGAGCTCGGCGCCTGGTTGCGCTCGGTCCGCGGCACCACCGAGGTCATCGTCGAGCGCCACCGACCCATCGTGCTGCGCCACCACTTCGCCGCCCACCGGCGCGATGACGACGAGACGCTCTTGCTCCCGCTTCTCGTGAACGGGAAGCCGGGCACCGAGGGGCTCCGGGTCGACCAGGCGGTGCGCCGCTCGCTGCGGGGACGGCCATCGCAGTGGCAGCCGCGGGGCAAGGGCCCGCGGCTGCCCTACCGCACGCCGTTGCGCACCGAGCTGATCGAGAAGCTCACGTCGGAGGAGATGCTCCCGGCCATCGTCTTCATCTTCAGCCGGGCGGCTTGCGACGAGGCCGTCCGGCAGGTCGTCCGGGACGGCGTTCGCCTGACCGACCGGGGCGAGCGGGCCATCATCCGCCGGATCACCGAGCGGCGCGTCGAGACGCTCGGCGACGACGATCTCGGCGTCCTGGGCTACGACGAGTGGCTCGAGGGACTCGAGTGCGGGGTGGCGGCCCACCACGCCGGCATGGTCCCGGTCTTCCGGGAGACGGTCGAAGAGTGCTTCTCCGCCGGCCTCCTCAAGGTGGTCTTCGCCACCGAGACCCTCTCGCTGGGCATCAACATGCCCGCCCGTTCGGTCGTCATCGAGCGCTTCACCAAGTACGGGGGGGCAGGCCGGGCCACTCTGACGTCGGGCGAGTACCTCCAGCTCACCGGTCGCGCCGGGCGCCGGGGCCACGACGACGAGGGGCACGCGGTCGTCCTGTGGTCGAGCGAGACGGCGTTCGCCGAGGCGGCCCGCGTGGCCTCGGCGCCCCCGCCCGACCTGCGCTCGTCCTTCCGCCCGACGTACAACCTGGCCGTCAACCTGGCCTCCCGGTTCGATCGGGAGAGGGCCGACGACGTGCTGCGCCGTTCCTTCGCCCAGTGGCAGGCCAGGCGGCCGGACCTCCTGACCGTGCAGCTCAGTCACCGGGTGGCCGTGCTGGAGGAGCTGGGATACCTCGACGGCTGGTCGCTGACGCCGTCGGGCCACCGCCTGGCGCGCATCTACCACGAGTGCGATCTCCTCATCGCCGAGGCGCTGGCCGCCGATCTGCTCAGCGACGCGGATCCCTCGGTCCTCGCCGGAGTGGTGTCGGCGGTGGTCTTCGAGCCCCGCCGGGCCCGGCGGGCCGGTTCCGGAGCCCCCCGCCGCGGCCGCCGCAAGGCGCGGCTGGCCGACCGGCTGGGGGAGAAGCGGCTGGCCGAGCTGCAGTGGCGCAGCGCCGCCCTCGAGCACGTCGCCGAGCGCATCCGGTCGGTCGAGGAGGTCCATCTCGTGCCGCGCACCCGCCAACCCTCTTCGGGCCTGGCCACTGCGGTTGCGTCCTGGGCCCGTGGGAGCTCGTTCGAGACCGCCCTGGCGGTCGCCGCCCGCGACGTGGGCGACCTGGCCCCCGGGGACTTCGTACGCACCGTCAAGTCGGTGGCCGACCTCGTCCAGCAGCTGGCGCACGTCGCCACCGACCCGTCGACGGCGGCATCGGCCCGGGCGGCCGTCGGGATGCTCCTGCGGGGCGTCATCGCCGCCGGCCTGCCCACCCCCTGATCATCCGCCACGCGTGCCTCACCCCAGTCCTATGGTGGGGCGGCCATGTTCCCCTACGTAGAAGAGCAGTTCACGGCGGACGAAGCGGCCATCCTCCGGCGGTACGTCACCAACCTCGACCTGCCTGTCTTTGCCCTGGTGAACCTGCCCGAGGTGGTCAAGGGAGCCCTGTTCGCCCGGTACTCGCGCTCGCCCAAGAGCCTCCGGCGGCTCTTTCTCGACGAGTTCGTCGGCGACCTCGACATCTCCGGTGACATCTCCCTCGATGCCACCATCGGGCTCGAACGGGCCGAGCGGCTCTACGAGAAGGTCTTCGTCGAGTACGGCGACGACTCCGTGGCGCAACTGGGCGGGGTGCACCTGGCGTGCGAGCAGTCCTCCAACGTGCTCTCCAAGGTTCTCGAGTGGGGCCGGCTGATGTCCTACCTCGAGCAGTCGACCCGCTACATCGCCTACGACAACCGGCTGGAGAGCGGCCACTACCGGTACTTCCGCCCCGCCGAGATCCTCGAGTCGCCGTACGGGGCGCGCTACGTCGGTGGCCTCGACCGCATGTTCGACACCTACGGGGAGCTGTTGCCCCTCATGCGTTCGTGGGTGGCGGCCCAGTATCCCCAACACTCGGACGACAGCGACTTCGTCTACCGCCAGGCGGTCAAGGCGAAGTCGCTCGACGCGCTGCGCGGCCTGCTCCCCGCCGCGTCGCTCTCCAACATCGGCCTCTACGGCACCGGCCAATCCTACGAGCAGCTCCTGCTCCGCATGCGCGCTCATCCGTTGCCCGAGGCGCGCACCTACGCGGAGATGATGTTGACCGAGCTGCGCAAGGTGATCCCCTCCTTTCTCCAACGCGTCGACGTACCCGAGCGGGGAGGGGAGTGGACGGCGTACCTGGCATCCACCCGCGACGCCACGGCACGTGCCGTCGAGCGGCTGTGGCCCGATGGAGATCCGGGAGCCGCGGACGGTTCGCTCCAACCGGAGGTGACGCTGCTGGACTTCGATCCCGAGGGCGAGGAGAAGGTCCTCGCGGCGGCGTGCTTCGCGCATCTGCGATGCTCCGAGCACCAGGCGGTGCAGCGCGTCCGACTCCTCAACCACGACGAGCGCGTGGCCCTCCTCGCGGCGTACGTCGGGGACCGCCGGAACCGCCGGCACCGACCCGGGCGCGCGTTCGAGCGGACCGACTACCGCTTCGAGCTGGTGACGGACTACGGAGCGTTTCGCGATCTGCAGCGGCACCGCATGCTGACGATCGAATGGCAGCCGCTGGGCATCGAGCTGGGATACGACATGCCCGAACTGGTGGCCGAGGCCGGGCTGGGGGAGCGCTACACCGACTCCATCGAGCGAGCCGAGGATCTCTACCGGACGCTGGCGCCGGACTTCGAGGAGCAGGCCACGTACGCCGTCGCGCTGGCCCACCGCATCCGCTACGTGATCCAGTGCAACGCGCGCGAGGCCATGCACCTCATCGAACTCCGCTCGGGCTCGCAGGGCCATCCGGCCTACCGCCGGGTGGCGCAGCAGATGCACCACGCCATCGCCGAGCGCGCCGGCCATCGGGCGCTGGCCGACGCCATGCAGTTCGTCGACTACACCATGACCGATCTGGAGCGGCTCGAATCCGAACGCCGGTCCGAACGCCGCCGGGCCCAGAAATCTGCCGCGCCCTGAAAATGTTTCCGGGCCACTGACCAGGAACAACCTCCATCGTCCCTGGTGAGAGGCCATGGGTTGCTCTTGACGCGACCTCCCGTCCGACGCGTAGTGTCTCCGCAGTCCCACTCACCCTGATAGGGAGAGTCTGTGAGAGGCGGAGGTTGGCCCTGGAGGTTGAGTAGAGAACGTCTTGCCTTGCCCTGCCTTCACTGAACGGGCTGGCAAGACGGCGCCAAAGACCCCAGGGCCGAGCCGCCTCATTCGCCCACAAAAGCGTTCGAACGCGTCGGTCGAACGTCTATGCTCCGGCGGCAAATGGCCACCAAGAAGAAGGACATGCCCAAAGATCTCGATCCCGAGACCCCCGCGCTCGAGGACGAAGACGTCATCGACGACGAACCCGAGGTCGACGACCTGGAAGCCGACCTCGACGAGGACGTCCTCGTGGGGCTGGAGGACGACGACCCCCTGGACGTCGACGACGACGATGACATCGTCGCCATCGACGAGGAGGACGACGAGGTCGGTGTGGAGGTGGCGGAGATCCTGACCGCCTCACCCGCCGCGGTCGTCGAGCGGTCGGGCGAGGCCGAGGACGAGGAGGAAGACGAAGAGCCCGAAGATGAAGACGTCGAGGCCAGCCTCGACGTCATTCTCAAGGAGCGCCTCGTTGTCGAAGACGAGCCCGAAGATGACGAGGCCACGGACCAAGAGGACCGTACGGAGGGCAACGAGCGCGTCCTGCCCAAGCAGCCCGACGAGTTCGTGTGCCGCTCGTGCTTCCTCGTCAAGCACCCGAGCCAGCTGGCCGACAAGAAGAAGATGTTTTGCCGGGACTGTGTCTGACGGCGACGAATCGCCTGCCCTCCGTCGGGCGCTCGACGTCGTGGTGTTCGCCCCGGTGGGCGCGGTGTTGACGGTCGTCGAGGACCTACCCGAGTTCGTCGCCAAGGGGCGCCAGCGCATCGAGACCGACATCCGTAACGCCCGCTTCGTCGGCGAGTGGGTCGTGAAGACCGGGCGACGCGAGTTCGTCCGGCGCGTGGGCAACCTCATGCACACCGAGCCCACCACCGCGCGCCCCGGTCCACCCGGTCGGTCGGCGACGCCCGCGCCGCCACCGACCTCCTCCCGACCCGAGGCGGACCCGGCCGACACGGCACTCGTCGAGCGGACCCTGGCCGGCTACGACACCCTCTCGGCCGCCCAGGTGGTTCGCCGGCTCGAGAGCCTCGGGCCGGACGAGCTGCGGGCCGTGCACCGCTACGAGGCTTCGCATCGCCACCGTCGGACCATCCTCAACCGGGCCACCCAACTTCTCGACGACTCGTGATGGAACGGGCGCGCCCGGCCCGGCCCGACGACACGCCGGCGTGCCGCGAGCTGCTGGCCCGGGCCCTCGGTGCAGCAAGGTCGGCCCGCGGGGGAGAGGCACTGGCCGGGACCGCGAACGTCGACGAGCTGCTCGATCGGTGGATGGTGGCCGGGCCGGCGTTGACCGTGTACGTCGGCGAGTTCCACGATGTCGTGGTGGGCCTGGCGGTGGCCACCGCGTCGGGGACCAGCGGGCGGATCGAATGTTGCTACGTCGAAGAAGCGGCGCGCGGTGTCGGTGTCGGCACCGCCCTGATGGAGTCGATGGTGGCGTGGTGCACAGCGCAGGGATGCCGCGACATCGACGCACTGGCGCTGCCGGGCGACCGGCTCACCAAACAGCGGCTCGAAGCAGCCGGCTTCTCGGCCCGACTCTTGGTGCTCAACCGCCCGCTGAGCTGAGCCGGTGCTCTCTGACCAGTCCCCGTGGGGGAGGGGGAGGAATCCGCAGGCCCAGCAGCTTGGCCAGCGCGGGCACCGAGCCGGCGGCGTGCCGCGCCGCCTGGCGCGCCACCTCGTCGGCCGGGATTCCCGCCGGCTTGACCGTCCGACGCACGGGTGAGAGGACGACGGCATCGAGCAGCTTCATCCACTCCTCGGGTGGCGTGTCGGCCGTCATGGCCTCGCCAGCGGCGGCGGCCAGGCGCACCGCCAGGTCGGCCGGGCAACGGGTCCCGGGTTCAGGGGGTCGAATGGACGCCTCGACCGCTTGCAGGATCCGTCCCTCGGTGATGGCGTTGGTGATGCGGGCCAGCCACTCCTCACGCATGGCGGTGACGCGGCGGTCGAGGGACTCCTGGAGCGATTTGGCCAGGGCGCGACCTTCTTCATCGAGGATCACCGTGCGCGAGGCGGCCACGACGGTTCGCAGCTCGCGTAGGCGGAAGTCCTTGCCCGCCGCCTGCGCCGCCGTGGCGCGGTCCTTCCAGTCCGCCAGTTTGACCACGGGGAGGAGCTCGTCGGCCATGGCCAGCAGCGCATCGGTCGACGCGGCCGGTCGGCCGGACGCCTTGGCGGCGGAGTTCTGGGCATCGATGGCCTGACGCACGGCGGGAAGCCCGCCGCGCAGCAGTTGCTCCGCCACCGGGATCTGCTCGGGCCGGAGCGCGGCCAGCATGGCGTTGCGGTGCACGGTCGAGGTCGGAGCCACGGGCCGCTCGCCACGGGTGGGCCGCTCGCCCTCACCGGGGCGCCGGCTACCGGGCCGACGGGGGCCGCCGCTCCCTCCCGGCGTGTCGGACCGGTCGGGCCGGTCGGGCCGGGGCGCGCCACGTCGGCTGCCACTCGGGCGATCGCTACGATCGCCCCGATCGCCCCGGTCGTCACCGTCGCGGTCGCGGTCGGGCCGACGGGTGCGCTTGCCCGAGCCCGGAGCAAGGATCACCGAGACGTCGGGCGCACGGCGGGGCGTGCCCATGACCTCAATTCGACCCGGGGCCTTCTCCGGTGAACGCGACGGCTTGACCTCGGCGAGCGACAGGATCTCGATCCCCTCGAGTCCCGTCTCGATCTCGGCCCGCAGCACGGATCCGACGGCCTGGCTCTCCGGCACCAACGCGGCGTCGACCACGCCCTTGGGCTGGCGCGCACCAGCGGCGCGCCACGTCCACGACCCGTCGCCGCTCTTGCTCGTCAGCTCAATATCAATTCGCCGAGACATGCGGCGGACACGCTACCGCGCTGGGGGCCCCATCTGGTGCAGCGCGCCGCGCGAGGCGGGGACGGGAGGCGACGTCGGTCCCATAACATCTCTCTACTGCGATGACCGTTCCGTTGAATGCCGCCTGGGAGTATCTCGATGACCGATGACACCGAGCAGGCGGGGGGACCATCGCTTCCCGACTGGCCCCTGCCCCCGGTCGCCGTTCCGGCTCCTCGGGTCCCGGTCCCGCTCCCGACCGCCGCTCCCGTCCCCGCGGCCGCTCCGGCCACTCCGGCCGCTCCTGGGGCTCTCCGGGCCCGCACGTGGGTCGGGGTGGCGGCCATCGCAGCTCTCGTGGGGGCCGCGGTCGGCGCGGGCGTGACCGCCCTGGCCGACAACGGCAACACCGTCAGCAACGTCACCATCCATGAGAGCAGCTCCGCCCCCGGCGCGGCCGTGCTAAGCGGGAATGTGACCATTCCCGAACTGGTCAAGAAGGTGAGCCCGGCGGTTGTGTCCATCGACGTCAAGTCGAACGGCAACGAGGACCAGGGGAGCGGAATGATCATCACCGCCGACGGTGAAGTGGTGACCAACAATCACGTCATCGAGCTCTACACCGACGGGGGAGACACCGGCTCCATCACCGTTACCGAGTACGGACAGAATAACCCGATCCCCGCCACCCTCATCGGCTACGACACGCAGCAGGACGTCGCGCTGCTCAAGATCAACAACGCTTCTTCGAACCTGCCCACCGTCACCTTCGGCAACTCGTCGAAGGCCGTGGTGGGCGATGCGGTGGTGGCGATCGGCAACGCCCTGGGTCTGGCCGCAGGCACCCCGACGGTCACCCAGGGCATCGTCTCGGCCCTCGGCCGGTCGGTCAGCGCCGGTGGTGAGGGAACGGCCACCGAGAACCTGCAGAACCTCATCCAGACCGACGCGGCCATCAATCCGGGAAACTCGGGCGGCCCTCTCATCGATACCGAGGGCGAGGTCATCGGCATGAACACGGCTGTGGCCGGAACCACTGAGGACGGGACCAACACCCAGAACATCGGGTTCGCCATACCCACCGAGGAGGTCGAGTCCCTGCTTCCCCTCCTCCAAAAGGGTGGGCCGGCCGCCAACAGCGGGGGGTATCTCGGCGTGGACATCACCACCTTGACCGCCGCCCTGCGAGAGCAGTACGGGCTGACCCCCACTTCGGGCGTGGTCATCCTCAACGTGGTCTCAGGCTCGCCCGCCGACAATGCCGGACTGGTCCAGGGCGACGTGATCGTGGCCCTCGACGGGACCCCCGTCACGTCGGCCGTCGGCCTACAGAACGCGATCGAGAAGAACAAGGCCGGTCAGCAGGTCCAGATCACCTACTACGTCGGCGACAACAGGCGCACCACCACGGCCACCCTGGGCAGCGAGGCCGAGCAGCAACAGCAGCAGAGCCAATCGTGATCACGCGGTGCGGAAAGCGGCGCGGCACGCCTCCAACTCCTTCAGCGCCGCGGCCCGCCCTTCGTAGCCCATGACCTCGGAGTGCTTCTCGGGCTCGAGGTCTTTGTAGATGCTGAAGAAGTGTCCGATCTCGTTCAGCAGGTGCGTGGGGAGATCTCCGATGTCGACGGCGGCGTCCCACTGGGGATCGTGCTCGAGCACGGTCAGGAGCTTGGCGTCGAGCCCGGCCTCGTCCCGCATGAAGAAGACACCCACGATCCTCACCCGCACGACGCAACCGGGGAAGGTCGGATCCGCCACCAGCACGAGGGCATCGAGCGGATCACCGTCCTTTGAGAGGGTGTCGGGAACGAAGCCGTAGTCGGCCGGGTAGGTCGTGGCGGTGAACAGCCGGCGATCGAGCCGGATGACGTGGTTCTCGTGGTCGTACTCGTACTTGTTCCGGCTACCGGTGGGGATTTCGATCACCACGTCGATCACCGACTCCGCCCGGTCCATAGGGGCCTACGGTACCGCGCCCGTCATCCGGCCAACGACGCTGCTCCGCCTCCCCCAAAGCGAACCACACCACCGCCGCCGAACCCTCCAGTACCGCCGAGTCCTCCACCGAAGCCGCCGCCGAAACCGCCGACGGTGGTCGTGTTGGACGAAGGCACCGCTTCGGAGTAGTCGGCCAGCACCACGCTGTCACCCTCGGTCAACCCGGAGGTCACCTGGGCGTAGGTGTAGCCGACGACGCCCACCGTGACGAACTTCTCGGTCAGCTGCCCGTCCGAGAGCATGAGCACATAGCTCCGTGTGCCGTCGGGGATGACCGCAGACGTCGGCACGGCGAGGACGTCGTTGACCTGATCGGTGACGATGGAGACGTTGGCCGTGGAGCCCGCAAACAGTCCGGTGTCCGAGGCCGGGAGGGCAACGACGACAGGGTAGGTGTACTCGTTGTCGCTCGATTGGACCGGCCCGACCTGGGTCACGGTCCCCGTAATGGTGTTGTCCAGCCCGTCGACCTGCACATCGGCACTGTCGCCGACCTTGACCGAGGTGACCTGGGTGCTGGTCAGCGTGGCCGTTGCCTCGTACAACTTGGTCCCGATGATCTCAATGGTGTCGGTGGTCGAATCGGCGCTCACCGTGGCGCCCGCGGTAATGCCGACCGAGACGACGGTGCCGGCGATGGGGCTGGTGAGCTGGGCATCGTCCAGCGACTGTTCGGCGTTGACGAGGTTGGCCTGCGCGGTGTCGATGGCGGATTCGGCGGAGGCGATGGATGCGGCGCTATCGGAGGGCGACGAGGACCCGGTGCCACCCGAACCGCTGAACGACGAGGCATTGTCGGCCCCCGTCGAGGAGCTGGTGGAGGAGGAGGATGTCGATCCCTTGCCCGCCGTGCCTGACGTGCCTGACGTGCCCGACGTGCCCGACGACGCCTCTTCGGCGGTGAGCGCCTTGGACAAGGTGTTTTCCTGGGTGGCCACGACCTGCTGGTCGGTGGCCACTGCGTCCTGCTCGGTCGAGACCTGATCGAGTGCGGTGGTACAGGCGCTTCCGCCGCTGGTCGTGGGGGAGGTGGTGGTGGGCGTGCTGGTGGGCGTCGTGGTGGATGTCAACCCACAGGTGGCTTCCGCTTCAGTGAGGTCCGCCCCTTCCTGTTGCTGATCCTTGGACGCCTGCGCCTGGTCGGCGACGAGGGTGGCCTGGTCCTTGCTGATCGAGCTGGTGCCGCCCGCACCCGAGCCGCCCGAGCCGCCCGACGAAGATGGCGAGGAGCTGGGGGTGGTGGTGGTCGTGGTCGTGGTGGTAGTCGCCGCGCTCGTCGTCTGGCTGTCCTCGTCCTCGGTGAGCTGCGCCTCGTCGGAGGCCAACGACGACTGGGCCGAAGACACGGCTTCGCTCAGTGAGGTCGTGTCGAGGGTGCCGAGTGTCTGGCCGGCGGACACCGTCTCTCCGATCGTCGCCGTGACGGTTGCAACCTGACCAGCTACTTGGAACGCCACCGTGGCGGCGTCGGCGGGCTCTATGGTCCCGACCACGTCCTGACTCACGCCGATGGAAGCGCGCACGACCTTGGTCGTTCGGTAGCCCGAGTTGCCAGAACTGCTGACCGCCCACGCCGTGGCGCCGCCGATCACCAGGACCGCGACGATAACGATCGCGCCGATGATCCAAGGGCGCCGGGCGCGGTCACGCACTGGAGCCGCCGCCGCCAAACCCACCGCCGCCGAATCCACCGCCGCCGAAGCCGACCGAGCAGGTCTGCCCGCCGGTCGATGTGATGCGCACGGTTGTGGCCGTCACGGCTCCGGTGCTGCTCGCCGTGCCGAAGGCGCTCACGCAGTCACCGACAGAGAGTGCGGTCGCCGTGGTGGACTGGGTTTCGGACAACGTGGTGGTCGATGAGGTCGTGACCTTGAGCTTCTGCGTCTTGACCGTGGGCTTCTTGGTGGACTTCGACTTGCTCGACGATGGGCGGGTGAGCTGGCTCAGCACGGTTCCCGACAGCGAAACGGTGGAGCCCTTGACCGCCGTGACCTTGCCGGTGGCGATGGCGAAGTTAGCGGCGCCGGGGAACGATCGGCGAGTCCCAGAGCTCCCGCTCGGGGGAGTGAAGCCCGAACCCGAACTCGAGCCCGATCGCCGGAAGCCCCCGGCGAATCCGCCCGGGCCCGCGCCCGCTCCCGCACCGGCACCGCCGAAGCCCGACGCGCACGAACCGGACGATGAGGGCTGGCTGATCGTGATGGACCGGGCGGCAATGGTCGTCTTGGACTTCTTGGAAGGCGTACCCGTCACCATGAGGCAGTCCCCAGTTGCTACGGCGCTCAGGGTCTTGGTAGCCGTCTGGCTGAAGGTCGTGGACGGGGTCCAGGTGACCGAGGTCTGTCCCTCGCTGGCGCTCTGCACCTCCATGGTCGTCCCGGAGATCGATGCCACGCTGCCGCTGGCTCCCGATCTGGTCGGCGTCGCCGCACCTGCTCCCGTGGACATCCCCAGAACGACTGACGCGCTGAGGGCGACCATCGCCGCCGGGGCCATCCAGGTCCCGAGTCCGCGCCTGCTCCGTGGTGAGCTTTTCATAGTTGCCGTTGTCTCCCTTGTTTTCTTTCTTGGTGTCTGTGCCACTTACTCGCTCCTCAGGGCGTCAATGGGGGCCAGGTTGGCGGCCCGGCTCGCCGGGTAGACCCCGAACACGAGTCCGATGGCCATGGCCACCACGATGGCGCCCGCCACCGCCACCGGGCTGATGGCGATGGGATCGCCCACGGCACCGGGCAAGAAGATGGCGCCGATGATCCCCAGGGCGGCTCCGAGCGCGCCTCCGGACAGTCCCAGCACCGACGCCTCGACGAGGAACTGCCGCCGGATGAGGCGGGGGGTCGCGCCGAGCGCCTTGCGCAGCCCGATCTCCCGGATGCGCTCGGTGACCGAGACGAGCATGATGTTCATGACGCCGATGCCTCCGACAAGCAACGAGATGCCGGCAACGCCTCCGAGAAGGATGGTCAGGGTTCTGTCGACCGAGGTGGCGGTCGAGATCAGCGATGCCGAGGACGTGATGGTGAAGTCGGCATCCGCCGGCGTCGTGATGCCGTGCAGGTTCAAGAGCAGGTGGTCGGCCTCCTGGTACGCCGCCGTGAGATCGTCGGAGGAGCGGGCCTGGACGATGATCGAACTGACCGAGTTGCGCGATGTTCCCCCGAATATCTCTTCCGCCGCCGTGGTGATCGGCACCACTGCGGTGTCGTCCGGATCAGAGACCGTCGACGACGATGTCGAGGAGCCGACCGAATTCAATACGCCCACGACGGTCAGGGGGAGTCCGTTCACATCGACCGTCTGCCCCACCGGGTCCTCGCGACTGAAGAGCTCCGAGGCCGTCGCCGAACCCAGCACCACCACCGCCTCGTGATCGGTGACGTCCTGGTTGTCGAGAAACCTCCCCGACTCGATGGTCTCGCCGCGCACGGTGATCCACGACGGCGTCGAACCTACGATCGTCGTCGTCCAGTTAGTGGTGCCCGCGGTCAGTGCCTCCGACGAGTCGGTCGTCGGGGCGACCGCCTTGATATCCGGTGCCACCGTCGTCGAGTCCAGGGCGGTCGCATCGAAGGTGGTCAGCGTCCCCGCCGTGCCGAACCCGCCCCGGATGCCCGCGGTAGACGTCGTGCTTCCCGGGGTGATGGTGAGCAGGTTGCTCCCCAACGCCGTGATCTCCGAAGCCACCTGGCCCTGGGCACCTTCGCCCAGGCCGACGGTGAGGATCACGGCGGCGATGCCGATGAGGATGCCCAGGACGGTCAGTCCCGAACGGAGGCGGTGGGTGCGGACACCGTTCAGGCCGGTGCGGAAGGACTCCAGCCAGCTCATCGCACGTGCTCGAGGTTGCGCGAGTCGCCTTCGAGGACCAGCCCGTCGCGGATGGCAATGACCCGGCTGGCGGCCGAAGCCACCCCCTGGTCGTGGGTGATCAAGACGAGCGTCCGACCGGCTTCATGGAGCTCGTTCATGAGGCCGAGGACATCGGCGGCCGAGACGGAGTCGAGGTTGCCGGTCGGCTCGTCGGCCAGAATCAGGTCGGGCTCGGTCACCAGCGCCCGCGCCACGGCCACGCGCTGCTGCTGGCCGCCGGAGAGCTCCCCTGGACGATGCTGGACCCGTTGCGCCAGCCCCACCCTGGCCAGAGCGGCCATGGCCCGCTCCTTGCGCTCGGCGCGCTGCACCCCGGCGTAAATCAGCGGCAGCTCCACGTTCTGCCACGCCGACATGGACGGAAGCAGGTTGAACTGCTGAAAGACGAATCCGATGCGGCGATTGCGCACCTCGGCCAGTGCCTCCTCGCTCATGCCATGGACGTTCTCGCCGGCCAGACGGAACGTTCCCGTCGTCGGCGTGTCGAGACATCCGAGAATGTGCATCAGGGTCGACTTCCCCGAACCCGAGGGCCCCACGATGGCCACGTACTCTCCGGTTCGTATCTTGAGGTCGATCCCTCGCAGTGCCGCGACGGCGATGGTCCCGGTGCGGTAGACCTTGGTCACCTGTTGCAGTTCGATGACCGGGTCCGTCTCATCTTGGAGATCGCTCATCCGCCGGCCCCGCTGAAGCCCCCGCCTCCGGTGAAGCCCCCACCCCCAGTGAAGCCCCCGCCTCCGGTGCCGCCGGTCCGGGTGAAGCCGCCGCCACCGAAGCGGCCCAAGCCGGTGCCAGTGCCGCCGGGCACTCCGGTGAACTTCACGACTCGCTCCACGATGCTCTCACCGGCGGAGACGCCACTCGTGATCTGCGTCTCGCCATCCGCTGCCTGCCCCACGGTCACGTCCTGGGTGACGTGCGCCCCGTTTTTCACCAAGGTGACGGTGGCCTGCCCGCCCGTGCCGTAGCTGATGGCCGCCGTGGGGACCTCCACCACGTTGTTCAGTTGCTTCACGATGATCGCCACGTCGGCCGTCGAGCCCGCGTAGAGGCCGGTCGGATCCCCGGTCACGTCGATGACCACCGGGAATGTCGCAACGTCGGAGCTCTCGGTGGCGATCAGTCCGATGGAGGCCACCGTCCCGTAGTCCACGGTGGTCGCACCGGTCGGCGTCACGGTCGCTTGGTCACCCTCGGCGATCTCGCCGATGTCGGTGTCGTTGACGGTGGTGTTGACGATGTAGGAGTTGGTCCCGATCACGACCACTTGGCCCGTGCTCGAGGACGAGCTCGTGCTGCTGCTGGCGGCAGCCGCCGATGAGTTGAACCCCGAGGATCCACTGCTGCCCGTCCCCGTCCCCGTGACCGACTGGCCGACGGTGAGGTCGACGGACGCCACGGTGCCAGAGATGGTGGAGGTCAGCGACGCATCGGCCAGATTCGTCTGCGCCGTGGTGAGCGAGGACTCGGCCGACGTGACCGACGCCTCGTCCGAATCGATCTCCGTGGTCGATCCCTTGGCCGCCTCGTCGCTCGACAAGCGTGCCTGCGCGGCGTCGAGGTTCGCCTGGGCCGCCTCCACATCGGCCTGCAGTGCCGTGGTGCCCAGCGTCGCCACCACCTGGCCCGCGGTGACGGTCTGACCGGCCTTGACGTCGACTGCGGTGACCGTTCCCGAGACACCGAAGTCGAGCTCTGCCTCCGACCCGGGCTCGAGCGTCCCCGAGGTCGCCACCGTCTGCTTGATCGTGCCGGTGGTCACCTTCACGACCTCGGAGGACACCACCAAACCGGTGGCGGGGGATCCCCCGGTGAGGCCGAGCGTCAAACCGGTGGCCAATCCGGCCACCACGATGACCACGACACCGACTACCAGCAACCGCTTCTTCCGGCGGCGGGCGTCGGGGGCACCGCCATCGCCCTCCAACTCGAGTGGAACCTCTTGGGTGGTATCGATCGGAGTGCTCGAGATCGCTTCGCCTTCACCCGGGTTCGCCATGTCACAAGTAGAGAGCTTCCATGTCATAGCCAGCCGTAGCCTGGCTGTGAGCCCGCTTGGAACACTGAAGATCTACCTAAGAAAAGTCCTGCTCAGCCCGCTGTCCGCCTCGAAAACAAAGGAATCCCAGAAAACCCACAGCTGACGCAAGACACCCTCCTAGGTCCCTCTGGCACACTGACACTGATCTCATCGCCAGGACTCACGGAGCTCCCGCCCGACCCCCCAGGTTCTCCAGGGCGGACAGCAACATCGCCGACTCCCCTCGACGGCACGAGGCCCCCGGTCGGCCGGGTTGCCGCCAACCCGCGCCGGCTGGGTGCGCCTCCGGTCGCAGTCTCTCGACGGGGGAGGGGCGGCCCCTTGCTGCAGCGATTGCTCCCTCGGTCGCCGATCGAATGTGGCGAGCCGACGACTCGATCTCCGATGTCCGATGTCCGATGTCCGATGTCCGATGTCCACCCACAAATCCCTGCCTGTGGGCTGCGCCCAGAGCGGCCGCCGGGCCCGGGCCGGGACGCGGCCGAACGGGTTGCCCCTCTGCCCCACTCCCCCAGACCGCCGATAATAATCATTATGTTAAGTCAGACAGCCAAAATCCGGGAGTGGTCTCCCAAGCCTCCCGAATCGGCCTCCCCTACGATCGGGGCCGTGGACATGGACGGGAAGGTCGCGCTGATCACCGGCGCCAGCAACGGCATCGGTGAGGGAGTCGCACGCCATCTGGCCGGCCAGGGAGCCCGCGTCGTGTTGGCCGATATCGACGACGGCCACGGCGCCGAGCTGGCCCGCGAGCTCGGCGGTCGCTTCCTGCACACCGACGTGAGCCTGCCCGGCGACAGCACCGGGGCGGTGGCCGCGGTGATGGCGGAGTTCGGGGGCCTCCATCTGGTCCACCTCAACGCCGGGGTGTCGTCGTGGTGCAGCATGGGGGACGACTTCGATCCGGAGGCCTACCGCCGGGCCATGGCGGTCAATCTGGACGGCGTCGTCTACGGCATCACCGCCGCCCGGCCGGCCATCATCGCCTCGGGGGGCGGCGTCATCGTGGCGACGGCGAGCATGGCCGGTCTGGTGCCGGCCCCCTTCGATCCGATCTACGCCGCCAACAAGCACGGCGTCGTGGGGCTGGTGCGCTCGCTGGGCGAGGCCTTCGCCGCCGAGGGGATCAGGATCAACGCCCTCTGCCCGTCGTTCGCCCGCACGGCCATCATCAAGGGCTCGGAAGAGACCTTGATGGAGATGGGGTTCCCCATCCTCGAGGTCAGCGAGGTCGTGGCCGCCTTCCAGCGCCTGCTCGATGCTGAGACCAGCGGGGAGTGCTGGTACGTCATCGCCGGTCGGGAGAGCGAACCCTTCCGCTTCCGACACGCACCGGGCCCCCGACCCCGGTAATCTGGAGGGAGCAGTCCGGCGATGGGTCCCGCCGGGGAGCTCGTGCTCCGAACCGCCGTTCTCGGCTGATGGCTCCTGACCGAGAGCACCGCGGCAGGAGGAGCATGGCCCACGCACCACACCAGCCAACGTTTCACCCGACGCCGCGCCCGCCCGGCACCCCCTACGCCGTGGCCCTCGGCGGTGGCCTCGGCACGCTGGCCCGCTACGCGCTGGACCGCGCCGTCCCCACCGCCGCCGGCCACTTCCCCACCGCCACGCTGGTCGTCAACCTCAGCGGCTCCCTGCTCATCGGTCTGCTGTTGCCCCTCGCGCTGGCCCAGGCGAGCCGCCGTCCGCTTCTCCGCCCCTTTCTCATCACCGGCGTTCTCGGCGGCTGGACCACCTTCTCCGCCCTGACCACCGACACCGCCCAACTGCTCAAGTCCGGCCACGTGGCCCTGGCCCTCGGCGATCTCGGCGCCACCGTGGTCGGCGGCCTCCTGCTGGTGGCCGCCGGCTTCACCCTCAGCCCGGCGCACGAGCGGCGATGACCGTGACCCTCGGGTTGGCCGTGCTCGTCGCCGGGGCCTTCGGCGCGCTGGCCCGCCAACTGTTGAACGACGCCATCGCCCACCGCGTGCGGTCGGACTTCCCCTTCGGCATCTTGACCATCAACCTGCTCGGGTCGTTCGCGCTGGGCCTGCTGACCGGCATGGCCGCCTACCACGGGCTGTCGGCCGATGCGCTCGTCATCACCGGGGCAGGGATCTGCGGAGGGTTCACGACCTGGTCCACCTCCATCTGGGAGACACTCCAGCTGCTGCGCCTGCGCCTCTTCACCCAGGCCGTGCTGCAGAGCGTGGGCGGGCTGGCCCTGGGCGTCGCCCTGGCGGCCGCCGGCCTAGGGCTGGCCGCGGTGGTCTGACGAACCGTCGACGGTGATGTCCACCTTCTCGTTGTAGAAGCAGATCAACCCGGCGATGGGCTCCAACTGACGGGTCGGGAACCCGTAGGACCACGCCAGATCCTCATGCACCGCCTCGCCGATCTTCACCGACCAGTAGGCGCTCGTCGTGCCCTTGTAGGGGCAGGAGGTCACCGTCGGGGTCGCCACCAGGTGGGTGAAGTCCACCTCGGTCCGGTTGAGGTAGTAACGGGTGGGCAGACCCGTCTCGAAGACCATGACAGGCGACGAGGAGTCGGCCAGCGCCACCCCCTCGAGCTCGACCCGCACCCGACGGGTGGACCGCAGGGCGTCGACCCGGACATAGGGGCTCCGGGGATGCACGTAGACCTCCTCGTCCTCCTCGAACCAGCTGTCCAGCGCGCCCCACTCGAAGCGGGCGGTGCCGCTCAGGCCCTCGACCACCGAGTCGGTGTAGACACGCACCGCGCCGGGGCGCACCACGTCGCCGACCGCCAGCGAGTGGAGCTGGGTGTGCCCGCGGCGGACGCGCTGGGCGTGGTGGTCGTCCACCAGCAGGTCGTGGTCGACATCGCCCAGGGGGATGTAGAACTGCGGATAGTTGGGCGACTCCCATACGTAGAGCGCCCTGGTGGTGTCGAGAACGACCCGGCCGGCCAGCGTGGCCCGGATGCGCCGGGGCACCGGCTCGACGTGATCCCGCGGAACGATCACGGGGTGCGGGCGTCGAACGTCGGCACAAGCGTGCGGGCCGCCCGGGCTTCGTCCACCCGGCGTACCGGGGTGCTGCGCGGGGCTTCACCCAGCGGCTCCCCCGCCGCCGCCTCGGCGGCGATCTGCTCGAGCGCCTCGGCCAGGGCCTCCAGCGTCTGGAGGCTCTCGGTCTCGGTGGGCTCGACCATGAGCGCCTCCTCGACGATGAGGGGGAAATAGACGGTGGGAGCGTGGAACCCGAGCTCCAAGAGCCGCTTCCCCACATCGAGCGCCTTGGTGCCGTAGCGCTTGCGCAGGGTCGCCGCCGAGAACACCACCTCGTGCATGCAGGGCCGGTCGAAGGGGACGTCGTAGGCGCCCGAGAGGCGTCGCCTGATCCAGTTGGCGTTGAGGACGGCCCGCTCGGCCACCCGCCGCAGGCCGTCCCCCCCGTGCACCTCCATGTAGGCCAGGGCCCGGGCCAGCACGAGGGCGTTGCCGTGCCAGCCGTGCACCCGACCGATGGAGCGCGGCGGGGTCATGGTGCCGTAGCGGTTCTCCAGACGCACCGGGCGCGGGCCGGGTAGGAACTCGACCAGCCGGGGCGAGACGGCGACCGGTCCGGCCCCCGGTCCCCCACCCCCGTGGGGCGTGGCGAAGGTCTTGTGCAGGTTCATGTGCACGATGTCGAAACCCATGTCGCCCGGGCGCACCACGCCGAGAATGGCGTTGAGGTTGGCGCCGTCGTAGTAGAGCAGGCCGCCCACCTCGTGGACGGCACCGGCGATGGCCTCGATGTCCTCCTCGAACAGTCCCAACGTGTTCGGGTTGGTCAACATGATCCCGGCCACATCGGTGTCGAGCACCGAGCGCAACGCCGCCAGGTCGACGCAGCCACGGTCGTCGCTGGGCACGGTGACCGTCTCGTAGCCGCCCAGGGTGACCGACGCCGGATTGGTGCCGTGGGCCGAGTCCGGGATGATCACGCGATGGCGGGACTCCCCCCGGGAGCGGTGGTACGCCCGCATCAACAGCAGCCCGGTGAGCTCCCCCGCCGCGCCGGCCGCCGGCTGCAACGTGGCCGCCGCCATGCCGGTCACCTCGCACAGTGCCTCTTCGAGCTCGACGAAGATCTGCAGCCAGCCCTGGACGAGCGACGCCGGTGCCCCCGGGTGCACCATGGCCAGGCCCGGCAGGGCCGCCACCGTGTCGCACATCTTGGGGTTGTACTTCATGGTGCACGAGCCCAGCGGGTAGGCACCGAGATCGACGGAGAACTGCCGGTGGCTCAAGCGGGTGAAGTGCGCCACCAGGTCCCGCTCGGACACCTCGGCCAGGGGAACCGGCTCCGGGCGGAGGTGGGCCGCCGGGACCAGCTCCTCGGCGTCCCACTCGGGCATCCCGGTCGTCCGCAGCTGCCAGCTGCGCCGTCCCGGCTCGGACAGCTCGAACAGGGTCGGCTCGGCCTCGTGGCCCATGATCGGCGCGCTGGTGGCCCTCCCACCGGCCGCGCTCACCGCACCGCCTTGTCCAGCGTCCGAACGAATCCCTCCACCTCGGAGCGGGTCCGCCGTTCGGTGACGGCCACCAGCAGGCCGTGGACGGCGTCGTGGGCGGCGATCGATCCGTCACCTTCCTCGCCGACCAGATCGGCCAGGGCCAGCCCCCCCAGGTAGCCCTCGTCGGCCAGCCGCTCGATGGCCAGGCGACCCGGGATCGGGATGCGCACGGCGAACTCGCGCAGGGTGGGCGTGGCGGCGGTGATGGGGGCGACCCCGTCGAGGGCCAGCATCGACTCCCGGCAGAACCTGGTCCCCCGGGCACAGCGCAGCGCCACCTCGCGCAGCCCCGACGTGCCCAGCCATCCGAGCTGCACGGCGGCGTAGACGGCCATGAGCGTCTGGTTGGTGCAGACGTTCGAGGTGGCCTTCTCCCGCCGGATGTCCTGCTCCCGCGCCCGCAGGGTGGTGACGTAGGCCCGTGTCCCCTCCAGGTCGACCGTCTCGCCCACCAGGCGTCCGGGAAGTCGGCGGACGTGGCGTTGGGCCACGGCCATGAGCCCGAGATAGGGGCCGCCGAAGCTGAGCGCGGTCCCCAGGGGCTGCCCTTCGCCGACGACCACGTCGGCGCCACACTCCCCCGGCGAGCGCAGGAGGGCGGCCGCCACCGGGTCGGCGGCCACCACCAGCAGCGCCCCGGTGGCGTCGCAGAGACGGCGCGCCTGGTCCAGGTCTTCCAGGCAGCCCAGGTAGTTCGGGTAGCCGACCACCAGCACCCCGGGCGCATCGGCCTCGGTCGGCTCGGGCCACTGGGTCAGGCCGTTCTCCAGGGGAACGTCGACCAGCACGTGCCCGGTGCCGGCGGCGAAGGTGCCGAGCACCGTGCGCCAGTGGGGCTGGATCCCCGACGAGAGCCACACGGTCGGCCGTCCGGAGCCGGCGACGCCCAGATTGACCCCCTCGACGAGGGCGCTGGCCCCGTCGTAGAGCGAGGCGTTGGCCACGGGCAACCCGGCCAGCCGGGCCACCATGGTCTGGAACTCGAAGACCGCCTGCAGGACGCCCTGCGCCACCTCGGGCTGGTAGGGGGTGTAGGAGGTCACGAACTCCGAGCGGCCGGCCAGGGCACGCACGACCGGCGGCACCTCGTGGTCGTAGGCGCCACCGCCGGCGAAGCACACCAGGCGATCGGCCCGGGCCCGGTTGGCCTCCCCCAGCGACCCCAGGCGCGCCAGGACGTCGGGTTCGGGCGAGCCTGCGTCGAGGTGGAGCCCCCGGCTCAGGCGCAGTGCCGCCGGGACGACGGCGAAGAGCTCTTCCAGCGACGAGAGCCCGAGAAAGCCCAGCATGCGGGCGAGCTCGTCGTCGGTGTGGGGCAGGTAGTCGGGCACTTAGTCCTCCTCCGGCCTCGGCGGCCACAGCGGGGGCCGGACGAGCGTGGCCGCGAGCTCTCGCTCCCGCTGCGCCACGACGACGGGATCTCCGTCCAGCAGCAGGGCTTCCGCGTCGATGAGGGCCAAGCCGATCCCCCGCTGGCGCATCGGGGAGAAGTTGCCGCTGGTCACGAAGCCGATCCTCTCCCCGCCCACCTGCACCTCGGCCCCGTCACGCAGGGGTTGGCGACCCTCCCCCACCAGGCCGCGCAGCCGTCGCCTCGGACCCTCGGCCCTCTCCTCTTCGAGGGCGGCCCGCCCGACGAAGTCGCCCTTGGCCCAGCCCACCACCCAACCCAGCTCGGCCTGCAGCGGGGTGATGCCCGGCCCGAGCTCATGGCCGTGCAGGGGCAGCCCCGCCTCGAGGCGCAGCGTGTCGCGCGCCCCCAACCCGGCCGGCGCGATGCCGGCGTCCATGACGGCGTCCCAGAAACTCGTCGCGGCCGCCGCCGGGATGGCGCACTCGACCCCGTCCTCGCCGGTGTAGCCCGTACCGGCCACCAGGCACGAGAAGCCGCCCCAGTCGAACCGGCTCACGGTGAACCGCCGGACGGACGCCGCCTCGGGAGAGACGGTGGCGAGCAGGGCGCGGGCCTGGGGGCCCTGCACGGCCACGATCGCCCGCTCCTCGGTCACGTCGTCGCCGCCGATGGCCGCCAGCACACCGCTGGTGTTGGAGGCGTTGGGCATGACGTCGAACCGATCCTCGTCCACCCACCACACGATGATGTCGTCCTGGACGGAGCCGGTCGTGTCCAGGAGGTGGGTGTACTGCGCCCGGCCGGGCGAGATCTTCCGCAGGTCGTTGCTGAGGGAGTACTGCAGGTGGGCGAAGGCCGCCGCCCCTTCGACCCGAACGGTGCCCAGATGGCTGACGTCGAAGGCCACCGCGGCCTCCCGGCAGGTCCGGTGCTCGGCCATGGTCCCCGCCGGGTACGCCAACGGCATCTCCCAGCCGCCGAACGGCACCATCTTGGCCCCGAGGGCCTCGTGCGCCGCATGGAGCGGCGACCAACGTTCCTGGGCAGCCACGCAGCCAGACTAGGCGGCCGAGAGGGCGGTCAGCTCCAGCCCGTGGGCCTCGAGCAGGGCCAGGAAGTCCCGCTGGTACACGACCAGGACTGTCACCTCGGGGTAGAGCTCCCGCAGCCGCCGCACCTTGGCGTTCTTGCGAGTGACTAGGCGCTGCTCGGCCGTGGTCAGCTCTATGAAGATGCCCGGTTCGGGCAGCCAGAAGTCGGGGCGGAAGCCCGCCACCGGCGATCCCTCGGCGTCCCAGCGCAGGGAGAACTCGACCGGCTCGTACTCCCAGCGCACCTCGTAGAGGTCGAGCAGGGCGGCGAAGAGCCGCTCGGAGGGATGGGCGAACCGCACCTGACCGGCGGGCGCACCGGAAGGATGGTGCGAGCGCCGACGGAGGGCCGGGGTGGCCTGGCTCACTCGCCAGCGGCCCGGGCCACCGCATCGGCCTCGACCCGGGTCTGCGCCGCCAGGTCGAGGCGCACGATGTCGGCCTCGAGCTCGTCGACGACGCCGGCGAGGGGGACGATATTGAACACGCCCTGCCCCCCGGCCAAGAGGTCGACGACCTCGCCGTTGGAGCGGGCCAGCACCGAGCTGGTCCCGGTCAGGACCAGGTTCGATGACCCCAGATCGGCACCGAGGTCCTCACGCAGGCACTCGACGGCACGGCGGGCGGACTGCAACGAGACCCCGGCGTCGAGCAGCTGCTTGATCACCTTGAGCTCGAGCACGTCCGAGTAGGAGTAGATCCGCCGGGTCCCGCTCCCCCGCGCCGCCGCCACCGACGGCTGCAGCAGGCCGGTACGGGCCCAGTAGTCCAGCTGGCGGTAGGAGATCCCCACCAGGCCGCACACCTGCGGACCGTGAAACCCCCCAACGTGGGTCGTGGGCACCTCAGCCATCGCACCTCCTGCGTTCCCGTGTGGTCCCCATGCTAGTGCAGACCGGACAACAGCGGGGTAGTTACGGGCGCGTCATTCGGGCTTTTTCTCCCCGCCGTCAGCGACGCCGTCGGCCAGCGGCCAGACCACGACCGGACCGCTGGCCGACACCCCGACCCGCATGCCCGGAGTCAGCGGGGTCCCTCCCCTCACCCGCACCACCAGCTCGGGCAGGCTCCCGTTGTCGGGTTGCACCCGGACTACGGCATCGTGGCCGAAGTACTCGTAGCTCCGCACGACGCAGGCGATCGTCGACGAGTCGACCGCACCCAGGCGCAGCTGCTCGGGCCGGACCATGACACTGACACGGCCCTCCGGCCCGCCCCGCCCCGCCCCGCCGGAAGGTGACGCCACGTCCAGCACGCCCAGCGCCGTCGTCACCGAGTCACCGGCGGCCACCCCGTCCGTGAGGTTGGCCTCGCCGAAGAACAGGGCGAGCTCGGGGTCGTTCGGCAGCCCGTAGATACCTGCTGGGGTGTTGATCTGGGCGATCACACCACCACGCAGCACGGCGACCCGGTCGGCCATGGAAAGCGCCTCATCCTGGTCGTGGGTGACCAGGATGGACGTGGTGCCCGACTGGCACAGCACGTCGTGCACCTCGGCGCGGACCGCGGCCCGCAGCGACGCGTCGAGCGAGGAGAACGGCTCGTCGAGGAGGACGATGTACGGGTCGGAGGCCAGCGCCCGCGCCAAGGCGACACGCTGCTGCTGGCCACCCGAGAGCTGATGGGGGTAGCGGCGGGCCTGGTCGGCCAGCCCGACCATTTCGAGGAGCTCCATCACCCGGCCCCGGCGCCGGTCCGCCCGGGGCAGACCGAAGGCCACGTTGCGCCCGACGCTCAGATGCGGGAAGAGTGCGCCCTCCTGGGGCACGTAGCCGATCCGGCGCCTCTCGCTGGGCACGAAAAGGCGACCGGCGTCGTCGACCACTCGGCCGCCCAGACGGACCTCGCCCGCGTCCGGCCGCTCGAATCCGGCGATGATACGCAGCAGGGTGGTCTTCCCGCTGCCCGACGGCCCCAAGATGGCGATGAAGGACCCTCCGGGCACCTCGAGGTCGACCCCGGACAGCACCGGTACGGCGCCGAACGACTTAACCACCCCGGTGATGGACAGGCTCTTCACAGGGACACCATTGTGCCCGGCGCCGGCCCGGGTGCCTGAGCAGCGGCGGCACGGGCGGGCAGGCGGTCGAACCAGCGGCCCAGCACGTAGCTGGGCACTGCCGCGATGAGCATGATCACTCCGGCGTACGGTGCAGCCTGGCTGTAGGCGAGGTCGGTCTGGTAGGCCCAGAACTGGGTGGCCAGCGTCTGGACGTTCGTCGGGTGCAGCACCAGGGTGGCGGTGAGCTCTGTGGCCGACTCCAAGAAGACGAGGCAGAACGCGGCGGCCAGCCCCGGGCCGATCAGCGGGAGCGTCACACGCCAGAAGACCTTGCGACGCGTCACGCCAAGCGAACGCCCGACCTCTTCGAGCCCGACGGGCGACCGGGCCACGGCTGCCCGGACCGACACGACCGCCAAGGGGAAGAACATGACGGCGTAGGTCACCGCCAGGAGCAACGGCGTCTGATAGAGGAAACCGGCGAGGAAGTGCTCGGTCAAGTAGGTGAAGGCCAGGGCGATCACCAGACCGGGCACCCCCAGGACAAGCATGTTCGACCGTTCCAGAAGACGTACCCCGCGGCGCGGGTAGCGGATGGAAAGGAGTGCGATCGGCAGCGCTGCGGCGGTGGCCAGCACCCCGGCGCTGGCCGAGTAGACGAAGGTGTTGCCCGCCGCGCCAATCAACGAGGCCGGCGGCATCGTCGACGCTCCGCCGTCGACCATGAGGTAGACGACGGCCCCCACAGGGACCCCCAGGGCCACGGCGACCAGGAGTCCCACCCCGGCCAGGACCACCAGTCGGGCCCGACCCAGCTGCACCGGTCGGAGCTGGCGCGCCACTCCCCCCCCGACCCGGGCTCCCCGGCCACCCCCGCGCAACGAGCCCTCGCCGAGGAGAAGGAGCCCACCGAGGACCACGAGGATCAAGGAGAAGGCACAGGCCGCCGGGTCGTTGAATCCCACGGTGAACTCCGTGTAGATCTCCGTGGTGAGCGTCTGAAAGCCGAGGATCTCGAAGGCCCCGAACTCGGCCAGTACCACCAGGCCAACGAGCACCGCGCCACCCAGGATGGCCAGCCTGGCCTGGCCCACGGTCACCCGCCAGAACGTCTCCAACCGGCCCAGCCCCAGGCTTCGGGCCACCTCTTCCTGGGCCGGATCGGCGTTTCGCAGGCTGGCCGCCACCGGGAGGAAGACGAGCGGGTAGACGGCTACCGTCATGACGAGGGTGGCCGCCCAGAAGCCGCCGAACGAGGGGAAGATCGCCCGCCAGCCGAAACTGACGACGAAGTCCGGGATGCCGAGCGGAATGACGACGAGCACCGCCCAGATGCGGCGGCCAGGTACGTTGGTGCGCTCCACGAACCAGGCCGTGAGGGTCCCGACCACCGCGCAGAGGAAGGTCACCACGACCGTGAGACTGACGGTGTTCCAGAGCAACTGGGCGGTTAGGCCCCGGAAGAGCAGCGAGCTCAAGGTGGCCCATCCCACCTGCACCGCCTCGATCACCAAAAAGACGAGGGGGAGGACCACGGCGATGGACACGGCGAGGGCACCGAGAACCAGCAACGGCGGTGCGTGGCGGCGCACCGCCCTGGGGTGGCGCCGCGACGACGCCGGCGGAACGTGACCGGCCGGCGCGTCGGCGACGGAGGTCATCGCCGGGTCACAAGAGCTGCGCCTCTTGCAGCAGCTTGATGGCCTCGGCGCCGGTGCCCAGCTCGGCGATGGTGACGGGGTTGGGTTGGAGCTCGCTGAACGGGGTCTCTCCGGTCCGGGTCACCCCTGAGGCGATCGGGTACTCGTAGCTCTCGCTGTGGGCGATGATCGTCTGTCCCTGGGCCGAGGTAAGGAAGGCGAGGAACTTCTGCGCCGCAGCCTGATGCGTCGAAGACCGGAGTATCCCCGCTCCGGACACGTCGAGCACGTAGCCCACGTCCCGTGGGGCGAAGTAGGCGATCTTGCTGTGCATGTTGGACGCGCCCACCTCTGCCCGCTCGCGGTACCAGTAGTACTGGTTGATGATGCCCAGGGCGACCTGTCCCCGGTTGACCTCGTCGGCAATGGTCTCGTTGTCCGGGTAGATGTGGCTGGTCGCATTGGCCTTGAGCGCCTCGAGCCACTTGAGCGCCGCAGCATCGCCGTAGGTGCGGGCAACCGTGGTGACGATGGGTTGGAAGTCGGTCTCGGCTCCGGCCAGGGCGATCTTCCCTCGCCATTTGGGCTCCGCCAGGTCCATGGCGGAGGTGGGGAGCTGGCTCGGCTTGAGCAGCGAGGTGTTGTACACCAGCACGCTGACTCGGGCCGAGACGCCGACCCACTTGCCGTCTGGGGAGTTGTACCGCGCCGGCGTATGGGCCAGGGTCGACGGCGCGACCGGGGCGAGGAGCCCCTTGGCCGCCAGCTCCTCGAGCGGCGGCGAGTTTTCGGTGTAGAACACATCGGCCGGCGAGTGCGTCCCCTCGGCCAGGATCTGATCGACGAAGACGTCCTCGTCGTCGTAGCGCGTGTTCACCGTGATCCCGGTCTTCTTCTCGAACGCAGCGACCAGCGCCTCGGTGGTCTGCACGTGCTGTCCGCTGTACAAGGTGATGGACTGGCCCGACCCCGAGGCGGCGCCGGCGCCGGCCACCAGGAGCCCGCCGGCCATCCCCAGCGCCAGGGCCACACTCCCCCATCGCCGCACGCGAGCTGTCATTGCTATACCCCCGTTCCGGCCCCGGGACAGAGGGCGTTGACGTTCTTGGCGGCCTGGTCGACGACGCGCGTGACGGCATGGCCGGACCCGTTGTGGTTGTAGAACGTCTGGTAGGCCGAGGCCAGACTGTCGATGGCGGCCTGGAGGGTCGGGTCCGACGGGATCTTTATGGCCCGCAGTGGGAGGATCTGGGCGAGGGCATAGCCGACCGGGTCGGCTCCGGAGTCCGGCCCGTCGGCGGCGGCCGCCCCCACCTGCTGGCACGCGCTCTTGGCGGCCGGAGTCGACGCCGCGCCCGAACCGCCGGACCCTCCGCAGGCGGCCAGGAGCCCGGCCAGCACCGCCAGCACGGCCAGCCCCAGCCGCGTCCGAGCCATACGAAGCCCCTCCCTCGTCATTAGTTAGGTATACCTTATATACTATGTCAAGGCCACCTCAACTCGGCTGGGATCGGGAGATGTCCGTGGGCGCCTACCATCAGGTGAGGCGCATCCGGTGTCCTTGGAGCAGAGCGGAAAGAGCTGACCGTGCGTGACGAGTACCACCCTCCCGTAGAGGAGTATCTGGAAACCATCGAGTCGCTCCACGAGGAGGGCGAACCGGTCATACAGGCCCGGATCGCCGAACGACTGGGCAAGTCGGCCCCGTCGGTCTCCGAGATGCTCGACCGGCTGAGCAGCGACGGCTACATCGATCGCGCCGGACGCAAGATCTCCCTGACCGAGAAGGGACAGGTCATCGCCCGCAGGGTGATCCGCAAACACCGACTGGCCGAGCGGCTGCTGGTCGACGTGATCGGCCTGCCCTGGTACAAGGTCCACGAGGAGGCGGGACGGTGGGAACACGTCATCTCCGACGACGTCGAAGAGCGCCTGGTCGCGCTGCTCGGCGACCCCAGCACCTGCCCCCACGGGAACCCCATCCCCGGGGCGGCGCAGCAGCCGTCGGAGCGGGAGCGTCAGGTGCCGCTGGCCGACGTCGCGCCGGGCACCAACATTCGCTTTGCGCGGCTGACCGAAGCGGTCGAGCTCGATCTGACGTCGCTGCGCTATCTCGACGATGCCGGGTTCATCCCGGGTATCACCGCCTCGGTGACGACCAGGGCGCCGGACGGGACCGTGGTCCTCGGGCTGGAGGGCGGGAGCCTGGCGCTGGGCCACGACCTGTGCGGGAAGCTGTTCGTCGTGGCCGCTAGCTGAGGTCCGCCCGACCCTCGGACGGGCTCGAGGGTTCGGCGTAGAAGCGCACCGGGATCCGCCCGGCCCGCCGGGCCAGATAGCCGGCCTCGGTCGCCAGCCGCATGGCGGTCGCCATGGCGGCGGGGTCGTGGGACCGGTTGACGGCCGTGGCCACCAGGACGCCGTCGCAGCCGAGCTCCATGGCCAGTGCGGCGTCCGAGGCGGTGCCGATACCGGCATCGAGGATCACCGGCACCTCGACTGCCTCACGGATCAGGGCGATGTTGTGGGGGTTGCGAATGCCGAGCCCGCTGCCGATCGGGGCGCCCAAGGGCATGACCGCCGCACAGCCGACCTGCTGGAGCCGGAAGGCGAGGACGGGGTCGTCGGAGGTGTACGGCAGGACGGTGAACCCGTCGTCGGCCAGTTGCTCCGCTGCGGCAAGCAGTTCGACCCCGTCGGGCAGCAGCGTGCGGTCGTCGCCGATGACCTCCAGCTTGATCCACTCGGTGCCGAAGGCCTCTCGGGCCATCTTGGCCGTCAGCACCGCCTCGCTGGCCGTCGCGCACCCGGCGGTGTTGGGCAGGATGCGCACGTCGAGTTCGTCCAGCAGGTCCAGCAGGGAGCCCTTCCCCGACGGATCGATCCGGCGGACGGCCACCGTCGCCATGGCCGTGCCCGACGCCACCAGGGCCTCCCGGAGGGCCCGCAGGCTGGTCATGCCGCCGGTTCCGAGCAAGAGCCGCGACGAGAGGCTCTCCCCGGCGATGCAGAGCGCGTCGATCGTCATCACGAACGACGATACCCCCGGTCTATCGTGGTCGGGTGCCGGAGCCAGCCACGCCGATCTGCGCCATGACCATCGCCGGATCGGACTCGGGCGGCGGGGCCGGCGCCCAGGCCGACCTCAAGACCTTTGCCGCCCACGGCGTCCACGGGACGAGCGCCCTGACGGCGGTGACCGCACAGAACACGACCGAGGTGCGCGGGGTCGTCGCCCTGCCGCCCGAGTTCGTGCGGCTGCAGGTGGAGACCGTCCTCGACGACTTCGACGTGCGGAGTGTCAAGACCGGGATGCTCGCCAACCGGGCCATCGTCGACACGGTGGCCGACCTCGCCGCCGAGGGGCGGCTGCCCCTCCTGGTCGTCGACCCGGTGCTGGTGTCCTCCAGCGGGCGGGCGCTGCTGTCCCCCGACGGGCTCGAGGCGTATCTCGCCCGCCTGCTGCCCCACGCGCTGGTCGTGACCCCCAACCTGCGTGAGACGGCCACCCTCACCGGGGTGGACGTGGGCGAGCTCGCGGACGTGACCGCCATGACCGCCGCAGCCGAGCAGATCCGGGCCGGGGGCCCTCGCTACGTCGTGGTGAAGGGGGGCCACCTCACCGATGCGGCCCACGACGTCGTGGCCGGTCCCGAAGGGGTGACCGTGCTCCGGGCGGCCCGCGTGGTCACCGGCAACGACCACGGCACGGGGTGCTCCCTGTCTGCCGCCATCGCCGCCCACCTGGCGATGGGCCACGGCGTGCTCGATGCGGTCCGTTCCGCCAAGGCCTTCGTCGCTCGGGGACTGGCCGGCGGCGCCGGATGGCGACTGGGAGCGGGGCACGGCCCCATCGACCATTTCGGGTGGTCCGGCGGGACATAGGATCGCGGTGCCATGAGCGTCCACGATGCAGGCGTACGGGCGCCGGTGCGCCCGCCCCCCCGGGCCGGGTTCAGCATGAAGGCCGCCATGATCGTCCCCGGGATCGGGGTCCTGATCCTGGCCCTCTTCATCGGAGCCGGCTTCCTCACCAGCAACCCGGTCCAGCAGACGACGACCTCGACCCGCACCTTCTCCGTGCCCGGGACCACGCTGCGGGCCCAACCGGCGGTGACGGCCCTGGCGGTCATCGCCGTCGCGGGCCAGCCTCCGGGGAACATCGTGAACGCCACCTCCATCCCGGTCGGCGCCACGCGGGTGTCGTTTCGGAACAACACGGCCTCGGCCCAGGCCTACGACGCGCAGATCCAGCTCACGATCGACTCCTCGCAGGGCGCGGTGGAGAACTTCTACGCCAAGGACCTGAAGCTCCAGGGCTGGCAGATCTTCGGGACCGGGCCGGCCGACAACGACCCCGGGGCGATCGAGGTGCTGGCCAAGCAGGCCGGCTCCGACGGCTTCTACTGGGAGATCGGTGCCGTGGTCTCGGCCACGACGTTCGGTCCGGGCGCGCCGGCGACCGGCAGCACGACCTTCACCCTCAGGCTGTTGCAGCAACCCGACCCGGACTAGCTGAGGCTCAGCTGCAGCTCCGTGCCGGCGACCACGTCACTCCCGGCGTGCCGGTCGACGCTCTCCGTGTCGGCGAAGAGGTACGACCAGGTCAAGAAGTTGATCGGGTAGAGCAGGTAGCCGATACGCGTGGCCGGGGCCAGCAGGGTGATCACCGCCATGACCACGCCGCCGACCTTGCACACCTGGCTGACAGAGCGCGGTGGTCGACGGATGAGGTACCAGGCCAGGAGCGATCCACCCACGAGGCCGACCGCCAGCGGCAGGATCCGGTGCAGGAAGGGGAACGTGCTCACCAGGAGATGGCCCGGGAGCGGGCTGGCCGCGGGTGAGTTGACGCCGGAGAGGCCGAGAGGGAAGAGGACGACGTTGTCGAAGAAGGCCCACGGGCCGCTGAGCGCGAAGGGGATGACCACCGGGCCGGCGACCACCAGCATGCCCAGGATCATGAGGAGAGGGCGCCTCTCCCCCTTGCGGTCACGCGCCGCGAACAGGGCCAGCGCGGCCAGCGGCCACGCCGTGAACTTCATGGCCGACACGATCCCCAGCACCAGCCCGGAGGCGAACGGCTGGCGCCGCTGGGCCAGCACCATGGCCAAGAGGAGGAAGGCGACCACCGGCATGTCGT
>Ga0302326_10004263_pt1 | contig 33169 bp, 29 predicted proteins | sample Palsa_T0_3_FD_202264 | JGI IMG/M metagenome (GOLD analysis project Ga0302326, IMG submission 202264) | Peat permafrost microbial communities from Stordalen Mire near Abisko, Sweden - Palsa_T0_3 | ecosystem: Environmental > Terrestrial > Soil > Palsa > Peat permafrost | place: Sweden: Abisko...
CAATACGTCCGGGACGGGCGCTGCCGCATCCAGGTGGCGAAGCGGGCGGCGACCTCTTCCTCGCGCCGATGCTGCCCATCCTTGACGACCCAGCGGCCGGCGACCATCACGTCGCGGACCGCCGCCTGGCCGCCGCTGAACACCAGGCGGTCGAGCAGGCCGTCTTCGTCGGCACCGGCCAGCGCCGGATGCGCAGCATCGAGCACCAGCCAGTCGGCGCGGCGACCGATCTGGATGGTACCGATATTCTGTCCCAGGGCCCGCGCGCCGCAGCGGGTCGCCTCGCGCCACAGCCGCGCGCCGACGTGCGGCTCTGCCCGAGTGGCCAGCACCGCCCGCCGCCGGCGTTTGAGACGCTGCTGGTATTCGAGCCAGCGCAGTTCCTCAGCCGGGCAGACCGTCGCCTGACTGTCCGAGCCGATGCACAGTCCCGCGCCCGCGGCCAGCAGTCGCGCGGCATCGAAGAAACCGTCGCCGAGATTGCCTTCGGTGCTCGGACATACGCACACGCTGGCCTCACTCGCCGCCACGCCGGCGATCTCGCTGGCGGTGGCGTGCGTGGCGTGCACCAGACACCACTGCGGACCGACCAGACCGGTATCGAGCAGCAGTTCGATCGGCCGCCGCCCGGTTTCACTCTGGCAGGCATGCACTTCGAGCAACTGTTCGGCGATGTGAATGTGGATCACGCCCGCCGGGTCGATGGCGCGCAACCCGGCCACGGCCTCGCGCAGGCAGTCGAGCGGCACCGCGCGCAGACTGTGCAGGGCGGCGCCGGTGTGCACGAGCGCGCCATCCTGCTGCGCCAGCCCGCTGCGCCGCCGTGCGATCGCCTGCAGAAACTCCTCGACGCTGAGCCGAAAGCGCTGCTGCTCGCGGCGCAAAGGGCGGGCGCCGAAATCGCTGCTCAGGTAGAGCGTCGGCAGCAGTGTCAGCGCGATGCCGGCGGTACCGGCGGCGGCATCGATGGCCTGCCATAGAGCGTTCGCGTCCGGGTAGGCGCTGCCGTCGGCGCGACGATGCAGGTAGTGGAATTCAGCGACCGATGTGTATCCGGCCTTGAGCATCTCGATGAACAGCTGCGTGGCGATGAGCTCGAGATCCTCGGGCTCGACACCATTGGCGAGCGCGTACATCGCTTCGCGCCAGCTCCAGAAACTGTCGCGCGCGCCGCTACGCAATTCGCTGTCACCCGCCATTGCGCGCTGGAACGCGTGGCTGTGGGCGTTGGGCATTCCCGGCACGACCGTGCCGCGGATGTGCGTGGCATCGGCCGCGTGCGCCCCGGCGTTCAGCCCGGCGCTCAACCCGGTGATCAACCCCTGTTCCGACACCGTGACCACGGCATCGCGCATCCAGCCCGTGGCGGACAGCAAACAATCGATCCGGTAGTTGGATATTCGAATATCGCGCTCGGGGTTCATGGCGCACGACTATAATTTGCCGATGCAGACACTCCAAGCTATCACGTGCGGATGCCGGCCTCGGGAGCACAGTTGAGTTCGCAGTCGGCGGTTTGGGACCAGGTCTTCATCGGCGGCGATCTCGCGACCATGCAGGCCGGCGCCGGACCCTACGGCTGCCTGCGGGATGCGGCGCTTGCCATCAAGGACGGCCGCATCGCCTGGATCGGCCCCGGCGCCGAGGCGCGCAGCCGCGTGGCCGCGCAGGCAGTAACGGTCTTGGATGCCACGGGTCTATGGATCACACCAGGGCTGATCGATTGTCACACACATCTGGTCTATGGCGGCAATCGGGCCGCTGAGTTCGAACAGCGCCTGCTCGGCGCCTCGTATGAGCAGATCGCGCGCGCCGGCGGCGGCATCCAATCCACGGTCGACGCAACGCGCAGCGCCTCACGCGAAGCGCTGCTGGCCAGCGCGCAGGCACGCGCTCAAGCCTTGAGCCTGGAGGGCGTCACGACTCTCGAGATCAAGTCGGGCTACGGACTGGATCTGGACAGCGAGGCCCGGATGCTCGGCATCGCGCGCGAGCTCGCCGATCGGCTGCCGCTGTCGGTGCGAACCACGTATCTGGGCCTGCATGCCCTGCCGCGCGAGTACGCGCAGCAGCGGCAGGCGTACGTTGACCGCGTCTGCGGTCCATGGCTGGAGGCGATCGCCGCCGCCGGGCTGGCCGACGCGGTGGATGCGTTCTGCGAGTCGATTGCGTTCTCGCTGGCGGAGACCGAGCAATATCTGGGCGCCGCGCAGGCCCTGAAACTGCCGATTCACCTGCACGCCGGTCAGCTCAACGATATCGGCGCCGCGCAGCTGGCCGCCCGGTTCGGGGCACTCTCCGTGGATCACCTGGAGTATGTCGATGAGCACGGCGTGCGCGCGCTGGCGCAATCGGGCACCGTCGCCGTGCTGCTGCCCGGGGCGTATTACACCTTGCGCCAGAGCCAGCCGCCGCCGGTAGCGCTGCTGCGCGATGCCGGTGTGCCCATGGCGGTCGCCACCGACTGCAATCCAGGCACCTCACCCTGCACGTCAATTCTGCTGATGCTGAACATGGCCTGCACGTTGTTCGGTTTGACCGCCGAGGAGGCGCTGGCCGGCGTCACGCGCGTGGCCGCGCTCGCATTGGGGAGCCCGCAGGATCGGGGCACGCTCGAGGTCGGCAAGCGCGCCGATCTGGCGCTCTGGCGCATCGGGGCGCCGGCCGAGCTGTGCTACAGCCTAGGTCTGAACCCGTGTGTCGGCATCGTGCACGGCGGGACCGTGCGCGTCGGGTACGAAACCCAGCCACAGGGCCGGGACAGTCGCGCTCGGATTGCCGGCGTGGAAAGTCCATGACTGATCGGCCGCGCCATCGAGCCACAACAGGCAGCGCGCCGGCAGCCTGATAGATGACGCGTCGCCGGCGCGCCAGAGGCCGGCGGTGCGCGTGAACACGCCCCGCTGCGGCAGAGATGAGCGCCAGCTGAGCCCGGATTGGGCCTGAAGCATGCTGGCCTGGCCGCCGGCGTGCATCAGATTCAAATCCGTGGTGGCGCCATCGATCAGTGTGCAGAATGCCGGCACCGCGCCGCTGAATTGCAGCGGCGCAGAGTCCGGCTGCAGGCGGTGCTCGCGCGTATCCAGCAGCAGCCGCACGCCCGCGCCGTCAATCACCGTGAACCATCGTTCGATGCCGGGGAACAATGAGAACGGTCCATCGCTGCGCACCTCGGCCAGACTGATGCGCAATTGCCAGGGGTTTGCACCGGCAGGCCAGGTCAGCAGCTCACGCGTGCGGCCGCCGCCGTTGCGCCAGGGTTGAGGGGCGATTTCCTCAGCGTGAATCAGTACCGGTTGGTTCAAGGATGACGTGCCTCAAGTTGCCTGTTGTAATGCGCTGCGCCGCTCAGCGCCAAGGGAGATGGTAGTGGCCAGTTCGTCCGCCAGAAAACAGGTCGTGGTCGTCGGCGCCGGTTTCGGCGGCATGGCCGTCATGCAGGCCTTGAAGGGCGCGGACGCCGATATCACGCTGGTCGACCGGACCAACCATCACCTGTTCCAGCCGTTGCTGTATCAGGTGGCCACGGCGGCGCTTTCACCCGCCGAGATTGCCACCGCGAGCCGCGTGCTGCTGCGCCGGACCCACAATGCGACGGTACTGATGTCGGAGGTCGTGAGCGTGGATCCTGCGCGCCGCAGCGTTCGGCTTGCCAATGGGCTGACGCTATCGTACGACTATCTGGTGCTGGCAACCGGGGCGGCCTACAGCTTCTTCGGACATGACGATTGGGCCGCGTACACGCACGTGCTCAAGACGCTGGACGATGCGCTGTCGATCCGCGAGCGTCTGCTCAGCGCCTTCGAATGGGCCGAGGAGTCGGTCAATCCCGAGGAGGTCAAGCGGTTGCTGACCTTCGCCGTGATCGGCGGCGGCCCAACCGGCGTCGAGCTGGCCGGCACCATGGCGGAGCTGGCACGATCCACGCTGGCGCGTGACTTCAAGCGCATCGATCCGCGCTCGGCCCGAATCGTGCTGTGCGAGGCGGGCAACCGACTGCTGTCATCGTTCCCGCAGCACCTGTCGGATTACGCGCTGGGCGCACTGCGGGCGCTGGGGGTAGAGGTGCGGCTGGGCGAGGCGGTCAAGGCCATCGACAGCCGCGGGCTGATCGTGGGCGAGTTGCGGATCGAGGCGGCGCTGATCCTGTGGTGCGCGGGCACTCAGGCGCGGCCTGCAGCCCAATGGATCGGTGCCGCCGCGGCGCGCAACGGTGCGATCGAGGTCGCGGCGGATTGTTCGGTGCCGGGATGGCCGGAGATCTTCGCGATCGGCGACGTCGCCAGCTTCAGCGCCGGGCTGAGCAGACCATTGCCCGGGCTTGCGCCGGTGGCCAAGCAGCAGGGCCGCTATGTCGGGCGGGTGATCCGCGCGCGGCTGGCAGGCCAGGCCGCTCCGGGAGCGTTTCGCTATCGCGATTGGGGCACGATGGCGGTCATCGGCCGCTCGCACGCGATCGCCGATTTCGGTGGCTTCAGGCTCACGGGCTTTCCCGCGTGGCTCACCTGGTCGCTGGTGCATCTGATGCTGCTGGTGGATTTCCGCAGCCGGGTGGTGGTGTACCTGAACTGGTCCTGGGCCTTTTTCACCTACGGCCGTGGCGCCCGGCTGCTGACCGGCGATGCGCACATGTACCACACGGCCGCGAGCGAGAGCGCTCAGCCGCGATGACATGCCGTCATGCGGGTGCTGCTGGTTGAAGACGACCGGATGATTGCGCAAGGCCTGCAGACGGCCTTGCGTCAGGACGGTTATACCGTGGATTGGATGGGCGACGGCAGGAGTGCCGCCGCGGCGCTGCACGCATCGCGTTTCGACCTCGTGCTGCTGGATCTGGGACTGCCCGAGCGCGACGGGCTCGAGGTGCTGCGCGAATTGCGCCGGCGCGGTGATGCCACGCCGGTCATCATTCTGACGGCGCGCGACGACATGGAGGATCGCATCCAGGGCCTGGATGCGGGCGCGGACGATTACATCGTCAAGCCGTTTGATCTCGATGAGGTCGGCGCGCGCATGCGCTCGGTGCTGCGGCGGGCGAACGGTCGCGGTGACCCCTGCATCCGAGTCGGCGGTATCTGCCTCAATCCGGCCACGCGCGTGGTCGAGCGCGACGGCGCGCCGGTAGCGCTGTCGGCGCACGAGTATGCGGTGCTGGAAGCGCTGCTGCAGCGCCCGGGCGCGATCCTGTCGCGCACGCAGCTGGAAGACCGTTTGTACGGCTGGGGTGCGCAGGTCGAAAGCAATGCCATCGAAGTCTACATCCACAGTCTGCGCCGCAAGCTCGGCAGTGAGGCGATTCGCACGCAGCGCGGCGTGGGCTATTTCGTTCCAAAAGAATGACCTCGATCCGCGCACGTCTGCTGATCGCGCTGCTGAGCCTGGTGGCCTGCGCATCGCTGCTCGCCGGAGCCCTGACCTACCGGCGCGTGCTGGCGGAGACCTCGACGCTGTTCGACTACCAGCTGCGTCAGATGGCACTGTCGCTGCGCAGCCAGGTGTCGCTGGCACCGCGCATCGAACTGCCGCCCGATCAGGGCGATGCCGAGTTCGTGATTCAGATCTGGGATCTGTTCGGTGCGCGCGTGTACCTGTCGCGCCCGGGGCTGCCGATGATCAATCGCGCGGTACTGGGCTACGACAACGAGACCCTGCAGGGCGAGGTCTGGCGCGTCTATGGCCTGCAGACGGTGGATGGGGTCATCCAGATCGCGCAGCCGTTGCGGGTGCGCGCGGCATTGGCGCGCACCGCGGCGCTGCGGGTCGTCATACCGCTGTTGCTGCTGCTGCCGTTGCTCGGCGCGGCCATTGCCTGGGTGGTGCGCGGCAGCCTGATGCCGTTGCAGCGTGTGGCGGCGGAAGTGCAGCGTCGCGACGCGCACAGCCTGGCGCCGATCGCGACGGTGCCGATGCCGCTGGAAATCGCACCGCTGATCGATGCGCTCAATCGCCTGTTGCTGCGCCTGCAGGCCGCATTCGCCACGCAGCAGGCGTTCGTTGCCGATGCCGCCCATGAACTGCGTTCGCCGCTTACCGCCGTGCGCCTGCAGCTGCAGCTGCTGGACCGGGCGCCCGATCAAGCCGCGCGATTCCAGGCGCGTGCGGCGCTCGGCGCCGCGGTGGAACGTGCGATCCATCTGGTGGAACAGCTGCTGACCCTGGCGCGCAACGAGCCGCGCGCCTCGGACGCGGAGTTGGCGCTCGTGGCGCTCGATACCTGCGCGGCCGATGCGATCGGCGATTGCCACGCCCTGGCGGTGGCGCGAGGCATTGAACTGAGTCTGGATGCGCAGCCCGGCATAATGATTCACGGAGATCCGGATGCGTTGCGCGCGCTGGTGCGCAATCTGGTCGACAACGCGGTGCGTTACACGCCTCGCGGCGGCGCGGTACGCGTGCGCTGCAGCTCGACCGCCGAGGCCGCGCTGCTCGAGATCATCGACTCGGGACCAGGCATCCCGGCCGCGGAGCGGGAGCGCGCATTCGACCGCTTTTATCGCCGCGCCAGCGCGCCGGAGGAGGGCAGTGGACTCGGACTGGCCATCGTCAAGGCCATCGCCGAACGGCATGGTGCGCGAGTGAGCCTGGCGGATGCCGCGGGCGGCGGCCTGCACGTGAGCGTGAATTTCCCGCGACGCTCTTAAGATTCGCTTAAGGCTTGGCAGCGAAGCTGTCGTCAGCAAATCCCAACTGACGGGCTTCATTCTTCAGGAGATATTCTGTCATGCCAGTTCAGAGCAAAAAACTCGCGTGGGCCGCCGCCGGCATTTTTGCCGTCGGTGCCGTCTCCGGCTGGGGCGCGCCGGCGCTGCTGCGAGTCAGCCAAGCCACCGACGTTCAAGCCACCGACGTTCAAGCCACCGTTGGCCAGGCCACCGGCGGCAGTGTCAACGCCGTTGCGGCGGCGACCGGCCCGGTTGCGCCGGGAAGCGCACCGAACTACCGCGCGATCGTCGCGCAGAACCAGGCCGCCGTGGTCGGTGTTTCAATCGAAGGCCGGATGCCGGTGGCATCCTCACAGATGCCCGACCTCGGCCGGCTGTTCGGCTTCGATCCGTTCAGTGATCGCGGCAATCGCGGCGAGCAGCGCACGCCCGATAGCGTGCCCATGCATGGACAGGGCTCGGGATTCATCATCAGCCCGGATGGGCTGGTGCTGACCAATGCCCATGTGGTCAAAGGCGCCGATCAGGTGCTGGTCAAGCTGACCGATCATCGCGAATTCAAGGCCAAGGTGCTGGGAGTCGATACCACCAGCGACATCGCCGTGCTGAAGATCGACGCCCATGGACTGCAGAGTGTGCGACTCGGTAATTCCGATCAGCTTGCGGTCGGCGATTACGTCCTGGCCATCGGTGCGCCATTCGGCTTGGAAGAGACCGCGACCGCCGGCATCGTCAGCGCCAAAGCGCGTTCGCTGCCCGGAGATGGGGCGGTGCCGTTCATTCAGACCGACGCCGCGGTCAACCCCGGCAATTCCGGTGGGCCTTTGTTTGACGCCAACGGCACGGTCGTGGGGATCAACTCCCAGATCTACAGCAATTCCGGCGGCTATCAGGGGGTCGCGTTCGCGATCCCGATCAATCTGGCCGAGCAAGTCGAGACCCAGCTCGTCAAGAACGGCAAGGTCGAGCATGGACGACTCGGCGTCGAAGTACAGACCCTTGACCAATCGCTGGCCGATTCCTTCAAGCTCAGTGCACCCAACGGCGCGCTGGTCGCCAAAGTCGAGCCTGACAGTGCCGCGGCACATGCCGGGTTGAAGCCCGGCGATGTCATTCTCAAATACGATGGCATCAGCATCGTCGATGCCGGTCAGCTTTCGGCGCGCGTGAGCATGGCGGCGCCGGGCGAACAGGCCACGCTCGAGATCTCGCGCGACGGCAAGGTGATGACGCTGACGGCGAAAATCGGCTCTGCGAGCGAGCACGTGCTCACGGCAGACAACCAGAACGGTTCGGCGGCGGATCAGACGCACCTGGGCTTGACTTTGCGACCGCTGACGGCGGATGAGCGTGAGCAGGCCGGCATCTCGGGCGGCCTGGTGGTCGAGGACGCGCAGGGGCGCGCCGCCCAGGCTGGTATCCAGCACGGTGACGTGGTGTTGTCGGTCAACGGCACACCGGTCCACAGCGTGGCGCAATTGCGCGAGCTGGTGCAGGACCACGGCAAGCAGATCGCGCTGCTGATCCAGCGCGGCGACGACCGGATCTTCGTGCCGGTGGCTCTGGGCTGAGGGCGGTGCGCGGCCCCCGATCACCGGCAGGTCGGTGATCCGGGGTTGCGCATCGCGTGGCGTGAGGTTATACCGCGATCGCCATGCAGAAAACCAAGTCGGCAATCCAGCCCGATGTGTCTTCCCGACCCTATCAGCTGAGCGTCGAACGCACGATGGATGCGTCCCCGCAGGCGCTGTTCCGAGCCTGGACACGGCATTTCGACCACTGGTTTGCGGTACCCGGCAGCGTATGGATGCGGCCTGAGGTGGATGCGCCGTTCTTCTTCGAGACCGAGTACCAGGGCCAGCGGCATCCGCACTACGGGCGGTTTCTGCGGCTCGAGACCGATCGGCTGATCGAGCTGACCTGGCTCACGGCAAGCGGCACCCATGGGGCGGAGACCATCGTGCGCGTCGAGCTCACCCCTGCCGGCACCGGCATGCTGTTGCGCCTGAGCCATTCGGGTTTTCCCGATGAACAATCCCGGCGCCGACACGACGAGGCCTGGCCGCGCGTGCTCGAGCAGCTCGACCAGGCGCTGCACGAGCGTATGCAGCGCCGTTTCGCATCCTCACGCGATATCATCGTTCGCACCACGGCCTTTCAGCGCGCCATCGAATTCTATGGCTCGGTGCTGGGTCTGCCGGTCGTGGTGCGCAACCAGACCATGCTGGGCTTCGAAACCGGAGCATTCCTGCTGTACATCGAGCAGGGCGGCGAGGGTGGCGGCGATTCCGGCAGCGACTGCGGCAGTGAGCATGGACCGGTATTCGAGTTCCTGGTGCCGGACGTGCAAGCCGCACGCGCTCGGCTGCTCGCGGCCGGTTGCACGGTGCAGGAAGAGAACGCGTCGCTGCCGCGCTGTTATATTCGCGACCCCTTTGGAGTGGTGTTCAACATCGGGCGGGCCCCGGCGGATTGAGGATCTGTGCATGGCGTTACCGAGTCAGATGAACCTGATCGAATGTGCAGGAGCCGGCGGACCAGAGGTCATGCAGTGGGCGCAGGGACCGGTGCCGCAGCCCCAGGCGCGGGAAGTGCTGATCCGGGTCGAGGCGGCTGGCGTGAATCGTCCCGACGTGCTGCAGCGCCTGGGCCGCTACCCGATACCGGCCGATGCCAGTCCTATCCTCGGCCTGGAAGTGGCCGGAGAAGTGGTGGCTCTGGGCGCCGAGGTGCACGGCGTGGCGCTGGGCGATCGCGTCTGCGGCCTGACCAACGGCGGTGGCTACGCGCAATACTGCCGCGTGCCGGCCGGTCAGGTGCTGCCCTGGCCGCGGGGTTTCGATGCCGTGCGCGCCGCGGCACTGCCGGAAACCTATTTCACGGTGTGGGCCAACCTGTTTCAAATGGGCGCCTTGCGCCAGGGCGAAACCCTGCTGATCCACGGCGGCGCCAGCGGCATCGGTACCACGGCCCTGCAGCTGGCGCGGGAATTCGGCGCGCGCGTCATGGTCACGGTGGGCAGCGAGGCGAAGGTCAAGGCCTGCATCGGCCTGGGCGCAGAACTCGCAATCAACTATCACGAGCAGCAATTCGAGACGGTGGTGGCAGAGCGAACCGAGGGACGCGGCGCCGATGTGATCGTCGACATCATCGGCGCGAAGTATTTCGAGCGCAATCTCGCATCGCTCGCCAAGGACGGTCGCCTGGTGATCGTGGGCACGCTGGGCGGTAATGTGGTGGAGCAATTCAACCTGGGCCGCATGATGGCCAAGCGGGCAGCCATCATGGGCTCGACCATGCGCCCACGCTCCGGCGCGGAGAAAGCGCAGATCGCCCGGGAGCTGCGCTCCAGAGTCTGGCCGGTACTGGATGCCGGCCGGTGCTTACCGGTCATCCACGACGTGTTGCCGCTGCAGGAGGTCGCGCAGGCGCATCGGCTCATGGAGGCCGGCGCCTACGTCGGCAAGATCGTGCTGCGCGTGGCGTAGAGCTGCGGACACCGTCCACTGCGGACAGCGTCAGCGATCGAGCTCGGGATAATGACGGAAGATGCCGTCATTGTTGAACGCCAGGCGGCGTCCGGAATTCTGGTAACGCTGGATCCTCGGCCGCAGGAACACCGCCTCATGCAGCGCGCGCAGATGCGCACACTTGCGCAGGGCGGCGCGGCTGGCGTTGGGAAAGGCGTAGTGCAGCCCGGCCATGATCTGCGCCATGGACAGATCCGCATAGCTCAGGCTGCGCCCGACCATCCACGGACCGCGCGCGGCATTACGCTCGATCACGCGTTCGAAATAGTTCAGGAACTTCGGCAGGCGATGGGCGATGAAGTCGCGTGATCGCCGTCGCGCGGCCGCCTTCTGCTGCGCGTAATACAGGCCGCCGGCCAGCGGATGATGCGTGTCGTGCACCTCGGTGACCAGATCGGCCATCGTCAGCTGCAGCTGATGCACCCAGAGCCTGGCTGCGGCGTCGCGCGGCACCAGCTGCAGCCGCGGGCCGAGAAACAGCAGGATATTGGCCGTCTGGCCGATCAGTTGCCTTCCGGCTTTGAGAAACGGCGGCGCGAACGGCGGCCGCGCGATGTCGGCGCCCTGCAGAAACCGTTCCAGTGCCGGCACGCCGCCGCCACGCTTGGCGGACAGCAGCGCGATATCCAGGTATCGGGCATCGGCTTCCTCGAGCGCCAGGCGCACGTATTCGCCACGCCCTTGGATGCCGGGCCAGTAGTAGAGGTGATACAACACGGCTAATCTCCTTGAGTCGTTCGGCTCGCGCAGGAGTGTTCGAAGTGCAAGTGCAATCTGATCGTATCGGCGCCGCGCTGCTGGCGCCACTGCTGGCGACGTGGCTGCTCATGCCGGTCGCCGCGAGCGCGGCTGCCGTGGCCGAATCACCCAAGGACGTGCTGGCGCGCACGGCGCCTTCGGACTGGCGCGGGCTGGATCCAGAGAACACTTTATATCTGGAACTCGACAGCGGTCGAGTCGTGCTCGAGCTCGCGCCATTGTTCGCTCCCAGGCACGTCGCCAACATCAAAACGCTCGTGCGCCAGCACTACTTCGACGGCTTGAGCATCCTGCGCCTGCAGGACAACTATGTCGCGCAATGGGGCGATCCGGATGACAAGCGTGATCTTGGCGCCGCGGCGCACACACTGGCTCCAGAATTCTCACACCAGTACGCCCATGAGCCCGCGTTCAACGCGCTGCCGGACGGCGACGTCTACGCACCGCAGGTGGGTTTCATCGACAGCTGGCCCGTGGCGCGCAATCCGAAAACGCATCAGGAGTGGCTTACGCATTGCTACGCCATGCTCGGCGTCGGCCGCGACAACGCGCCCGACAGCGGCTCCGGCGCGGAACTGTATGTGGTCATCGGCCATGCTCCGCGCCAGCTCGATCGCAACGTCACGCTGGTCGGCCGCGTCGTGCAGGGTATCGAGCTGATCTCGAGTCTGCCGCGCGGCACCGGCAATCTGGGGTTCTACGAAAAGCCCGAGCAGTACGTGGCGATCAGCGCCGTGCGCGTCGCTGCCGACCTGCCCGTGCAGCAGCGCACCGATCTGCAAGTGCTGCGCACGGACGCGCCGATATTCCACGACTACCTCAAGAGCCTGCGCTCGCGCGCCACCGACTGGTTCGTGGAACCCACCGATCGGATCGAGCTGTGCAATGCGCGCATACCGGTGCGTTAGAGTTGCAGGCGCAGCGCGAGCTCCAGCTCGCGTTCCGCGGCCGCCACGGGTTCGCCGATCTCGAGCCGCGGGGACAGGCTGGTGTCGATCTGCAGCAATTCCAGGGCGACGCTGCAATAGCGGTTGATCTCGCGCTGATACGCGAACGTCCAGGCATGGCCGTTCTGGTTGTAGTTGAACGCGCCCGGCTCGGAGACCGGGGTCTGGTCCATGTCGAAGCGGTCGTAGCGGGCGGTCAGGCGATCCGGGCCGCGCTGCCAGCTCGCCAGCAGAAACTCGGCGGCAAAGTTCCAGCAATCGTAGTAGTACTCGGCAAACGAGCAGGTGCTGCCCGCGAGCCATTGCGAGATCAGCGTCCAATGCGTCGATGGCGTCCAGCGCACTCCGGCGCTGTTGAATTGCGTGTGCCATGGCCAGTTGTAGTTGGCGTCGGAGTAGGCATTCGGATCGGCGCGATTATCGTAGTGCAGTGCGCGCAGCTCGAGGGTGTCGAGATATTTGGCGGTGCCGTCGAGGTAGTAGCCCGCGCGGGCGGCGCCCGCCGCGGTCAGCAGGCGCTCGTCGTAGACCGCCACCGAAGTCGCGCCGCCGATCTTTCCGAACAGCGTCGCCTGCCGGTCATGGATGGCCCAGCCGCGTTGCTGCATGAGTTCGCCGGCCGATTCATTCCAGCTGTAGACGCTGGCGCCGACGCCGAGCTCCCAATCGTGACCACGCTGTCGCCCGAGCCAATCCAGATCGTATTCGGCGCCGAAGGTACGCAGCTCTTCGCCGACCCAGGTATTGATCGCCGAGGGAGACATCGAATAGGCGCTGCGCCAGCCCTGCAGGCGATTCTCGAGTGAGATCGGCGCGTAGAAGGCTCCGAGCTTCCAGCGTGAGCGCCAGGGACCGTTGGGGAAGGGACGAATCTCGGCGAAGGCCTGCGTCAGGTCCACGGGATTGCTCTGGCGGTCGCCGTAGCTGATGGCTTCGACCGTAAAGTGGACGATATCGGCCACCTCGCCGTGATAGCCGGCGCGCACATTGTCCAGTTGCAGGCCCTGGTGGTTGTCATCGAAGCGCAACTCGCCGAGGCCGCCATCGAGAAAGGACGGCGTGCCGTTCGAGGAGACCGCGAGCACATCGGCGCTGGCATCGAAGTCGCCGGGCGCTGCCGATGCCGCCGTCGCCGCCAGCAGTGCCAGCAGCGCCAGCGCGGCCAGGCCGATCAGTAGTCGGCCCATCGCTTGTCTCCGCTGTGCTCGGTGGAGGGCCGCAGCGGCTGCGCGAGGTGAAACACGGCCGAGGCCCCAGCGCCCTCGCCGACCGCCAGCGTCATCTGCAGCGAACTGCCGCCGGGCTCCTGCATACGCGGGTGCCAGGCCGTCAGGCGGTAGTTGCCGACCGGCAGGTCGTGCAGCGACACCTGCCCGGATTCGTTGCTGCGACCGAAGTACGGCGAATCGGTGACATAGATGTAGCCCACCATGTGGTCGTGGATGTTGCAGCCCACGACCACCAGTCCGGCACGATCGAACACCACCGGCGGATACTTGTGGCCGGCATACAGCGACAACTTGAACGACTTCGCCGCCGAAAACGAGTAGACCTGATGCTCGATCTGATCGCTGTTGGGAAATTCCACGCCGGTGCCGGTCTGGATGACGACGATGTTCGGCACGAACTGCATGTTCTGCTGGTCCATGATCGCGGTACGAACCGGGTGCTTGGCGGCCATGGCGAACTCAGGCTCGGCGATGACCACGATGCCCCCGACGCCGTGGCCGCCGGCGTCGACGACCGAGACAGTCAGCTCGGCCGCGGCCAGCGGTTGCAGCAGGCTGATCAGCAATGCGCCCAGCGAACCGAAACGGCTGATGTTGCGGTACGGCAGACGCATGCCAGGGTTCATCTCAGCCGGGAGCAGGCCGTCGAGACCGTCGAGGTGCAACGCGATGCACGTCACACCTCGATCGGCCCGGCAGCGGATGGATCAGGGTACCGCGGCTTCGATCGCCACCGTGAGCGTCACGTCGTCGCCGACCATGGGCACGTACTTGCCCATTTGGAAGTCGCTGCGCTTGATCGTGGTCGTGGCGTTGGCGCCGATGGAGTCCTTTTTCATCATGTTCAGGCCATGCTTGAACGAGGTCACCTTGAGCGTCACCGGCTTGGTGATGCCTTTGAGCGTGAGCTGGCCCTCGATGCTGACCGGGCTGTCGCCATCGAATTTGACCGACGTGGATTTGAAGGTCGCGGTCGGAAACTGCGCGGTGTCGAGAAAATCAGCCCCCTGGATATGGCCGTTGAACAGATCCGAGCCGGTGTCGACCGACTTGGTATCAATCACGAGCTCCACCGAGCCGGTTTTGGCGGCAGCATCCAGAATCACCGTACCGGTGGTCTTGTTGAAGCGCGATTCCTGGGTGGAATAGCCCATGTGGTCGTACGAGAAGCGCACGAAGGTGTGATCGGCGTTGGGAATGTAGCTGATGGGCGCGGCCAGCGCCGAGGCGGCGGCGGCACTCAGGCCCAGAGCCGCCAGCGCCGTTCTGAACGGGTTCATTGCAATGCTCCTAATGATAGGGAAGCCGGATCTTACACCGGCTATGATAAATGCATGCCGTTGGCTTCGCCGCCGTACCGCGCTGATCATGTCGGCAGTCTTCTGCGCCCGGAGGATTTGCGTGCCGCGCGCTCCCGAGCGCAGCGCGGGGAGATCAGCGCCATGGATCTGCGCGCGATCGAGGACGCCGCGATCGAGCGGGTGATCGCGATGCAGGAGGCCGCTGGCCTGCAGGCAATCACCGATGGAGAGTTTCGTCGAGGCCATTTCCTGGTTGATTTTCTCACCGGATTGGATGGCATCACGCCCAGCGACAGCAACTACGCCGTCGCCTTCAAGGGTGCGCACGGCGAAACCGGCGAGACGCGCTCCATGCTGACGGTCAGGCAGCGAATCCGGCGCTCGCATCCGATCGCCGTAGCCGATTTTCTGTTCCTGCGCGCGGCCACCGCAGGCACCCCGAAACTTTGCATTCCTTCGCCGACCTACATCCACATGCGCGGTGGGCGCCACACGGTCTCAGAACAGGTCTATCCGGACATCGAGGAGTTCTGGCACGATCTGATTTGCGCCTATCACGAGGAAATAGCCGAGCTGGCGGCGGCCGGTTGCAGCTATCTGCAGCTCGATGAGATCGTATTTGCGACCATCTGCGATGAGTCGATTCGCGCGCGCATGCGCCAGGACGGCCTGGACCCTGATGCGGCGGCGGCGCGCTACGCCGAGGTGGTCAATGCGATCGCGGCCGGCGCGCCGCCCGGCATGACGGTGACGGTGCATACCTGTCGGGGCAACCATCGCAGCATGTGGATGGCCGAAGGCGGCTATGACCGTGTGGCGGAAATGGTGTTTTCGCAGCCCCAGATCGATGCCTTTTTTCTCGAGTACGATTCCGATCGCGCCGGCGGCTTCGAGCCGCTGCGATTCATTCCGAAGCACAAGAAGGTCGTGCTCGGTCTGGTCAGTTCCAAGACGCCGCAGCTGGAGTCGAAGGATGCACTCAAGCGCCGGATCGATGAGGCCAGCCGCCATGTGCCGCTCGAGCGGATCTGCTTGAGCCCGCAATGTGGTTTTGCCAGCACGGAGCACGGCAATCGAATCACGCCGCAGATTCAGCAGCAAAAACTCGAATTGGTCGTGCAGGTGGCGGAAGAGGTCTGGGGAAGCGCCGTCTGATCAAGCCATCCGATCAAAAGGACAGCGCGAAACTGCGCTGAGCCGCGACCGATTCCCGGGTTGCCGGCGCGCCCAGCGCGCCCTCCAGGTGCAGCAGCCGCAGCTTGGTCGTGACGCCGCCGTGGGCCGAGAAGCCACCGCTTTGGCCCCCGGCCGCGAGCACGCGGTGGCAGGGCACGATGATAGGGAAGGGATTGCGCCCGAGGGCCTGACCGACCGCGCGAGCCGCGCGGACGTCGCCGCACAGCGCCGCGACTTCCCCATAGGAAAGAGTCTGGCCGGGCTCGATCGTGCGCGTGAGCTCATAGACGCGCCGCTGGAAGGCTGACAGGCCGGTCATATCCAGCACGGCGTGCCGCAGGTCGCGTCCCTCGCCCTCGAGCAGCGCGACGATGTCGTCCATGACGCGCTGGAGGTGGCTGGAGGCCGTGCCAGGCAGCGCATCAGGCTGCGCACGCAGCAGTCGCGAGCGGGTCTGGGTCTCGTGGGCTTCCGGTAGTTGCAGCGCGAGAATGCCGCCCTGACCCCAGGCAATGCCGCAGGCACCGATCGAAGTCGGAAAGATGCTGAAGTGGATCGGCGGCGGCATCTGCGGCACCCCAACGACGCGCTTGACCCCTATATACCCGCCGGCCCGCGGCGGCGCAATGTGCCTGCCCCGCCCAGGCGCGCTACACTTGAAATGACATGTCGCTCGAGCATTTTCACCCCGCCGTAGCACGCTGGTTCGCTTCGCAATTTCCTGAGCCCACCGCGGCGCAGGTGGCGGCGTGGCCGGCGATTGCGCGCGCATGCGACACGTTGATTGCGGCACCGACCGGATCGGGCAAGACACTGGCGGCCTTTCTTGCGGCGATCGACCAGCTGGTGCGACAGGCCGCCGCCGGCGCGCTGCCGCAGGCCACGCAAGTCGTCTATGTCTCACCGCTCAAGGCGCTCTCGAATGACATCCAGCGCAACCTCGAGCAGCCCCTGGCGGGCATCGCCGCCGAACTCGAGGCAATGGGCCTCACCATTGCCCCCATTCGCACCCAGGTGCGCACCGGCGATACCCCGCAGGCCGAACGCCTCGCCATGCGCAGGAACCCGCCACATATTCTGGTCACCACGCCCGAGTCGCTGTACCTGCTGCTGACCAGCGACTCCGGACGCCGGATGCTTGCGAGCACGCGCTGCGTGATCGTCGATGAAATTCATGCGCTCGCCGCGAGCAAACGCGGGGCGCACCTGGCGCTCTCGCTCGAACGGCTCGAGGCACTGTGCGGGCGCACACTGCAGCGTATCGGCCTGTCGGCGACGCAAAAGCCGCTGCGGGAGGTGGCGCGATTCCTGGTCGGTGCGGCGCACGCCGATGACTGCGTGATCGTCGATCGCGGCCACGTGCGAGGGCGCGATCTGGCATTGCTGCTGCCGGATTCGCCGCTCGAGGCGGTGATGTCCAATGAGGTCTGGGAAAACCTCTACGACCGCCTGGCGCAGCTGATTCAAGCGCATCACACGACCTTGATCTTCGCCAATACCCGCCGCATGGTGGAGCGCGTGACGCGGCATTTGAGCGAGCGCATCGGCGAGGACTGCATCGCCGCGCATCATGGCAGTCTGGCGAAAGAGCAGCGTTTCGAGGCCGAGCGGCGCCTCAAGGACGGCCAGCTGCGAGCACTCGTGGCCACCGCGTCGCTCGAGCTCGGCATCGATATCGGCAAGGTCGAGCTGGTGTGCCAGCTCGGCACGCCGCGTTCGATCTCGACTTTCCTGCAGCGGGTCGGGCGCGCCAACCATGCGGTCGGCGGCGTACCCAAGGGGCGCCTGCTGCCTTTGAGCCGCGACGATCTGGTCGAATGCACGGCGCTGTTGGCTGCGGTGCGCGCCGGGGAGCTCGACGCGCTGCACATTACCGGCCAGCCGCTCGACGTGCTGGCGCAGCAGCTCGTGGCAGAAGTCAGCGCCCGTGAATACGGCGAGGATGAGCTGTATCAGCTGGTGCGCCGCGCATGGCCCTATCACGCTCTCGAGCGCCGCGAGTTCGACGAGCTGCTGCGCATGCTGGCCGATGGCATCGCGACCCGGCGCGGACGCCAGAGCGCTTACCTGCACCGCGATGCGGTGAATCAGCGCGTGCGCGCGCGCCGCGGTGCGCGTTTCACGGCCATCACCTGCGGCGGCGCGATACCCGACAACGCCGATTACCAGGTGGTGCTCGAGCCGGCCGGGACCTTCATCGGCACGTTGAATGAGGATTTTGCAGTCGAGAGCCTGGCCGGCGACGTGTTTCAATTGGGGAACTGCTCCTATCGCATTCTGCGGGTCGAGGCCGGGCGGGTGCGCGTCGAGGACGCCAGAGGCCAGCCGCCGACGATGCCGTTCTGGCTCGGTGAGGCTCCGGCGCGCAGCAGCGAGCTGTCGGCGGCAGTCTCGAGCCTGCGCGCGCAGATCGACGCCGCACTGCCCACATTCGATGCCGAGCGCATCGAGGCCTGTATTGCGCAGGTCGCTGCGCGACATGAGCTGCCGGCGAGCGCGGCGCGTCAGCTGGTCGAATATCTAGCCGCCGCCAAGGCCGTGCTGGGTGTGTTGCCGACGCAGCAGCAGCTGGTGTTCGAACGCTTCTTTGACGAGGCCGGCGATATGCATCTGGTGATTCATTCGCCCTTTGGCGCGCGCATCAATCGCGCCTTCGGATTGGTGCTGCGCAAGCGCTTCTGCCGTGCCTTCAATTTCGAGCTGCAGGCCGCTGCCACCGAAGATGCGATCGTGCTCTCGCTCGGCGAGACACACAGCTTCGCGCTCGAGGATCTGCCGCGCTTCCTCAACAGCCGCAGCGCCGAGGCAGTGCTCACTCAGGCGCTGCTCGATGCGCCGCTGTTTGCGACCCGCTGGCGCTGGGTGGTGACGATCGCGCTGGCGGTGCGGCGCGCGCGCGCGGGCAAGAAGACACCTGCGCCGCTGCAGCGCATGGCGGCCGAAGACCTGATTTCCGTGGTGTTCCCGGATCAGCTTGCCTGTGCCGAGAACTTGGGCGGCGAACGCGAGGTGCCCGATCATCCGTTGGTGCGCCAGGTGCTGCACGACTGCCTGCACGAGGCCATGGATGTCGACGGCCTGGTCGATCTGCTCGCAGCCCTCGAGCGCGCGCAGATCCGCGTGGTCACGCGCGATCTGCCGCAGCCGTCGCTGCTGGCGCAGGAAATCCTGAACGCCCGGCCTTACGCCTACCTGGACGATGCGCCGCTCGAGGAGCGGCGCACGCAGGCAGTCGCCTCGCGCCGCTGGCTGGATCCGCAAACCGCGGAAAGCTTCGGCCGGCTGGATCCGGCCGCCATCGAGGCGGTGCGCGCCGAGGCCTGGCCGAGCGTTGCGGGCGCGGATGAGCTGCACGATGCGCTGATGCTGCTGGGCGTGATGACGCCGCAGGAAGCCCGCGAGCTCGGCGAGTCCACAGCGTTCGAGGCCCTGGTGCAGCAGCGACGCGCCACCCGGATGCAGCTTGCCGGCGAGGCTGCGGCGGGCACAATGTTCTGGGTGGCGGCCGAGCAGCTGCCGATGCTCGAAAGTATCTATCCGCACCACGTTTTGCAGCCCGCGGTCGATGCGCCGGCCGAATACCGACAGCGGCTCTGGGATCCCGAGCAGGCGCAGCGGGAACTGTTGCGCGGCCGGCTGCAGGCGATGGGTCCGACGAGCGTGGACGCTCTGACGGCCATGCTGGCGCTGCCGCGCGCGCGCGTCGAGGCTGCCCTGGGTGCGCTCGAGGCGGAGGGCTTCGTGCTGCGCGGGCAGTTCACGCCCGGCGTCGCCGAGCAGGAGTGGTGCGAACGGCGCCTGCTCGCGCGCATACACCGCTACACGATCCGCTCGCTGCGCGCCGAGATCGAACCGGTCGCGAGCGCCGATTTCATGCGCTTCCTCCTGGATTGGCAGGGCCTGACGCGCACGCCGCGGCCCGAGGGCGTGGCCAGTCTGGCCGGCGTGATCGAACAGCTCGAAGGCTACGAGGTGCCGGCGGTGGCCTGGGAAGCCGATGTGCTGCCGGCGCGGCTGCAGGATTACGACGGCGCCTGGCTCGATAGCCTGTGCCTGTCGGGCCGCACGCTGTGGGCGCGGTTGGATCGTCCGGCAAGCGCAACCGCCGGTCCGGTGCGTGCGACGCCGATTGCCTTGCTGACCCGGAAGAACTGGCCGCTGTGGCAGGCCCTGCGGCGGCTCGACGAGCAGCAGGGGCTGCTCTCGGCCAACGCCGAGGCCGTGATCGCGTATCTGCGACAGCATGGCGCCTCATTCTTCGACCAGATCGTGCAGGGCGTCGGCCTGTTGCGCGCGCAAGCCGAAAGCAGCCTGGCCGAACTGGTGGCCGCGGGTCGGCTCAGCGCCGACAGTTTCGGCGGTCTGCGGGCACTGCTGTTGCCGCTCGAGCGCAAGCGCAAGCTTGCCGCGCGCGCTCGACGCGCGGGCCTGTTCGGACTGGAGGAGGCGGGACGCTGGAGCCTGATCCATCAGAGCGGCGCCGCCGCGGCCGCCGACGGCGCGGAGCAGCTCGAGCTCAACGAGTCCGTGGCCTGGTTGCTGCTGCGCCGATACGGGGTCGTGTTCCGGCGGCTGCTGGTGCGCGAGGCATCCTGGCTGCCGCCCTGGCACGCGCTGCTGCGCGCCTATCGTCGGCTGGAGGCGCAGGGGCACCTGCGCGGCGGACGTTTCGTGGCCGGGGTCAGCGGCGAGCAGTACGCCTTGCCGGACGCCGTCGGTGCGCTGCGTAGCGCGCGCAAGCGCGAGCGCGACGGGACACTGGTGTCCTTGAGCGCGGCCGATCCGTTGAATCTGGCCGGCATCGTGACGCCGGGGGCGCGCGTGGCGGCGCTGGCCGGCAATCGCCTGTTGCTGGCCGACGGCGTGCCCATCGCCACGTATGTCGGCGGCGAAGTGCAGTTTCTTAGTGATCTGGCGCCGGCCGAGCAGTGGCAGGCACGCAATGCGCTGTTGCGCCACGCGACCCTACCGGGACTGGCGCAGATCGGCTGAGGATTGATGCTGTTTCAGATACGCACTCTATCCGGGTGCAAGCAGCGCTATTGTTTCCTTTAAGAAACAATAATGGTCAAGTCGGCGTTGCGCCGCGCGGTGCCGGGAAGGCTGCCGCCTCCTTCTGCAGCCAGCGGATGAAGGCCTGCACGCCGGGATGCTCATGCGCGCGGTTGGGCCAGACCAGCCAGTAGTTGCGCTCGTAACGCACTGGCCGCTCGCCGGCGGCGACCAGCGCCCCGCTGGCGATGTCGTCGGCCACCAGGCACCAGCGCCCGAGGCCCAGACCGTCGCCCTGCACGGCCATACGGACCACGGCCTGCGAATCCTCGAACATCGCCCCCCGGAATCCAGCCGATGGATCATCGGCGCGACCTTCGAACAGCCAGGCCGTCCACGGCTCGCTCATGCTGTGCAGCAGCGGATAGCGGCGCAGATCATCGATGCTGCGCACCGGACCGTGCTTTTTGTAGAGCGCCGGCGAGCACACGGGCAGCAGCCATTCATCCATGAGCTTCACCACCCGCACGTTCGGCCAGCCGCCGGTACCGAATCGAATCGCCATGTGAAAATCTTCGCGCACGAAATCCACGGTATTGGCTGAGCTTTGCAGATGCAGATCCACCTCGGGGTGCGCGCTGCGAAATCGCGCCATCCGGGGCAATAGCCATTGCTGCAGCAGCGACGACAGCGTCGTGACCTTGACCGGCCCGGAGTGACGATCGCCGCGCACCTCATCGACGGCGCGCTCGATGTCGCTGAGCGCCTGTTGTACCCGCGGCAGCAGCGCAGCCCCCTCGGTGGTCAGGTGCACGTGACGGCCATCCCGCCGGAATAGCGGCCGCGCCAGATACTGCTCGAGTGCGCGGATCTGCAGGCTGGCGGCGCTGGCGGTGACCCCGAGCGCATCCGCGGCACGGGTGAAATTCAGATGATCGGCGACCGCGACAAATACCCGCAGGCTGCCCAAGGGCAGCCTGCGTAGTGTGAAGCCCCGGGAACGAGCTCGGACCCGCTTGGTATTTGCCTGCTTGGTATTTGCGATAGCTCAGCCCTTCCGAGCGACATCTGTCGTGACCTGGTGATGGTAGGCGCTCAGCGCCGGCCGATCCAGCTGCACCACCGCCGTGTTGACCGCCAGCTCGACGCAACGCTGCCAGGACGGCAGCACCAGATTCGAACCGGTCAGCTGCTTGACGCCACAGGCGCTGTCCGCTGCCAGAGTGATGCGATGATAGAGAATCTCGACGTCGGCGCCCCGGTTCAGATCCAGGTCCGCATAATGGACCGTAATCGCGTGCACCTCGTCGGCGTTCGCGGCCACGCCGACCAGTCCGAGCCAGAGGGTCGACACCAATACGGCTGCCGCAGCCAATAGAATCCGTGTGATGACTGACATGACGATCTCCTGTTTGCTACCGAGTCTTGAGCCTTGAACTACTGTGAGCCAGGATGCGCGTCTGCAGCGCGCGCACAGCGCGAAGAGCTCAAGGCACGTTGAGGTTTGCTTAAGCCGCGATGAGCACCCTGCCAACCGCCACGATCCGCCGCATCGCCCATCTGGATATGGACGCCTTTTATGCTTCGGTGGAGCTACTGCGCTATCCGCAGCTGCGCGGACTGCCGGTGGTCATCGGCGGCGCTCGCCGCAACGGCACCTCGAGGGCGAACTCCGGTGATTTCCCGCGGCTGAGCGGCTACGCCGGCCGCGGCGTGGTGACTACCGCGACCTACGCGGCGCGCGAGTTCGGGGTGCATTCAGCGATGGGTCTGATGAAAGCCGCGCAGCTGTGTCCGCAGGCGATTCTGCTGCCGGTGGATTTCGACGAGTACCGCAGGTACTCCGCTGCCTTCAAGGCCGTGACCGCGAAGTTCGCGCCGGTGGTCGAGGATCGCGGTGTCGATGAGGTGTATATCGACTTCACCAGCGCCGAGGGCGGGCAGCTCGAGGGCGGGCGCGCGCTGGCGCAGCAGATCCAGAACGCCATCGAGCAGCACACCGGCCTGACCTGTTCGATCGGTGTGGGTCCGAACAAGTTGATCGCCAAGATGGCCAGCGAGTTTCGCAAACCCAGCGGCATCTCGGTGGTCTTCGAGTCGGAGCTGGTGCAGAAAATCTGGCCATTGCCGTGCCGCAAGATCAACGGCGTCGGACCCAAGGCCAGCGTTCATCTCGAGCAGCTCGGCATCCGCACGATCGGCGAACTCGCCGGCTGTGAGCGCGCCTGGTTGGTGCAGCATTTCGGACCCAATCACGGCACCTGGATGCACGAGTCGGCCTGGGGCCGGGACGAGCGGCCGGTCGTGACGCAGAGCGAACCGGTGTCGATGAGCCGCGAAACCACCTTCGATCGCGACCTGCATGCCGTGCGCGATCGGCAGGAACTGCGAGTGCTGTTCACGCAGCTGTGCGAACGGCTGGCATTGGATCTGCAGCGCCACGGCTACGTCGGCAGGACCATCGGCGTGAAACTGCGCTACGACAACTTCCAGCGCTCGACGCGAGAGCTGACGCTCGCGGTGTATACCAGCGATGCGGCGTTGATTCGCCGCGCCGCCGGTCAATGTCTCAAACGCGCGCCGCTCGAGCGCCGCCTGCGGTTGCTCGGCGTCAAGGTCGCAAGCCTGGTACGCCGTGATTCGCTCGATGCGCGCGCGCTCGATGCGGCGCGGCAACCGGCGGCGATGTCGTTGTTCTGATCGCTGGCCTAGGAGGCTCCTCGGACGGTCTCATTGTCAATTGGCATGTCCGAGCTTCCTCAAGAGCAGCGGTATTGTCAGACCTTGCACAAATACGGAGAACGCCACCACGGCAAAGGTAATGGTAACGATCGCATCGTGATTCGGGATGTCGTAGGGTAATGCGAGAGCCAGCGCCAATGCTAGAGCGCCACGCAGTCCGCCCCAAAATAGGATGAGCTGGTCCCGATACGTTACTTTGAATCGGCTCTTAGCGAACACAGCACACAGCGGATAGATCGCGACCGCACGGCCCAACGTCACCACCGCAACCGCAACCAGCAATGGCAGCCAAATCCCCTTGAAGTGCTGCTGCGCTTCCTGAGCGCCGATCAGCAAGAAAATAAGTGAATTCGCGATGAACGCCGCAAATTCCCAAAAAGGTCCCAAGGCCTGGCGGCCCGCGCGGGTAATCGCCGATGATGATCGATAGTTGCCGACAACCAAACCTGCCGTGAGCGCCGCAAGGACGCCCGACATACGAAAGTGCTCGGCGATAAAGAACGAGCCGTAGGCTGCCAGCGTCGTGAAAGTAATTTCGACCAAGTAATCCGGAGTGCGCCCGGCTAAGAACATCAGGCAAAAGGCGACCCCGGCTCCAACGATAGCTCCTCCTAGGATCGTCAAGAGCAAGGTACCCGAGATCGATATGAAGTCGTGATGGCTTCCAGTCAGGATCGCGAGCGCGGTGACAAAAGCAACGGCCGCGGTGCCATCGTTCAGAAGACTCTCCGCCTCGATCAGCAAACGTAAACGACCCTGTACGGCCGCTTGTTTGAAAGTCGCGATCACAGATATCGGATCAGTCGCAGCAATCAAGACACCGAAAATGACCGCCCCGCCCCAGTCCCAGTCCAGCGCGTAGTGCATGCCGGCAGCAGTGACTGCCGCCGCGAGCACGACCCCCACCGTCGCCAGCACCGCAATCACGGGCAAATCCTTCTTGAAATTCTCCCAGTTGATAAAAAGCGCGGCTTCAAAAACCAGCGGCGGCAAGAAGACAGAGAAAATCAGATCTTTCGACAGGTGCAATTTGATATGAACATGAAAAAAATAAAGCGCCATGCCCGCAAGCACCAACCCTACCGTGTAAGGTAGCCGCAAGCGGCGGGTCAACATGGCCACGAGTGCCGAGATGAACAGCAAAAATCCCAACTGTGTTAGATCCGAATCCATACTTTCCCTATAATCAAGCTGATGAATAATGTAGCAGTCGCACCGACATTGTTTGGCTGCAATGCGTTGTCTGATGCCCATGTCGAGCGATGACACACTCATTTAGAGATCGGCGCGCCATCGCGCCCGCGGCGCTCGCGTGCATGGGGGTCGTATTTGGTGATATTGGAACAAGTCCACTCTACACGCTGCAGGTCGCGGTGAAAGCTGCAAGCCCGGGAGGACCCATTTCGCCGGAGGCGGTAATCGGTATTGTGTCATTGATCTTCTGGTCACTTATTATCGTGATTTCAATCAAATACGCGGGCCTGATCATGCGCGCGAGCAACCACGGCGAGGGTGGCATCTTGGCCCTGCTCGCCTTGATCAGCCCGCAAAGCGCAAAGCACAGCGGCTGGCGCGCCGTGATGGTCATCGTCGGGCTCATCGGAGCCACGTTGCTGTACGGTGATGGCACCATTACCCCGGCAATTTCGGTCTTAAGTGCGATCGAAGGGATCAAGCTTTACGCGCCTCACATGGGGCGATTCGTCGTTCCACTGACACTCATCATTCTGGTGATCTTATTTCTGATCCAGCGCAAAGGCACCTCCTGGATCGGCCGTCTGTTCGGACCCGTCATGCTCATTTGGTTCATAGTCATCGGCGTTCTGGGCATCATGGGCATCGTGGAGGCGCCCGGGATTCTTGCCGCACTCAGCCCCATCCCGGCGATCAGCTATCTGTGGCACGTAGGGCCATTGGCCTTAGCGGTCATCGGCGGTGCCTTTCTCGCTGTCACCGGTGGGGAGGCGTTTTATGCCGACATGGGCCATTTTGGGCCGCTGCCGATCCGGGTGGCTTGGTTCGCGGTGGCGCTGCCCGCTTTGACACTAAACTATTTTGGCCAAGGCGGCCTCCTTCTAACCCAGCCGGGAGCCATTGAGAATTCCTTCTATCAGCTGGCCCCCACATGGTCGCACTACGGCCTGGTTGCACTGGCCACGGCGGCGACGGTTATCGCCTCTCAGTCGATTATCTCCGGCGCATATTCGCTGACCAGTCAGGCCATTCAACTTGGATTTTTGCCGCGCATGCAAATCATTCATACGGCGGGCCATGAGATGGGCCAAATCTATGTCCCTCTCGTGAACTGGGCGCTTGCGTTTGGCACCTTGGCGGCTGTGATCGGATTCGGCTCATCGGATGCGCTGGCCGGCGCCTTTGGAATTGCGGTTTCGTTGCTGATGGCCATTACCACGCTCATGGCAACGTTCGTCGCGCTTCAGTGGAAGCACAATCCTTTGCTGGTCTATGCCGTAAACGGCTGCCTGCTGGCACTGGAACTGCTATTCGTTGCATCGACCTCCACTAAGCTTCTAGAGGGCGGTTGGTTTCCCTTGGCCATCTCATTCATCACCGCATTTCTGATGCTGACCTGGCGAAAAGGCCAGGAGATCATGGACAAGATCCGGCTCGAGATTCGTGAGAAATCGAGCGAGTTTATCGAGCGGCTCAAGGCAGATCCACCGTACCGAATCCCCGGTACCGCGGTCGTACTCGGTCGCATGACGCTCGGCGTGCCGCTGCCTCTCACGCGCAATGTCAATTTCAATCACGTGATAAACGAGACGGTGCTGCTCGTTGCGGCGGAGATAACCGAAACTCCACGCGTGGCCGATGAAGATCGCGCCACCGTCACCGTGCTTTCCGATCGCATCGCTCGCGTAGCGCTTCGGTTTGGATTCATGGAAAAGGCCGATGTACCTAAGGGCCTGCAAGTGGCCGTGGCGCGCGGACAGATAGCGCACTGCAATCTGGCGCAAGTGACCTACTTTACGGGCCACGAAACGATCATCCCCACGCAGCGGCAGAACGGCATGGTCCAGTGGCGCAAGGCGATTTTCGCGCTGATGCATCGCAATGCGCAGCAGCCCGGTGCTTACTTTAATATCCCGAGCGTTCAGGTGATGGAAATCGGGGTTGAGTTTGAGATCTAAGCCCGCGGCTAGCCCCCGAGCACCGGCTCGCAGCGCACTTCGGCGGTCACGGAATGCGCGATATAGCATTGTTCGTGCGCGGCGTGATGCATCGCCTCGATTTCAGCGGCTGTCGGCCGGGGCGATCCGCTGAACTGCACTTGCGGCCGCAGCGTCACGACAGTCATGCACCATTGACGCTCGCGATTCTGGCCCAGCGTGCCGACGGCCAGGTCGCGGTAGTGATCGACGCAATACTGGCGCTTGGCGGCGATCGAAAGAAACCACAGCATGTGGCAGCTCGACAGCGCGGCGACGAACGCCTCCTCCGGGTCGAGCGCCGCCGGATCCGACCACGGCAGCGGCACCGAGTGGGGCGAGGAGGAGCCGGGCACCTCCAGGCCGCCGTCAAAGCGCAGCCGGTGAGCGCGGCTGTAGCGATTGTCGACAAACGGTGCCTCCCCGCGCTGCCAGATTACTTCAGCCGAGTACTCGCTCATCGGCACTGTCCCTTCGCGCTGCGTATCATGACATCAGTGTTATAGCGCTATAGCGCCTGGTCATCCGCCCGTGGCTGTAGTGTAGCCGGTATGCGGCCTGCGTTCGCGCCAAAGCGGCGTCGGCTTTTCCTCATCAACCTGATCTGCGGAGGGCCCCTTCATGGCACTGCAACTCGGAGACATCGCACCGGATTTCGAAGCGGATACCACCATCGGGAAAATCAGCTTTCATTCCTGGCTTGAAGATTCCTGGGGGGTCCTGTTCTCGCATCCCAAGGACTACACGCCGGTCTGCACCACCGAGCTCGGTGCCACCGCGAAGCTCAAGGGCGAATTTGCCAAGCGCGGCGTCAAGGTGATTGGACTGTCGGTCGACTCGGTCGACGACCATATTGCCTGGAAGCGCGACATCGAACAGACGCAGGGTACCAAGGTGGAATTTCCGATGATCGCCGATCCGGATCTGAGGATCGCCAACCTCTACGGCATGATTCACCCCAACGCGAGCGATCGCTTCACCGTGCGCAGCGTGTTTGTCATCGACCCGAAGAAGAAGGTGCGCCTGACGCTCAATTACCCGGCCAGCACGGGACGAAATTTCGACGAGGTGCTGCGCGTGATCGATTCGCTGCAGCTGACCGATCAATTCAAGGTGGCCACGCCGGTGAACTGGCAGCAGGGGCAGGACGTCATCATCGTCGCCTCGGTCAGCAACGACGATGCCAGGAAGCTGTTTCCGGCGGGCTGGAACGAGGTCAAGCCATACCTGCGTGTGGTGCCGCAGCCGCGAACCTGAAGCCGCGCCCTACCATCGCCTCAGCGCGCCACGGCGAACTCCTGCACCCAGTAGATGTGGGCTGCGCCGCTGCGGCTGGCGGCAAAGCCCACACCCATCTCCCCGAAGCGCGCATCCATGAGGTTCTGGCAGTGTGCCGGACTGGCGAGCCAGCCCTGCAGCGCCTCCTGCGGTGTTTCCGGACCCGAGGCAATATTTTCCCCGATCAGGCGATAGCGATAACCGGCGTCGGCGACCCGCTGTGCCGGGCTGCTGCCGTCGTGACCGGTGTGTTCGAAGTAGTCGTAGCGCAGCATGTCCTGCGCGTGCAGCAGTGCAGCGCCATTGAGCAGCTCATTGAGTCGTAACGCCGGCGCGGCGGCCATGAGGCTGCGGCCACAATGGCGCGGCTCGGCGCGTGCGGCATTCACCAGCCGAAGCATTTGCGCCGCGATGTTCTCGCCGGCGGCGGGGCTTGGTGCCGTGAATGGCGCCGCCAGGATGATCCAGGTGTCGCTGCCGCGTTCGAAGGCGCCGATATCGATCAGTGCCGGGTCGCTCAGCGGTGCGCAAAGCTGCTTCGCCAGTGCCGCCGTGAGTGCCTGGGCACTGCCGCTCACGTGCATCCCGGACGACCGCTCGTCGCGGTAGCCGGAGCGCTCGAGCGCCGCTTTGAGTGTCAGACCATGCGACCATTGCGCCGCCGCGGCATGCAGCGCCGCGCTTGAGCGCAACGGGGCACGGCTCCCGGCGTGACTCTCGCAACCCTGTAGGCGCAGGGCGCGCGCGGCGCTGATGGGGTCCGGCGGCGCCGCGCCGGCGGTGTGCCACCCGGCCAGTCCGAGCACTAGCGCCGCCATCGGGGCGGCAGAGAATGCGGGACCGCGATCTGCGGCAGCACGGCGCACGTGTGATCCGGCTTCAGCTGATCAATTCCACGCGCTCGACATCCGGCCGCGTCGGATCGTGTTCTTCAGTGTTGAAGGACACCAGCACGAACGGCTTGCTGCCCGTGTTCTTGAAGGCATGCGCGGTGCCTGGTGGAAATATGAAGCGCCAGGCTTCACCCTCGGGCACCACGACTTCTTTGATCTGGCCGCCGCTGCGATAGCGCACCAACGCCGGTCCCAGCACCGCGGTGACTTCGGTGCCGCGCAGATGACAGTGATTGCCGCGCACCGCGCCCGGTTCGGTCAGCACCGTATGCACGTTGCGCCAGCCCTGCAGCAGCGCCGGCTCGAGCGGTTCGAACACGCTGCCGCGGCCGTCGGCGTGCACCTTGAGCTGTCGGATCTCGACCGCCCCCGATGCGCGTGCTGCTGTCATATTCGCTCCTGGACTTCGAATTTGTTCGCGCGATGGCGCAACATAGGGCACCATCGTTGCAAGGATTATACGATGCTGACGCTGATCGTTGGACTCATCCTGTTTTTCGCGCTGCATTCGGTAGCGATCGTGGCGCCCTATTGGCGCGAACGCATGGTGCTGCTGGTCGGCGATCCCATGTGGAAGGGCGTCTACGGCCTGCTCAGCGGCGTCGGCTTCGTTCTGCTGGTAGTGGGTTACGCGCACACGCGGCGCGCACCGGTGGTGCTGTATGTGCCGCCGGGCTGGTTGCGATATTTCAGCTTGCTGCTGATGCTGCCGGTGTTCCCGCTGCTGCTGGCCGCCTACCTGCCCGGGGCCATCCAGCGCAGGACAAAACACCCGATGCTCGCCGCGGTCAAGTTCTGGGCGACGGCGCACCTGCTCGCCATCGGCACGCTGGCCGACGTGCTGCTGTTCGGATCCTTTCTGCTTTGGGCGATCATCGATCGCATCTCACTCAAGCATCGCGTCAAGGCGTCGCCGCCGCCGCGCGCCGCGCCCTCACGCTACAACGATCTGATCGCCGTGCTGATCGGACTGGCGCTGTATGTGCTGTTTCTGTTCCGGCTGCACGCGATGCTCATCGGCGTCGCACCGCTCGCGCCGCCATTTTGAGCCGGAGCGCTACGGCGGAGCCCTACAACAGGTAGGGGATCAACGCGGCGGTGTGCGCGCGATAGCGGCGGTAGCGTTCGCCGAAGGTTTCACCCATCCAGCGCTCCTCGAGCCGCAGCTTGCGCCATAGTGCGGCGAAGACGATCAGCAGCGCGAGCACGCCGCGCCACTGTGCCAGCGCCAGCGCGGTGCCGAGAAAGCCACACAGCATGCCGGTATAGATCGGGTGACGCACCAGCGCATACGGTCCGCTCTGGATCAGTTCGTGGTCCTGCTTGACGCTGACCGTCGCGCTCCAATTGCGACCCAGATGCACCCGTGCCCAGACGCTGAAGCCGAGCCCGAGGGCGGTCAGCAGCGCGCCGATCCAGAAACTCGTGGCGCTGGGCGTCAGTAAGGGGCTGAACAGCCATCCGCCGTTCGGATCGGTGCGCATCGAAAGCAAAACCACCGCGACCAGCAGCGGCACCAGGTGCGCGGCGCGCGATCCGGTGGATTCGTAGCGCTGCGCGGCTTTGACATCGGATGCGCTGATGCGCCAGTAGGCGATCCATGCCAGCCACAGGGCGGGAATGAGGTATCGGTAGACGATGTGCATGGCGTGCCCGGTGTCTTGGAATTGCCACGGTCACCGATTCCTGGCGCGCGGATCAGTAGGCGACGTACGGTCCGGTGCTGCTGCCGGCTGCCAGTCCCTCGATCGCGGTATACACCGTGTGGCCGTAGAAGAACGGCAGGCCAAAGTCGAAGTAGCTGGTGCCCAAACCCGTGATCGGTGTTGCCGGGCCACCGACATCGTCGAGCGCGAAGTCGGTGCTGCTCAGGTCGTTCAGGTTTGCGACCTGGAAGTTCACGAGGCTGGTATTGCCGTTCAGGCCCTGATTGGTGGCCGACAGACTCAGCGTCGAGGTCGGGCAGTAGAACTCGTCGGCCTCTGCGCTGCCCGTGCAGTCGGGAATCGAGCTGTCCGGAAAGAACAGGCCATTGGAGCCGGAATCCAGAAAGCCGTAGCTCAGGTTCTGGCCCTTGTAGACGGTCGTGAAGGTGCCGCTGTCCGATGACACGGTCAGTACCGTAGCGGAGCCGAGACCATTGTTGCTCTCGGTGGCGATGCCGAACACCAGATACCCGGTAGCGGTCGTGGCACCGGTGGCGGCAATCGTGGGTAGTTGCAGGATCACGCCGTTATTGTCGGTCGCGAACAGCGACACGGGATTGATGACCTGAAGGTTCAGCGCTTCGCTCGCCGGCGCGCAGGTGCTGGCGTTGCAGCTGTAGTAGAAGAACGGGGCAATCTGATCGCTGGCCGGCTGGGCGCAGTAGCTGCCGCAATCCTGCAGGAACAGGCCGACGCCGAGCACGCCATTGGCGCCCAGGCTGTCGATCGAGCTCAGCGCTGTGCCATCGCTGGTGCAGCTGGATGGCACCGTCGGCGAGAAGCTGCCGGTGTCATCGATGACATTGATCGGCACGGCGCTGGCTTTTTCTCCACCGATGACCACGTCCGCGCTCGCGACGATACCCCAGGTATAGCCGTCGGCAAACGGCAGACACTCGGCAATGACGTTGCCGGTCGCATTGGGATCAGCCTGCGCGGGGAGCGCCAGTGTGCCCAATGCCGAGGCCATGAGACGCAGACCCACTGAGCCGGTGTCGACCAACACATTGGCTATGGTCGTGCAGGTGCTCGAGCTGGGGATACAGACCGTGACGCTGGCATAGGGGACATTGAAGAATGAACTGGATGGGGTCGGCCCCGGCCCGACCGTGAGCGAGACGATGTTGGGGCCGCCGCCCGAGAAGTTGGGCCCGCTGCTGCTGGAGGTACTGCTGCCGCTGCTGGAGGTGCTACTGCCGCTGCTGGAAGTACTGCTGCCACTGCTGCTGCTGCTGGCCGTGCTGGTCCCGCCACCGCCACCGCAGGCGGTCACGGCAGCCAACGCAAACAACACGGTCCAACGAAGGCATCGCAGCATGCGTATTTCTCGGCTACGGTAGATCGGTCACGGACAGGCCCGCCGGAACCAGGCTCGGCACATACGCCTTACCCTGAAACGCGCGCAGATGACCACTGGCCTGGACGACAAAATCGGACAGTGCAACGTTCAGCTGGCGGTGCATCCCGGGCCGGGATTGCGCTGCCGCGGCGCTTTGGTATGAGACGAAGTAGCTGCCGAACAGCTGCCGCAGATCAGGAGGCATGGGCCCATGCCAGCTGACCGCGAACACCTTGCCGGCGCGCGAGAGGTATTCATGCACCACAGTGCCCGAGGGGGTCGTGATGTCATGCTGGTCGTACTGCAGCATCCCGGTGCTGAGCAGCTGGCCCTTGAAACTGACACTATCGGCGCTGACCGAACCGACGTCGCCGCCCAGACTGGCGCAGACCGGCAATGAAGCCAGCCAGAGCAATGCCACCGGCATGAGGCCTGCCAGTACGCGCGCAGCGCGGGAGATACGGTCGCTCATGTGTACCTAAGGTGTGTCAAAGCTTCCTAGCTTCCTAGATCCCAGCTTGCCCGGCTTCCAGCTTGCCAGAACTTCCCCGACAATATCCGAGACCGCGCTCACCCCCTGAAGGTTCCGCAAGCCTCCGCCAACTCAAGAAGCGCGCCGGGCGGGCGTTGGTTGACGCCAACGGGCGACAACCGGGCATAAGTTTGGCCAATCCCTGCGCTGGGCTCACGGGTCGATCCGAATCACCGACTTGCCGCGGGTGTGGCCCGCCTGGCTGTAACCCCAGGCCTTCATGACCTCGGAAAGCGTGAAGATCCGATCAATGTTGACGCGGTACCGCCCGGCCTGCGACCACTCTGCCAGCTGCCGGAGCGCCACGGCCGCCGGCGTGCCCGACATGGTGCGATCCGAGCAGCGGACCCGGCGCGCGGCACACTGATCAGGGCTCGGCAGGCCGTTGACCGAAACCAGGAAGCCGCCTGGCCGGAGCACGGCAAGGCCGCGGTAGGCGTTATCGGCATCGACAGTGTTGATCACGATATCCGCGTTTCGCACCAGGTCCTCGAAATGCGCCCGGGTGTAGTCGATCACCTGATCGGCGCCGATCGAGCTGAGGTAATCGACGTTGTCCGTCGCGGCCGTGGCGATCACGTGCGCGCCGCTGATCTTGGCAATCTGCACCGCCGCGGAACCGACGCCGCCGGCGCCGCCGAGTACCAGCACGCTCTGCCCCGCTCGCACCTGGGCGACGTCGATCAGCATGTTCCAGGCCGCGAGACCCGCATGCGCCATGCCGGCCGCCTGCTCGAACGACAGCGCGCCGGGCTTGTGCACCAGCGTCTGCGCCGGCACCGCCACATACTGCGCGTAAGTTCCGCGCGCGCGCGACCAGACGATGACCGGATCGCCGATGCGGTAGCCGGTAACGCCCGCTCCCAGCCCCATGACCACACCGGAACCATCCAGTCCGGGAATGGCGGCGGCG
>Ga0302326_10004264_pt1 | contig 33168 bp, 31 predicted proteins | sample Palsa_T0_3_FD_202264 | JGI IMG/M metagenome (GOLD analysis project Ga0302326, IMG submission 202264) | Peat permafrost microbial communities from Stordalen Mire near Abisko, Sweden - Palsa_T0_3 | ecosystem: Environmental > Terrestrial > Soil > Palsa > Peat permafrost | place: Sweden: Abisko...
CGCATCTCCTGCTTGAGCAGCCAGGGAGCGGTGTTGGGCGACTCGCTCTTGAGCGAATTGGAGCAGACCAGCTCGCCGAACTCGGTGGTCTGGTGTGCGGGTGTGAGCACAGATTTGCCTTCAACTTCGCGCCGCATTTCATAGAGCTCGACTTCGCAGCCGAGGCTCGCGGCTGTCAGCGCGGCTTCAGGGCCGGCGAGGCCGCCGCCGATGACGCGGATCTGCTTTATTGAACTACTCAAAGTACTCGCTTTCTTAAACATAGACGGTCATGCCGCTTGGAAGAATTTCTCGACCTTTGGCTGCTTACGCCGCGATGCGTGCCACAGGTCGTACTGTTGTTGCAGGTCGAGCCACATTCCTGGCTCGGTGCCGAAGGCGGAGGCCAACCGGAGAGCCATCGGAGCTGTGAACGAAGCCCTTCCGTTGAGCAGCCGCGAAAGTGTCGAGCGCGCCACTGGCAGCTTTTTGGCCGCCTCGCCGACCGGAACGGAGCCGAGGTATTCGCGAAGAATTTCGCCCGGATGGGCTGGGTTGTACATCGTCGTCGCCATATTCACTCTTTGAACAATGTTAGACCGTGTCTTGCGCGGCCAGCTTGGTCAGCGCTTCGCCGGTCATGCGGACGTTGCGCCATTCGTCTAGGAAATTTGCGCCCAGCGCGGCGTAGAAATCGACTGCGGGAGTGTTCCAGTCGAGGACTTCCCATTGCAGGCGCGGGCAGCCTTTTTCGACGGCAATGGCGGCCACGCGCGCCAGCAGCGCCTTGCCGATGCCCATGCCGCGAAATTCGGGGTTGACGAAGAGGTCTTCGAGATAAAGGCCTGGTTGGCCGTTCCACGTTGAGTAATTGAAGAAGTAGAAGGCGAAGCCCGCGGGCTTGCCGCCGTTTCCGGAATCGTGCTCGGCGATCAGGCAGCGGTAGTAGGGTTCAGGGCCGAAGCCATCGCGGAGCAGGTCAGCCTCGGTTGCGGTCACAGCATCCGGTTCGCGCTCAAAGGCAGCGAGGGCGCGGATGAACTCTAAAATCAGCGAAACATCGCCGGGAACGGCGGCACGTATCGTGGTGGGCATAGCTTCATTGTAGGGGAATCGCAGCTTTGCCACCGGCGTTTCGCGGCAGCCTGGGTGTGGGTCGTCACTGGTTTCTCTGCCGCACGGGATACGATAGAGAGGGATGCCTCTGATCGACATGAAAACCGATGCCGCACCCCGCTCCCGTTCGGTCGTCTGCCTCTCCGGCGGCATGGATAGCTGCGTGACCGCGGCGCTGGCCGCCCGCGACACCGAGGCCTATGCTCTGCACTTCAGCTACGGGCAGCGCACCGAGGCCCGCGAACTGGCTGCCGCGCGCGCCGTCGCCGGGCGGCTGGGCCTGCGCGAATTCCTGCATGTCAACATCGGCGTCTTTCGTCAGATCGGCGGCTCGGCGCTTACCGATTCGACAATCGCCGTGCCCGACGCCAGCGCCGCGTTTCGCGACCACGGCCTGGCCGAGCAGCATGTTCCGGTCACCTATGTACCCTTTCGCAACGCGCATTTCCTCTCCGCGGCCGTCAGTTGGGCCGAGGTATTGGGCGCGGAATCCATCTACATCGGCGCGGTGGAGCAGGACAGCTCCGGGTATCCCGATTGCAGGCCGGCGTACTACCAGGCCTTTCAGGAGCTGGTGCGAACCGGCACCAGCGAGGGCACAATCCGGATCGTTACGCCGCTGATCGAGATGAACAAAGCGCAGATTGTGCGGCTTGGCCTTGAATGCAATGCGCCTTTGGATTTAACGTGGTCCTGCTACAGAGAAGAGCGGGAGCCGTGCGGCGCCTGCGAAAGCTGCGTTTTGCGCCTGCGGGCATTTGCGGCGGCCGGAGTACCCGATCCAATTGCAACCCGTGCCACCGCGCAAGCAACGGAGAGTTGATCGACCAAGACCTCGAGTCTTTCCGTCCTTCCGCTTCCGTCTATCGATCTTTAAGGAGAAGAACATGAAGCTCAGAGCGTATCTCTCACTGGCCGCGGCAATCCTGCTTTCGGTCTCGATCGCGGGGATGGCGCAGGCGCCGACCGGCAAGATCTATGGCCGGGTCACCGATCCGACCGGCGTGCCCAAAGGCGCGGGCACGGTCAGCCTGTCGACCGACGGCGGCACTACTCTGAAGTACAACTTCCCGGTTTCCGCGACCGGCGATTTTACCGGGGACGGCATCGCTCCGGGCACCTATTCGGTGGTCTTTCGCCTGCCTGAAACCCCGGCGGGCAAGCTCGTCGATCACATCGACAACGTGAAGATCGCGGCCGGCGACAATGTTCACCAGGACGTGGACATGTCGCGCCAAGCCTACATCGACCAGATGACTCCCGAGCAGAAGAAGCAGGTGGAGGAATTCAAGACCAAGAATACCGAGGTCATGAAGGCCAATCAGGTCATCAAGGTTCTGAACGTGGATCTCAACGATGCGCGCACCGCGAACCACGACAAGAAGTACGACGTGGCCGAAACCCTGATGCTGAAGGACACGGGCCTGAAGCCGGATGGCGAACTGCTTTGGTATGAACTGGGCAACGCTCAGCTCGGGCTCAAGAAGTACGACGACGCGGTCACCAGCTACAAGAAGGCGATCGACCTGGCCACCGATCCGAAGAAAAAGCCCAACCCTGAGCTGATCGGCGGAGCACATGCCGCGGTGGGCGAGGCCGACGCCCGCAATAACAAGCCGGAGGACGCTGCCGGCGAGTACGACCAGGCGGCCAAGCTCAATCCCACCAGGACAGCTTTCTATTACTCCAACGAAGCGGTGGTCTTCCAGAACGTAGGCAACGCGGACGCCCAGGCTGCGGCTGCGGACAAGGCGATTACCGCCGACCCGAAGAACCCGCTGCCTTACTACCTCAAGGGCCAGGCTTTGATCAGCAAGGCCACCGTCGATGCCAAGACCGGCGTATATGTTCTGCCTCCGGGCTGTGAAGACGCCTATCAAAAGTACCTCGACCTGGCTCCCACCGGGCCGTATGCCAATGATGTGAAGGCGATTCTCGCCCAGAGCCAGACCAAGGTGCAAAAAGAGGTCAAGAATAAGAAGTAGGCCTTCGCGGGTCTTCGTGTGTTGCGCAAAAGGGCTGCCCAGGCAGCCCTTTTGCATTTGCCGTTATAGTTTGCCCGCTACAAATTGCCGCTACAATCGAAGCTATGGCGCTGGTGAGCTATCTTGAGGCTGCGGAAGAGATTCGCCGCTTTGTGCTGGCGCGGGCCGAGAGCGGCGGGTTTTTGGGCGAGGTTGGCGAGGAATCTGCCTCGCTCACCGAGACCGTCGCGCTGGGCGCCGCGGCGGGGCGAGTGCTGGCTGAGGGAATTCAGGCCGACCGCGATCAACCGCCGTTTCCTCGCTCGACCAGGGACGGCTTTGCCTGCCGCGCAGCTGAGGCCAGCACCAACCAGCTTCTGTTCGTGGCCGGGCAGCTTCGCGCCGGAGATACGCCGCCGGCTGGGCTCGGAGTGGGAGAGATCTGGGAGATCATGACCGGGGCTCCGGTGCCCGAGGGCGCGGACGCGGTCTTCATGGTCGAGCACGCTGAGCGTTCTTCCGAGCCCAATTCTGCTGGCGACTTTGTCCGGCTAGCCGCCCCGCGCACGGTCGAGCCGGGCGAAAATATCGTAGCCCGCGGCGCCGAGGCTCGCGCAGGAGACCTGCTGGTCTCTCCCGGCATTCGCCTGGGAGCGGCGCAGATTGCGCTGGCCGCGCAGTGCGGGTACAACCGGCTCAGAGTCGCTGTCCGGCCCAGAGTGGCCATTCTTTCGACCGGGGACGAACTGGTTCCGGTCGAGAGCGAGCCGGGTCCAAGCCAGATTCGCAACTCCAACGCGCCGATGTTGGCTGCGCTGGTCGAGGCTGCGGGCGGCGAAGCGGTGGTCCTGCCTGCCGTTCCCGACCAGGACGCGCCGCTGGAGGCCGCGATTCAGCAGGCTTTGCAGGCGGATCTGCTGCTTGTGACAGGCGGCATCTCCGCCGGGCGCTTCGATCTGGTGGAGGGAGCGCTGACCCGCGCCGGAGCCCAGTTCTTTTTTGGCGGCGTGGCTATCCAGCCCGGCAAGCCTGTGGTTTTCGGAGAACTGTCCCGTCCGGGCCGGCTTCCGCTGCCGTTTTTGGCGCTGCCTGGGAACCCCATTTCGAGCGCCGTCACCTTTCTGCTCTTCGCCGCGCCGCTGCTGGCCGCGCTGGCAGGCGATTCGAGCGCATTGCCGCGCTTTGCCCTGGCGCAACTGCTGGGCGAGTGGCGCGGCAACCCTGGGCTGACGCGTTTTCTTCCAGCGTGGTGCGACTTTGGCCTGGCTTCCGAAGTGAGGCTGGCGCCGTGGCAAGGCTCGGGCGACATCGCGGCTTTTGCCTCTTCCAACTGTTTTTTGGTTGTGCCGCCAGATGCGGAGGAAATCCCCGAAGGCAGCGTTGTCCGCATACTACTTCCCTGATTCCATTGGATTTGTTTTTGAGGAGCTGCTGGACCTCATTCGGCCGGACTGGCCTTCTTGCGCAGCTTGAGCACCACCCAGATGCCAATGGCGGCAAAGACCAGGACCAGACCGCTCAGGAAGAGCGTCAGGTGATCCTTGACCAGGTCGGTCATCAGCGACACCGCGCTGGGACCCAGCTTGAGCACCAGCAGCGAGAGGATCATCCAGCGCACCAGCCGGCCGGCAAAGACGGCCAGCAGGAAGGGCAGCACCCGCATCTCGAAGACCCCTGCGGCGAAGACGAAGGCCTTCCATGGCGTTGGAGGCGGCATCATGCTGGGGATCAGGACGGCAAGAAATTCCTGCCTCTCAAAGCGCGTTCGCATCTGCTCGAAGCGCTCGCGATTGACCCGCTTGAGCAGAAACAGCTCGCCTCCGGCGCGGCCCAGCCCATAGGGGAGCAGGCCGCCGATTGCGGAGCCCGCCGCGGCCATCAGGCAATAGATCCAAAACCGGCCTTGATTGTTCCAGACATAGACGGCCAGCAGGGCATCCATCGGCACCGGGAGCGTGGAGGAGTCGATCAGGGCGATCAGCCCGACGCCCCAGAAGCCCAGCTTGACCAGCGCAGGCACCGCTATCAGATTCCACTTGGAGATCAGATTGAGGAAAAAATGTTTCAATCAGACCCCTCCCGGTCTTTGGATGGGGGCAATTCGATTACCTCGCCGACCCGGACTCGTCTAACCCTTGCGTTCACGGCAAAGTGCGTTCTTGTTTTTGTCATGTAGGGTCTTTGTCATCGGGCTTTCGGTGTCAGAACCCATTCTAAGCCGCCGGCTCCGGTTTCCTGGCCGAGATTGGGCCTTTGTCTGCGCTCTGGCCGTCTATCCTAGAGAATGAGAGAATAAGCAGAGTCCAGATTCGAGTCCCGGCTTCGAAGTCCCGGAGACGAGTCCGGAAGGCGCATAAGCCTCGCCGCACATTGATTGCCTGATGCCAGCCAGCGAAACACCCACCAACCCGCCTATCCCGACGCCCGTGGCGGACCCGCCGGAATCGGCCTCGACCGCAGTGCTTGACTCCGACTCTGCCGGCGGCGCAGAGTCCCGCGCCGGTTCGTCCGGAAACGGCAGCAAAGCTCCAGGCTTCGGCTACTCCACGTCGCGCTACGTGGACTACGATACGCACGAGCTGCTGGAGAAGATCTCGCAATACGAGGATGAGCGCCGCTGGCAGCGTATCCGCGAGGGCATATGGATCTCGATCCTTGCCCACATTCTCTTTTTCGCGGCTCTTTACTTTGTTCCCCGCTACGTCTTTCATCAGACCCAACTCATCGACCCGATTCAGGCCATCAAGGACCGCAAGGACCTGACCTACCTGGACGAGCTGCCCGATGCGCTGAAGCAGGTCCAGAAGGCCAAGCCGAAGCCGGTGCTGAAGTCCAACGAGTCTCATTTGGACAAGAAGACGCTGGACGCGTTGAAGGCTCTGGAAAAGCCCAAGCCCGCACCCGAGCCGGAGCAGGCCAAGGCGGCCCCACCGCCGCCGCCGGTCGAACAGCCTCAGCCGCAACAGCCGGTCGCGCCGCCCTCCACAGCGCCGCCCGCTCCGAACCCGCAAATCCCCTTGGATACGCCCAAGCCGTCGCCCGTCCCGGCGCGGCCCAATTTCTCGATGGGTTCTCAGAGTCCTCAAGACCAGTTGCGCCAGGCCCTGCGCGACTCGGCCCATACCCAGGCAGGCGGGGGCGTGAGCGGGCCAGGCTTGGCCCAGCACACCGGCGCCGCGGGTGGCGCCGAGATCCTCAGCGACACAATGGGCGTCGATTTCCAACCCTGGCTGCAAAAGGTGGTTCGCGAGACCTATCGCACCTGGGATCCGCTGATTCCCGAAGAGGTGAACCCGCCCATCCTCAAGCGCGGCGAGTGCGAGATCGTCTTCACCGTGCTGCCCAACGGACGCTTGCAGCCGCACGCCATGATCCTCACCGGCCGCTCCGGCGACGTGGCGCTCGACCGCGCCGCCTGGGGCGCCATCGAGGGTGCGGACTATCCGCAACTGCCCCGCGAGTTTCACGGCCCCTACATCCAGCTCCGCTTCCGCTTCCAGTACAACATCCACTGATCGGCGATTATTGAGCGGCGACCTTACGCGCGGGCGAGCTCGCCGTAGTAGCCGCTCGCTTGGTATAAACTTGCTTCGTTCCAATAAGGGGCAAAATTCATGTATTTATCGAGCAAGAGTCGAATTGTGGGTACGGGCGCGATCCTGGTTCTCGGAATCCTCGCAACCGTTCCGTCCTCCATGCAGGCACAAGTCACCGCCCGGTCGGTTCTGGACAAGGGCCTCGCCATTACCGGCCTGACAGGGAAAGACGTGCCCGCCTGGCATATCAAGGCCAATTACAAGCTCAGCAACGGCAATTCGACGGAATCCGGTGTGCTCGAAGAGTGGTCGACCGGGCCTTATACCTGGCGCCGCACCTACACGGAAAAGAAGCTCACTGCCAGCGACTGGAGCCTGACCCACACCCAGCGCGTGCAGGCTAAGGACAGTAAGCTCAATCTGACACAATTGGACCAGCGCGTAGCCACGGTGCTGACCAACCCTCTGTATCAGGCCGATTATCTAAAGCCCGACACGGAACTGAACGGCCAGGCGGGCACCTTTGCCGGGCTGGTGCTGGACTGCGTGATCGCCGCCGATTCCGTCCGCACCGCCAGCAAGGTCGATCCCAACGCGGTCTATCCCCGCCTTTGCTTCGATGTGAAGGACGCGACGCTGCGCTACATCCATACGCCGGTTTCGCTGATCGGCTACACCGAGTTCAAGCCGCTGGGCAGCCGCCAGGTGGCGACCAAGGTCAACGTGAACATGGGCGGCAAGACCGCGGCCGACCTCGAAATCACGCTGCTCGAACCGCTCGCGGCCGCAGACCAGGCCCAGGTTGCCCCGTCGGGCAACACCGTACCGCAGCCCTACGCCCACCAGCCCGGCGATGCGCCGCTGGTCCCGGTGCGCATCACCGAGTGCGCCTATCCAATGGACGCCCGCGATGCCCAGGAGCATGGCGTGGTGACTATCCCGGTCGTGATCAAAAAAGACGGCAGCGTGAAGAGCAATGGGCCCGCGATGGGACCGCAGCACCTGGCCATGGCAGCCGGCGACTGCGTAGGCAATTACAAGTTTGAGCCCTTCAAGATCGACGGCGAAGCTGTCGACGTTTCGGATGCGCTGCTCTATGACTTCGAAAACAGGGCCTTCGACGGCAAGGTGGGAATTGCCTCCGAACCGCCGCCAACGCCGGTGAAGTAAAGAAGACCAAGCCGCGCCTCGACTTGCGGAGTCGAGGCGCGGCGCGAATGACCTTTTTCTATTCGATGCCTTAAAATAGTTGCGTCGTATGAACCCGTTCGTTTCCAGTCCGTCCGCTGCTTCAGCTACTGGTTTTCCGGGCTCAGGCATTCCCGGCGTGCGGCGGCCCAAGCGCTTTCGCTACGGCCGGGTTGACCGCGGCCGATACCATCCGGCCTGAGCTTTGCTTTCCCGCAAGATTTTGTGTTGGCGTAGCCTGCCGGCATCCGTGAAGCCCTTCCGGAGCCCGACAGGGAAAAAGCCCGCGCGTAGAACTCCCGATCCGCACCACAGCCAGAAAGGCATTCGCAATGAACAGCTTTTTAAGCCGGAAAACTCTGACCTCCGGCAGCCGCGACTACATCTATTTCAGCCTGCCCGCGCTGGAGGCGCAGGGCTTCAACCTCGGCCGCCTGCCCTTCAGCCTGAAGATCCTGCTCGAAAACCTGCTGCGCCGCGAAGACGGCGTGAATGTAACCAGCGGCGACGTCTGCTTTCTGGCCACTTGGAAGGCGGACGCCGAGCCCAGCCGCGAGATCGCCTACATGCCTGCGCGCGTGCTCATGCAGGACTTCACCGGGGTTCCCGCGATCGTCGACCTGGCCGCCATGCGCGACGCCATGCGATCCCTGGGCGGCGACCCGGAAAAAATCAATCCGCTGCAGCCGGCCGAGCTGGTCATCGATCACTCGGTGCAAGTCGATGAGTTCGGCTCGCCGAGCGCGTATGACGCCAACTCCCTGCTCGAATTCCAGCGCAACCGCGAGCGCTACGCCTTTCTGAAGTGGGGCCAGACGGCCTTCCGGAACTTCTCTGCCGTGCCGCCAGGCATGGGCATCTGTCACCAGGTCAACCTCGAATACCTCGCCCGCGTCGTCTTCACCACTTCGATCGATGGTGAAGAAGTGGCTTATCCGGATACGCTGGTCGGAACCGACTCGCACACCACGATGATCAACGGCCTCGGCGTCCTCGGCTGGGGCGTGGGCGGCATCGAAGCCGAGGCAGCCATGCTTGGCCAGCCAGTCTCCATGCTCATTCCGCAGGTCGTGGGCTACAAGCTCACCGGCAAGCTGCGCGAGGGAGCGACGGCGACGGACCTCGTCCTCACCGTCACCGAAGCTCTGCGCAAGCTCGGCGTCGTCGGTAAATTTGTCGAATTCTACGGCCCCGGCATCGCCGAGCTGCCCCTCGCCGACCGCGCCACCATCAGCAACATGGCTCCCGAATACGGCGCCACCTGCGGCATCTTTCCAGTCGATGAAGAGACCCTCCGCTACCTGCGCCTTACGGGCCGCAGCGAAGATCAAATTAACCTTGTAGCCGCCTATTACAAAGCGCAAGGCCTCTTCCACACCGCCGATTCGCCGGAGGCCGAGTACACGCAGACGCTCTCGCTCGATCTCAGCACCGTCGAGCCCAGCGTCGCCGGTCCCAAACGCCCGCAGGACCGCGTACTGCTCTCGGAAACCGGAGCCAGCTTCCGCAAGCAGCTTCCCAGCCTGCTCGGCCCCTCCGCCAAGCCCCTCGGCGAGCGCAAGGCCACTCTCTGGTCGACCGCAACCGCCGTGCTCGACAACGTTCTGGGCAGCGAAGCCAACTCCGCCGTAGCTCTCGAAACCGACAACTCGCGCGGCGCCAACGAGGGCATGGATCGTGGCTTGGAACAGGCCAGCAGCCAGAGCGCAGGCAACACAGTTCAAGGCCGCTTCGGAGTCAATCCCGATACCTATCTCGATCATGGATCGGTGGTCATAGCCGCCATCACCAGCTGCACCAACACCTCGAACCCCTCGGTGATGATCGCCGCCGGCCTGCTCGCCAAGAAAGCCGTCGAAAAGGGCCTCACCGTGCCGCCGTGGGTCAAGACCTCGCTCGCGCCCGGCTCCCGCGTGGTGACGGATTACTACACCAAGTCCGGCCTGCTGCCGTACCTCGAAAAGCTGCGCTTCAACGTCGTCGGCTACGGCTGCACCACCTGCATCGGCAATTCCGGCCCGCTGCCCGCCGACGTCACAGATTCGATCAATGCCCATGGCCTGGTCGCGGTCAGCGTGCTCAGCGGCAACCGCAATTTCGAGGGCCGCGTCAACGTCGATGTCCGGGCGAATTATCTGATGTCCCCGCCGCTGGTCGTCGCCTACGCTATCGCCGGCCGCATCGATCACGATTTCGCCACCCAGCCGCTGGGCACGGACGGCGCAGGTCAGCCTGTCTATCTGAAAGACATCTGGCCCACGCAAGCCGAAGTCTCGGAATCGATCTCGAAAGGTCTCAGCAGCGAGAGCTTCACCAAGGAATACTCGACCGTCACCCTCGGCGACGCCAACTGGCAGGGCCTGCGCTTCCCGCTCGGCGACACCTACGGCTGGGAGCCCGACTCGACCTACATCCGCAAAGCGCCATACTTCGACGGCATGTTGCACACCCCGGCTCCGGTCCGGGACATCACCTGCGCCCGCGTCCTCGCCATTCTCGGCGACTCTGTGACCACCGACCACATCTCCCCGGCAGGCAGCATCAAGCTCAACGGTCCCGCCGGCAAATACCTCACCGACCACGGCGTCAAGCCAGCCGACTTCAACAGCTACGGCTCGCGGCGCGGCAACCACGAAGTCATGGTCCGCGGCACCTTCGCCAACGTCCGCCTCAAGAACAAGCTGGCCCCCGGCACCGAGGGCGGAGTCACGCGCCTGCTGCCCGAGGGCACGCCAACCTCCATTTACGACGCCAGCGTCGCCTACGCCGAGCGCGGCATTCCGCTGGTCATCCTGGCCGGCAAGGAATACGGCTCCGGCAGCAGCCGCGACTGGGCCGCCAAGGGGCCGCGCCTGCTGGGTGTGCGCGCCGTCATCGCCGAGAGCTTCGAGCGCATCCACCGCAGCAATCTCGTCGGCATGGGCATCCTGCCGCTGCAATTCGAGCCCGGCCAGACCGTCGAATCCCTCGGCCTCACCGGCGAAGAGATCTACAATTTCACCGGCCTCAAAGACCTGCTCGACAGCAAATTCGCCAAGGGCAAAAACCTCACCGTAACCGCCACCAGCGCCGACGGCTCAGTCAAAGAGATCCCCACAAGAGTCCGCATCGACACCCCGCAAGAGATCGCCTACTTCGAACACGGAGGCATTTTGCAGTATGTGCTGCGGCAGTTGGCGGCGAACTAGCTCTCGTATGGAAGAGAAGCAGCTATATGCTGAAATCGTGAAATCGGGTACCTGGCTCTACGACAACCAGGTGCCTCACGAGGTATGGATCGTTCGGCAGAACTTCGATTACTACTATGAGGAGGGCTATGAAGACGGCCCGGAAATACTCAATCCCGATGGCGAACTGTTTCATATCGTCTTTGCATTCAAGGGAACAGTCAGGAGTGTTGTCCCAGCGAAGATGACCATTCAAGAAGCTGTCTCCGACGCCGAATTGCGGCTTCAAGAACATCCTCTTGCGTGGACGAACCATCGGCTACAAAAGCTCTACAACGCTAGGTACTACTCGCTGACCGCTGACTAGCCGATGGGGCTGAAGCTGATAAGTGGCTGCCGGATGTCCGCATGGTTCGATCCAAAGTAATTCATTGGCGCTTCGGGCCTCGATTGCGACACCGAGGTGACCACTGCTCACCTCAAGATGAGCAGGCTGCGCCGAGCATCATTCTCAAAGTCCGAAAACCGGACCGCATTGTTGCGAACTACCCGTGCGAGTTCCGTCGCCGAGCAATTTCCGATTAGCAGCAAAATCACTTTAGGTGGGGCGCCCCAGGCAAGGCTCAAGTTGGCAAAGTCCTTGTCCTTGGTCATGAAGGCGAAGCCGTGCTCCTTCGCATAATCCCAAATCAAGGTATCGGGCATGCTGCCCAAGCCGAGGAGGTTCACATGTGCCGACTCGGGAAAAAGGTCAGCAAGGTCACTCGCCAATCGCGGCGCCAGGTTCTCGTCAATGAGCAGCGTCAAGAACCGCTATCCTCTCTGGAATGCTCGCGAAGAACTCGTACACAGCCTGAAAGTCTTCCTTTTCCAGATATGGGAACTCCGTAAGGATATCTTCCTCTGTCATGCCAGAAGCCAAATAGGATGCAAGGTCGTAGACGGTGAAGCGCAGGCCGCGAATGCAGGGCTTGCCGCCCATTTTTCCGGTCTCGACTGTGATCCGTGAGCTCAGGTCTGCCATCGCCGCCCCGCCTTCTTGTCCACAGCCCTATTGTAGGCCAAGTCTTAAAATTCGGTGGATGCGTTCATTGGATCATTGGTATTACAATTTAGATAGCGGTAATACCGGAGGCGATCTATGGAAACGACCCTCACCAGCAAAGGCCAAGCCACCATCCCCAAGCACATCCGAGAACGGCTTGGGCTCAAGGCTGGCAGTCGGCTCATCTTTGAAGTGAACCGGGACGGGGAACTCGTCTTGCGCCCCAAGGACGAGTCCGAAGTGGCTGCGCGGCGCGAACGGATCATGCAAGCAATATCCTCCGTCAAGGTCGACAATCCCTGGACTGGCACGACCGACGAATATATGGCGCTGATTCGCGGCGAAGAGTAAGTCGTGATCCTGGTCGATTCAAATGTCATCCTCGATCTATGGGATCGCGATCCTGTCTGGTTTCAGTGGTCGCAAATGATGGTAGTGAATCTTGGAGCAATCGACGAACTAGCCATCAATCCCATCATCTATGCAGAGCTCGCGCCACGTTTCAATGACTGGACTGCGCTTGACCGACAGATTGAACAGTTTCCGTTCCTACTTTTAGCTTTGCCGCAACAGGCTGCATTTGCTGCGGGCAAGGCGCATCAAGCGTATCGCAGGCAAGGCGGAGCAAAGACTGGAGTTCTTGCGGACTTTTTCATTGGCGCACACGCTGAGGTTCTGGCTTGTCCAATCCTCACCCGTGACACCCGCCGTTACGCAACGTATTTCCCAACCGTCCATCTCATTACACCCTGATGAGCTTGCGTTTCGCGAATGCACCCCTGTGCTATCGTGAGAGGTTGGCCGCAACAGCGGAAAGCCCAGTAAAACCGGCCTCCGCAAGCCCAATTGGCCACCAGATTCGATAGACCAGACCCCATGCCCCACGACCTTCCCAAAGCCTACGATCCCACCGCCATTGAAGACAAATGGGCCGAGTACTGGGTCCGCGAAAACCTCTTCACCCAGCCCACTCCGGCCCCCGGCGAGGCCATCGGCGAACCATTCACGATCCTGCTGCCGCCGCCCAATGTCACCGGCCGCCTGCACATGGGTCACATGCTCAACCAGACGGAGATGGACATCCTCACCCGCTGGCACCGCATGAAGGGCGACCCCACGCTCTGGCTCCCCGGCACCGACCACGCCGGCATCGCCACGCAGATGATGGTAGAGAAGCAGGTGGTCAGCGAAGGAACATCTCGTCAGGAAATGGGGCGCGAAAAGTTCCTGGAGCGCGTCTGGTGCTGGCGCAAGCAGTACGGCGGCGCCATCCTTGAGCAGATGAAGCGCCTCGGCGCCTCCGTCGACTGGCAGCGCGAATACTTCACCATGGACGCGAATCTCTCCGTCGCCGTCCGCGAAGCCTTCACCCGTCTCTACGCGCAGGGCCTCGTCTATCGCGGAGCGTACGTCGTCAACTGGTGCCCCGGCTGCCAGACCGCCGTCAGCGACCTCGAAGTCGTCCACGAAGAAGTCCTCGGCTCGCTGTGGGAGATTCGCTACCCAGTCGTAGGCTCCGAAAATGAGTTCCTGACAATTGCGACAACGCGCCCCGAAACCATGCTCGGCGACGTCGCCGTAGCCGTTCATCCCGAGGACGAGCGCTATCTGCACCTGCACGGCAAAAAGCTCCTGCTGCCGCTCATGAACCGCGAAATCCCCATCGTCCTCGACGAATGGGTGAGCCGCGACTTCGGCACCGGCGCCGTCAAGATCACCCCCGCGCACGACCCTAACGACTTCGCTCTTGGGGCACGCCATCACCTGCCGTCCATCAACATCATGGATGACACGGCGCACATCAACGCGGCAGGCGGCGTCTATGCAGGCCTCAGCCGCTTCGCAGCCCGCAAGCGCATCCTCGAAGACCTCGAAGCACAGGGCCTATTAGGCACCGTGCATGATCACAAGCTCTCCGTAGGCCGCTGCGACCGCAGCAAAGATGTAGTCGAGCCGCGCCTCTCCACGCAATGGTTCATCAAGATTCAGCCCCTCGCCGACCGCGCCATTGAGGTAGTCGAAAAGGGCCACATCCAGTTCACCCCCGAGCAGTACAAAAAGACCTACCTCAACTGGATGACCAACATCCACGACTGGTGCATCAGCCGCCAGCTCTGGTGGGGCCATCGCATCCCGGCATGGCACTGCGCCGCGTGCAACAAAATCACCGTACCCAAGCCCGGCAAAACTGTTGATCCCACCGCATGCGACCACTGCGGGAGCACGCAGATTACGCAGGAAACCGACGTTCTCGACACATGGTTTTCTTCCGGCCTGTTGCCAGTCTCCGTCTTCGGCTGGCCCTTCCTGAATAAGAAAACAGAAGCGGGTGCCCCAGGTCTCGCTTCTGAGACCTGGGAAGGCGACAAACCGAGCATCGACTTCACGACCTTCTATCCCACCAGCCTGCTCGTCACCGGCTTCGACATCCTCTTCTTCTGGGTCGCGCGGATGATCATGCTGGGCTGCTGGTTTGCGCTCGATGTTCCGATGCCCGATGGAAGCAAACGCGAGCTCAAAGATGCCGTTCCCTTCCGAGACGTCTACATCCACGCGCTGGTGCGCGACGCCAACCGCGAAAAGATGTCCAAGACCAAGGGCAACGTCATCGACCCCATCGAGATCGTCAAGCAATACGGCACCGACGCCGTGCGCTTCACACTAGCCTCTATGGCCTCGCCCGGCACAGACATCGCCTTCAACGTAGCGAGGACAGAAGGCTACCGCGCCTTCGCCAACAAGATCTGGAACGCCGCCCGCTTCATCTTCATGAATGTCGACCGAGCCAAAGAAGCCGGCATCTCAGTCGACCTGAAGATACTCGGCCAGATGCCGGAAACCAAAGTTGACACGCCACTCGAAGCCGGCTGGATCATCTCTGAATTCCTGATCGCGACATTCGCAGTAAACCAATCATTGACGAACTACCGTTACGACGACGCTGCCAGCACGATTTATCAATTTTTCTGGGGTAGTTTCTGCGATTGGTACCTCGAAATAGTCAAACTCCGTCTCGACTTCACCGAAGACGCAGACAAAGCAGCGACCACCGCAGCATTGACCACGCTCATGCAGGTCTTTGAAGGCTCGTTACGTCTGCTCTCGCCCTTCATGCCATTCCTCACCGAGGAGATCTGGCACGCCATCTACGAGAACAAAACGCCAGCGAAGTCCATCGCGCTCACTCGCTACCCAACAACTGGCGCCGGGGCAATAGAACCAATTTGGGAAAGCATGATGAGCCTGCTGCAGGAGCTCATCGTTGAAGTTCGCGCCCTCCGCAAAGAGATCGGTGTGGAAGAGAAAGTCTCCGTCCCCATCGAAGTTCGCATCGATGCAGCATTCCGCCCAACCATAGAACAAAACAAGCTCATCATCGAGCGCCTCGCACGCGTCGAGTCGATCACCTTTCCTGAAGCGATCACCTTAGGCGTAGCCTCGCACGCCACCGCCAGCTTCGACGTAGGCGTCATCTACCACCGCGAAATCGACATCCCAGCCGAACGCGAGCGCCTCGCCAAAGAGGTCGCGAAGTTCGAAAAAGCAATCACCAATTCCGAACGCCAGCTGACGAATCAGGCCTTCCTCGAGAAAGCCCCAGCCAACATCGTCGAAGGCCTCAAGAAGCAGGAAGCCGAAAACCGGCAGTTACTCGAAAAAGCAAAGGCAGCCCTGGCCGCCCTGCCGCCCGAGTAATCGCATCGAAAGAGCTAGCGGCTAGGAGCTAGAAGCTAGGAGCTGATCTCCGATGGACTGGAAAAATCGCCGCATTGACGCTCTGCTGGAACAGGCCCTTGTCGAAGACAAGGCCGCCAGCGACACCACCACCAACCTCACCATCGATCCCGACCTGCGCGCCACGGCGACCATTCTGGCGCGGCAGGAGATGGTGGTTGCAGGCCTCGGCTGCGTGCCGCGAATCTTCGAGATTTTTAGAACTCTCGACCAGCGCGCCTCGGCGCAGACGCGCTACGAAGTGGTCAGCCATCCTGAGATCTTCGATGGCGTGCGCGTGCGCGATGGACAGTCCCTCGCCGTCATCCGCCACAATGCACGGGCGCTGTTGAGCTGCGAGCGCGTCATCCTCAACCTGATGCAGCATATGAGCGGCATCGCCACGCTGACGCGGCAGTACGCCGACGCCATCGCCGGCACAAAGGCCCACGTGCTCGATACGCGCAAGACCGTCCCCGGCCTGCGCGCTCTCGATAAATACGCCGTCCTGTGCGGCGGAGGAACCAATCATCGCCTCGATCTCTCCGACGGCATTCTCATCAAGAACAACCACATCGCCCTCGGTGGCGGCGTGCGCAACGTGCTGGCCAAGGCGCTCTCCGGACGCAAGCCGGGGCAACGCGTGCAGATCGAGGTGCGCTCGACGCAGGAACTCGAAGACGCGCTCAAGTATGGCGCCGAGGCCATCCTGCTCGACAACATGACGCCCGATCAGGTGAAGGCCGCGGTCGCGCGGATCAAGCAGCATGAGGCCATGCTCGAAGACGCCGACCCCAGCGTCCCCGGCGAGAAGCGAGCCTGGATTCCTACCGAAGCCTCGGGCGGCATCGTGCTTGAAAACATCCGCGACTACGCGCTCACCGGCGTCGACTTCATCTCCGTGGGCGCGCTTACGCATTCGGCCAAAGCCGCCGACATCAGCATGAGAATCGTCGCGGAGAAGCGCTGATGACTATGGACGCGCTTGATCCTGAAGAAATAGATAAGGCCCTGGCCGGAAGCATCTTCCACGGCCGCCTGCATCACTTCCCAACCATCGACTCGACCAACACCTGCGCGCTCGAAGAGGCCCGGCAAAATCCGAAAGACGGGGGCGCGCCGCACGGCAGCTTTTATGTAGCCGACGAGCAGACCGCGGGCCGTGGCCGCAGCGACCACACCTGGCATTCGCAGACCGGCGAAGGCCTCTATCTCAGCGTGCTTCTTCGCCCCGAAATCGCGACCCCGGAAATCGCAATCCAGGACCTGGTCTGGCTACCGCTGCTGGCTGGGCTCGCCGCCCATCGCGCCATCCACGAAGTTACGGCCCTCGACGTCGACCTGCGCTGGCCCAACGACCTTCTTATCGAGTCGCGCAAGACCGGCGGCATCCTCGTCGAAGCGCAAACTGAATCGGGCCGCGCCACAGTTGCCGTCATCGGCATCGGCATCAATCTGCATCAGCGGCGCTTTCCGCCAGGACTGGCCACCGAACCCACATCGCTTGACCTCGAAACCGGCCGCGTCGCGAGCCGCCAGCAATTGCTCATCGCGTTGCTGCAATCCCTTCAGGATGAGTTTGCAGCGTTGAAATCGCAGGCCGCTCTGGTAGAGATTCCAGCGCGTATTGCGGCAATTTCCACCTGGATACAAGGCCGCCGCGTCGAAGTACATGGTCCGCAGCCCTGCACCGGCGTTACAGACGGCCTTGACGCGCGCGGCTTCCTGCGCGTCCGCACCGCAAGCGGCCTGGTCACGGTGACCACAGGCGGAATCCGGGAAGCAGTAGACTAGAGAGACTTGAAGAGGAGATCAATTCTCATGCTCCTGGCTCTCGACGTCGGCAATACCAACACGGTCCTCGGCCTCTACAGCATCGACACAGGCTCCAACGCATCTGTCGCCGACTCGGCGAAGCTGATCGCGCACTGGCGCGTTTCGACGCACCGCACGCAGACGGCGGACGAATACGGCGTGCTCTTCACCAACCTCTTCAACATGCACGGACTTTCCACCAGCCAGGTCCAACACATCATCATCTCTTCCGTCGTACCTCCCGTTGAGAGCACGCTTTCGCAGGTCTGCGAGAGCTATTTCCACCTGAAGCCGCTCTTTGTCGAGCCGGGCATCAAGACCGGGATGCCGGTGCTGGTCGACACCCCTGCCGAACTGGGCGCGGATCGGCTGGTCAACGCCATCGCCGCGTTTGAGAAATACGGCGGCCCAACCATCATCGTAGACTTCGGCACGGCGACGACCTTTGACGTGGTCTCCGCCAAGGGCGAATACCTCGGCGGCATCATCTCGCCCGGCCTGGGCATCAGCGCGGACGCACTATTTTCGCGCGCCGCACGGCTGGGCCGCGTGGACATCAAGCGTCCGCCGAAGGTCATTGGGACCACCACCGTCACGCATATCCAGAGCGGCCTGTATTACGGCTACATTGGCCTGGTCGACGGCATTCTGGAGCGCATGATTGCGGAGATGCAGGAAGACTCCCGCTGCGGGGCCGTTGCGCCGAAGATACTCGCCACCGGCGGCCTGGCGCGATTGATTGCCGAGGATTCGCGCTACATTTCCGTCATCGACGACATGCTGACGCTCGACGGCCTGCGGCTGGTATTCGCACGCAATCAAACATCGCAGGCGCCCCCGGCGCATCCGGTACGCACGCGCCGCCGTTAGTTTTCAGAATCTCTATCACTTAATTGGATCAAGAGGGCAAGATTCCACGCAGAACGGGGCTGCATTGCTGTAACATCTTCGGCATTACACCCTACAGATGAAATGGAGCCATAGAAAGCCCATGAAGCTGCTGACTAAATTCAACTTGATCTTGATTGTTGTCTTTGGCGCGAGCGGATATTTAATCGCTCAACTTTCCTACACCTTTCTCATGAACAATGCCCGGCGCGAGGTGATGGCGCAGGCGGCACTCATGATGCAGAGCGCCGCATCCGTGCGTGATTACACCTCCGACGACCTTGCGCCCCTGCTCGAAAAGAATCCGCGGCATAAGATTCGGTTCCTCGCCGAGACCGTGCCGGCCTTTGCGGCTACCACCACATTCAAGAATCTCAGCAAGAGTTACCCCGACTACACCTACAAGGAAGCGACGCTCAATCCGACCAATCTGGAAGACCGCGCCACCGATTGGGAGTCGGATGTGATCCACGATCTCCGCGATCACCCGGATAAGAAAGAAGCCACGGGAGACCGGGTAACGTCGAATGGGCCGGCCATCTATCTGGCCAAGCCGCTTCAGGCTCGTCCTCAATGCCTCGAATGCCACAGTGTTCCCTCAGCCGCGCCGCCGGCCATGCTTGCCGTCTACGGTTCTTCCAACGGCTTTGGATGGAAGCCCAATGAGATCATCGGCGCGCAGATCATCTCCGTTCCTCTATCGGTGCCGGTGGACATCGCCAACCAGGCCTATCATGAGCTGCTGGTGATACTGATCTCAACGCTGGTGGCGACGATTCTGGCGCTCGACGCCGGCGTCTATTGGTTTGTCGTCCGCCCACTGCGCATCGTCTCCCAGACTGCGGATCGCGTTAGCCGCGGAGAAAAAGATATCGAGCCGCTGAAGGTGCAGGGGAAGGATGAAATCGCCTCGGTTACTTCCTCTTTCAATCGAATGCAGCTTAGCCTGGCCAAGGCGCTCAAGATGCTCGATGAATGACGTGCGGCGTAAACGCGCTCAATGCCGGCACGAAGCGAGAAATCGGGTTCTGTCCGTATTCGAGTCGATCTCCTGCGAAACCAGGTTGCAGAGATCGGGCAGCGAAGCGCAGCGCTTGGCAGCGCGCTTGACTACAACCTCGGCAATAGGGCCGATGTAGTTGGCAAGTTCGCGCCCCACGCGAGCTATATCCACGCTGTCAAAGGCCGTCAAAACGCTTGGGACGCTTGAAGTGCTCGGCGAGTGTTGCGGCACGGGCGCAGCTTCGCTAAGCGGCTGTTGCACCTGCTCTGGTATTGCAGTCGCCGGAGCTGTCTCACGAACCAGATAGGGACTTAGTGCCTGGCATAACACCTGCACATCGGATTTCCAGCGGGCGTGTGTTAACTCGACGGAGTTGCGGTACGCCAGCTCCCGGATATCCTCGGGCAGTTGATCCGCCTTGGGCATTCGCGCGCCATGCACCAGAACCGGGACTACGGGAATATCGCGCGCCAGCGCTGTTGCAATCTCCAGGCGCACATAATCGCTCTCATTGTCCAGCCGCCGCCTTCCGCCCGAGCTTTTCGTCTCCAGCCACTCCGCGCCGATGACCGCCAGCAAGACGTTGCATCCGCCCACATTCTCGCGGATGGCTTTCCTGAAGTCTCGCCCCGGCTGAATTGCGTCCACATCCATAAAGACAGAGTCGGAGCCAAAGCGCGCAACCAGGTCGTCGGATAGCCGGCCTGACTCGCCCGCCGAATCGCTGCGACGGTAACTGATGAAGATCGCGCCCAGGGCAATACTCCCGCACACCAACAGGTAAACTGAAAGAGCCAGTCCGCACGGCGAAGCTTCGAACGGATGCTCCCCGGGCAACTCCCAAGAACCGGCAGTTAGCCAACAGTTTACGCCAATGTTGCTATCGGTGAACCGGCCCGTACCTCGTGCACAACTACTTCAATTACTTCACCGAAATCGAAGAGCAGTTCCAGCGGCGAAGGGGCTCGCTGCTGTTGCTCTCCACGCTCGACTGGGCGCTGATCGAGACCTGGCGCGAGGCGGGCGTTCCGCTGGAAGTGGCCCTGCGCGGGATCGATGAGGCCTTTGACAAGTACGAAGCGCGGCAGCAAAAGGGCCGCCAGCGCAGGATCAACGGCCTCGCCTGGTGCGCGCAGGCGGTGATGGAAGCAGCGGAGCAGCAGAAGGAAGCGGCCATTGGAATGGTGGCATCGCCAGTCGGCCAAGCCGAAGCGGGATTCGAGGCCCAGCGCATTGCCGAGCATCTTGAAGCTGCCGCGCAGGCGCTCGATGCCGCGGCGATTGCCCAAGAGTCGTATTCGGAATACTGGGCTTCGTCGCTGGCCGCGCTGGCGCTGCGGCTGCGTGCCATGGTGGGGGAACTGGCCTTGCCGGCGGCGAAGCTGGAGGAACTGGAGCGCGAGCTGACTATGCTGGAAGAGAAGCTTTTCGCCACGCTCACCACGCATGTTCCGGAGGAGATTCTGCTGCGCTTCAAGACCGAGGCTGCGCGGGAGCTGGCTGCTTACCGCAGCCGCATGAGCGCCGTCCAGTTGCGCCAGATCGAGCAGCAATTCGTACACAAGCGGCTGCTGGAGCACTACCAGCTTCCGCGCCTCAGCCTGTTTTATATGAGGCAGGCCCCCTGAGCGAGAGATGAAGCTGACCCTGGAGAAACCCGTGTACGGCGGCGATTGCCTTGCTCATGCCGGCGGCGCCCAAGCAGGCAAAACCGTCTTCGTCCCGCTTGTGCTGCCCGGAGAGACGGTCACCGCGCACCTTACGGAAGAAAAACGCAGCTTTGCCAAGGCCGAAGTGGATGAAATTCTGCTTGCTTCGCCCCATCGCGTTGCGCACAGGTGTCCTTACTTTGGCGCCTGCGGGGGGTGCCACTATCAGCACGCCGATTACGCGACCCAGCTTGGGATGAAGCAGCAAATCCTCCGTGAGACACTGGCGCGTGCCGGAGTTGCTGTTCCCGCCGAGATCGGCGTGCTGGCTGGGAAGCCTTGGGATTACCGGAACCGGATTCGCGTCGCCTTCGCACCGGAAGGCGAATTTGGCTATCGCGGCAGGCGGTCGCATTCCATCGCGCCCATCGACGAGTGCCCGATCGCCGCGCCGATGCTGCTTCAGGTGGCGAAGCAAATTGCAAAGTTCATCGCCGAAAGCTCCGGCATCGCAGCCATTTCCGAGCTTGAGTTGTTTACCGACCGCGATGAAACGCAGATTTTGCTGACGCTCTTTTGCGAGCAGCCTTCGGCGGATGGAGCGCAGGTCTGGTTCGCAGCGCTGCAAGCGGCGCTGCCGCCTCAGGTGACGGGGTTGCGCCTGTAACTTGCCGACGGGTCGATCATCCCGCGCGTTCTCGCCAGCATCGGAGAGGCGCAGCTCACCTACTTCGCCGCCGGATTTGGCTATCGCGTGGACCACGGGGCTTTCTTTCAGGTCAACCGCTGGCTGATCGATGAGTTTGTAGGGCTGGTCACTCAAACGCACAACAGCGAAACGCACTCCGGAAAATCCGCTTGGGATCTGTTCGCCGGCGTCGGACTCTTCGCGCGGGCTCTCACGGCCAACTTCGCCCAGGTGCTTGCCGTAGAATCCGCACCGGCATCGTTTGAGGCGCTCAGGCATAACCTGGAAGGCACAACCGGCCGCGCCGTCGGCAGCACCACGCTCGACTTTCTGCGCCGCAACCGGGAGCAGCGCGAGGCTGCTCCCGAGCTGATCGTCCTCGATCCGCCGCGCGCCGGGCTTGGCGAGGAAACCACCCGCCTGCTCAATGCCATTGGCGCGCGGGAGATAGTGTACGTCTCCTGCGACCCGGCCACGCTGGCCCGCGACCTGCGGGCGCTGACCGGGGAGCGGTACAAAGTCGAGAAAATTACCCTGGTCGATATGTTTCCTCAGACGTTTCATCTGGAAACCATGGTGCATTTGCGCCGCTCTTGATAGAGTTGGGGTCAGCTTTCCAGCCTGATTTTTCGAGCCGCTCCAGGGATTGTTACTGGGAGCAGGCCGGGCATGCAGGCGCAGTCTTCCGTCTTCCTCCAGATCTCCGACAGGCAGTGCCTGAGTATCGCCCTGAGCATTGTTTGCGGACTGCCGCTCTTTGCCGGGATTCGGAGTGGAAGCCGTGCCCGAGATCGCAGAATCCGGCCCAAGGAAGCTCGCGCCGCTCCCCGTTCCCGAGGCCAGCCCGGCGCTCCAGCGGATGCGCCGCGCGAGAAAGCCCGAGCCTGCCGGGGCTCCGGCGGCTCTGACTCCGCTCTTCTATGCGGCTTTGCTTTTCCTGGCTGGCATTGTCCTGGCTCGCTACCAATACATGCGCCCAAGCTACCTCCTGGCTGGGTTGTTCCCTCTGGCAATGCTTGCTGTCTGCGCTCTCTGGAAAACTCCAAGATTGACTTGGCTGCCCATTGGGACAATCTGGCTGGTCCTCGGCGCGTGGTCGGCGGAGACCGAACCGGCTCCTGCGCCGGACCCCGGAATTACCCAACTTTCCGACGGCCTGCTGCGCACGGTCGAAGGCACGGTCACCGACGCAGGCCCTTTGCGCAGCCGAGATGCAACCAACGATGGCCTTGAAGATAAGGAACCGGAAGCCATCCCAGAATCGCCAGGCGCTCAAATCCAGAGGGTCGACATTCAGCTCACTTCCGCCGAAGTTGTGACTGACGCATCCGATGCGATCCTGCCGGTCACCGCGAGCGGGGCTGCGAAGGTGCGCCTGTCGGTGGTCTGGTCCGCGCGGGGAGAAGCGATTCGCTGCGGGGAGCGCCTTCGCGCTGTCGTTCGCATGCTGCCGCCTGACACCTTCCACGACCCCGGCGTCTGGAGCCGCGCGACGTATCTCGAAACCCAGCAGATTACCGCCTCTGCCTCGGTTGTCGCCACCAAGCGCGATGGAGACCAACCGCGCCTGTCCGTTCTTGGCTCTTCCGAGGAAACTTCCGCGGCTTGCCTGCTCAATCTGGCCCGCAACGCCGCCAGCACCCGTCTCGAAAGCCTGCCCACACTCACACGCAAGCTGCCGCGCTTTCTTCGCGCCACCCCTGAAGATGCGGCCATGCTCACGGCGCTGCTCACCGGCGACCGCACCTACCTCACGCGCAACCTCCGCGTCGGCTTCGAGCGCACCGGCTGCTTTCACCTCATTGTCGTCTCCGGACTGCATCTGGCGATTCTGGCCGGCTGCGTCTTCACCCTGACGCGGCGCATGCGCCTTGCCCCGCTGCCCGCTACGGCTCTCACCATCGCCCTTGCGCTGGCCTACGCCCTCTTTACCGGGTTCGGCATTCCGGTGCAGCGCTCGTTCTGGATGATCGCGCTCTACCTGCTGGGCCGGCTGCTTTATCGACACCGCAGCCCGCTCAACGTGATCGGATTCGCCGCTCTTTGCCTGGCCGCCGTGAGCCCGCGGAGCATCTTCGAGGCCAGCCTGCAGATGACTCTGCTCTCGGTCGCAGCCATTGCCGGCATCGCCATTCCGCTACTCGAACGTACCCTGCACGTTCGCGTGCAGGGTACACGAGATCTGCACCTGATCGCAATCGACCCCAAACTCCCGCGCAAGATCGCCCAGTTCCGCGTCACCGTGCGCCTGATCGCACGCCACTTCGAAGCTGCGACAAGCGCCCGCATTGCCTGGCAGTTTCTTCCTCGCGCAATCCGCTTCATCCTGCGGCTCGGCGAACTGCTCTTCGTTACCCTGGTGGTGGAACTGGCCCTGGCGCTGCCGATGGCCATCTATTTCCACCGCATCACGGTCTACGCATTGCCGGCCAACCTTTGCATCCTGCCGTTGCTGGGAATCCTGGTACCGGCGGCCATGCTTCTGATGTTTGTTCTCAGCCTGTGGCCGGCCGAGGCAGTTGTCCCGGCCGGCGTTTGCCTCTCACTTCTTCATGCCAGCATCTTTTTGGTCCGCAAACTCGGGTCGTTCTCCTTCGGAGACCTGCGCATTCCGGAGCCTGCGCCAATGCAGGCTTGTGCGGCCGTACTGCTGTTCCTTCTTGCGATCCAACTGGCTCGCGGCAGGGCTCTCCAGCGCAGGCTCTCCTTTGCAGCGTTGTTTCTGGCCGCGGCCTGCGCTGTCTGGCCACGGCCCATCGACCATCCCAACAACGCGCTGCTCTTTGAAGCGATCGATGTCGGCCAGGGCGATTCGCTGCTCTTGATCTCGCCGGACGGCAAGACCCTGCTCGTCGACGGTGGGGGTCTTGGCTTCCTCACTCCAGCCGTTCACAGCGTCACATCGGAGTTCGACGTGGGCGAAGAGGTGGTTTCGGCCTTTCTCTGGTCGCGCGGCATTCGCCGTCTCGACGCGGTCGCGCTCACCCACGCTCATCACGACCACATGGGCGGCTTGCCCGCCATTCTGCGCAATTTCCGCCCACGAGAGCTATGGGTCGGCAACAACCCTCCCGTCGCAGCCTATCGAGAACTGCTCCAGCAGGCCTCCGATCTTGGAGTCGAAGTTCGCCGATTCCACGCCGGAGACAGGTTTTCCCTGGGCGAAACCGCCTTCCGAGTGCTCGCGCCGGGCGCGGACTATCACCCTGGCCCGCAGCCGGCCAACAACGATTCGCTGGTCCTTCAGGCTCGCTACCGGGAGACATCGATCCTGCTCGCGGGCGACGCCGAAGCTCCGGAAGAGCAACGCATCCTTGCTCAAGACGGGGCCCAAACCGGGATTCAGAGCACCATCCTCAAGGTCGGCCATCACGGCAGCCGGACTTCGACGCGCGCGCCGTTCCTATCCGCTGTGAATCCAGCCTGGGCAGTCATCTCCTGCGGCCGGCGCAACCGTTTCGGCCATCCCCGCGAGGAGGTGCTTTCCGAGCTTCAATCCGCCCGCGCCCGCACCTTCAGGACCGACACCGAGGGCGCTGCGTGCCTGCTGCTCGACGGCAAAAGCGTCTCCGCCGACCCCATGTGCGGCAGAAGCTACTGATGAGTCTCCTGATTCTTTCGCCTGATCGGGAGTAGTGCCGAAAAGCGGAGCGGGTGTACCATGCAGCCATCAGGCAAGCATCCCGAGCGCCCCGGAGGCCCCATAAGCGCATGAGCCAGCCCGCCTATCAGCCCGAATCCCACCCGCAGAATCCGCCGATCCAGGAACTCCAGAGCCAGGAAATTGAACCCCAGAGCCCGGAAGAAAAAGCCGAAGAATCGCGCCGCATCCGTCGCCTGCAACTGATGATGAACATGGTGATGCAGGTGATCCAGCAGGATCGCTCCCTGCCCGTCGAGCAGGCCTCGGAGATGGTCGCCGATGCCCGCCGCGCCGCCCTGGCCATGTTTCCAGATAAGGCGCTGGCCTTCGACCTGATCTTCTGGCCGCGCCTGCAGCGGCTGATGCGCGAGCGCTACCGGATGCAGTAGGGCTATTTGCTTTCGAGTGTAGCCAGCCGGAAGGTGATCGTGCCCCAGAACGACCGCGCCCGCATCTGCACCGGCAAATGGCGGTCGTCGTCCGTGTACCAGATCCAGATCTGGCCGCGATTCTTGACCACGCCGGCATCGGCCGTAGGCTCCACGCGCACGGTTTTGAAGGTTCCAGCGGGCAGCTTCAGCTCTTCGCGGCCCTCCACCTTCATGGTCACCACCACCGTCTTCAGCGGGTCCGAGACCGGCATCTCAAAATTCTTGCCCACCTCCATGACCTGGGACGAAGCGTAAAAGACCCCGGTGAGCAGGTCGGTCAGGCAGGAAGGAATTCCCGCCTCGAGGTGCTTGGTCTGGCCGGTAGTCAGGTTTTTCTCGTCCAGAACCGATTTCCCATCGGTATAGTCCAGTTGCAGCGTTGAGTTGACCTGGCGGCGGCCTTCGACGGTCTGCTTGTTGAACTCCGCAGTACAACCCTTTTCCCGGTCGAAGGTCGATTGAAATTTATCGCTGACGTGAAAGAGCAGGTTGATCGCGCCGATGGTATCCGCGGTTGCGGTCAGGTGCTCCTTGGCGCCGTCGGCCTCCAGATGGAGCACCGCGGACGCAGCCGGAAAGACGCGCCAGTCCACCGCATACGTAAAGGTCTGTTGGGCCGGGAAACTGTACCCAGGCCGGGGCGCCGCAAGCGGGGCCACCTGCGGAGCCGAAGTCTGCTGGCCCCAAAGCAGCGTGCTTGCCGCCAGAAGCAACGGCGCGGTTGCCCCGAGCCGGGAGATCCTGAAAAAGAAAAGAGAATTACGCTTCACCGTAAGGGTCCACTCCCTGTTTGCAATCCCGTTCGCAAAATTGACCCCAAGTTCGGTCAATCCAACCTAGTCTTTCCTGCCGGTTCGAACCCGGTCTGGCTTCCGGTATTTAGACGATTCCTGTCGCAAGAGAGCCCTGCGGATTGGAATCCACCCTCCACGCGACAAAAATCTGTGTCCATGGCTAGCGCCAGTGGACGGCGTGCAGCAGAATTCCAAGCAACAGGCTCAAATATAGAAGTGTGGCCCCTATGGCTGAATTGTACTCGCGGTGTTTGCGGTAGAGCGCGAAAGAAAAGCTGCCGCTCTGGCCTCTCGGTCCGTCGGGTGCCCGGGCTGGAGTAATTCGTGGGATCAGCCGGGGAACGCGCGCGCAATACCACTCGAATTCGAGAAAGGTATCGCGCAGAAAAGCCTCCTCGGAGGCGATGACCGGTACGTAAATCAGCAGGAAGAAGACAAGGAGCGCGATAGCGAAGGGCAGGCTCATCAGCGCAACCGCAAAGCCGGCGGCGATCAGGATCGACCCCAGGTAGAGCGGATTGCGGACGTGGGCGTACGGCCCGGTGATGGTCAATTCGCTGTTCTTCTTCACGTAGCCGGCCGCATAGCCGCGCAGCCAGAGCCCCGGAAGCACCAGCAGCAGGCTCCAGGCAATGAACTGGGGCTGAGGCTTGTGCTGGACCAGTTCCCACAGGTAGAGCAAAGCCGCCACGAAGCCCAGGGGCACGCGGATACGGCGCGCGATCTTTTGCCAACGCTGCATGAAGGTGACGGTTTCTGTCATGACTGCCTCGCATCCCACACCAGGCCCTCCACCGGAGGGTCTGCCTGCCGTTGTCTTGCCTGGCGCTCTTCCATCATCAGCTCTGCGGACACCGCCAGCACTTCGCGGGGCAAAATGGTGAGCAATCCTGCCTCGGGCTGGGCGCGGCGGGTGTGATCCTGGCGGCTTTCCGGATTGCGCAGCACTCGGAAGCGGGTGCCGTAGGGGCCATTCCGGCCTGGGTCGGTAGGTCCATAAATGCCGACGACCGGCTTGCCCAGCGCGCAGGCCAGGTGCAGCGGCCCGGTGTCTCCGCCGATCACCAGCGAAACCCGCTTGCTGAGGGCGATCAATTGCGGCAGCGAGCAGGAAACCACCGAGGCATGTCCGTTGGCCGCGGCCAGGACCTCGGCAGCCAGGTCCTCTTCGCCGGGGCCGGCATTCACCAGCACAACTGCGCCGCGCCGCGTAAACTCTTCCGCCAGAGCGCCATAGCGATCCGTCGGCCAGCGTTTTGCGCCCCATCCGCCGCCGGGGTGCAGAAGCATCACGGGCTGGCCCATCCAGAGAGCGTCTTTCAACTCGGGAAGTTGGCTGCACCATTCCTCGGCCTCGGCATCGACGGGCAGCGCGGGAGCGGCAGTCGTGAGCAAGTCGCCTGCCACTGCCCCAGCCAGCTCGATATCCTGCTCAATGACGTGCCGGCCGGCTGTCTCGACGCGTTCGGTAAACAGCCACTTGGCCGGAGTCTCCCGCGGCCGAGCCTCTCCGACGATCCTGCGGCATCCTGAAAGTCGCGCCAGTACCGCCGACCGGATGGACCCCTGCAAATCCAGCACCGCGTCATACTCACACGCCCGTAAATCCGCTCGCAGGGCGCGAATCTCGTCCAGCGTCTCCCGGCGAAACGGCGTTTTACCCCATTTCTTGGTCGGAACCAGGTGTATCCGGTCCACGACCGGCCGGGTCTCGCTCTGGCCAGCGTCTTGCGGGGAGCTATCCGGCTCCGAGGTCAGCAACGGCCTCCAGCGCGGTTCCACGGCCCAGTCGATGCGCCAGGCAGGATGGGCCTTGCGCAGCGCGGTGACCGCCGGCAGAGCGTGAAGAATATCGCCCATAGCCCCCAGCCGGACCACCAGCAACCGAAACTGTGCCTGTCTCAGCAAGCTTCGATTTTCTCATAGCCGGAGTTCAGGAAGGCGCAGTTGTCACCGGCCCCAGGGCTCGCCTGAGCCAGACCGCGATCCCGGCTTCGTCCTCAAAAATCACCTGCAGATCGACGGCAAAGATCGGGTGCGCCGAATCGGGCGTCGTGGCCAGCTCTCCCAGCCGGACAAGATCCTTGGCCGTGGTCACCAGCGCGGCCGACCTGGTCGCGTCCTTCAGTTTTCGCAGGGCGGCGACGTCTGTGCCGGTAAAGGAGTGATGATCTGGGAAGGCGCGGCTGGCAGCAATCTGGAAGCCTTTCTGCGCCAACCCAGCAAAAAACTGCTCGTGCCGGGCGATGCCGCAGAACGCGACGACCGGCCTCCCGGCGAGCGACTCCGGAAGCTCGGGCGCCACCATTTCCCTGCGGAAGCGCCAGATCGCCTGCCCGATCCGAGGTCCGAACCCCAACGCCTGCAAGCGCTCGACAGCGGCATCGTCTTCTTCCGGAACCGCCAGTACCATTGCCCGCTTGAGGGCGGACACGCCTTCACGCAGATTTCCAGCCGGAAGCAACGAGTCGGCCAAATCCTCGGAGTTGACCAGCACGATATCGACCTGCCGGGCCAGCTGCCGGTGCTGAAAGCCGTCGTCCAGCAGATGCACGCCTGTTTTCGGGCTCGCATCGCTCTCAGCCAGGCTGCCGGTGAGGTAGCGCTGCGCTCCGACGTACACCGGAACCCCCGTTTGGGCGATCAGCAGCGGCTCATCTCCAAACTGCCCAGCGCTGCCATGCGAGTCGACTCGCTCGACTTCGCTTCTGCTACGGCCATATCCGCGCGAGAGCACATCGACGTGGATTCCCTCGCGCAGCAGCAAGCTGGCCAGCGCAATGGTGAACGGCGTCTTTCCCGTTCCGCCCGCCGACAGATTGCCAATGCTGACCACCGGCCAATTGAGCATTCGAACCGGCTCCAGCCCAAGACGCAAGGCAGCCGAGCGCACGGCGGCGCCCGCGGCATAGAGCGGAACCAACGGAAAGAGCCAGGGCCGCTTCAAGCCTCGCCTCGCTTGCTCAGGATTTTCATGAGCGCCGACACTGTCCGCTCGGTCGCTCCGGCCTGTTCCTCAAAGACCCGCCGGCCGCGCTCACCCATGGCCAGTGCAGCGTCCCGGTCGCCGAGCAGCGAGGCAATTGTCCCGGCCAAATCTTGAGCTTGGGTGATTTTGATGGCGTCTTGGGACCGCAAAGCCTCGACAATGCCTCTGAAGTTTGCGAAATGCGGGCCCATCACCACCGGCACGCCAAACTGCGCCGGCTCCAGCGGATTGTGGCCGCCAGCCGGCGCCAGGCTTCCACCGACAAACGCCACGGAGGCCAGTGAATAGACCGAGGCCAACTCGCCGATCGAATCCAGCAGGACGATCTCGCCGGAAATCAGGGTGTTGTTTCCGAGCGCCGACCTTCGCCGCCAGGGAAATCCTGAGCGCGCCAGGATTGCCGCCACCGAGTCAAACCGCTCCGGATGACGCGGCGCAAGCACCAACGCTAGACCTGCGCTGGACGCTAGAATTGCTGGCCATGCCGCCAGCAGCATAGCTTCTTCGCCTTCCAGCGTACTTCCCGCGACAGCCAGCGCCAGACTGCCAGCCAGTTCGCGAATAAGACGCGTGGCTATGGCCGGCTCGCCAGCCCGCACATCGAATTTTAGGTTTCCGCTTACGGTCACACGATCCGGCGCGCAGCCCAATGCCAGCAGCCTGGCTGCGTCGGTCTCCGATTGAGCTAGAACTGCGGCGAATCGGCTCAGGAATGGCCGCCACAATCGGCGCAGCCGTTGGTAGCGGGGCCACGAGCGATCCGAGATCCGCGCATTCACCACCGCAACTGGAATTCCGCGGCGAAAGCAGCCGTTCAGCAGATTGGGCCAGAATTCAGTCTCCGCCAGCACCAGCATCGCCGGCTTCAGCACCTCTAAATACCTGGCGACTGCCCAGGGCAGGTCCAGCGGGCAATAGAAGACCCGCTCCGCGCCAAAGCGTTCCCGCGCCAGCGCCTGGCCTGTCCGGGTGGTGGTCGAAATGAGCACGCGATAGTGCGGCAGGCGCGCGTCGAGTTCGGCCACCAGACGGCTGACCGCCAGCACCTCGCCCACAGAAACCGCGTGCAGCCAGATCCCCGCTCTCCTATCCGCTCTGCTACCCGACGCACCCTTGCCTGCGTCCAAATGCCGTTCAACCAGGCGCTCTGGAACCCCGCCCAGACGCTCGCGCAGGCCCTCGCGATATTTGCGTGTCGCTGCCATTTGCCAAAGCCACCATGGCGCGCCAAGCACCAGCGTCAGCAACAGGCCTGCGTTATAGAGGAAAAGGACCATGCATTTAGCGTGCCGAAGTACGGGGACAAACTGCCGGACCAGTTCCGGAATCGCAATCGGCAACCCTCAAATCATACAGACGCGGCTCGATTTACCACGTCCGGCGATGCCGCATCCGCAGGTGCTCTTCGGCTCGCGGAGGCCTTTGCTGATAGAGTTTTCTTCGATGAAATCTCCGCACTCACCAAGGACGGGAATCTCGCTGGGGACCGCGCTGCTGGCCTTGCTGGCTCTGTTTGCGCCGTCCGTTCATGCCGCCGAGCACACGCCTCCGCCGGTTCAGCCGGCGACGGATTTCGCCGCCTTCGAGGTCCACAACGACGAAAAGCTGGCCATCGCCGCCGAGCCCTACGACACCAAGGAAAAGATGGCTCTCTTCCGCGTCGACTACATCTCGCACGGAGTGATGCCCATTCGGCTGATCGTCACCAACAACAGCGACCGGCCGATCTCGCTCCGCGATGCGCGCATTCTCTACGTCACCTCCACCGGAGACCGCATCCAGGCCGCCGATCCTGAAGACGTGGAGCGCCTGATGACGCGCAAGGAGCGCGAAGGCTCGAAGATTCCAATGCCCGGACCGATCCCAGCCATCAAGCTCAAACCCAAAGCCAGCGATAAAGAGATCGAGAACGACTTCGATACCTTCGAATTTCAGGCCCTGGTCGTCGAGCCCCACACCACCCGCGCCGGATTTCTCTTCTACGACGTCAGCGGGCTCACCCGGCCGCTCACGGGCGCGCTGCTGAACCTGCACACCATCAAGGACGCCGACGGCAAAGAACTCTTCTACTTCGAAATTCCCTTCGATAAGTACCTCAAGACCAAGTCAAGCCAGATGAATTAAGCATCGTATCGAGAATCGCAACTATTTTCCGGCGCACGCGTCTCCAAGTACAACTAAGTAGCTGCGCGCATCGACGCAGCGGGAGATAGCTTATGAGTAGCTTCCCTGAGAAGCTTCGCCGGCACTTTGCGCCTCTCGCGATCTGCCTTTTGCTGGTTCCAAACACGTCCATGGCAGAGCCGAAACCGCTGGACCCTGGAACCGTGCATGTGCGCGTAATCAAGCGCGGAATCGACCATTGGATTGCCTTGCAGGAATACAACGGAGTTCAGCTCTTCGGCCGAATCATCGCCATTGGAGACCGGTCGTTTACCCTCCAACTGCACAACGATCCGGCAACGACCGAGATCTCCTATGCCGACGTGGCCTATCTGCGCACCGGTTTTACTACCGGGCAAAAGGTTGCAATGATAAGTGGGATCGCAGCCGTAGCCGGCTTTGCCGCTTATGGATTTGTCCACATCCATAACTTGGAGAATAAGCCTCTAACTCCACCTTCACCCGCGATCCCCTGAAGCATTGATCGTTTTCTGAAGTTACTTAACCTTGCACGATGAGTTAGCCACCGGCGCCACGTCGTACTGCGGCTCGCAAGCATTCATCAGGAATTTGTCGAACCAGTTGACGATGTTTTCGAGCCGCTCGACGCGGTGCCAAGGCTCGCCCGACCGCGATAGCTCGTGGCTCTCACGCGGAAAGCGCACCATCACCGCAGGTATCTTCTTGTACTTGAGCGCGCGGAAGAAGACCTCGCCGCCCGCGGTTGGTGGAGTGCGGTAATCCGCGTCGCCCAGGATGAACATCATCGGCGTCTTGATGTTGTTCACAAAGGTTAGCGGCGAGCGGTCGTGGTACGCCTGGAGATTGTCGAAGGGCGCAGGCTTCATCCAGAACTGGTGGAACTCGCCGAGGTCGGCCGTGTACCACCAGTTGGCCCAGTCCACAATGTCGCGCTGCGCAACCGCTACCTTAAAGCGGTCCGTCTGCGTCACCGTCCAATCCGTGAGCAGGCCGCCGCCGCTGCCGCCAGTTACGCCAAGCCGGTTAGCGTCGACATAGCCGAGCTTCACCACTGCGTCGACCGTATCCATCAAGTCGTGAAAATCGTCGTTGGGATAGTTGTCCTGAATGACATTGGCGAAGTTCTGCCCATACGATGTGGACCCGCGCGGGTTGGGATAAACCACCACATAGCCCCGCGCAGCCATCCACAACATCTCGTGATCGAAGATCCATCCATAGGCCGAGTGCGGCCCGCCGTGGATGTTGAGGATGAGCGGATATTTCTTCGTCGAATCGAAACCCGGCGGAAGCTGCACAAAGGTATCGATGGTCTGCCCTTCGATGTCTTTGGGATGCGCCGTTGGCGTGACCTGTATCTCCTGTGGCATGGAGAGATCGAGCTGGCTGAAGAGTGCATCGTTCGAGTGGGTAA